>Ga0126382_10001017_pt1 | contig 11317 bp, 10 predicted proteins | sample PanSoiMetPlot_30_FD_92548 | JGI IMG/M metagenome (GOLD analysis project Ga0126382, IMG submission 92548) | Tropical forest soil microbial communities from Panama - MetaG Plot_30 | ecosystem: Environmental > Terrestrial > Soil > Tropical forest > Bulk soil | place: Panama | collected 2016-02-17 | reverse complement strand
TTGTCGCCGCCGCGCAGTTTTTCTTCCATCGAGACTGGCTGACCCGCCGGATCAACCGCGTCCCAGATTTCGCAAGACGCGATGGCAGTATCCTGCACCAAATCTTCAGCAAGTCTTGCCAGCGCGGCTGAGTCAGGCGCGTCATTGACGAAGCGAGCGGTGACGACAAATGCGCCACGGAAGCCACCAAGCCGCAGCGTTCGCCGACATAGGGTCCGGCTCGCGTTGACGAAGACTTCCGACATGACCTTGCGAGTCATCGGCGTTGGATTGTCGAGCCGCTCGAGATATGGCTTCGACATCAGGATGTCCGGCGATTCAACCAGGTAGAAATTGAAATGGCCAGAGCTGCCGGAAATTGCCTGGTGCCGCCGTCCATAAAGGAAACCGGGAACGGCGAGCCGCTCGAGCAGATGCTCGCCCTGAAACCACGCTTCGAAGTCTGCCTCGCGTCCGGCGCGGCAATCATTGAAGATTGCAAGAACCCCCGGTTGCGCAGCCATCGTTATTTCGCCGCCACCACCATGATCTCAACCTTGTAGTCAGGCGAAGCGAGTTTGGCTTCGACCGTTGCACGCGCCGGCGTGTTGCCGGGCGCAACCCAGGTGTCCCATACGGCATTCATTTCGGCGAAATTCGCCATGTCGGTGATCCAGATATTGGCCGAAACAAGCTTGCTCTTGTCGGTACCGGCCTTTGCGAGCAAGCCGTCGATCTGCCTGAGGATATCTTTGGTCTGGTCGCCGGTGTTTTTGCCCCTCGGCGCGTCGGCGACAATGCCAGCGAGATAGACGGTATTGCCGTGCACTACAGCCTTGCTCATGCGCGGCCCGATATCGTGACGTTCGATACTCATGCCTTTCCCCATAGTGAATTTGAACCCGTTTCGTAGCGGTGTTTGATGCTTTTGGAAACAGCCACCGCCCGCGCGATTTGACGCTTGTAGCGTCGGGGGCTTGGCGATCTAACGCCGGTCGAGTGCGTGAGCGAGAACTTTTCGCACGACGTTCGGCAACGCCTCATCGGCCAGATCGGCGATCTTCACCCACCGCGCGCCCTTTGGTGCGGCGGCTGTACGCCGCACGTCGGCGACGAAGACAGTCAGCTCGAGCGGGAAATGAGTGAATATGTGCCGCACGGTGCCTGGCAACTGGCGCCATCGCGCGCCTGTGCCCAGTCGTGGCGCCGAGCGGCAAGCGCGGGCTTTGTCGAAATCATGCTTCCACTCGCTTCCCGGCGTTTCCATCATCGAAGCGAGCAGACCCTTCTCAGGACGTCGGCGTAACAAGACACGACCATCAGCGCGCAGTGCAACGAACGCCGCACCGCGGCGCAATTTGCCTTCCGCTTTTGGCGACTTGCGCGGAAATAACTCTTGCTGGTCGCGCGCATGCGCTGCACACGCACCTTCCCAGGGACACAGCACGCATGCGGGACGCTTCGGCGAGCAGATGGTGGCTCCGAGATCCATAAACGCCTGAGCGAAGTCACCCGCGCGATGTCCTGGCAGTAACGACGCAGCAAGTTCTCTGATCGCCGGCTTCGCAGCCGGCAATTCTTTCTCGACTAAAAAAAGCCGCGACACGACGCGCTCGACATTCCCATCGACGGGCACTGCCGGAAAATCGAAAGCGATCGCTGCCACCGCCGCTGCCGTGTAGTCGCCGATTCCTGGCAGGCCGCGCAAGGATTCGACATCACGCGGGAACTGTCCGCCATGCTGCTCGACCACCGCCTTCGCGCAGGCATGCAGATTGCGAGCGCGCGCGTAATAGCCAAGCCCAGCCCAGGCACGAAGGACATCGTCGAGGCTCGCTGCGGCAAGTGAATCGACCGAGGGCCAACGCGACAAAAAGCGCGCGTAGTAAGGAGCGACTGCTTTCACCGTCGTTTGCTGAAGCATGATTTCGGACAGCCATACGCGATAGGGGTCCGCAAGCTCGCCGCGCCTGGCTCTCCAGGGCAATATTCGCGCGCGCCGGTCGTACCAGGCGAGCAGATCGGCCGGATCCGGTATCTCGACTTTCTTCCGCGGAGGCAATCGGACTGCTACGGTCATGATGCCGACGATGGCACAAGGTCTGCACCTATGAGCAAGTCCCCGCGCGGTTTTCCCCGGCCACTTTCGGAGTTGCTGAACGCGACGTTGGGAGACGTACTCAAAGCGCAAGGCTTTGCATCAACCGAGATCATTTCGCGCTGGCCCGACATTGTCGGCCCCGAGATCGCCGTCCATAGCGAACCGCTCAAGATCAACTGGCCCCGCCCGGTCGGCACCGAAACCCCGGAACCCGCCACTCTTGTGCTGCGGGTCGAAGGCCCTGCGGCACTCGAAATCCAGCACCTCGCGGCCGTGATTTTGGAGAGGGTAAACCGGTTTTTCGGCTGGCAGGCGATCGGCCGCCTCGCCTTGCGCCAAGCCCCCCTCAGGCATCGAGAGAGGCCGAAACCACACGCTGCCGATCCCTTTTTGGCAGCGGAAGTCGCCGAGACTTTGCCGGATATAAAAGACGAGAATCTGCGTCAGGCGCTCGGCCGGCTGGGGGCAGCGATCAAGCGAAATTGAGGCCGCCGCCCGGCTTGGCAGGCTGGCCCGGCATTGCCACAATTGTGCTGTCCAGCTAGCCAGTGACGGTCTAGACCGGCATCTCAGCCCCAGGAGCCTCCGTTGCAGATCACTCGCCGCGAATTTTGCCTGACCACGTCTGTCGTGGCGCTCGCCACCGCCGTGTTCGGTGTTTCCTCGTTATCGCCTCTGACGGTCGAGGCCTGGGCCGACTCCGTGCCGACCAGCGAACTGATGCAACCTGAGGCCTTGCCGGAAATGGCGATGGGCGACGAGAAGGCGCCTGTGACCATTATTGAGTACGCGTCGATGACCTGTCCCCATTGCGCACACTTTCAGGAAACCACGTTTCCCGAGATCAAGAAGCGCTACATCGACACCGGCAAAGTCAGGTGGATCTTCCGCGAATTTCCGCTCGACAATCTCGCCGCCGCCGCTTTCATGCTGGCGCGCTGCGCCGGCAAAGACGACAGCGGAAAATATTTTGCCCTGATCGACACGCTGTTTCGCCAGCAAAGGCAGTGGGCTGTCGAAAAGCCGATACCTCCCTTGCTCGCCATTGCAAAGCAGGCGGGCCTGACGGAACAAAGTTTCAATGCTTGCCTTGCGAATCAGCAGGTGCTTGACGGCATCGAAAGCATGCGCAAACGGGCCGTCGACAAATTCAAGGTTCAATCGACACCCACTTTTTTCATTAATGGAACGCAGTACCCGGGTGCCCTGTCGATCGACGAGATGGCGAAGCTGATCGACCCCTATCTCAAGGGCTGACAAGGGTTTTTTGACCCGAGCCGCGCGCACGCGATAAGCAAATCGACGGCGTTTTTGCGTCAGCCCTTCCGGAAAGGTATGGAAAACCGCCTCGACATTCCGCGGGGTAGTTGCCCTTGCGAGCGCGGCGATTCATTCTCCGGGCCGATGTGGCGCACCCCCTCAGATTCGGGCCAAGCCACGGAACGACCTAGTGATTTATTCAGTACAAAACCGACAAAGCGAATGTGTGCTGCTCCGCGCATGAGCCAAAAGATGACATCCGGAACGTTGCGCGCCGCCAATAAAGACCCACGAGGCCTTAACGTATGAAACTTACACGGCTGCGGCTGCTCGGCTTCAAGTCATTCGTCGAACCGACCGATTTTCTGATTGAGCCAGGCCTGACCGGCGTGGTGGGCCCGAACGGTTGCGGAAAATCGAATCTGGTCGAAGCGCTACGTTGGGTCATGGGCGAATCTTCGCATAAGTCCATGCGCGCGGCATCGATGGACGATGTGATCTTTTCCGGCTCCAACAGCCGACCCGCCCGAAACAATGCGGAGGTCGCGATCGCCATCGACAACTCGACGCGTTCGGCGCCGGCCGCCTTCAACGATCAGGACTCGTTGGAAATTGCGCGCCGCATCGAGCGCGATTCAGGCTCGAACTATCGTATCAACGGCCGGGATGTGCGCGCACGCGATGTGCAAATTCTTTTTGCAGACGCCTCGACCGGCGCGCGTTCGCCCGCGCTCGTCCATCAAGGCCGGATCGGAGAGATCATTCAGGCAAAGCCTGAACAGCGCCGCCGGGTGTTGGAAGAAGCGGCGGGTATTGCCGGTTTGCACGCGCGCCGCCACGAGGCCGAACTTCGGTTGAAGGCGGCCGAAACCAATCTTCTGAGGGTCGAAGACGTCATTGGTCAGTTAACCGCCCAGATCGATGGTCTAAAAAAGCAGGCGCGTCAGGCTATCCGATACCGGACGGTATCGTCCCAGGTGCGCAAGGCGGAAGCGACCCTCTATCATTTGCGGTGGACCTCTGCGAACACCGAGGTTGCCGAAGCCGAGCGTGCAAAAGATCTCTGCGTGCGAACAGTCGCAGACCGGGTCGGCGCCGAAGTTGAAGCATCAAAACGACAGGCACTCGCCGCGGCATCTCTTCCGGAATTGCGCGAAGCAGAGGCACGTGCGGGCGCCGCCCTGCATCGCCTGAACCTCGCTCTGCAGGATCTCGATCGCGAAGAAACGCGGGCGAAAGACCGCATCGTCGAACTTGACCTGAGGCTCGTTCAATTCGCCGCCGATACGGAGCGCGAACAACGCCTTGCCGCTGATGCAGAACAGGCAATCGCGCGCGTTTCCTCGGAAGAGGAAACCATTCGGACTGGTGCTCGCGAAAGCGCCGGTCGCAGAGGCGGAGTTGATGCCAAAGTGGCGGAAGCTGCCGCTGCGCTTGGCGCAACTGAAAAGGTCTTTACCGATCTCACGACCGAGCTTGCCGACCTCGCTGCCCAACGTAACCGGTTTGAAAACTCTATACGGGAACAGAGCGAGCGGTTTTCAAGAATTTCTTCTGAAATCGAGGCTATCGAGCGCGAACTGGCAACGCTTCACACCGGCGGCGTCGGTCCACTCACCGCGGCGATGGAAGGGGCTCAGGCCGCACTCACCGAAGCGGAAGCTGCAGCAGTTGCAGCCGAGGCAGCGCACAGTGTCGCGCGCGGTGAGATGGAAACGGCGCGTGCAACATTGGCGGAATCGGAAAAGCGCGTGCAGCGGCTTGAGACTGAGGCGAAGACCTTGTCGAAGATGCTGTCGCTCGAGACCCGCAGCCTTTGGCCTCCGGTCATCGACCACATCTCAGTCGAAAAAGGGTACGAGAAGGCGCTTGGCGCCGCCCTCGGCGATGATCTGGACGCACCGGTCGACCCATCCTCGCCGATGCATTGGAGCGAGATTGCGCACGAGGCAGGCGACCCTGCCCTGCCCGACGGCGTGGAAACGCTGGCCCAATTCGTCAAAGCACCCGCACAACTGGCACGGCGGCTTTCACAAATCGGAGTCGTCGAGCGCGACTCGGCCGTTCGAATTGCCGGCTCCCTCAAAACTGGCCAGCGGTTGGTGTCGCGCGAAGGCGACCTCTGGCGCTGGGATGGTTTCGTTGCGGCCGCGCATGCTCCAACGGGCGCCGCCCGTCGGCTAGCGCAGCGCAGCCGATTTACCGAGATCGACAAAGAGCTCGAAAGTGCAAGCAGCGAAGTTGATGTCAATCGTCGGGTGTGTGAAACCGCACAGGCGAGCTTCGAAGCCGCCAGTAGCGCACAGACCGAGAAGCGAGCGCGCGAGCGCGACCTCAATCGGCAGACTGCACGGCTATCGGCCCTGGTCGAAGCGCGTGCACGCCTTAGTACGAGCCGAGACGAAGCAGCAACAGCCAAGGCAGGAGCTGAAAATTCTCTGGTCGGCCTTGCTCCGGCAGCGCACCTCGAAACAAAGCTCGCGCAGGTACGCGATGAGATCGCCGCGCAACGTGCCAGACTGGCGGAGGTTCAGGCCGAGTTGCAAGCGATTGTTCGTGAAGCCGAACTCGCCGATCGCCGGCTCGCGACCTTGGTGGCTGACAGGACAGGCTGGATCGAACGTAAGCATGGTGCGCGAAATCAAATCGCCACGCTCGAACAGCGCATTGCCGAAGCCGGGCGCGACCGCACGGAGTTGCAGAACGCACCACAGATTTTCGCCGAGAAACGGCGGGCGCTTACCGCTGAGGTCCAGACTGCTGAAGGCTCGCGGCGTGAATGCGCCGACCGGCTTCAGGCCGCCGAAATGGCGCTGGCCGCGGCTGATCGCGATGCGCGGGCGGCGCTCGAAGCCGCCAGCGCCGCGCGTGAAGAACTTGCGCGCACCGAGGAACGCTTCGAGGGCGCCAAACGTCGTCTCAGCGATATCGGGCGCGAAATCCGGGACATGCTGGAAGTTGAACCGGCTGCCGTTGCAGAACTGGCCGAAATCGGTCCCACCGATCCATTGCCGGATCTTGCAGAAGTCGAAGAGAAGCTTGAGCGCTTGCGGCGGGAACGTGAACGGCTTGGTGCGGTCAACCTCCGCGCAGATGAGGAATTGCGAGAAGTTGAGGCCCAACACGCCTCGCTCACGACGGAACGCGACGATCTCGTTGAGGCGATCAAGAAATTACGGCTCGGCATCCAAAGTCTGAACCGCGAAGCACGCGAGCGCCTTCTCACCTCGTTCGAGCAGGTGAACAAACACTTCCAGCATCTTTTTACGCAATTGTTTGGCGGCGGAACGGCCGAATTGCAATTGATCGAAAGCGAAGATCCGTTGGAGGCCGGCCTGGAAATTCTGGCCAAGCCGCCCGGCAAGAAGCCCGCAACGCTGTCCCTGCTCTCGGGCGGAGAGCAGGCGCTCACAGCGCTTGCCTTGATCTTCGCCGTGTTCCTGACAAATCCCGCCCCGATTTGTGTGCTGGACGAAGTGGACGCACCGCTCGACGACCACAACGTCGAGCGCTTCTGCGATCTGCTCGACGAGATGACAAAGTCCACCGACACGCGTTTCGTCATCATTACGCACAATCCGATTACCATGGCGCGCATGAATCGTCTGTACGGTGTCACGATGGCCGAGCGTGGCGTGTCTCAGCTGGTGTCCGTGGATCTGGAAGCCGCGGTTCGTTTCCGCGAGGCGAGCTAGCGACAAGATCCTCGCACCTTGCGGGGGGAACAGACACCCCTGCGTGATCGCATCCAACCTATTGGAAATACTTGGGAAAGCTGTCCCCCTCACGCGGACGAGCCTGCCCCGGAACCAATTGGCGGGGGACGGAGTTATTCCGGTGTGTTTTAGCTGGGCGGCTCCCCCCTTACCCCCCGAATAGCCGTCTGGCTAAGAGACCCCGGGTTCAGGCTCGGGGTCTTTTTTTAGCAGTTCCGATGTCCTCAACAGAGCGACCTGTGCCCTGCCGTTAGCGATCGGGCTCGCTTGGGGTTAGACTAAATTTTGTCCGACCTGCCCCGCTTTCCGAACTTGGAGCTTTTCATGTCCACCACCGGCTGGGTTGTCCTTGGCATTATTGTCGTCTTCGTCATCTGGGCGATCAGCATCTACAACAGCCTCGTCGCAATGCGTCAGAGGACCAACCAGGCGTTTGCCGACGTCGACGTTCAACTCAAACAGCGCCATGATCTCATTCCCAATCTGGTCGAGACCGTCAAAGGCTACGCCACGCATGAGCGTGGAACCTTGGAAGCCGTTGTTCAGGCGCGAAATGCGGCGATGGCTGCTCCTGGGGTCGAGCAGAAGGTTGCCGCCGAGAACGTACTGACCGGCGCGCTGCGCCAATTGTTTGCGCTCTCGGAATCCTACCCGGATCTCAAGGCCAATCAGAACTTCCAGCAATTGCAGGCTGAATTGTCTGACATCGAAAACAAGCTTGCGGCGTCTCGTCGGTTCTTCAACAACGCGGTTCAGGAATACAACACGGGAATCCAGCAGTTTCCCGCTTCGCTGTTTGCCGGGACCTTCGGCTTCCAGCCGCGGACCTTCTTCGATCTTGGCGAGGGTCGGGCGCAGGTCGAACAGGCACCAAGTGTGAAGTTCTGACGTCCATCATTCCGGAGACCGCGAAGGACGGCTCCGGATTGCATGTCAAGGATTCCAAGCCTGCGCTTTTCGGCGCGTTGTACGATGACGTAAGAGCTGATCGGACATCATGGCCGCATACGGGCTCTATTCGCACATCCAGTCGAACAGGCGCCGATCAATCGCGCTCCTCATCGGCTTGTTCTTTCTCGTTTATCTCCTGGTGTTCGCCGGTGCTCTGCTCGCCGAAGCACTGACCACCGATGCCCCAATCGACTATCTCGTGCAGGCCGCCCTGTACGATCTTACCAAGACATTTCCCTTCGCGACCATCGGCACCATCGTCTGGATCCTGATCGCCTATAAGTTTCATCAGTCGATGATCGACGCGGTCACCGGCGGCCACGAAGTCACGCGCGCTGAGGAGCCAAAGCTCTACAATCTTCTGGAGAATCTCTGCATTTCGCGCGGCATCACCATGCCGAAGCTGAAGATCGCCGACGACGACGCGCTCAACGCTTTCGCCACCGGCCTCAACGAAAAGCAGTATTCAATCACGGTGACCCGCGGCTTGATGAATGCCCTCAATGATGCAGAGCTCGAAGCCGTTCTCGGCCACGAACTGACGCACATTCGAAATGGCGATGTACGCATGCTGGTTATTGCGGTGGTGATCGCCGGCGCGATCTCGTTCTTCGGCGAGATGATTTTCCGCCTCTTCTTTCAGAATGCGTTCTACGGCGGATTTCGGCGACGTGGCGGCGGTGACAGCGATCGCAAGGGCGGCGCCGGCCTGGCTATCATCATTGCGATAGCGTTGATTGTGGTGGCCTGGATTCTGTCGATCGTCATTCGCTTCGCGCTCTCGCGTCAGCGGGAATATCTGGCCGACGCCGGCTCGGTGGAACTGACCAAAAATCCCGATGCTATGATTTCGGCGCTGCGCAAGATCGAAGGGCGCGGAGAACTTGCCAGCGCCAACTCCGCGGTCATGGAAATGTGCATCGACAATCCGCGTCAGGGATTTGCCGATCTATTCGCCACCCACCCTTCCGTGGAGTCCCGGGTCGATGCCCTCGTCAAATTTGCAGGGGGTCACGATCCGGGCCCGATCGCATTGGACGCTCCGGCTGAGCCTGGGCAGCTTTCCGCGCCGGCAGAAGAAGGTCCGTGGGGGACCCGTGACCAGCCTGAGCAGGCCCGAGAGCCGCCCGCAGGTTTAGAAGGCCAATCGGACGGGCCGTGGGGGCCGCACCGCGGCTAATGTCCTTCGAATGAAATCAAGGTGCGTACCGGCACGTCCATTTTGCGCAATTTGTCCGCGCCGCCCAGTTCGGGCAGATCGATGACAAAGCACGCCGCGAGCACATCGGCTCCCATTTGCCGCAGCAGTTTGACCGCGCCCTCCGCTGTGCCACCGGTGGCAATCAGGTCATCGACCAGAATCACGCGTTCTCCCCTCTTCACCGCATCTTCATGCATTTCCATCTCGTCAATTCCGTACTCAAGAGAATAGCCGATGGTCACGCGCTTGTAGGGAAGCTTGCCCTTCTTGCGGATCGGGATAAAGCCTGCCGAAACCTGATGCGCTACCGCCCCGCCCAGAATAAAGCCGCGCGCCTCGATACCGGCGACCTTGTCGATCTTCATGCCGGCCCACGGCTGCACCAGCTCATCGACCGCACGGCGAAAGGCGCGCGCATCGCCCAGCAGCGTTGTGATGTCGCGAAACATGATGCCGGGCTTCGGATAATCCGGAATGTTTCGGATCGCCGCGCGCAGGTCATCTTTAAGTGAAGAGGCCATGATCAGTGTTCGCTCCGTCAAGCTCCCGGCAACCACCGACGCGGCGTCTCTCGTTTGTCTTCGTATGCCGCCTCGAACACCGGAGCGGCGAGTGTCGACTCGATATGCAGGACCGTTTTGCCGGTATTTGAAAAACCGTGTTTGCGGCCGGCCGGAACGATGACCAACTGGCCGCTGGTCAGCGTGACATGCTGATCGTCGATCCACACGTCAGCCTGCCCTTCACGGACGCATAGAATTTCTTCCACCGCATGCAGGTGGCTTGGCGCACCGTGTCCCGGGTCGCACCATTGCTCGAAAAGGCAAAGCTGAGTGGCGCTGTTCGCTGCGGAGGCCTTCATACGCGTCCTGACACCCGCTCGCCATTCTTCGTTGGATTGCCGGTTTACGTCGACGATCTGCATGGTGCCCTCAATGACTTGCATAACATCTGGATGGTCTATTTGCTTGCCTTGCGGCTGAGACCGAGGCGATCGATCACTTTGGCATAGAGTTCGAGGTCGTCCTGCATGAAGCGGACGTAATTCGCCGTGCCGTTTTCCTGCATATCCATGCCGAGGATTTCCATGCGCTCGGCCATCGCCGGTTCGCGCATGATTTTCGCGATGGCCGACTGCAATCGCTTGACCGACTTCGGTGCCATGCCGGCGGGAGCCTGCAGGCCCAGCATATCGGCGACATCAAAACCCTTGATGCCGGCCTCGTCGCAGGTCGGAACGTCGGGCAGGGATACGGCACGCTTGAGCACGCTCACGCACAGACCGCGCAGCGTCCCCGCCTTGATATGCGAAATCACATTCGGAAGACCGGACCACCCCGCTTGAATCTCGCCGGTCAACAAACCATTCACAAGTGCGGTGCCGCCACGGTAAGGAACGTGCAGCAACTTGATTCCGGTCCGCTCGGCGAAAATTTCCATCGTCAAATGATGGATCGATCCGGCGCCCGCAGAACCGAAACTCATTATCCCCGGTTTTGATTTTGCTAACGTGATGAATTCGCTCACGTTGCTGGCGGATACCGATGGGATGATCACCAGGGCGGTCGGCACGGTCGCGAGCGCGGTAATCGGCGTGAAATCCTTCAGCTTGTAAGTTGCGTCCGGGCTCATGTTGATATTGATCGCCAAGGCCCCGGAATCGTTCAGCATCAACAGGTAGCCATCCGCTGATGCTTCGGCGATGCGTTTTGCCGCCAATATGCCCCCGGCGCCCGGGACGTTTTCGACGACGAATGGTTGGCCAAGAACTTCTGCAAGACGCTGAGACAGCAGGCGCGCCAAAACGTCAGGATTGCCTCCCGGTGCCGCGGCCGCCAGCACATGTACCGGGCGATTGGGATATTCCTGCGCATCGACCGTCCCTGCGAGATTCGTCACAGCAAGTCCGATTGCAAGGTAAAAGACGCCGCGTTGCATGCTCCTCCTCATCAATCGGCTAGGCCTCACCCCAGATATCGTTGGCCAGTTCAACAACGAGGCGAAGCTTAGCTTCCTGCACCTCAGGCGTCACCGGATTGCCAGTGTCCACGCTGGCAAAACCGCATTGCGGGCTCACCGCCAAACGATCAAGCGCTACATGTCGGCTCG
>Ga0126382_10001014_pt1 | contig 11333 bp, 14 predicted proteins | sample PanSoiMetPlot_30_FD_92548 | JGI IMG/M metagenome (GOLD analysis project Ga0126382, IMG submission 92548) | Tropical forest soil microbial communities from Panama - MetaG Plot_30 | ecosystem: Environmental > Terrestrial > Soil > Tropical forest > Bulk soil | place: Panama | collected 2016-02-17 | reverse complement strand
GGAGGAGATCGGGTCGCCGACGCTGGCGGACGTGCTCGCCGATCATCGCGAACGCCTGACCGCGGACGTGCTGGTGCTCGCCGACTCGACCAACTGGCGGATCGGCGTGCCCGCTCTGACGACCTCCCTGCGTGGCGGCGTCAGCGTGGTCGTCGAGGTGGCGACGCTGCGACACGCCGTCCACAGCGGGGTCTACGGCGGCGCCGTGCCCGACGCGCTCACCGTACTCACTCGGCTGCTCGCCACGCTGCACGACGACCAGGGCGACGTCGCGGTCGAGGGGCTCGCGCGCGAGGAGGCCGAGCCGCTCGACCTGACCGAGGAGCGGCTGCGGGCCGACGCCGGCATGCTCGAGGGCGTACAGCTCGTCGGCTCCGGCTCCTTGACGTCGCGCCTGTGGCAACGCCCTGCACTGTCGGTCGTGGGCATCGATGCACCTCCGGTCGATCAGTCCGGGCTGGTGCTGGTGCCCACGGCCCGGGCCCGGCTTGCGTTGCGCATCGCGCCCGGCGACGACCCCGCTGTTGGGGGTGACGCACTGGTCCGGCATCTGGAGGCCAACGCCCCGTGGGGCGCCAAGGTGCGGGTGATCCCGGGGCGGCCGGTGGCTCCGTTCGCCGCGCGGACGACCGGGCCCGCCTACGCCGCAGCTCGGGAGGCGTTCGCCGCCGCCTGGGGAGTCACCCCGGTCGAGATCGGCGTGGGTGGGTCCATCGGGTTCGTGGGCTCCTTCGCGGAGGCGTTCCCCGACGCCGAAGTGCTGATCACCGGCGTCGAGGACCCGGACACGCGCGCTCATGCGGCCAACGAGAGCCTGCACCTCGAAGAGTTCCAGCGCGCCTGCCTGGCGGAGGCGCTGCTGCTGCACCGCCTCGGACAGCCGTAATAGGCCGCTAAGCGACCTCGCTGAGGTACTGGGGCAGCATCCGCCACCAGGTCGCCCAGTCGTGCTCGAACTCCGGTCCCCACGAGTCCACCCGGTTCGGCACGCCCTTGCGGCCGAGGGCATCGGCCATCGCCCACGACTCGCCGATGTCCTCCCAGGCGCCTTCGCCCGAGGCGAGGATGACCTGTCGCTGCCGCAGCGTGTCCAGCTGCGGACCGTCCATGCCCGGGAGGAAGTCCAGCGGCGAGGAGTAATAGAAGTTGTCGCTCCACTGGTCGTCGAGGAACCGCTGCAGCCGGTAGGTCCCGCTCATGCCGATCGCCGCCTTGAAGAGCTCCGGGTGGCGGCAGAGCAGGGCGACAGCGTTAAAGGCGCCGATCGAGGCGCCTGCGGTGACGATCAGGGGGCGCTGGCCACCGAGGTCGGCGAAGATGGCGGGAAGGACCTCGTTCACCACCGCCTGGTGGTACTGGTTGAGCAGCCACATCCGGTAGGCCGGAGAGCCGGCATGGGTCGCGAGGGCCCGCCCCGCGACGCTGTCACAGGAGTAGAGCTTCACCTGCCCGCTGTCGACCAGCTCCCAGCAGGCGCCGACCAGGTTGTTGCGCTCGATCTCCTCGGCGTCACCGCCGGCTGTCGGGAAGACCAGCACGGGCGTGCCGTAATGACCCCACCGTGCCAGGCTGATCGGCTGCTGCATCCGATCCGACTGCCACCGCTCCGTCGCCTTCACGTCATCGCACCTCCGTTGTCGGCACTCCCGACCTTCGATGTGAACATGGCCCTATGTCGATGCCTTCTCATAGATTCGTACCCGTGAGAAACCATCTGATCGGACTCCTTCTCGGCGCGGAAGAGGACTGGCCTCAGGCGTTCGAGGAGATGCTGGCCATGGTCGGACCGATCGAGCATGGAGGTGAGACCCACAAACTCTCAAGCGAGCGACTGACCATCGAACCGTTCCGGCTCGACGATCCGGTCCGTACGCCGCTGGTGATCGACCGGCTCGCGCACTGGTACTACCACCCTCGCGAATGGCTGAAGAAGGCCGCGATCGTCAACGGCACGTACCTCCTGAACAGCCCGTTCACCTTCCAGTCGATGGAGAAGCACAGCGCCTACTGCGCGATGGTCAGACTCGGACTGCACGTGCCGCCCACCACGCTGGTGCCGTACAAGAACCCGGTCGACAACGTGCGATGGGTCTACACCGCCGAGCGCTACAACCGCTCCTTCGACCTGGACAAGCTGGCCGAGCAGCTCGGTTACCCGCTGTACATGAAGCCGTTCGACGGCGGCGGCTGGCGCGGCGTCTCGCGGATCAACGGCCCCGACGACCTGCATCGGGCCTACGACGAGTCCGGCGAGATGCTCATGCATCTGCAGGCGACCGTCGACTACGAGCACTTCGCCCGGGCGCTGTCCATCGGCCCCGAGACCATGGTCATGGACTTCCGTCCCGACCAGCCGATGCACAACCGCTATGCGGTCTCCCACGACTTCCTGTCCGACTCCGCGGGCTCCCAGACGGTCGCGATCAGCCGGATCGTGAATGCGTTCTTCTCCTGGGAGTTCAACTCGGCGGAGATGCTGGTCCGGGGCGACGAGGTCTACCCGATCGACTACGCCAACGCCTGCCCGGACGTCGCAGTGACCTCGCTGCACTACTACTTCCCGTGGGCCATCACGGCGTTGGTGCGCTGGTCGACGTACTGCGTGGTCACCGGCCGCAAATCCAACGTCGACCTGCAGACCAGCCGCTACTTCGCGATCGCCGACGACCCCGACATGACCTACGACGAGAAGGTGACCGCCTACCTCGCACTGGCTGACCAGCACTTCGACAGCGACCGCTACTGGGAGTGGTGCGCCGAGCACCTCGGCCACCTCGAGGAGCGGGTGTACGACTGGGTCGGGTCCGACGGATTCGAGCGGATCCTGCGCGAGGCCGTCGTCTCGACGTATCCCGAACACGAGCACGAGCAGTTCCTGGCCCACTTCCGCGGGCTCATCCAACTCTGGCTGGACGACAACGCTCGCTGAGACCGTAAACTGTCGGCACCGGAAGGGGTGGTTCCGATGCTCGAGCGAAGTCGTGGGATGAGTCAACGAATCGTGTTCGGTATCGGGTTCCTGGCGGCCGTGGTCGGCGTACTGATCGCCCTCGTTGCGTTCAAGATCGGAATCATCTTCGTCGCGCTCGGGGTCTTGACCATGCTCGGCGTCGTCCTGCCGAAGCGGAAGGACGGACCGCGCATCTGGCAGAGCGAGCAGGGCAAGGCAATCTGAGCGGGTCAGCCGATCCGCTCGGCCAGCGAGACGACGATCCCCTCCGGCCCGCGCACGTAGGCCATGCGCCAGAAGTTCTCGTACTCGCCGATGCCGCCGACCAGTCCGTAGCCGTCTGCGGCCAGGCTGTCGACGATCGCCGGCAGGTCGACGACCTCGAAGCACACATTGCGCAGGCCCAGTTCGTTCGCCATCGCGTCCGGCGATCCGGGCGTGTGGTCGGGCCGGATGAACCTCGCGAGCTCGATCTTGGCTCCACCGTCGGGGGCGTAGAGCATGACGACCTCCGTGCGCGAGTTCGGGATGCCGCAGACCGTGTCGATGAACTCGCCCTCGACGAACGTGCGGCCCTCGACCTCGAGACCCAACCCGACGAAGAACGCCGTCACCTTGTCGAGGTCGGCGACGGTGATGCCGACGTGGTCGAACTGCTTGAGCTGTGACATGGCTGTCATCCTCCACTGCTTGTCTGGTCGCTTTCATGTCATGGACGAAGCCGCCGCCGCATTCTTGACATGACCCGCAGACGTCGTCGGAGCCGCAGGCCGATCTCGCGCGTCACAATAGGTCCGGCGGCGGGCCGGACAGGGCGAGGGGAAATGCCGATGGTGGTGGCGAAGCTGGGTGCGGTGTGGCTGTCGGTGTTCGTCGCGATGGCAGGGTGCGGAGAGGAAGAGCTGGGTACGCGTGAGCGGCCCGGACTGGTGATGATCGACGGCGAGCCCATGGTGACCTGCGGAGGCATCCGTCCTGGGTTCGCGGTGTCTGCGATGGACGACGGCGTGTCGGGCCTGGCCGACGAAGCCGAGGTGGCCGCCGCGCTTGACGAGCTCCGCGCGGAAGCCGGCATCGACGCGCCCAGGGAGCTCCAGAAGGCCCCGGCAGCACAGGCCCAGTGGAAGGTACTCGGCGGCGACCCGGCCGACGATCCCGAACGCCTGCTGGTGGGAGTGGGGCAGTGGACCGCGGCGACCGGCACGACCGACGGACAATACGTCGTGCTGGAGCGCACCGAAGACGGCTGGCGGGCGTCCGGATGGGGCGACTGCCAGCTCGCGCCAGTGCTCGTCGAGGGCGCGTCCTGGGCCGAGATCGCGGCCGCCCCGGGAGGAGCAGCACCCGGCTCGTCCAGCATCGAGGTCCTGGTCACCGAGACGGAGTGCGCCTCGGCACGGGACCCCGGCCCGTACCTGCACGAGCCGATCGTCGTCGAGCGCGACGACGTTGTCACGATCTACTGGACCAGTGACACCCCCACCGGAGCTCAAGACTGCCCCGGCAATCCGAGCGCGCAGCGGACGGTCCACCTCGACCGGCCGCTCGGTGGCCGCACGGTCCTCGACGGCTCGAGATGGCCGCCCCGGCCGATCCGTGGCCTCTAGTCGGACTTGGGCCGTGGTTTGAAGCGACGGACCTCGTGTGGCCAACCACAGGCCTCGGCGATCTTGCCCGCCCACATCTTGGCGGTCTCGTCGTCGGGAACGTCCACGACGGCGAACCCGCCCAGGAACTCCTTGGTCTCGACGTACGGCCCGTCGCTGATCAGCGTGGTCCCGCTGCTGGGATCGGCGTTGTAGACCGGACCGTCCTCCTCTTCCAGCCCGCCGGCGAACACGTAGACGCCGGCCGCCTTCATCTCGTTGACGGCCGCCATGGCCAGCGGTCCACGCCCCCGGAACCAGTCCTCCGAGTGGTGCCCCACCCACTGCTGGTTGAAATACAGCAGATACTCCGCCACAACTGCTCCCTCGGCTCAGGCGGACCCAGCGGTCCGCGTCCACCTACCCAACGAACGGCCCATCTTGCCGCGACGACGCAGCACACCCACATCTGCTGACTCGTCGTCGCCCGATCCGATCCGGGACCTCTGGCACTGTGCGGCGTCACATGGTGGACGTAGAACGCTGTGAGGGTCCGGGCAGAGACGTCGCTGAGTTGACCTCGGCCGGCCGGGATCCCGTCTCAGGAGATGCCTGGAGGCGCATCCCGTACGAAGGAGCACATCATGAGTCTGCGGGACAGGCGTAGGGAACGGCGCGAGGACAGACGCGGCGAGGGCGCCACGGCATATCGGATGCGGCAGAAGCTGGCGTCGATCGGCGACGACTACTGGATCGAGGACGATCGCGGAGAGCGCGTGTTCAAGGTGAACGGCAAGGCGCTGCGGATCCGCAAGACGCTGGTGTTCGAGGACACCTCCGGCAACGAGTTGTTGAAGATCCAGGAGCGGAAGCTACGGGTCCGCGACACGATGGAGATCGAAGATGCAGATGGGAAGACCGTCGCGACTGTCAAGAAGGCGCTGATCTCCCCGCTTCGCGAGCGGTTCGACGTCGCGGTGGAGGGCGGTCCCGATCTCAAGGTCCAGGGCAACGTCGTTGACCATGAGTACGAGATCACTCAGGACGGCGCAGGCGTCGCAGAAGTCTCGAAGAAGTGGTTTCGCGTCGCGGACTCCTACGGCGTCGAAGTTGCCGACGGGCATGACCCGGTGCTGATCCTGGCAGTCACCGCCGTCATCGACTCGCTCACGCACGAGGCACGCTGACCGGATCGCAGGGAACGACAGGCGACCGCCCACGAGCGGCACAGAGGACGCGATGAGCAACGCTTCACCAGAGTCGGACGCTGACGGCACCGCCGCACAAGCGACACCTTCGGTCGACCCTGCGGAGCTCATGAGGTCCAAGCAGTATCGGGGTCTCCTCGTCGTCTCCGGACTGCTCGGGGTGGTGGTGTCGCTTGCGTCGTGGCTGTTCCTCGAGGTCACGCATTGGCTCCAGCAGTCGGTGTACGTCGACCTGCCGGACTCGCTCGGCTACGACACTCCGCCGTGGTGGTGGCCGCTGCCTCCGCTCGCGGTTGCGGGCCTGGCTGTCGCGATCGCCGTGGCACGGCTACCCGGACGAGGCGGACACGAGCCGTCCGAGGGCCTCAAGCCCGGCGGTACGACGTCGCCCATCCAGGTGCCCGGAGTCGTCCTGGCTGCGCTCGCCTCGATCGGGCTCGGCCTGGTGCTGGGACCTGAGGCGCCACTCATCGCCCTGGGCTCCGGACTCACGGTGTACCTCGTCGGTCTGTCTCGTCGCGACGTGCCCGATCAGGCGCGCCTGGTCCTCGCTGCTGCGGCGAGCTTCGCGGCGCTCGCGACGATCTTCGGCTCACCGGTGATCGGCGCGGTGATCATCATCGAGGCGGCTGGCCTGGGCGGTCCGATGCTGCCGGTCATCCTCTTGCCAGGTCTGCTGGCATCGGGTATTGGGTCACTCGTCTTCGTCGGTATCGGATCATTGACCGGACTCAGCACCGACGCGTACGCGTTGCCGCCGCTGTCATTGGCGCCGTACCCCGAACCCACTGTCGCCGCCTTCCTCTGGACCATCCTGCTGGCCCTCGTGGCCGCGGTCGTCGTGTTCGTCGTGGTTGAGCTGGCCAAGACGACCCAGCAGCTGGTCGCACCGAGACCGTTCCTCATGTACCCGGCGGCCGCGCTGGCGGTCGGCCTGGTCGCGATCGCGTTCGCCGAGATCAGCGACCAGACCGCCAACGTGGTGCTGTTCTCCGGGCAGGAGGCGATGAGCGACGTCGTGAAGGACGCCAGCACGATCTCACTCGGCACGCTCGCCTTCCTGATCGCGTGCAAGGCGGTGGCGTGGGCGATCTCGATGGGCGCAGCACGCGGCGGCCCGACCTTCCCGGCGATCTTCCTCGGCCTGACCGGTGGCCTGCTGGCCGCACACCTGCCCGGCTTCGACCAGACCCCGGCCATCGGAGTGCTCATCGGCGCCGCCGTGGTGGCGGTGCTCAGGCTTCCGCTGTCGGCCATCGTCATCGCCCTGCTGATCACGCAGGCCGGTCTCGGCGTCGCCCCACTCGTCATCGTCGCGGTCGTCGTCGCCTACATCGCGGTCCTGCTGCTCGACGCCCGTCGCAACGCCGTAGCTCCGGTGGCCCAGCCGGCCGGCTGAGCGGTGGCACGCCGCACGACATCGGAACGAAGGCGAGTCCTTGGGAGGTAACGCCTGTGAACACCGAAGCAGCTCCCCCGTTGACGACGACAGCACAGCGTCGGCGGCACATCGTCCTTGGCGTGCTACGCGGCCTCGCGATAGCGACCGCGTTCACCCTGTTGTACTACCTACTGCCGCTCGACCGGCTGGAGAACACTCCACTATGGATCGTCATCGGCATCGGCGTCGTGGCGCTTGCCGGCGTCACGGTCCATGAAGTGCGAGCCGTTCTGCGAGCCTCGGTACCCGCGGTACGCGCGGTCCAGGCGCTGGCGATCATCGCGCCGCTCTACCTTCTGCTGTTCTCGGCGGCCTACTTCGCGATGTCGGAGACCAGCCCCGACTCATTCAACAGCTCGCACCTGACCCGCACCGACTCGCTGTACTTCACCGTGACCACATTCTCCTCGGTCGGTTTCGGCGACATCGTGGCCACCAGCCAGATCGGCCGGGTCCTCGTGACCGTCCAGATGCTCCTCAACCTCGTCGTGCTCGGAGCGGTGGTCCGAATCCTCGTCAGCGCCGTACAGCTCGCCAGACGCAGCGCTGGCGACCGTCAGGCCGGCGCGGCACCGCCCTCGACGTAGCCGGCCGGGGTCTTGGGGCTGGGGCCGTACTGGTTCATGCCGTCGTCGCTGTCCCTGACCATCCAGATGATCCAGAGGATGAGGCCGACGAGCGGGATGAGGAAGAGCAACTGGAACCAGCCCGACTTACCCGTGTCGTGAAGTCGTCGCGTGTTGACCGCAATGGACGGCACCAGGATCGCCAGGTTGAACAAGCCACTGAGGAGACCGATGCCGTACGTGGTGTCGTAGGTTCCTGCGAGCGTGTCGATGATGCCCAGGACGAGGCTGACGACGAACGTGAAGAGGATGAACCACCAGTACTCCTTGCGACGCGATCGCCCGGAGAACACGGCGTACTTCTGCAGTGGCATCAATGCCCAGGTCATCACTCGTCTCTCCTGCCGTCGTTGGGCATCGTCAGAGTCCGAGGGCTCCCCGATGTTCCGCGAAGCCTCCCGCTCTACGGCGCATGAGTCAAGCGGCTACGACGAGACGGTGCGGCGCATGACGCAGTTCCTCTGGCCCTTGGGTCGTACGTAGGTGAAGCCGGCCCGCTCGAACAGGGCTCGCGTGCCGTTGTAGAGGACCGAGACCTTCTTGCCGTCGGTGTCGTGCGGGTAGGCCTCGACCACTCCGCCGCCGGACTTCGCGATCAGGTCGACCGCGCCAAGCAGAGCTACCGACAGGACTCCTTGGCGTCGGTGCTTCTTGTCCACGAACATGCACGTGATCCGATAGTCGGGCAGCAGGTCGAGGGTGGCTTCGTACTGCTTGCGGTGGTAGATGTTCGGCAGCTCCTCCGGCGAGCCGTACTGGCACCAGGCGATCGCCTCGTCGCCGTCGAACACCAGAGCCGCGTGGGCCCGATCCTCGTCGACCAGCTGCTGCTTGAGTGTGCAGTTGGCCTCGGCGCTGTAGGTCTTCTCAGCGGCGAAGGTGTGGAAGTAGGTGCACCAACAGCCGCCGAACACGCCGTTGTGCCGCTCCATCATCCGGGCGAACGCGTCCCAGGTGTCCGGGCTCAGCGGCCGGACCTCGTAGTCCTTCGTGTCACTCACGCCGACAGCGTAAGCACGAATGCGGACGTTCTAGATCCGCATATCTCGTCGACCTGTTCGGATCCGCCAGGTACGGCTGCGGCTACTTCGACGGCTCCGGGAGGTCGCACTTGTCGACCTTGGGATTGATGCCGAAGTAGTTGAGTGGCCCGGCGATGACCGTCACCGCGATCGTGGTGACCCGGGCACAGTCCGCGCTCGTCTTGCCGGTGAAGTAGCCCCGTTGCACCGTGGCGACCAGGCCGATGAGCAGCCAGATGACCACGATCACAGCGCCGATACCTACATTGCTCTTTGTCCGCAGCACGATGACCTCCGGGCCCACGAGTACCCGCAAGCGCGAGAAACAAACCGACGGTGTCACCCGAGGTGTCAGCGACTAGCCGCCGCCGAGGTCGGTCGCGACGCCACCCAGAGCTCCTCGGCCGGCCACCTGGCCGCCCAGGCGCCGGACACGATCTCGTAGAACGGATGGTCGCTCTGATCGGGCGGCGCATAGAGCTCGTGTAGCGCCTCGACCACGAGCCCGGATCCGCGCAGCAGCCGCACCCAGTCGCCGTGCGACGGATGGAACTCGATCCCGCCACCGGGCCAGTGCACCCGGTAGGCGTCCCGCTGTCCGCGCACCAGCCGCTCCTCTGCGACGCCCTCCTCGGCGGGTACGCACAGGGCCGACAGCAGGCTGTTGGTCAGGAAGACCAGTCGCCCGCCGGGCCGCAGCAGCCGAGCCGCTTCGGGCAGCCAGCGCTCGGGATCGCACCACGCGGCGGCGCCGTGCTCGCTGACGACCAGATCGAACCGGCCACTGGCCAACGGCACCCGCTCGGCGTCGGCTTGCACGAGCGGGAAGGCCGGACCGAACTGCTTCTGCAAGCGACCGGCAGTGGCAAGCTGCTCGCCGGAGAAGTCCACTGCGACGGTCGCAGTGCCGGCCCGGGCCAGCCAGGCCGAGAAGTACGCCGTGCCGCAGGCCAGCTCTGCCACGTCGAGCCCGCGTACGTCGCCGAGCACACCGAGGTCTCGCTCTGGAGTCGCGAACAGACCCCACACCACCTCGGGCCGCGTCCACATGTCCTCGGCCGCGGCATCGGTGAAGCGCTCGTTCATGACCGCCCATAAAGCACGGTTCAGCGCGATCTCCGAGGCTCTGACGTCGGCCACCCGATCATGCTAGGCGGCTGACCTCGGTGGGAGGACGCGTCGCGTCGCGCGAACGAGCCGGGTCGGCGGCGGATCCCAGGGCGCCGCGTCGGCGATGTCCCAGGCATAGACGGGCACGCCGTCTCGGATCAGGTCGCCGAGCTCGGGGATCGACAGCTCGGCCGCCGACCAGGCGTAGAGCGAATCGAGTCGTGGCTGGATCATGCCGAGATCGAGCAGCCGGCCGACGCCGTGTTCGTCGGCGATGTAGTACCAGAGATCCCGCCGCAACGGATAGCTGCCCGGCAGCACCCGGGACAGCGACATGAAGATGCTGGTCATCACCACCCGCGGGTCACCCAGCCTCGGCCCGATCGGCGACAGCCAGCCGAGGGCCAGGCGCGGCGCGGCCACCAGCGCGTGCGCGTAGAGCACCCGGATCAGCACCAGGTTGATGAAGAACCGTTCGACGCGGGATTCCGCCTCGGCCAGCTCACGGTTGTCGAGGTAGGCCATGACGATGGTCGCGTTGTGCGCGCGATACCACCGCAGCGCCGAGGGACGGCGGGCGAACGCCACCGACCACGCCGCACTCAACGACGACGTCGGGCCGCCTCGGCCGAGCAGATGGGCGCGGGCTTCGGCGGTGTCGCGAAGCAGTCGCTCGTTGACGGCTCGCCACCAGGGACTGCCCGGAGGCTCATGGTCGACCGGCTCGAGGAGTCCGCGACGCAGTTGCCAGCCCATGAACGACAGCGCCGCCCGGCGGTACGGCAGATGCAACTCGGGCCGGCCCGGGAGCGGCTCGTACAACGTGCGCAGCAACGCCAGTCGCGCAGCCGGATCGTCGCGTACGAGCGCGACCTGCTCGGCGGCGTACTCGGCTGCAGTGGACACCGGCCAAGCGTCGAGTAATCGCGCGAGTCATGGCAACCATCGCGACACATCGTCCGATTAGTCGCCACATCGTCTCCATCGTCCTAGTGTCAGGAGTTACTGGCCGGCGTGGGCCGGTCGCAGAGGGAGTAGGAGCCATGCGTAAAGCAGCTTCGTACACATCCATCATCGTTGGAATCGGGATGGCGATCGCGGGAATTCTCACCTGGATCGTCGTCAGCACCACCCTGGGGGACCAGAAGATCACGGTCTCCGATGACGCCAGTTGCGCCGCCGGCGACACCGTCAACGGCCCGATTGCCGCCTACTGCCAGGCCGACGTCATCGACAAGCACACCAAGGAGATCACCGGCGGACTGACGTACGCCCAGCTTCCCCAGAACGATCCGAACCGGGACGTCGCGATGCAGTCGGCGTTCCTGCAGGCATCGCTGTTCACCTCCGTCGTGGCCTTCGGGGTGGCCGCCATGGCCTTCGTCGTCGG
>Ga0126382_10001013_pt1 | contig 11335 bp, 6 predicted proteins | sample PanSoiMetPlot_30_FD_92548 | JGI IMG/M metagenome (GOLD analysis project Ga0126382, IMG submission 92548) | Tropical forest soil microbial communities from Panama - MetaG Plot_30 | ecosystem: Environmental > Terrestrial > Soil > Tropical forest > Bulk soil | place: Panama | collected 2016-02-17 | reverse complement strand
TCGGCGAATCTGCGCGATTTCGTGGTGAAGAAGTTGCCGGCCTACATGGCGCCGGCCGCTTATGTGTATCTTGAAAAACTTCCGTTGACCCCCAACGGGAAGGTCGATCGCCGTGCGCTGCCGGCACCCGACTGGTCGCACCAGACGCGCAGCACTGAGTTTGTTCCGCCGCGCAGCACCGAGGAAGAAAAAATGGCTGCGATTTGGTCCGAGGTATTGCGCCTGGAGCGCGTCGGGATCGCGGACAACTTGTTTGAGTTGGGTGCTGATTCGTTACACGTGCTGCAGATCGCCGCCCGCGCGCGCAAGGCCGGAATCGCGGTGACACCACGCCAGCTTCTTGAGCATCGTACGATCGGAGCGATCCTTCACGCGGCGTCTGCCGGCGCGCCGACGAAAGGCAATGAGACTTCGACAATCAAGCCCGTCGCGCGCACGAAATTCCGGCTGACGGCACCGACGGCCGTACAGTAGCCGAGACCTGGAATGGTGACGAAAGGGCACCTGCGCGATCTGGAATCTGCGGCCGCCCCGTCGATCGCTCCTACTCCGTTGCCCGATTGCACGTTCCCCCTGTCGCCGGCGCAACGCAGAATGTGGCTCGCCGACCGGAGCAGTCCGGGAAACGCCGCTTATAACAATGCGTTCCGCTGGAGCGTGGAAGGTCCGCTGGAGGTCGGCATCCTTGAACGTGCCTTCAATGAAATCATTCGTCGTCATGACATTCTGCGCGCGAGCTTTTCGCAGGTCGGTAGCGCGCCGCTTCATGTGATCGCAGGCAACGAGTCCTTGCGTATCGCGGTCGCGGACCTGCGGCGGCTGCCACCGCCGGACCGCGAGCGTGAAATGGATCGTCTGTGCCAACAGGAGGCCAGGGGCGGCTTCGATCTCGAGACGGGGCCGCTTATCCGCGTTGGCTTGATACAGATGGACCGAGCTAGACACGTCCTGATGCTCACCATGCATCATCTGGTATCGGACGGTTGGTCGGTGAGAGTCATCGTTGACGAACTCCGCAAGATCTACAGCTCCTATCGCGAAGGCCGCCAGTCACCTTTGCCGGAACTTACCGTTCAATATCGGGATTACGTCGCCTCGCAGCTGCAGCAGCATGAACAGGATGAAGAAGCTATCGGTCAGCTGCAGTACTGGACAACGAGACTGAGGGATTACCGTCGCCTGGAGGTGGCCACGGATTTTCCGCGACCACCCAAGCGAACCATCAACAGCGCCGTTCTGTCCTTCCTGTTGCCGCGGGAACTCACGGACACACTCGCTCGATTCAGCACGGATCAGGGCGTGACGATGTTCGTCACCGCTCTCGGCGCATGCATGACGCTGCTTGCCCGCCGTACGGGCGAAGTGGACGTGGCAGTCGGGTCGGCGTTCGCCGGCCGCAATCGCACCGAATTCGAAAACCTGGCAGGCCTGTTCGTCAACCGGACGGTGTTTCGCGCAAACGCTGACGGGGACCCGCCGTTTGCCGAATTCTTGCAGTCGGTACGAGACGCGGTCTGGGAAGCCATGGCAAATCAGGATGTTGCGTTCGAGCGCGTGATCGAAGCGATAAGTCTGCGCGATGACCCGGATGAGCCGGCAATTGTCATCAATTTCAATTGCTATCGTGCGTACGGTGGCTCGTCGGATTTCCAATTGGCCCCCAACGGGCCGCGAGTGGTCCCAATCCCGTCGAAGTCGCAAGGTGCTCTGTACGACCTGAATTTCTTCATGGTGGAACGCGAGGCGGGTTGGTCCCTTTCGTTGGAGTACAATACTGATCTCTATGGCGAGAGTACGGCGCGGCAAATCATCGATGGTTTGCGAGACCTGCTTGGGCAGATCGCGTCGCACCCGGAACGCCGGATTTCCGAATTCGTACTCCCCTGGGACCCATCGGTCGATGAAAAATCACGCGCAGCTTATGATGAACGGGGAGACGACGAGGACGCATCTGCTCCCCACCTGTATGCCATGCCGGCCACCGTTATTCAGCAACGGTTCTGGCTGCTGGCCAAGCTCGATCCGCAAAACCCGGCATTCAACATGCGGGCTGCCGTCCGCCTTTCTGGTCATCTTTCGACCGAGGCGCTGAGGGCAAGCCTGAAACTCATCATTGATCGCCATGAAATTCTCAGAACGACATTCCGGGAACAGGGCGACGAACTGCTGCAGATTATTTCCCCTACGGCGAACGTTTCTTTGGTCACCGCAGACTTGGCGACCATTGCGGAGAGCGAGCGGGAATCGCGCCTTGCCGAGCTGCTGCAGCAAGAGGCGCAATCTTCGTTCGACCTTGCGGCTGGTCCGCTGATCCGCGCCCGGTTGTTCATTCTGCAGGACCGGGATCATGTCCTGGTCATCACATTGCATCACATCATCGGTGACGGGTGGTCACAGAACGTTCTTCAACGTGAGCTCTGGCTCGCTTACGAGGCACTATCGGAAGGTCGAGAGCCCGAGTTCGAGCCCCTGGAAATTCAATACGGAGATTTTGCCGTTTGGCAGCGGGACTGGTTGGCTACCGAAGAAGCCAAGGAGCACCGCGATTTTTGGCTGAACAGGCTTTCGCCGCCCCTGCCGGTCGTCGATTTTCCCCTCGATCGCTCCCCTGCGAACAGGGCGGCGAAGGGCGCGCTGGAGACTTTAGTCCTGGCCGAAGACCTCGTTCTCAAGCTCAAAAGCTTGTGTCAAGCCGAAGGCGTGACCGTTTTCATGCTGACGCTGTCGTGTTTTGCGATCCTCTTGTCACGGTACGCGAAGCAGGACGACCTGGTGATTGGCTCACCGGTGTCGAACCGACGGCCGGAAACAGAGCCTTTGGTCGGCCCGTTCGCAGGGCCGATCGCGCTGCGTCTCGACCTCTCCGGCAACCCGACGCTGCGCGAAATCCTGCAACGCGCAAGCAAGGTCACCATGGATGCGCTAAGTCACGCGGACTATCCCTTCGAGCTGCTTGCAAAAGACTTGAAGGTGCGGTCCGTATCGGGGCGCAATCCGCTCTTCCAGTTCTACTTCTTTTATCAGGCCGCCTTCCTTCAAGGGCGTCAGCTTTCGACCCTGACGGTAACGCCCCTGCCAAGCTTCAGTGTCGGGACAACATTCGAGCTGCAGCTGGCGGTGATCGAGCGCAGCGATGCCGTTCGTGCGAACCTCGAGTACAACCCCGATTTGTTCGATCCGTCGACCATCAAGAAGGTTCTCGAGTATTATGAATATCTATTGAGGTTGTTCTCTGCGGACCCAGATTGCCGTGTTGACGAGCTGGACCAGCCGGTGGCGCAAAGAATCGGTCCGCTGCCCCAAACGACAGCGCCAGTGAGAGCGCCGCTTGTTCTCCCACGCAACGAGCATGAAGCCGCGCTCACTCAGATATGGCAGGAAGTCCTCGATCTTCCGACAATCGGGGTCAACGAGGATTTTTTTGCGCTGGGAGGAAATTCGCTCCGGGCAGCGACGTTCGTGTCCAAGTTGGAAAAAAGATTTGGCACTACGATCAATCTCGCGACGCTCTTGATCGCGCCTACGATTGAGCAGCTGGCCCGTCGCCTGTTTCAACCGATTGACGAGCCGCAGACATATATCGTGCCGTTGCGGGAAAAGGGGAGCAGGCCGCCGCTCTTCTGCTTGCATAGCGGAAATGGACACCTCTTGGACTACCGGGAGATGGTTTCGGCCCTGCCGGAGGATCAGCCCGTTTACGGTGTTCGTGCCCCTGATCTCGATGGCTTCGATTATTCCCTCAGCGTTGAAACGTTGGCAGACAAGTACCTGCAGGAAATTCGCCGAGTGCAGCCCCAGGGTCCCTATCAGGTGTGTGGCCTCTCGTTCGGTGGCCTGCTCGCCTACGAGGTGGCGAGCAGGCTTGCGGCCGAGAACGAACACGTTGGGCTATTGGCGCTGTTCGATACCGGCAATCCGGCTCATTATCGCGATCTTCCTCCGAGGAAGCTGGCACAATTCCGGCGCAAGTACCTGATCGATCGTCTGGCGAAGTACGGGCGGAACATCATTCATGGGAGATTGGCCGATCTGCAGGCCGACGCACGACAATTCGTGACGAGCCGATTCAAGACCCTCATCTGGATCGCCAGCAAGACAGTGTTTCGGATGTTGGACCGTCCCGTGCCAAGCCGCGCGCGCAGCGAGCTCGTCGTGTTCTCAACCATGGGGCGGGCCTACACGCCGAGACCCTACCCAGCACCGATCGTCCTTTTCCGCGCTGAAGGCCGGACGGCGGAATACGGCGACGACATGACACTTGGATGGACAGATTGTGCGACGGGGGGCATTGACGTCCATCACATTCCGGGAAGCCACATGACGCTGATGCGACAACCAAACGTATCAATTTTGGTTAAGCGCTTGAACGACTACCTTGCTGACAAGCCGGTGACCCCTGAGTAGATATCGGACGCGTTTGCCGGATAGGGGTGTAGTCACGGGGCGGGAGTGCCGTGGCTCGAGGGGGGACTGCGGCTCGTCAGGTCCCGGCAGGCGCTGGACGGCCGTGCGAAAACGAAGTCTTCGACGGTTCGAGGTCGCGCGGGACGAAGCAGTGACGGTTGCATCGGAGCCCTAAGGGAGATCTAAGTCTGTGAGGCCGCTGGAAATCGCGGTGACGGTGGCGCTCTTGCCGTATGTCCTGCATCTGCTTTCGCCATCTCGCGGTGAGAGCATGTGGTTTGGTCTGTCGCTCGTCATTGCGGGCTTCTTGACCATCGGCCAATTGTTAACGGAGGGCTATCGCTGGCAGATGCTGCCGGCCTACTGTCTCGTCGTTGCTTTCGTCCTATTGGAGTCCGCGCGATGGATGTGGGCTTTTCGTGCGCCCTATGTCGTCGGGGTAGCGGCCCTCTTTCTTGAGTTCGCCGCGATCGTCCTCAGCTCCGCACTGCCTGTCTTCAAGCTGCCGGCGTCGAGCGGACCGTACAAGATCGGAACTCAGGTTCGCCACATCATTGATCATGATCGGCGGGACCCTTTTGCCGACAAGCCTAATGCTGCGCGTGAGCTGATGATCCAGATATGGTATCCGGTCGATCCTTCGATGCAGGGACCGGTGGCGCCATACCGCGACAGGCGCATTACCACCCTCAAGGATGCTCATTTTTCCTTGGCTGAAACGCATTCCATGCTGGGGATGCAAATCGCGAGTTCGCAGGCTCGCTATCCTCTTCTAATATATGCGCCCTCCTGGACCGGAATACGCAGCGAGAACACCTTCCAGGTCGAGGAGCTCGCAAGTCACGGCTATATCGTGGTTGCCATCGACCATCCTTACAGTTCGAGAGTCACGGTCTTTCCCGACGGGTCGATCGCGTATCGAAAATTCGCAGGAGACGAAGATTATTCATCACCAGCAGGGCTTGCCGCTTTTATCGAAACGGCCGATCGCCAGGTGGAGATTCGAGCTCGTGACGCCAGGTTCGTGCTTGACACCCTCGAGCGGCTGGACGCGCACGATCCTCAAGGGTTGCTGACAGGACGCATCGACCTTGATCGCATTGGAATCTTTGGATTTTCTTTCGGCGGCACGACGGCAGCGGAAACCTGCCTGCTCGATCACAGATTTAAGGCTGGTCTCAACATGGGCGGAATGATTGCCGGAGAGTCGGCGAAGCAAGGTACGTCCGCGCCTTTTTTCTTCATGTTCGAAGGCCTTTATGACAACCCCCCGTATGCGCCGGGATCCGACCTTTCGAAGCTCGACCCCGCCAAACGGCGGGAAGTCGAATTTGCGCGTGAGCAATTTGCAGAGATGCGACGGTCATTGGCAGAGACCGGCGGCTACTGGATGACGGTACGCGGAACAAGGCATATGGATTTTGCCGACTCTCCTTTTTTCTCTCCCTTGCGGCGCGGCCAAGCTGATCCAGTGCACACGGCACGAATCATCAGCCAATACGTCATCGCTTTCTTCGACAAGCAGCTGAAGGGGATTGAACAGCCGTTGCTCGCGCGATCCCCGGGCGAAATTCCAGAAGTGCGCTTTGAGGTGTGGACGCCTAAAGCATCTGCCGCCCTGCAGCTCGGGCATTAACCCCGCGCCGAGAAAGGCGCGTATGCGACGACAAGGGCATTTGGAGTGGGCCCGTTTGCGTGGAATCCCGGCTAGGATGGTCAGGTCTTGTGGATGATTTGTGATGAGGAGAATGAAATCCAGTTCAACCATTGATTCGGGATCGCACGGCACCTGCGTGTTGCGGGCGAGTACAAACGGTACTTCGAACGACGCTGCAGCCGACCGCGGCAGCGCCACACCTTGTCGTGCCGACGATTACGTCCACCTGCGGCCACTGCGCACGTCGGGCACTCGCCCTCCCTTGATCTGCGTGTTTCCGGGTTCGCCCGGTGCACGCGACATGGCGAAATCGTTGCCGGAGGACCAACCTGTCTATGAATTTTATTGGCCCAACATAGACGGGCAAACCAATTTTCCGACCGTGGAGGAGCTCGCTGTCACTTTCATTCGGGATGTCAAAAAGCTCCAGGCCCATGGCCCTTATCAACTGTGCGGATATTCCCAGGGAGGTTTGGTGGCGTATGAGATGGCCAGACTGCTCCTGAGCCAAGGTGAGGATGTTTCGTTCGTCGCTGCTTTCGACACCTGGCATCCCAAGTTCCTCCAAAACCTGAAGTTCAGGGAATTGGCTAAGTATCGAATGACCCGTATTGTGGAGCGGTTACAGAAATATGGGTGGGCACTAATTCAGGGTCGCTTCGACGACTTTGGTGCTTTTGCTCGCGAGTTCATCGAAACGAAGGTAAGGCTGGTCGGGTGGAGGGCAGCTCGATTCTCTTTCCGGATGGCAAATCGTCCGGTGCCGAAAGCGATGCAATCGGCTGCGGCGTTTGTCTCGCTGCAAAACTATTCGCCGAAACCGCTTACGGCACGTCTCGTGCTCGTCCGAGCGGAAAAATGGCGCGAGAAGATTCTGAAGGATAAGGCAGCTGGATGGCATACGTGCGCGAAGGGAGGCGTGGATGTTCATTTTGTCTCCGCGCCGCACGGCGCTATGGTTCATGAGCCTTACGTGCACGGCCTGGTTGAAAGGATCGCTCCGTACCTGGCCCGCGAATGGACACCGATAGACCGAGAAGGAGCGTAGCGTGGGAGGGACTTATGTTGGGTTCGTCGCTTTCGGGGCAGGTAGACTGAATCTGGCAGATTTCGCGGGGAGCATAAACTGCCGGCTTCCAAACACCAGAGTCTCAACCACAAAGAGTATTGCCGCTGAGCAAGATATGCGACTTTAGTTCAGCCCGCATTTCATCGATAATTTATTCTTATGCCTTGCGAGCAAGGTCTTGATTCAATCTGTGCTCGATAACGATAGCTGCCGGCTATACGTGGGGGCACACATTGACGGCGCAGTTATGCTTTGTTAGGGTCCCATTTACCTCGTGGGGATGGAACTGTTCTCCTGATGTCACTCGATTCTGTCGCCGAGACCCGGTCGCTCGGGTCCGGGAATTCGTCCACCTGGAACGTCGCGCAACCCGCGACTCGCGGACGTTTGTCCGCACTATTGGTTAAATTGGGGGCTCTTGAGTTCTTTGCAGTTGCCGTCTCTGCCTATCTTGCCAGCCTGCTCTATCATTTCACGGTATGGCAAGAGGGACCGCTGGTCGTGAGATATGTCGCCGCGGCGTCGACCATTGCAACCTTGGTGTTGTTGGTGTCGATTGCATGCCGTCATTTTGCATCGGTCCAGATTCAGCCTCGTCACAAGTTCTTGTGGAACGGCATTGGGGCTGTGCTCCTCGCCTTCTCGTTGTTCCTCTCGCTAATCTTTCTATTGAAAATTGGGGGCGACTACTCGCGCGGTGCCTTTGTGTTCCAGTGTGTGGCTGTCGGGGCCGCCGTCTTGAGCGTGCGGGCAGTCGGGTTCTCGAAGGTCCACAGCGCTATCGCGTCCGGGGAAATCGAGGCCCGTCGCGTCGTGATGATCGGTGGTCTGCACGACACATCGCAGTTCATCAGCCGGCTAAAGTCGGTTGGTATTCGCACGATCTGGTCGTGTGAATTCCCCGAACAGGCCACGGGCGGCGTTCAGGATTCAAGCACTGCAATGTCGCCCAATGGCGGTGTGCGGAACGTGATCGCGCGATGCCGGGAATTGCACCCGGACGACATTTTTATCATGGCAAAGCACCAAGACCTGCCGGCAGTCAGCTGGCTGACCAAGTGTCTTTCGGTCTTGCCCGCCGGGGTGCACATCGTGTTGGTCGATGCGCCCGACCTTCTCGCCACTTCCGAGATTGCCGAATTCGGCAATGTCACCTCAATTCAGGTCGCTCATCCCCCGTTGAAGCCGCTCGACCGATTCCTGAAGCGCGGATTTGATCTCATTGTCGCCACGTTGGGATTGCTGATCCTATCGCCGCTCCTGGTCATCGTTTCGGTCGCCATCAAGCTGGATTCGCCGGGACCGGTCTTTTTCCTGCAGAGGAGGCACGGGTACAACAACCAGGCGATTCGTGTGCTCAAGTTCCGCACCATGACGATCACGGAAGATGGTGAGACGTTTACCCAGGCGGTCAGGAATGACCCCCGGGTAACGAATATCGGCCGGATCTTGCGTCGTAGCAGCATCGACGAACTCCCCCAGCTGATCAACGTGCTGTGGGGGGACATGTCCATCGTTGGTCCGCGACCCCATGCCACTGCCCACAACAGGATGTTCGAGACCCTCATTCCGCCCCTATCGCGGCGGCACAACGTAAAGCCGGGAATTACAGGGTGGGCTCAGGTCAACGGCAGCCGGGGCGAGACCGACACCTTGGAGAAGATGCAGCGGCGTGTGGAACTCGATCTGCACTACATTGACAACTGGTCGTTTCTGCTCGATTGCAAGATCGTCGTGCTCACTGTTTTCTCGAGGCGAGCGTTCATGAACGCCTACTGAGCCATTTTTGCCGCTGTCCCGCAGCCATTACCGATCCCCGCCGCCTCTGAGCCTGAAGTAAAAGCCCCAGTACGTGTCGTTCAATTCGGGATAGAGCGGGATCTGCTCTATCCGTTCGTGCACGCGCCACCGCGCAACGAGCTCATATCCGAGGTCGGTCATGCCCGCAACGAAGCTGCCCATGTCATGCAGCTTGCTGGTGATGACGAAGCCTCCTCCATCTTGAACGGTAACAATATCTCCTCGCTTGGCGAATGGACTTCGATTGACCACGACGATTTTGGGCAGACGATCGAGCCGCTGGAGCATTTCCGACAACTTCTGTTCGAAGTAGTGGAGCGCCCCCGAGACGACAAAAAGGTCGACGCCGGAAGCATCCAGGAAGTTATCGGTGAAGACTATTCGATGTTCGCCTTTCGATTGCGCAAACTCCAAGGCAGGTTGCTTCTTGTGCGGCAAATCGCTGATGATCCATCGTAGATCCCGCGGGAAATGGAGTTCCATATCGTATGCGTAGAATAGATTTCCAATGCTCCCGCCCAAATCGAAGACAGATTTCAATTCCGACGCGATGGGTGCCAAAAAATAAAGAACGGGATAATCGCTTTCTCGCGTGTATTCGGCGAAGCGGGCGTGCATGTCGATGTGAAAGGGGTGGTCGTGGCCTGCGGGAACATACCGCCTGAGATAGGCCTCGGCGACCTGTAGGTTCGGGTAGGTTTGGTAAATACCGAGCAGCGCCCGCAGCAGCGATCCAACGATGGGAGCGTCGCGTCCTGCTTGGATAGCCCGCGACCCTGCGGGAAATCTTGCCAATAGACGCAAAGCTCGCGCAAACCACCTGCCTACCGTTACACGCATTGATTTCAGCGGGTGCATGACATCCAAACACCGTCGCAAGACCATTGAAAATTCCTAACCATGAGCTTGGTATCATGAAACGAGAAGGGCGAGATGTTGTAACCGCCAAGCCGCCGGTGTATTTTTAGTACCAAATCGCCGAGGAGCTCGGGGAGGGGACTTCGACATGTTGTCACGCATTGAAACGGTCGCGGCCAACAGGTTGGGCGCTTGGCATACGTGCGAACCAGTCGAAGAATGTCGGGCTCTTCTTCACCAGCGCTCGTTCCGAATTCGCCACGATCTCGCGCGATCGCCATTGTTCCAGATCGAGCAACTGCTCGACGTGGCTCGCAGGGCGGCTGAACGGCCAGGCGACGTGTACTACGACGCGGGGAATGTGGGTCTCGATGATAAATGGGGTAAGATTCCGGTTCCCCAAATGCCGGTTGAACAGGTGATCGAGCGCATTAGAAGTGCGAACGCTTGGGTTATAATGAAGCACGTCGAGGTGGATAGGGACTATGCTGACGTGCTCGACGAGTTCGCGCAATTCGTGCGGGAAATTGCCGGCCAGGACAGGGCCGGGGAGTTCCTGAACCCGGAGATGCTGGTCATCATCACGTCGCCGAAACGGGTGACGCCTTTCCATTTCGATGCAGAAATCAACTTTCTGGTTCAAGTGCATGGTTCAAAGGAAGTTTGGGTTTGTGATCCGCAGGATCGCTCGGTGGTAAGCGAGGAGGACATCGAGAGGTACTACTCGGGGGCCATCACAGCCGGAACATTCAGGCCGGATGTGGAAGCTAAAGCCCTCAAGTTCGATCTGGCTCCAGGTGAGGGCGTGCATGTTCCAAGTCATGGCGCCCACTGGGTCAGAAACGGCAACGACATCTCGGTTTCGCTCAGTCTGAACTTCGAATTCCCGCGCCGAAAGTACCGGGACGTTTACGTCGCCAATCACTACCTGCGGAGGTTGGGTCTCCGGCCGACCCCACCAGGGCGTTCCGTAGCAAACGATCGAGCCAAGGCGATGGCGGTGAGGGCCGCTCGCGGACTGGTCCGATCGGTCAAGAAATAGCAAGATTACTCGTGGGAGACGTATCCCGTCTTCGCGGTAGCGCGATGCCGATTCGAAGAAAAAGGGGACCTTGCTCTGGTCTGGCTAGCTTAGCTAGACTAGTCACGGAGTGAGGAGGTAACGCAGTTCGTTCAGACGAAAGCTTCGCGCCGTCGGACCGGAAACACCGGTCAGCTCCAATCTTCCACCCCGCTCCTTTAGTCCTTTGCGCAGCATGAGCAGGAGCCCGAGAAAGCGCGCGTCTATGGCGCGCACCTCGGAAAAGTCTATGGCGACGAGGTGCCGCCGTGCGGCGAGCGCGCTACGGAAGCAAGCAATCGCCGTATCGATGTTCCGCGCGACCGCGGCACCGCGGAGCGTCATGACAAAGGAGCGTTGATCCTGACGTGTCGTGATGACCAGTTCCTGCCCGGCGGGATTTGATCTCAACCGATGCCCGTGCGTCACCACGAGCAGGGGCAAGACGCGCGTGACCAGCAGCCGCAGCAGCATCCGGCCATCCCGC
>Ga0126382_10001012_pt1 | contig 11337 bp, 11 predicted proteins | sample PanSoiMetPlot_30_FD_92548 | JGI IMG/M metagenome (GOLD analysis project Ga0126382, IMG submission 92548) | Tropical forest soil microbial communities from Panama - MetaG Plot_30 | ecosystem: Environmental > Terrestrial > Soil > Tropical forest > Bulk soil | place: Panama | collected 2016-02-17 | reverse complement strand
TCGTTGGTAGCGAGGTACTCGACAAACTTGCGTATCGCCGTTTCGTCCCGCGGCTCGTTTGCCGATCGGTGTCCAGCGAAGATTGCGAGCGCAAATCGGTGGCGCGTTTCCCCCGGACCAGATGGGTGGCAGCTGAGTCACAGGCAGGTGAAAACATCCAACCGGTCTCCCCACCGAAGTGGGTCTCCACACTGCGGTTTACGTCTGCGCAATCCGGGCGACGAAACTGGAAGCGCTGCCCTTGGAAATGATTGACCGGTCCGGTGAACTATGCTTTGTCGACCCTCCCCGCTGAACTTGGCAGCCGATGAATTTTGGGTCGAGGGGATTCATGGCAAATCCAATCTGGAGTTCGGGTTGCAAGAACCTGACAGGTTTCTTGCTGGCGATGGCCGTGTTTGTCACCGCGCAGAGCTGTTCCAATTCGCAGCTTCAAAACTCGGTGCCTGCCGTCTTACCCACCATCAGCAGTTTTTCCGCGAGCTCGGCAACGGTTCCGGCGGGCGGCGCCACCACGCTAAGCTGGGCCACGCAAAACGCGGACCGCCTGATGCTCTACCCGAGCAACCAGGACGTCACTTCGCTCAGCTCGCTTCAGGTGTCCGTGTCGGCTACCACCACCTTCACGCTTAAAGCCTCGAACGCGAAAGGGGAGGCAGCGGCGAACACGGTGGTCAACACGGTCGCGGCGGATACTTCCGGGTCCGTCCAGCTGGTCTATACGGATCCGCCGGCCGGCGGGAAAATCCGGCTGGTGAAAGATGCGGAGAGTTCCACGGCCAACGGGGTGGCACTGAAGCTGGTGGCCAACTCGAATCTGACCGGCTACTACGTCGGCTTCAATCTGCCGGTGGCTTCCGGAAAAGTGCAGTTCGCTTCGCCGTCGATTTCCCCCGCCAACGACGCACTTAATCCAGGCACAGCACCGCAGGCGATGGGAGCAAAGATTCCCAGCTCCGGACCTCTGGCCAACGTGTTGGTCACCGGCTTGAGCCAAAAGGCCGCCGGAGCCGGAGCGGCGGCGAACAACGCGCGCATCTCCAGCGGGCAGGTCTTCTACACCATCCATCTGCGGCCGGCGGATGGCGCCACCCCCGGGGTCGTGTTCAGCGGCACCGCGCTGGGGAGCCAATTCCGGGCCGCCCTGCGCGACCGGCTCGGCAACGAAATCGCATCGCAGAGCGACTTCGCCATCGGCACGCTCGCGGTCCAACTTCAGTAAGAGGGGAGGCCCACCTTGTTTGCTCAACATCGAGTGAAGATCCTTGTGTTCGGCGCGGCCGCGGCATTGCTTCTGGGCGCTTTCCCTGTGACTCAGATCTGGAAAGATCTGGAGCAGCGGCGCGAAAACGCGATTCAAAAATTCAAGGAAGACGTTCTGCGCGAAGCCTTGGAGGGAGCAAGGGGCAAGGCTCCGCGGTGGAACGATGCGCCGCTGTCGTTGTCGCCGGATCTCTACTGGCGCACCGAGGACGGCGTCGATCGCGAACCGGATCCGCTGATGAGACAGGCGGCGCTCGCCCGATACCGCGGAGCGGGGGATCCGAGGACCGTCGGGTTGGCGCTCCAAGAGGCGCGCAAAGAAGCGGCGCGCCGGAGCGCGAATGGACCTCAGGCTCCTCTAGGGCCCCTCGACGACACGGCCGTGTGGAGTGGTATCGGCCCCACCGACGCCCGGTTTGAAGTCAACGGCGGCATTTATTTCCAAAACGACTCCGGTCGAGCGAGTCACATCAGCGTCGACCCGCGGGATCCGAATGTCGTGTACCACGGGACGGCAACCGGTGGCATTTGGAAGACCTACAACGCGCTCGACGACAGCCCCACCTGGGTTCCGATCACCGAAGAAATCGGCGGGATGTCGATCGGCGGCATGGACATCGATCCTTCAGATCCGGACACCCTCTACGTCGCGATCGGCGATGACTACGACGTTGCTGAAGGCGGACATGTGCTGAAAACTACCAATGGCGGCGCAGACTGGACCCTGCTCGTCCAGCAGTTGATGGGCACCTATCCTCCCTCGGCCGGAGGCCGCACCGAAGGCGCCACCCAGATGCGCGACTTGAGAGTGGACCCGCAAAACCCCAGCCACCTCCTGGTCGCCACCGACGTCGGCTTATTCCGCTCCACGGACGCGGGGCAGACTTTCAACTTGGTACTGCTGGAGACGTGGCCCAATGGAACTGTGGACCGCGAGATGAGTGCCTCGTCGATCGTCTACCTGGGAAGCGCCAACGGTCAATCGCAGTGGCTCGTCGCCGGTCAACCGGCTTGCGGCACACCGGCGTTTCCGTTTCCGCCCCGACGCAGCTACTACGGTCTTCCACCGGATCCCACAAATCCCGACTGTCCGGACGGCAACATGGGAGACGTCTGGAAGAGCGTGGACGGAGGCGCCACCTGGACCTCTCGGCGCCTTGCCGGCGGCCTCGGGCATTACGGACCCGACGATCCGTACATGATCGGTCAGTGGAAAGATGTCGGCCGGATGAACTTGGGCGCGAGCAACCCCGATTACACGGATCCCGATCACACCGTTGTGTACGCCTGGGCGGAAGCCTCTCGGGAGATTCAGCTCGCGGGACAGCCTGGCTTGCTGGCGGTCTTGAAATCCAGCGATGGCGGCGACAGTTTCCTGGTGGCCGCCAAGGGCATTGACCCCGTTCTCAATCCGACGCTCGGATCTTCGTGCCGCGTCGTGGACGTGGGCAACGGTCAGGCCTGGTACAACCAAGGCTTGGTGGTGGATCCGGTCGACCCGAACAACCTGTTGATCGGCGGGAATCTGTGCGGCGCGCGCAGCCGAGACGGTGGTCAGACTTGGCAAAACGTCTCGCATTGGTTGCCGCACGCCGGCGGAGACACCGCCGATGGGCGGCTGATGTACGTTCATGCCGACTGGCATACAGGGCAGATCGTCCACTCCGGGGATCAGATTTTCACCTTCGTCGGTACCGACGGCGGCAGCTTCCGGGCCACCAACCTGTTCTCGGAACCGCGCCCGGTGATGGTGAACTGGAAATCGTTGAACAAGGGCATCGCCAGCCATCAGCTCTACTCCATCGGCTCGGGCGATCCGGTGGATGGAGACGAGTTCCTGGCCTTCTCCGGTCTACAGGACAACGGAACTCGAATCCGAGACGACCAGGGCGAAACGGACACGGTGTACAATCAAGTCATCGGTGGCGATGGAGTCGCGAGCCTTCGAGCGCGAGTCACCGACACGCTGCCGCCGACTGCACGTAGGGTGCTCTTCGCCTCGCTGCCCGGTGGTTCTAGGCAAGCGTGCCGAACCCAGCTGACCGGGAATGACTGCAACGCGCCCTCAAATGCGTGGTTTGCTTTTGGGGTTACCGTCCCCAGCGGCGACACCAATCCGTTCCTCATCAAGTATGCGTCATTTCCTCGCACCGCTCCTGATGGCTCCGAGCTGGTCCTCACCACCACCACGCAGAACATCTTTCGGGTCTATTACATCCAGGGACAACCCGGCCCAGGCACTTCCTACTTGGGCAGCGTCCGCCTCAGCGCCTGGACCAATCCGTCGGATCCGAACAACTCGTTCTATATCGACGGAGCGAGCCAGCCAGTTCGCAACGTCAACACGTCGCCGAAAGTCTACAGCGATGGGCAAGGCAGCTTCCGGCTCATCGGCGTGAGCCTCGGCGTAAATGAACGACAGGTCATACCGGGCGGCGGATATTTCTCGGTAGGCATCGACCGGAGCACGACTGTTACCGACGTCCACGTGGAGTGGAGAAACAGCGCCCAGTTGGGGGTTGGACCGGCTGACAATCAGAGGCTGCGGGGTACCAGTTCGGTTTCCTTCCCGTCGTCGGCGGAGAATTTCTTGCCCGGGGCGGTGGACGGACAGGTTTACCTTGTCACGAGTTTCGCCGCTCGGATGGCGGACAACACCACCCTGGTCCCTGACGAGATCGGACACGTGTTCCTGACCACCGATTTTGGCCAAACCTGGACGCCTTTCCACGGCACGGGGTGCGGCTCGGACCTGCCGAACATCCCAGCGAGCCAGGTGGTGTTCGATCCGCAAGATTCGACGGACCAGACAATCTACGTGCTCAACGACATCGGCGTGTACCGCACCGTCGACCGAGGTGAAAGCTGGCAACGCTTCGGAAGCGGCCTGCCGATGGCTCGAGCCGAGCAGATGTTCATTTCCGGCAACGGCGAGCTGATCCGAGTCGGCACGTACAGCCGAGGAGTCTGGGAAATTCATCCCAACGCGACGTCATGCGGCGGCAGGCCGGCGAGCGGCGACTGGGACCGAAATCAACAGATCGACTTCCTCGACCTGGGTGCCCTGGCGACACGGCTCGGCACCTCGCCATTTTCGACTCAACAGCCGCTGTTCGACTGGAACCTCGCGCTGGGCGGCGCCGATTCGATTACCGAGTCGGATCTGGTTTCGCTGCTGAACAAATTCGGCAACCGGCCCTAGCGGCTGCAGGAGAGCCAGTGAAGCGCTGTGCGGCGAAGGAGCTGACTCAGCAGCTCCGCTGGAGGCGCGCGAGCAGAGGACTCAACAAACCGAACGCTTCGAGAGTAGAATGAAAAGAAATCGGCAAATGATGAACACCGTTTTGATACTCGCCGTACTCGGGAAAGCTCAATTTGGCGCAAGCGCGGATTTGGTCGATTCGCAGGAACTCGGTCAACAAAGAATGTCAGCAAGGGACATTGGAGAGCTGGGATGCGGCGGTGGCGTCTACCCCAACGGTACAATCGTGCAGATACCGGCGAACTGTTATTACACCGGTACAGTCCGTGCGATTGCGGTCTGGACCGCGACTTGTGAAACAGGTCTGGGGAGACCTCGGGACCCGGACAAATTTTATGTCAGTTGCCATGTAGGCGGTGTTTTCAGAGGCTGCGAATGGACTCCGAACCGCTTTAGCACAGCCAGTGAGTCCCAATGCACGCGCATCGATGGATATACCGAGCGACCGCTTCTCATCGGTCCCTGCCCAGCAGCTCCCCCTGCCGGCGCAGGGATTCGTCAAGGTGACGGGGCGTCTTGCGTTGATGGTCCTTATGATGATCGGGCTGCTTGCGAGGTAGCCATACAAAATGAAGACGGGCCAGGTCAGTATTGCACCCGCCGCGTAGGGACGGAGCAACAAGCTTGCGAGCTCAGTTACCCAGAAACCTATGGCCGCTACGTCACGATCGACGACGTCAATTGCTGTCGGATACCGAATTAGAGCGCTGACGTCGAAATCCTATTTCATGGTCGCGACGGCGGCGGCGGCGCACTGACCGTCGTGCTCGCTCAAATCTCCTGAGACGCCGATCGCGCCCACCAGCTTCCCCCCGGACATCAGGGGAAGGCCACCCTCGATCGGCACCGCGCCCTGAAGCCCGAGAATGCGCACCCCAACTCCTCCACCGGCGACCGCATCCTGAAACGCCTTCGTCGAGCGCTTGTACAGCGCCGCCGAACGGGCCTTGTCGATCGCCACGTTGGCGCTGCCATTCTGGGTGTCATCCATCTTCTCGTAGTAGACCAGCGTTCCCGCCGGATCGACCACAGCGATTGCCATGTGCCAATTGTTCTTCTTGGCCTCGGCAGCCGCGGCCGAGGCGGCGTGCCTCGCCGCCTCGAGACCGATGCCTGCGCCAATCGGGATTGCGTAGGTGTTCACCGGCGCAGCCGGCTTTTGATCCGCGGGCTTGGGGTCAGCGGCGGGGGAATTTCTTGAAAAAACAAAGACGCTACAGAACAGCGCCACGGCCAACGCCGACTTTGAACGCAGCATACTCCCTCCTGTTTCAATTTGCGGGCAACGCTTCTAACACAAACTGGATCCTGGCTTATCCGGAAATCAGAGTTTTGCGGCACAGGTTTGAGCCCCTCAGCCGCTCTGCTGGGCGCGAACGCGGTGGAGGGGAGCACCGCTTGCCACTGAGAGTCAGCCAAGTAGCTCTTGAAACATTCGGTAAAAGGGGTATGTAGCGGCCGACGGTGTTTCACAACTAGCTTTTGTTTTCGGGGAACTGGCCAGCGCCCTGCGCCGGCCGGTCGCGGTCGCAATGGTGAGGGGCGCGGCGTCAGTCCTGGGTCTGATCGCGGTGGGGTGCGGCTACAGCAACCCTCAATTCAACCGCGTCCCTCCACCTTCGATGACCGACGATCCAAAGCTGGTGATGACTTGCGACTTTCCGGGCCTGGGTCGGATTTCGTCCGAGGTTCACCTCGAATGTCGAGCCGTCGAGAACAATTTTTGGGCCGGAGCGGAAATTTTGGCTCGCCATAACATTCTCGGTGTACCCGATTATGGAAAAGTGTTTACAAATCTGGAGATCAAGGTCCTCGAGGGAGGTTGCGTCGACGCCGGCTGCGCGATCATTGGAGAGTACCACCCGGACTCCGACCACCCCTGGGCCGAGGTGGCCTTTCACATGAGCCCGTTGTTACACGAGATGCTCCACCACCTCGACCATCTTCGGAACGAACCCACCAACAATCATCAGAATTGGGACGTGAAAGGCTACTGGGCCTCGGACGACGAGTTTCGCGCCACCATGGTCCCCGTCTCGCGGCCGCTGTAGAGGCGCGCTTACTTCTTCCTGGATGGCATCTGCGCGGCGAAAGCCTTCCGGCCCTTTTCCAACTCCTGGGGCGTCACATCCTTGACGTGTTGAGCGAGCTCATACTCGTTCCCCCACTTGTCAGTGACCTTTCCCATTCGATCGCCCCAAAACATCTCCGTGGGAGGCATCACCGCCTTACATCCCGCCTTGACGGCCCGCTCGAACGCAGCGTCGACATCGTTGAAGTAAAACCAGAGATTCACCGGGCTGGCGCTGCTCACCCCGGGGATCTCATCACCCATAAATACGGTGGAATCCCCAATTCGAACTGACGCGTGCATGATCAGTTTTCCTGAGGCATCCGGAGAGCGCCCCAGGTCCTCGGCGCCGAATGCCTTCTTGTAGAATTCGATTGCCTCGGCACATCCATTGATCGTGATGACCGGAATGACCGTATGCATACCCTGCGGGATCGCTGAAACTTGAGCCATGCTCATCTCCTTGCACCGGGACGAAATGTCCGCAGCTTTCACTACCAAGGGCGTCGCGTATTTTCAAAAGTTGCTGGTCAAGCCGCTCCCCCTGGACTAGCTCGACGCTTCGAACCATGGAAAACGATCGAGTACTGTCGAAGGTTCGCGTCGATCACGTCCTCCCCGCCCACTTTCAGCCGCGACAAGAATTTCCGGAGGAGGTCATTGCGCAGCTCGCGGCGTCGATGAAAGAGGTGGGACAGAATACGCCGATTCTGGTTCGTCCTGCCCCGCCTCCGAAGGACGCCGCGGATGCCGATCCCTGGTACGAATTGGTCTGCGGCGACTGCCGTCTGAGAGCAGCGAAGCGCCTAGACTGGCCGACGCTCTGGGCGGTCAGCGAACAGATGTCCGATGACGAAGCGGCGGTGCGCGGGATGGTCGACAACGAGCAGCGCCGCAGCCTCAACCCGATCGAGCGAGGCGCGGGCTACTTGCGCCTGATGAACGAATTTCAGCTCACCCAGGAAAAAGTTTGCGGGCGGAGCGGCATCGCAAAGTCCACGCTTTCGCGACTATTGAAGCTTCTGGACGAGCCCTCCGAAATCCAGGACATGCTCCGAAAGGGCACCTTGACCGAATCTCACTGCCGGGAACTGGACCGGCTCAGCAACCGAAAGAAGCGCCTCGCCGTGGCAAGGGAAGTTTGCGAGCGGGGGATGAGCGTCCAGGAAGCCGCCAAACGGGTGCGCCAAGTGATGGGCAAGAAAGCCGCGAGCGGCCCAAAGCCCAAGAAGGACAGACCCGAGGACCTCGCCACCGTCTACAACCGATTCCGGTTCTGGTGGGAAGGGTCGGAGGTGGTCGTGCGCGCCCCAAACATCCGCCCGGACATTTCGGTGCCGCAGTACATCGAGGACTTCCGCGCCGCGATCGAAGCCTTCCTGCAGAACGAGCCCCGGTCCAGCCAGGCGTCAACGGGGTCGCCCCAAACCCTCCTGGCCGGTGGGCGGGCGCTCCCAATGACCTCTTCGAGCGGAACCGAGCCGCCCGCGCAGGTCAGTGACCCGGCCCAAAAGTTCGACCCGGAAGCAGAGGCCAAGGCCATCGTGAAGTCCTTCAAGGAGCTTGGCCAGATGCTTCGGGATCTGCCCAAAAAGTGAAAAAGTTGCCGCGCGGCAACTTTTCGAAATTCATTAGTTAACTCATGAGCTTACGCGCAAACCTTACCCCAAAAAATGAGGGGTCCGAAACGGTCATGAGGGCAGACGGTTGGTGGCGCCGCGGCTGCCGGCTCGTTCGTGACCGACGCCATGGACGCGTTCAGCGACCTCGTTCTTACCTGGCCCTCGAGCCTGAGGCCGCTTCCGCGATCATCGACGAGCGCCGCGGCATCCAAGATCGCGCGCGGCGAACTCTTTGAGGCGGTCGAGTTTCTTTCGTTTCTGCGGATGACGGTCTTCGCCCGCTCGCCCTCGCTTAAGCCGGAGCACGTCCCGCGGGCACGCGCCGCCTCGAGACTCTTGCACCGACCTTTCCAGCAACCAATCCCGCTGAGGGCGCTTGCATTGCTGTCCCGAGTAACCAAATTCGCCAGACATGAAAACAGCGAACGTCCGCGATGCGACCAGTTGGTTTGACGTCTTGATTACCTCGGCGAGCAGCCAGGCGGCAGTGATGCGTCTCACTCCGGACTCAGCGAGCAGTGAGTCTTCCAATGCTCACCAACGCAGCGACCAGGTACTCCTCGTCCTGCAAGGAGTGGTCGACGCTGAGGTTGGCGAAGAGAAGGCCCGGCTGGGCCGATGGGATGTGGTCGTGGTTCCAGCGGGAACACAGCACCGATTCACCTGCGCGGGCTCAGAAGCGGCGCTGACCTTTAACGTCTATGGGCCTCCTGCGTATTGAGCCTGGTCCATGGCCGCGGAAGTCACAACGCGCGCACCATTTTGTTGAAGCTCGGCCAGAGCCCCCTCTCCGTCGCCGGGGCGAAGCTCGACGGGACGCGTGGCATCTATCAAGACTGTGGTCGGAAATCCCCTTCGGAGCGCATCGAGCGCGGTTTCCTTGACGCAATAGTCCAGCGCCAGTCCGCCGATCACAACTTCTCGCACGCCGCGCGCCCGCAAGAGCTTCTCTAGCCCGGTCTCGCCGATGTCGCCGGTGACCGGATGTCGAAATGAAAATGCCGAGTAGCCATCCTCACCGGCCACGCCCTTTCGAACCGTCGCGCCGGGCACCCGGATCAACCAGTCATGCAGCTGTGCGCCCCAGCTGTTCTGGACGCAGTGCACTGGCCAGATACCACCATCCTTCTTAAAGTGAGGTGTCGAAGGCGGGTGCCAGTCCTGGCTGTACACCACGAGCGCGCCGGTCGAACGAGCCCATTCGATCGCCGCATTGAGCGGCGGAAAAATCTGTTCGGCGCCATCGACGTAGAGAGAGCCTTTGGGATGTGCAAAGTCATTCTGCACGTCCACGACAAGGAGAGCAGTAGAAGAGCCGTTCATTGAGCGAGCCTTCCCTGGCTGGAGTCTACAGCGATCAGAGCAGAAGACGCCCCCGGACGTGCATCGGCAGATCTCTCGAGGCACAAGCAGGCAAACATGCTTCTCCTTGCCATCGCACTTCCGCGAAACCTGCGGCGCACAGGTCCTCTTGGGTGGTCGTCTGCGCCTCCAGTCCCGTAGCGAGCGGGCGTTGACCGGGTTTCATGTGCATCGACTCCCAGGGGCGACTCGTGGGAGTCATCAGCCTCTCCGACATTGCGCAGCAAGAGAAGGGCGGTAAGGCCGCTCAAACCTTACGGCAGGTCAGCGAGCGCGAGGCGCGAGCGTAATCGAACCGACCACCTGGTCGCTTATCGCCGCTGCGCTTCGGTCGGCGATTCTTCACTCGCGGGGAACTCGCCGGTAAGCAGGGGCTGCACGCGCTCGCGGTCACATTCCAGGCGCAGCTCCCGGCAAACCGCTGACGCGGTCAGCGTGTGATGCTCGGAGTTGATGTGAAGGCCAAGCTCGGTTTCGATCGCCTCGTCATGCGCACCAAGCAGCAACAGCTGGGTGTTTTCGTAGTCCAGCAAAGCGGTATCATCCACCGGGATCCAACGACGCTGGCCAAACTTCTCCTTGAGGGCCGACGGGTAGTTCGGTGGCTTAAGCGGCGCCGGGGCCCCCGGCGTGGCGATGTCCGGATTTTTCACCGCAACGACGTAGCTCGCCTCTCGTTTAACGTCGAACTCCTCCTGGGCCGGGCCGGGAACCTTGGGTAGCTCGAGCGCGTAGGCGAGCTCGGTGTGATTCCCGTGTCGAAAGAGAATGTAGCGGCCCTCGCCGATTGGCTCTGACGCGGGAACGAAGCGCTTGCCGCGCGTTTTAGTCGGATATTCGACGGCGGCCAGCTCGCGGCAAATCTCGTCGGGCTTCGTCGTTGCCCGGACGTTCAAAGCCCAACTCCGCCGCTCCGGATGCGGATCTCTGCGTACCTCCGGGAGCTTCTTTCGCCGGACGACGAAGAGTCGATAGCTGCTCGTGGGGGATTTGGCGGCGAGGACCATGTAGAAGCGTTGCACGTCTTCCCCGCCCTTCACCTCCTCGGCTTCCACGCGCGGACGGTAAAAGAAGAAGATTTCCCCCTCTTCCAGTTTCTCGATTCCCCACACCGTGGTGGGCACATGTCACCTCGGATTTAGTTGGCCCTTCCGTCCCAGTGAAAAAGCGTAGTCTGCATCTTGAGCAGGGCAACGCTTGGGCTTAGCGATGATTCCGTGATCGGCGAAGCAAGCTCCGCCCGCGTGCGGCCGATCTTCCTCTCAAGTGCCGGAGAGTGACGCGAGGTGCCTTCCTTGGCAGCTGCTCCCGTTCCTCATAGAGTCCGCTCCGCATTTAAAGGAGGTAGCCATGAAAGGCTTCCGTGGCACTCACGTTGTGGCGACTGTCCTGGTACTCGCGCCCGGGTGGGCACTGGCGCAGCACGAGCACGAACACCAGCACACCACATCGGAGAAGTTCGGGAAGGTCCATTTCCCCACCTCCTGCAAGGCGGGGGTTCAACCTGTGTTCGAACAGGCGCTGGCGATGCTGCACTCCTTCGCCTACGTCAAGGCGGCAAGCATCTTCCAGGAGGTTTCGGCAAAGGATCCCCGCTGCGGCATGGCGCAGTGGGGGGTCGCGATGACCTACTTTCACATCATCTGGGCCCCGCCCACGGATGACGAATTCGCCGCGGGTCGAGCAGCGTCGCAGAAGGCCGCGGCCGTGAGCGCGCCGAGCAGTCGTGAGCGGGACTTCATCGCCGCGATCGGCAC
>Ga0126382_10001011_pt1 | contig 11339 bp, 9 predicted proteins | sample PanSoiMetPlot_30_FD_92548 | JGI IMG/M metagenome (GOLD analysis project Ga0126382, IMG submission 92548) | Tropical forest soil microbial communities from Panama - MetaG Plot_30 | ecosystem: Environmental > Terrestrial > Soil > Tropical forest > Bulk soil | place: Panama | collected 2016-02-17 | reverse complement strand
GCAGTGGATCAGCCTGGCCATCACCTACGACCCGGGCACGTTCCCGGCACTGATCGCCGGGATGACGGCGCTGGCGGGCCTGCTGCTGTCCTTCTTCGTCCGGCGGCGCAGGATGTTCGTGCGCGCCTACCCGGGACCGGGCGGCCACACCGTGGTCGACGTCGGCGGGCTCGCGCGCTCCGACGCCGCCGGAGCCTTCGAGACCGAGTTCACCACCCTCGCCGGTGAGATCTCATCCGCAGACCGGGGCAGCGAGCTCGCCCCGCCTGCCCGGGATCCCGGGCAGGGCTCCGGCGCCGGCGACGCACCAGCCCCGGACGACCAGACCGAGGGGGAGTGAGAGCCGTGCCCATCAACGACGGGCTGGCCAACCTCAGCCACTACTCATTCGTGGCAACCGTCGTGGCCTACGCCCTGGCGGTGCTGGCCTTCGCGTGCGACTTCGCCTTCGGGCGCGACGCGCTGGGCACGCTGCGGCCGGCCCGGGAGCCAGCGGCCGACCTGGTCTCGGTGGGCGCGGCACCCGGATCCCGCGACGCGGCACCGGGCTCCCCTGGCTCGGCGCCGGGCTCCCCTGGCTCGGCGCCGGGCTCGCCTGGCGCGGGACCGGGCTCCCCGGGCGCGGGAACATCCGCGCCGGGATCCGCCCCCGCCGGCACCCCAGCCGGCCCCGGCGCGGGGCGGGATGCCGGGGGGATGGGGCGCTGGGTGCGGGTGGGCATCGGCCTGACCGCCGTCGGGCTGGTGGCGCACATCATCGGGGTGGTCAGCCGCGGGCTCGCCGTGCACCGGGTGCCGTGGGGCGATATGTACGAGTTCGTCACCACCGTCACCTGCGTTGCGGTCATCTTCTTCTTCGTCCTCATGCTCCGCTACCGCGCCTACCGGCTGGGCCTGTTCGTGATCGGCCCGGTGGTGATCCTCCTCGGGCTCGCGGAAACGGTCATCTACACCCCGGCCGGGCAGCTGCCGCCGGCTCTGCAGTCCTACTGGCTCGCGATCCACGTGACGTCGATCACGCTTGCGACCGGGGCGTTTGTGGTAGCGGCCCTGCTTGCGGTCGTCTACCTGCTCGCTGACCGGCACGCCAGGCGGGCCGCCGCGGGCCAGCCCACCCGTGCCGAAGCGATCTTCCGCATCCTGCCCGCGCCGAAGGTGATCGACCAGCTTGCCTACCGCACGGTGGTGTTCGGCTTCCCGCTGTGGACCTTCGGCATCATCGCCGGCGCGATCTGGGCGGACATGGCCTGGGGCCGGTACTGGGGCTGGGACCCCACCGAGACCTGGGCGTTCATCACCTGGGTGGTGTACGCGGGTTACCTGCACGCCCGCGCCACCGCGGGCTGGCGAGGGCGCAAGTCCGCCTATATCCAGCTGATCGGTTTCGGGTGCCTGCTGTTCAACACCGTCGTGGTCAGCATCCTCATCACGGGGCTGCACTCCTACGCCGGCCTCAGCTGACGCAGCCCGGCGCGTCAGGCGAGGCCGTCTGGATCCTCACCCCGGATGAGCCGCTCCAGCGCGCTGATGAATTCGGGATCGTCATCTGGCCCGGTCGGCTGCCCGGGGCCGGGCCCGTCCGGTTGGCTCAGCGCCCGCATGCCATCTGGCTCCGGCCAGCGCTCCCGGCCGGCCGGGTGCCGCCGGAGCGCGGCCCGTGTATCCGGCCGGCGACGGGACCGGTGGAGCGGCCGGGGGCGCGCACGGCCCGCCAGCCACCACACCCACATGGCGCCGACCAGGAGCCCCGCGATGAGCAGCGCGGAGAGGACCCCCAGCAGCATCATGGCGGCAGCCTAACCTCTGTGGTATCCGGCCGCCCGTAAATCGGGCGACTCGCCCGCTCACCGACGGTCGATAACTCGTAACAGTCAGTCAGGGCAGATGACGATGCCGGTGATTTCGTCGTACTCTGGCGGCTTGGCGCCGATCGTGGGGAGTGCGAGATATGCGGCTGCGGCTCTTTGCCCGCTTCCGCCGGCCCGCATGGCCACGACGGGCCCGCGGGGCCGGCCGGGGACCGGGGGCTGAGCCAGCACGCGAACAGCCGAGCCCGGGTCCGTCCGCGTCCGGACGCCACCGCAGGGACGGTCGGCGGGAGCGGATGGCCGACGCCGGGCGGGAGCGGATGGCCGACGCCGGGCGGGAGCGAATGGCCGACGCCGGGCGGGAGCGGACGGCTGACGCCGGGCGGGAGCGGACGGCCGACGCCGGGCCGGCCGTCCTCGGGCAGCCGGGGCCGGGGGCAAGCCCCTACGGCTCCCCGGTCGGCGAGGTGCTCCCGCGCCGGGCGAAACCACGGCGCGGCGAGACGGCCAGGGGAACCGCACATCGGGCTGGGGCTGCCAGGGCCGCCGTCAGGATGGCGCCCCGGGCCAGCGGGCAGGCGCGTTCGTCGGTGGCACCCGCCCGGCAGCTGCCGGAGACCACACACCGGGCCGGGCTGCCCTGGTACGAGGTGGCGCACGCGCGCAGGGCCGCGGAGGGGCGCACGGACTGCGGCGAGCTGGAGCACCTGCTCTGCCGGGAGTGGGACGTTGGTGCGGTGCCGCCACAGGAGGCCGTCCGCGCCATCGACAGGCTGGCCGAGCTGCCATCCCGGATCAAGCAGATTCTCGCGGCCGGCCTCGATGCGATCTTCGTCGGGCCCGGCGGCGTGCCCGACCTCGACGATATGGGCAAGCTGCACGGCGTACCGCTGCCGTCCGGGCGCGCCACCTGGGACGCGTGCGCCGGCGCCTACGGCGAGCGCAAGATCATCGTCGGTTCGCGGCGGTCGGCCGCTCCGGACGTGATGTGCCACGAGGTCGGGCACGCGCTCGACGACATCGATGGATCGGGCGAGAGGTGGCAGTCGGATTCGGGTGAGTTCCGCAGCATCTACGGCCGCTGCCTGCCGCGCCTGGTGAGTTCCTTCCACCGGCAGGAGGGGGCGGTCGGTCGGCGGGAGTTCTTCGCCGACGCCTTCGCCGCGATCGCCTCCCGGCAGCGGCCAGCGCTGGTGGACATGCTGGGCGGCGACACCAGGACCGCGCTGGACGTCATGCTCTTCTTCAACGTGCGATACGGCATTTAGAGTGGTATGCGATGTTTGTCATCAAGCTCCCCAACGGCAACCTGATGGCCCCCGAGTCGGCCGTGGACGCCGACGGCCAGGCAGTGGGGGACGCTTACGTGGAGGTCTTCCCGGACGACCCGGAGTATGAGCGCCTGGCCGAGCAGGCGCTCTCCGAGCAGGAGGTCGAGGACCGCAAGCGGCGGTGGCGCGATGGCGACGAGGCGCTGCGCCGGGAGTTCGAGGAGTACGTGGCCAGCCGCGGCCAGGACGACACCGGCCCAGGCTGAACTAGCCGAACCGAAACCCGGCCGGGCTGACCGAACCGAAACCGGGCCGGGCTGACCTAACCGAAACGGGCTGGCTGAACAATCAGACAATGGCCCGGGCCTGACCAAGCCGATATGGAGCCGGCAGGACGGGCCGACCGATCGCTAGGTGGGCGGGCCGTCCTTTGCCGACTGCGATTCCCCGCGGAGCAGTGCGCGCACCTCGGACTCGCGGAATCGCCTGTGACCCCCGGGCGTCCTGATGCTGCTGATGCGACCTGAAGCCGCCCACCTCGTAACCGTCTTCGGGTCGACTCGGAAGAGAGCAGCTACCTCCCCGGGCGTGAGGAGCCGTTCACTGTTCCCGTCCACGCCTTTCCCCCTTCTAACCTTCGTTGTGGACCCCTGCACTCAGTCTCCCGGACGCAGACCCGTTATCTGCCTCGATTTCCGGAATTCACTCCTTCGTCAGGTAACACTTTGACATGCGCGCTGGATAGGCCGCCGGCCATAAGGTGGGCCAATGCCGTCGCTGGTATCGGTCGATGAAATCCGGGACGCAGCCGCGCGCCTCGCCGGGGTCGCCGTCAGGACCCCGCTGGTCCCGTTCCCCGGCGCAGATCCCCGCTTGCTGGTGAAGCCGGAGTCCCTGCAGCCGACGGGCTCGTTCAAGCTGCGTGGCGCGTATACGGCGATCAGCGCCCTTCCCGCCGACGTGCGCGCACGGGGGGTAGTGGCCCATTCCAGCGGGAATCACGCCCAGGCCGTCGCCTACGCCGCGGCGCTGCTGGATGTGCCGGCGACCGTGGTGGTCCCGGTCAACGCACCGCCGGTCAAGCTCGGCCCCATCCGCCGGCTGGGCACCGGGATCGTCACTACCGAGCCTTCGCTGAGCGCACGCGTTGCCGCCACCGACGAACTGGTGCGCCGCCACCGCTACACGCTGATCCCGCCCTTTGACGACCGTGCCGTCATAGCGGGCCAGGGCACCGTTGGCCTGGAGATCGCGGCGGATTGCCCCGACGCCGACCTGGTGGTCGTCCCGGTCGGTGGCGGCGGCCTCATCTCCGGGATTTCCGCCGCCATCCGCGCGCTAAGCCCCGGGACGCGGGTGATCGGTGTCGAGCCGGAGCTGGCGGCCGATGCGCGAGAATCGTTCCGCAACGGCAGGCGCGTGGCATGGCCGGCGCAGGACACGCAGCGGACCATCGCCGACGCGCTCCGGATCGAGCAGGTTGGCGCGTTGACCCTGCGTCACATGCTCAGCTACGTGGACGACATCGTGACCGTCACGGATAACGAGATACGCGAGGCGGTGCGGCTGATCGCGGCGCAGGCCCATCTGGTCGCCGAGCCGGGCGGAGCGGTCGCGATCGCCGCGTGCCTGCTCCGCGAGCGTGAGCTGCCGGCCGCCCGGACCCGAGTGGCCGTGCTGTCGGGGGGCAATGTCGATGCCGCGTTGCTGGCGGGCATTCTCGCGGACGGGGATACCGGCCGGGTCGGCGGTGCAGGTGCGGGGACCGGTACCGGGGGACAGGGTGCGGGCACCGGTACAGGGGCCGAGGGCGCGGGCGCCGGTACCGGCGGCTAGGGCGCGGGCACCGGCGACCCGGCAGCGGCATAGGCTGGGTGCGTCATGCGCGCCACACTCGCCTATACGGCGGCACGGATCCTGCTGTTCGTGGCCGCCGTCGGCCTGATCTACCTGGCCGGCGCCCGCGGCCTGCTGCTGTTCGGGCTGGCCCTGGTGGTAAGCGGGGCGGCCAGTTACATCCTGCTCTCGCGGCAGCGTGACGCGATGTCCGGGGCACTGATGAACCGGTTCCGCTCGCTGCGTGGACGGATCGACGAGGGCGCCAAGGCGGAGGACGACGAGTAGGCGGCTGCGGGAGATCGAGCCGGCTCCGGGGATGCTAAGGGGGTGGCGATGGACGCGGCCGGGATCTTCGCGGAGCTCATCACCCCCGCGGGCCGGGCCGAACCCTACCCGCTGTACTCGGCCCTGCACGAACTCGGCGAGGCGGTCCAGCCGGCGCCGGGGGCCGTGGTGGTCGTGGGATACGACGCCGTCAACGCTGTGCTGCGCGATTCCTCGTTCACGGTGTCCGACGGGGCCGATTTCGACCGGGACTTCGCTGGCTGGCGGGAGCATCCGTCGCTGGTGGACTTCTCCCGCAGCATCCTCAACGTGAACCCCCCCGATCATCCCCGCATGCGCAGCATCATGACGCGGGCGTTCACGCCGCGCAGGGTGGCGGCGCTCGAGCGCGCGATCGCCGCGCTGACGGACACGTTGCTGGACGGGATGGCGGCGCGCGGCGCGGCCGGCGAGACGGTCGAGTTCATGCACGACTTCGCGTTCTTGCTGCCTGTGACGGTCATCTGTGAGCTGTTGGGCATCCCGGAGGCGGACCGGGAAGGCTTCCGCCCCTTGGCCAGGGACGTTGCCGCGACCCTGGATCTGACGGACCTGTGGGTGCTCACCGCGGCCGATGCCGCCGCGGTCGCGATACGCGAGTACTTCACCGACCTGTGCGCGCAGCGCCGGGCCCGGCCGCGCGATGATCTCGTCAGCTCGCTGATCGAGGTCAGCGACGCTGACAGCACCAAGCTGAGCGGGGACGAGCTGCTGGCCAACCTGATGCTGCTTCTCATCGCCGGCTTCGAGACCACCACCAACCTGCTCGGCAACGGGCTTCGCATCGTGCTGGCCGACCCATCGGTGAAGGCCGGGCTCGCCGACGGCAGCCTGCCGGCCCGCCAGTTCGTGGCGGAAGTCCTGCGCTACGACTCGCCGGTCCAGCTCACCAGCCGAAGGCCGACCGAGCCGGCCACCGTGGGTGGGGTCACCGCGGCACCGGGCATGGAAGTGGTCACGCTGCTTGGCGCCGCCAACCGGGATCCGCGCCAGTTCGCCGCCCCCGATGAGTTCCGCCCTGCCCGGTACGATCCGGCCGGGCCGGACAGCCCGCCGATCAGCTTCGGCGCGGGCGCCCACTTCTGCCTCGGCGCCGCCCTGGCCCAGCTCGAGGGCGTCATCGCGTTTCCACGGCTGCTCGCCCGGTTTCCTGGCCTGGCCCCGGCGGGTGACGCGGTCCGGCGGCCCGGCCTGGTCCTGCGGGGGCTTGAGACGCTCCCGGTCCGGGTGGCTTAGGGATAAGCCGGCGTGCTGCCGCCCGCCGCAGCGGCGCCTGGCCGCCCGGTCATTTGCCGGGCCCGGCGGGCCCGCGGGCCTCGGAGGGCTCGTCGTCGCACAGCCACCCGCCGGTGGTCAGCAGGCGCAGCACGGCGTCCACGGACTGCTGCCGCGACATCGCCGAGGTGTCGATCGTGAGCTCGGCATCGGTGGGTTCCTCATAGGGATCGGAGACGCCGGTGAAGTTGTCGATCAGGCCGGACCTCGCCTTGGCGTACAGGCCCTTGCGATCCCGCGCCTCGCACACCTCCACGGGCGTGGCGACGTGGACCAGCAGGAAGTCGCCGACCTCGCCGACCATGCGGCGCACCCGGGCGCGCGCCTGCGCATACGGCGCGATCGGCGCACAGATGGCGATCCCGCCGTGCCTGGCCACTTCCGTGGCCACGAAGCCGATCCGGGCGATGTTCAGGTCGCGGTCCGCACGGGAGAACGTCAGGCCCGCCGAGAGCAGCTCCCGAACGAGATCACCGTCGAGGAGCGACACCGAGCGGTCGCCACGCTCGCTCAGGGCGTCACGCACCCCCCTGGCGATCGTGGACTTGCCGGACCCCGACAGGCCAGTCAGGAAGATGACCAGGCCGCGTTCGCTGCGCGGCGGCCGCGCCCGGCGGAGCTCGGCCGCCACGGCCGACGGGGTGAACCAGGCGGGCACCTCCTCGCCCCGGTCCAGCATGTCCTCAAGCTCACCCATCGCCAGGTCCGCCCGCTCCGTGCCGGGCTCGATCAGGGCCAGCGGCCGCCAGACCTCGGCCGCCCGGTCGTAGGCCCAGTCGCCGGCGGACACCACTGGAATGGCGGCCGCGACGTTGGGTGCCTCGGGCTCGTCCGTGAACAGGTGGGTGGCGCCGTACGAGGACGCGACCAGTGCCCGGAGCTTGATCTCGCGTTCCGCGCCGGCGTCGCGCGCGGCCAGCGCCACCGGCACCACAAGGGTGCCGGGCGGCAGGTGCCGGGCGGCGGCGCGAACCGCCCGCACCAGCGCCTCGGGCGTCACGACCACGTCTGCCGTTCCCGTGACAAGGGGAAGCAGGAGCAGCCGGGCCCGCAGCTGGCCCGCCATGTGCCGCAGCTGGCCGATCTGCCGTGCGTTCAGCGGACGCCGGGTGACGAATGCGAGCGCCGGGCCTTCGCCGAGCTCCGACCGCACCTCGGCCGGTGTCCGCCGCAGCTGCCGGAAGGGGCCGTGCTCCGGATCCCGGTACCGGGTCAGCTGGCCGCTCAGCCGCACCAGCCTGGTGGCCGCGGGCGCGTCGGGCCCGCCAGACCCGGCGGCCGGGGCGGGCTGGGCGTCCCCGTCCGGCCGCGCGTGGCGGCCGCGGCGGGCCTGTGCCTGGGACGGTGTGTGGGCCGGCGACCGCTCGCTGATGTCGAGCACGGCGAGCGGCACGCCCTCGGGATCGTTCAGCGCCAGCCGCGACAGCGTCGGCGGCACCGCGTCCTCGCGGACGTCGAGCGTCACCGGGACCGGCCACACGGTTCCGTCGGCCAGCGTGCCTGACTCGCAGACCGACGCCACGTCGGCGGCGGTCATGAACCCGGTCAAGGGCGCGAACGCGCCCGACAGCAGCATCTCGAGATCGGCAAGCTGGCCCTCGTCGAGGGTCCACGAAGGAAGGCTCGCCAGATCCGCGGACAGCCCGGTTACAGCCTCAGCGGCCACGTCCACCTCCCGTTCGGCACATCGCCCCCGCCAGGGACCAGCTGCCCGCGCCGCCTCATGCCGCCAGGCCATGCCTGAGGGTACTCTGGCGCCGGCCCGTGGGCCAGGAACCCAACCCGGCAGCGCCGCGGTAGGCGGCAGCGGGTTCCTGGCCAGGTCAGACTATCCTGGCGAACCGGTCTTCGGGCTTACGCAAGACATAGAGGAGTTCCTCGTGCGCCGCGGTCAGCCGCCCTCGTGACAGGGAGGTGATCAGCTTCTGCCCGGTGAGGAAGGCGTAGGGCTCGGCCAGCCCTCCCGCCAGCCCGCCCAGCGCACGCCGTTCGGCTATCACCAACTCGCGCTTCAGCGCGTACGACTGAATGCCTCGCGCCGACGAAAGCCGCTCGTAGACAGCCTCGTACGGGCCGGGCTGATCCGCCCGCCGCCCGCGCCAGAGCGCGCGCCTGGCCGCCGCGGGCAGGGTCCGGTCGAGGAAGCCCGCCGCGCTGTCCCGGTCGCTGAAGCGCAGCAGCAGCAGCCCGGCGGGCTTGATCGACGCAACCAGCCGGTCGAGCACCAGTTCCGCGTTCCTGATCCGCTGCAGCAGCAGAGCACACAGCACTATGTCGTAAGAGCGCGGCGGCAGCGGCAACGTGCGCAGATCACCATGAACGCACCCGGCCAGACTCTCGTCTTCGCTGAGCGCCGCGCGGGTGGCCGACTGGTCGTCATCGATGAGGCTGACGGTGATGTCGGCGCCCGATGCCCGCAGCGCCCCCACGCCCAGGTCCTCGTCGGCCGTGGTGCAGCCGGCCCGCAAGATCGTGACCTGCTGCCCCTCCCGCGCTGTGACGTAGTCGCGTGTGTACCGGGCGAACAGGTCGCCGTCGGAGGGGCCATGTGCGGCCGGGCTTTCCGTGACCGGCGCGGTGGGGGCGCCGGCGGCCGTGGCTGGGGGCGGTGCCGCCCGCTGCCGCTCGGACTCGGATGCGCCCGGCGCGGGCGTGGGGGCGGCCCGCGCGGGGTCCGTTTCGCTGCCCACGGGGGTCACGTTCGGTCGCGGAACGGCGGGGTTCTCGGGGACCGGGCCCCGCGCAGGGGTCCTGGGCCCCGGGGCGTCCTTGGCCGATGCATCCTTCGCCGGCGCACCCTCCGCAGGTGCGTCCCTGGCAGGTGCGTCCCTGGCAGGTCCGTCACTTGTGTGCGCGCCGCCGGTGGTCCCGCGCCCGGCCAGCCCGTCCGCCGACATTGCTCAACCTTCTCCGATGACACGATCGGGGAGCCCGTATTCCCGGCATCTTGCCACAGCCCGGCTGGGCAAGGCCATGAGGTATGGGCTAGGCCGTAAGCTGGAAGCGTCCCCGCATCCGGGCCGTCATGGCGCTCATGCGGGTATTTGTGCTGCCTACTGAAGGACACCAGTGAGTCTCGGCGGACTACTCAGCGTTCCCACGGGCGATCCCGCGCTGCGGGAGGCGCTCGGCTCCCCCGGCGACGTCGGCGTCGCGGGCCCCACGGCCCCCACGCCCCCCGCGGGCACCACGCGGGCCGGGGATACCACGGTCGCGGAGACCGGGGCCGACTTCACCGCCCCGCGTGCGCTCCGGCCGTTCCTGGCGGCTTCCCTAACCGGCCTGCCCGGGGACGGGGACGGCCGGGCCGGCCGGCCCGGCCTGGACCGCCGGTTCGTGCTGGCTGTCACCGCCACCGCGCGGGAGGCCGAAGAACTCACCGACGGCCTGAGCTCACTGCTGCCCGGTGATCAAGTCGCGTACTTCCCCGCCTGGGAGACCCTGCCGCACGAGCGGATCTCGCCCAGCTCGGAAACATGCGGCCGCCGGCTTGCGGTCCTGCGCCGGCTCGCGCACCCCGACCCGGCAGATCCCCGGACCGGCCCGCTCACCGTGGTGGTCACCCCGGTCCGCGGCCTGCTGCAGCCGATCGTCGGCGGCCTCGGTGACATCGTGCCGGTCTCGCTTCGGCCAGGCCAGACGGCCAGCCTCGACGAGGTGATCACGGGCCTGGTTGAGATCGGCTACACGCGCACCGACCTGGTGGAACGCCGCGGCGACATGGCGGTGCGCGGGGGGATCGTCGACGTCTTCCCGCCCACCGAGGAGCACCCGCTGCGGGTCGAGTTCTGGGGCGACGAGGTCGACGAGATCCGCCAGTTCCGGGTCGCCGACCAGCGAAGCCTGCAGACCGTCGACGGGCTGTGGGTGCCGCCCTGCCGCGAGCTGCTGCTCACCCCCGCCGTGCGGGAGCGCGCCAAGCAGCTGGCCGCCGATCACCCGGACCTGGCCGAGGTGCTCGGCAAGCTCGCCGACGGCATCGCGGTGGAGGGCATGGAGGCCTTCGCGCCCGCGATCGCATCGCGGATGGAGCTTCTGCTCGACCGCGTGCCCGCCGGGGGCCGGGTGCTCGCGTGCGATCCGGAGCGGATCCGCGCCCGGGCCGCCGACCTCGTCCGCACCAGCCAGGAGTTCCTGGCGGCGTCCTGGGTGAACGCCGCGGCGGGCGGGCAGGCGCCGATCGACCTGGGCGCCGCCGCTTTCCGTTCCATCACGCAGGTCCGGGCCGCGGCCGACGGCCTGGGGCTGCCGTGGTGGACGGTCACGCCGTTCGAGAGCCCCGGCACGGCCGTGGCGGACGGGCCCGGCGCACCCGGCGTGGACACGACCGGCGCGCCGAACGGCACGGAGGGGGACGAGGCGGGCCGCCGCGCGGCGCGTATCGGGGCGAGCCCGGCGGAAGGCTACCGGGGCGACACCGGCCGCGCGCTCGCCGATGTGCGCCGCTGGCTGGCCGACCAGTGGCGGGTGGTGCTCGTCACCGAGGGGCACGGCCCGGCGCAGCGGCTGGCCGAGATGCTGCGCGCGGACGGCCTGGGCGCCCGGCTCGGTGACCTGGACGACCCGCCCGAGCCCGGCGTGCCCCACGTCACGACCGGGCTAATCAGCAACGGCTTCACCTGGGAGGCGGCCCGGCTGGCCGTGATCTGCGAGGCGGACCTCGTCGGGCAGCGCACCGGCAGCAGGGAAACCCGGCGGATGCCGAGCCGGCGCCGCGGCGGCATCGATCCTCTCCAGCTCACCGCGGGCGACTACATCGTCCACGAGCAGCACGGCGTGGGCCGCTACCTGGAGATGACCAGCCGCAGCGTCCAGGGGGCGG
>Ga0126382_10001010_pt1 | contig 11340 bp, 6 predicted proteins | sample PanSoiMetPlot_30_FD_92548 | JGI IMG/M metagenome (GOLD analysis project Ga0126382, IMG submission 92548) | Tropical forest soil microbial communities from Panama - MetaG Plot_30 | ecosystem: Environmental > Terrestrial > Soil > Tropical forest > Bulk soil | place: Panama | collected 2016-02-17 | reverse complement strand
TTCTGCAGGTTGATCGCCGCCGGATTCCTTCCACGGCCGAACACGACGTACGCGCCGGCGTCGCCCTGTTCGGTACCGATGAGGATGTCCGGGATCTGGTCACCGTTGACGTCGCCGGGCCCGCGGACCACCGTGCCGAGCTTCGAGCCCGCAACGACATTCGGGTCACCCATGATCCGGATGCCGTTGCGGGCGCACCGGCTGCAGCCCAGGCCGGCGGTGGACAGGTCGGTGGTCCGGCCGCCGTAGACCACGTACACCGCGCCGACGAAGGGCACGAACACACCGTTGTCCGGACCGTCGACGGGTGACCCGATGGCGAGATCGTCGAATCCGTCACCATTGATGTCACCCAGCCCGGTGACCGCGTAACCCAGCGAGTTTATGCTAGTGCCGGCCAGGGCGGTGACCCACCCGTCGGCCGCGGTGACATGCCCGCTGACCCGGAAGCCCATCGCCGGGGTCCACTGGCTCAGGTCGATGGTGCCGCCGCTGCGCCGGCCGTAGACGACATGGACCTCGAAGAAGGGTGCCGCGCCACTTTGCGCGCTGACGGCCACATCCGCCAGCCCGTCCCGGTTGACGTCGCCCACGCCGGCCACCTGCCACCCGAAGTCGCTGTAGGAGGTCGGCGGCACCAGCGCATAGCCGCGCGTCTCCGGCAGCGCGCGCACGTCGACGTCGGTGGGCGAGCGGCTGCCGAAGATCACGAAGGCCCGACCGGCCTGTGTCCCATCGGGCAGCCGGAAGCCCGAGTCGCCCACGATGATGTCGGCCAGCCCGTCGCCGTTGACGTCACCGGCGGCGGCGACCGAGGGTCCGGGGCGGAACCTGAGATTAAACGACGCAGGACTGCGGAGAGTAAAGGCCACACCGGTGATCTGGAAGCCGCCGCCGGCCGGTAGCGGATCGGTCTCGATCCGCCCGCTGGAGGCGCGGCCGAACACCACTTCGACCCGCCCGATGTTGCCCTGGTTCGGGTCGAACGGGAAGCCGGCTGTGGCCAGGTCCCCGATTCCGTCGCCGTTGACGTCGCCGAGCAACGCCACCCGGCTGCCGATCACGTTGGCCGGCGAGCCGGCGATGCGCAGCGTTCCCGGTGTGGTCAGGTCCCGGGTCGTGGCGACCGCCGCGTTGGCCGCCGCCGGGGCTACCGCCGCCGTGACAGCCACACTCACCGCGGCCGCGGCGATCAGCCGGTGCCGGCGCCTACCAGGTCGAGGTCGATCCATCTCTATGCTCCATTCCGTTGGGGTGGACCCGCACCCTCGGCCGGCCGGCGGGTCATCGTCAGCCGGCGCGCCCGGGGGCTGGGCCAGGGCCGCTCGCCACTGGCCCTTGACCTTCACCTGCTATTCGTCGCCGGGCAGTCCCCGGCGTGGCCGCGACGGCCGCATGTTTGCTACGGATTGGCTGAGCGTTCGCTGAAGGCCCGGCACCAGCTCGGGAGACGGCCTTGAGCCGCTGGCGCGGCACCCGGCGCTTCGGCGGCGCGGGCCTGGCCAGCGCGGCGAGCCGCCGGGGCAGCGGTTACGGCTGCACCACGGCTTCCACCCTCCGGCGTCGGCCTGAACCCAGGTGGAGGACCAACAAGAACACGATGAAACACAGAACGATCATTCGGGCACGCCCTATCCGACCGTCAGCTGAACCAGGTATGCGCGCCTCGCTCCGGCGGCGATCCGGCGACCAGCATGACGCCGCCCCGGCCTTCGCCTCACGCGTCAGGTTCGACCTTCCTCCCGCAGACGCCGCAGTCAGCGGATGCCTGGCACACATCGCAGACCGCATCCTTAACGCCAGCGCCGAAGAGGCCCGCGAGCGGCTAAGGACGATCCTCCCGCCCAGTACCCGGAGGGCAAGCCGGACCGCCTGGGGCGTCCGGGTCACCCGGTCATCGCCCCCGTGCTCCGAGGGTCTGCAAGCCGCATATGCTCCTCTCCTGCGCGCCTTCGCCAGGGCAGACGGCCAGCCGCAGGGCCGACGCAGCGCCGCCCTGCACGGCCAGCGCTGGGGGCCCGAGAACATCCCGGCGTTCCTCCCCGATGACTGGTACGCCCGCCACTTCACGCCGATCGCTGGCATCAACCCCATGCTCGTTCGCCGCACCGCGGTGCTCCGGCTGGTCCAGATGGTCGCCGGCGGCTCCCTCGGGGAGGCCGCAGCATTCCTGGAAATCGCGTCTGCGGACACCACCTGGGCGGGCAAGGGCCGGATCTACTCCGGAGCAGGCCACGTCCACACTGGGGCCGGGCAGCAACCTGATCCCCGCGGCTTCGAGGCCTCGCTCAGCGCCATCGCCGGCGAGCTCGACAGCCCCGCCACCCCGCTGGTCAACTACCGGCGGCGGCGCCAGGCACTGCAGGCCTGGTGCATTGACGAGGAAACCTGGACACGGCTAGCCAGGCGGCTGCCCCGCGTTCCGGGCCCGGAGCCCGAGCTCGGGGACCGCAAGCGCCAGATCGCGTCCGTCTACGTCTGGGTCCAGGTCACGTCAGGCGAGCACTACTTCGCGCCCCGCCCCATCGAGGCCGCCCAGCCGCCAGAGGTCCAGGAAGCCTGGAGGGCCCGGTGGGCCACCATCTGGCACCTGATGCACCGAAATCGCCCCGGACCCCACTACGCCAGCCTCAAAGCCGAGCTCGACATCCTCGCAACCTCGCTCGCCAGGAGCATCGACACCCGCCACGGCTAACCGCCGCCACCGGCAACGCCTGGGAGTCCCGTCCGCCAACTACCGTTCCAATTCCGCCAACTAGCGGTCCCGGTCACAACTCGGTCATCCCGTTGAGCCGGAAGTCGTTCATGTGGCGCCAGAGCGGAAAGCGCGGTCCGCAAGTTGGATCACGTGGAGGGGTAAACCGGCGGCGGGTTCGGTGCGTCTCCTACGTGGCAGATCTCTGTTATCTGTGCCGGCCTCTGCAGTCGGCTTGCGGCCCGGGGGGGCCTTGATCGAGGGGGTTCGTGTTGCCGATGAGGCGATTTTCGGTTTGGATTGCCGCGCTGGCGGTGGTGACGGTAGGTGCGCTGTTGCCGGTGGTGGCCACCGCCCCAGCGGCACATGCCGCCGCCAACGAGGTGCTGATCCTGGGTTCCACTGTCAGCGGCGGCACGAGCAGCCTGGAGGCGCAGGAGGTCTCGGCGCAGGGTCTCACGCCGATCGTTGTCGATGATGCGACATGGTCGGCAATGCCCACCGCACAGTTCGCGACGTACCGGGCAATCGTCCTCGGAGATCCGACGTGCTCGGACACGGTGCCATCCGCTGCAGTGGCCAACACAGCAACCTGGGGTGCCGCCGTGACCGGCAACATTCTCATCAACGGTACCGACCCGGTGTACCACGACAGCCAGGGCGGATCGCTTGTCACACAGAAAGCCATTGATTTTGTTATCGCGGACAGCGGCAAGACCGGCCTATACGTGAGTCTGTCCTGCTACTACCATGGCACGGCGCCGAAGACCGCCGTCCCACTCTTGGACGGCCTCCGATCTGGCGGGTTCACCGTGACGGGCGTCGGCTGCTACAACGACGCACATATCGTCGCGACCCATCCAGCCCTTGACGGGCTCACGGACTCAACTCTGTCCAATTGGGGCTGCTCCGTCCACGAGGCGTTCGACACATGGCCCGCCGACTTCACCGTCCTCGCGCTGGCGAAAGACTACGGGGCAGCGTTTACAGCGAGCGACGGAACCGTCGGGACTCCTTATATGTTGGCGTCCGGCCAGGGCTTGCGCTCATTCCCGCTATCCGTGACGCCCACGTCCGCGACGGTCCCCGTTGGAACGACGCACACTGTCACAGCGACGCTGCTCGATGCTGCCACCGGACAGCCGGCTCCGGGCGTCTTTCTGCAGGCCGTTGCCGCAGCCGCAACCGGTGTCAGCGTGGGAACGTTGCTCCAGTGTTCGACCTCGCTGTGCAACACCGACTCCAACGGCCAGGTGTCTTTCTCCTACTCTTCGACCTCGCCAGGAGACCAGGTGATCACTGTCTGGGTCGATGGCAACATCAACGGGCTGATTGACCCTGGCGAACCGCAAGTAAGGGCTGCGGTCACATGGACGCGGGCCCATAGCACGACCTGGCTTGCGCTCGGCGACTCGTACAGTGCCGGCGTCGGGATCCCCGGAGCGCCAGACGATCCCGACAACCCCAACTGCCGCCAGCATCAAGACCTCTCCTACGCAGGCCAAGCCCGCACTACAGAGGCCAGCGAGCACACGATCGCCTTCAAGTTCGCTGCCTGCAATGGAGCGGTCACCGCCGATATCACGGCACGGCCGCAGCCCAAAACGGCTCAGTTGCCTCAGATCGACTACGTCAAGGCAAACAAGCCGGACGTCGTGACCCTGACGATCGGTGGAAACGACATCGGGTTCCCGTCGATCGCAAGCCATTGCGTAGTCAACGCGATCGTGCCGTGGCTCGTGCCTTGTCCCGTCGACTCCAACGCTATGCGGCTGGCCAACCCTCAGCCAGGGGAACGTAGGTCATGGGACGGTCTGTACGACCGTCTGGTCAAGACGTACGTTGCGGTCCGCAACGCGCAGCCGGCTGGCGGTCAGCTGTACGTGCTGAGTTATCCGGTTCCCTTCGACAACCCGTTCCACTGGAGGCTCGGCTCCCTTCTTCTGAACAACTGCAACGAGTTCTCGATTAACGAAGCGCGCCTGGCCAACGCCATGTCTGTCCGCCTGGGCGACACGATCTTCCTGGCGGTGCAGGAGGCGAACCGGCAGGTCGGGGGCGTCCACTTCGTCGACTGGCGTCCGCCAGTCAGCACCGAGAGGATCAACGGACGGGACCAGCGCGTCGCGTACGACCCAAACGGGCTATGTTCGCGCAACGGCCTGTCAAGCGCCGACATGAATGGTCTGTATGTGCCGATCGCCCCCCCGGGGCTCGGAAAGGATGACTCGTTCCACCCCACCCAGCGCGGCTACTCCAACGGGGCATCTTCCCTCGTCGATGCTCTGAACAAATACACCTGGGGGTAGCAACACCTGCTAGCCGGGGGCAGCCCCAAAGTGGGCGTCACAGGCGGCCGCGTCGGCATCGTGCGGCGGTGCAGGCCGTTGATGATTGCCTTGCAGTAGTCAGGTGTATCTCTGGGTAATGGATCGGTCGAAGCGCTGGCGTTGGCGTTGGCCTTCAGGCTCCGTAGGTAGACGCCGCGTCGGGGTGACGGCGCTGGCTCCGCTGGCGGTGACGGGTTTGCTGGTGATGCTGCTGGAGGTCGTGTTTCACCTGGGCAAGGCCGCGGTGGTGGTGGCGATCCTAGGCATCACGGCCACGGCGCCGGGGTGCCCTACCTGGCGTGGTCCGCGCTGCCCGGCGCTGCAAAGCGGCCGGTGCGTGGCCGCCGACCGGGCCGGTGGAGCTGGGCGCACCAGGTGATCGGCGGCGGGCCGATGCCGGCGTATATCCGCATGCCGCACGATGAGCTGCTGGCGGCGGTCCTGGACCCGGTGCCCCTTGACGCTCCGGCTGGCCACATAAGGTACCTGTCCGTACCAGCCAAATAGAGTGCCCTAGGATCGCCGGATCACGCATCCCGCGGACAATCATTCACGGCACGCCGACCACGTCTTACCCGGTGGGCGTGGCCAACTAGCGTGTTCCGTCACACAAGTGGGGCACTGTCGGCGCCGCCGGTGACCAAGCGTGATCGGCTCCCTGAACTCCGGCGCGCGGCGAACCCGCCGAAGTGCTCTGCGCGGCAGGCCCCATTGGTGACAGCCAGTCGAGGCGTGCAGATCAGGTAGCTAGTGCGACGTGAGGTCGCACGTGGTGAGTGAGTACGTCGGAGGGAGGCTGGCTGATGCCAGGGACGTAGTCCGGGCCAGTGTCTGGGCCTGTCCCCGCCCTGACGTGCGTTGCCGGGTCCTGCCCGGTGGGGTGCGAAGCTCAGGGAAAAGCCCAAGGCCCTTGTTCCGCCCAGGGGCACAGGCGAGGGGAAGGCTGGTGTGGGGTGAATGACAGTGAACCCTTGCCGATGCCTCGTCACTGATACGCCCTGGGGCGGGTCGTGGTCCGGGGTGATAGGGGCTGGCCGCTGCGATGCGGCAGGCGGCGGCCGGGGAGAACAACCGGCCGTGTGGACACCGCCGCCCCCGGGGTAAAGAGGGCACCCTGAGCCAGCCGGGTCTCACGCGTGCGGAACACGGAAACCCCGTCCGGGTCCGCGCCGCCGCTGGCGGCGTGGTAGGCCGACCGTAAGGGGGGCGGAAGTCCCTGGCGGGACAGGATGCCCAAAAAGCGAAGGCCGGCGGCCGAAAGGCAGTAGGAAACTAGCGCCGTCATGCCCGGCTCCTCCGCCGGGGGCGCTGCATAACTGGCCGGGTACCGGGCCTGGTGCCCGGGCGCGAAAGCGCGCTGACGTGGGCAGGTGAGCCGTTGAAGACGGGCGGCCAGGAACCGCTGGAACCGAGGGGCAAGTTAGTCCGGGGTCTTGCGGGCGTGAGGTTCCCGCGAAACGTGGGGCTGGCGCCCAGGTGCAGGCGGTCACGGGCCGGCGTGTCTGGCGGTGGGTGTGCTGCCCGTGCGCCGGCCGGCGCCGTGACCGGTTCCAGGGTGGCCGGGGATGTGGCCGGTGTCCAGCGCTGGTGTCGGCGGGATTGCGGTTTGGTTTGTGCCGTCTGGGTGGCAGGCGGGGCCGGTGCGGGCGATGATCGCGGCGTGCTGCCTGTGACGCCGTTTGCTCCTTGGTGCTTCGTGCCCGGAAGTTAGTCTGGCGCTGGGGGCGATCACGTGGGCTGGGTACTGTCGCCTCGAGCACGCCGATCAGATTCGGTTTTTCCTGCGCCGCCCCCCGGGCAGCCTCGTCCCTGCCGGTTTACGAGGAAGGCGAGGCCGTGATGGCCGCAAGGAAGAAGAACATGACCAAGGACGCCGCGGCGTCTCAGCCGGGCGATGACGGCGCGGAGGTGGCCGGGGACCGCGTCGAGGTGGTGACGTACGCGGCCGCGATCGCTGTCGCCAAGGGGTTCGGGATGGTGTGCACCCGGGTGCCGGGGAGCCGGCCGGACCGCCGGCGTCAGACGGTGTGGCGGGCCGGGGCCACCGATGACTCGGTGGTCTTGCTGATGGACCACCTGCGGTGCGAGGGCATTCAGCGGCTGGTGCTCGAGAGCACCTCCGGCTACTGGCGTGTCTGGTATTACCTGGCCGAGGCGGCCGGCCTGCAGGTGTGGCTGGTCAATGCCAAGGACACCAAGCACCTGCCCGGCCGGACCAAAAGCGACCGGGAAGACTGCGTGTGGCTGTGCAAGCTGAACGAGCGGGGGATGCTGCGCCGCTCGTTCGGGCCGTGCGAGGCGGTCCGCTATCTGCGGTCGCTGACCCGCACCCGGTCCCGGCTGGCCCAAGACCGGGTCCGGCACCAGAACCGGGTCGAGAAGATCCTCGAGGACGCCCTGCTGAAGATCTCGGTCGTGATCTCCGGCTTGTTCGGGCTGAGCGGGCGGCGGTTCCTGGACGCCCTGGTCGCCGGCGAGCGCAGCCCCGCCGCGCTGGCCGCGCTCGGCGACCGGCGGCTCAAGGCCAGCCCGGCTCAGCTGGAGGCCGCGCTCACCGGCCGGTTCCGCGAGGTGCACGCCTTCGAGATCGCCGCGCACCTGCGGCTGATCGACACGATCAACGACGAGATCGCCCGCCTGGACGCCCGGATCGAGCAGCAGCTGGCGGCCATCCCGGGGTGGCGCCGGCCTGCACCGCCTGCGGGCTGATCGGCGGCGGGCACGCGCCCGGCTGCGCCAGCACGGACGCGGCCGTGCTGGGCCTGGTGGAACGGCTCGATGAGATCACCGGAGCCGGCAGGCGCAACGCCCAGGTCATCATCGCCGAGCCCGGCACAGACATGTCGGTGTTCCCCACCGCCGGGCACGCCGCCGCGTGGGCCCGGCTGACCCCGCGCACCATCCAGTCCGGCAACAGCGCAAAGCCGGGCCGCACCGGCAAGGGCGACCCGTACCTGCGCGGCGCCCTCGGCCAGTGCGTGATGGCCGCGTCCCGGACCGATACCCGCCTCGGCGAGCAGTACCGGCGGACCGCCCGGCGCCGCGGCAAGCAGAAAGGCATCGTCGCGGTCTCCCGGGTCATCTGCGAGATCGCCTGGCTCCTCATCGGCGACCGCGCCGCCCGCTTCACCGACCCCGGACCCGGCTACTACAGCCCGGCGAACCCCCAGCGCCACACCCGTTCCAGGATCCGTGAGATCGACCGGCTCAACCCCGGCATGAAGGTCACCCTCACCCCGATCGACCCGGCCGCCTGAACCACATCGCTGAACGTAACCAGCCCACCACTGATCACAGCCGGAGGTGTCACCGGCACTCACCGCATTCCCCCAGGTCGGGCACTACCCCGCCGGCCGCGCCGCGCGGGGCCTCTGGCTACTGCCCTCCATGCGGTGGTCGTTTCCGGTCAGGCGCCGGTGACGGTGAACGGACCTGAGGGCGTGCTGGACTGGGATGCCATTGACTGGCGTGCCTGTGAGCAGGACGTACGGCGGCTGCGGCAGCGGATCTTCAAGGCGGCGCGGGAGCAGGACTGGCCGAAGGTCAGGAACCTGCAGAAGCTGATGCTACGGTCCCGGTCGAACACGCTGGTCAGCGTGCGGCAGGTGACGCAGTGCAACAGCGGGCGCAAGACCGCCGGGATCGACGGGGAGGTCGCGCTGACTCCCGAGGCCAGGGCGGGCGTGGCGGTGCGGGTGCACCAGTCCGTCTCGTCCTGGAATCCCCGCGCGGTCAGGCGCGTGTATATCCCGAAGGCATCAAACCGTGCGAAGCTCCGCCCGCTCGGCATCCCCGTGATCATGGACCGCTGCCACCAGCAGCGGGTCCGTCACGCGCTGGAGCCCGAGTGGGAGGCCCGGTTCGAGCCCAGATCGTATGGGTTCCGGCCGGGCCGCAGTGGCCAGGACGCGATCGCGGCGATCTACAACGCGTGCAAGGGCCCGCAGGCCCGGCACGTGTGGGCGCTGGATGCGGACCTGGCCGCGGCGTTCGACCGCATCGATCATGATCACCTTCTCGCGCAGCTCGGGTCGTTCCCGGCCAGGGACATGATCTGCGGCTGGCTGAAGGCGGGCGTGTTCGAGGCGGGCAAGGGGTTCGCGCCGACCCTGGAGGGAACCCCCCAGGGCGGTGTGATCAGCCCGTACCTGCTGAACGTCGCGCTGCACGGGCTGGAGGGGGCCGCCGGGGTCCGTTACCGGGCCGGTGGCACGCGGCCGGGAGGCACCCGGCGAGGGTCCCCCGTCGCGATCAGGTACGCCGACGACGTGGTCGTGCTCTGCCACAGCCAGCAGCAGGCCGAACAGGTCAAGGCGCAGCTTGCGGAGTGGCTGGCGCCCCGGGGGCTGGCCTTCAACGAGGACAAGACGCGCATCGTCTGCCTCAGCGAGGGCTTTGACTTCCTCGGGTTCAGCGTCCGCCGCTACCCCAACCGCAAGCTGCTGATCAAGCCATCCCAGGCGGCCATCCGGCGGGTCCGGGAACGGCTCGCCGCCGAAATGCGCACCCTGCGCGGCGGCAACGCGATGGCGGTCATCGCCACGCTCAACCCCATCATCCGGGGGTGGGCGGCCTACTACCGGGGCGTGGTGTCCTCCCGGGCGTTCAGCTCCCTGGATGACTACCTGTGGAAACTCACCTACAAGTGGGCCACATGGCGCCATGGCAACAAACCGAAGCGCTGGATCGTCGGCCAGTACTTCGGCAAGTTCAACACGTTCAGGAACAACCGCTGGGTCTTCGGCGACCGCGGCAGCGGCGCCTGCCTGGTCAAGTTCTCCTGGACCGGCATCCAACGGCATGTACCGGTCACCGGCGCGGCATCCCCCGATGACCCCGCCCTGGCCAGCTATTGGGCCGACCGGCGCAAGAAGGTCAAACCCCCGCTCGACAGGTACACCCTGCGCCTGCTCACCAAGCAGGCCGGGCGTTGCCCGCTCTGCGGAGACCACCTGCTCGCCGCCGATCAGCCACCCCAATCCCCCAGCCAGTGGGAACGATGGTGGCTGCAAGTCACCCGCAAGGCGATAGCCGCCAGCTATCTCACCCACCACGGGAAACCCGGCCCGGCCGACGGAGACCAAACCCGCCTCGTGCACGCATCCTGCCAGCGGGCGCTCCACGCCCGCCAGCGACAGATACCCGCACTTCACCCCGCCCCGCCCTCGCGGCTTGCTTGAGCCGTGTGCCGCGATGAGTGGCATGCACGGTTCTGAGGGGGCTCCGGCGCGGTAACGCGCCGGAGCTACCCGACTGTACGCCCGGCGTCGACCGGATCTCCCGAATAGCGGACGTTGCGCCAGCGCATACTCATGCGTTGCTTGGCATATTCGATCGAAGTGCGATGGCCGCGATGATCGCGGCTCGACTCTGTCATTTCGTTATCAGGGCAATCCGAACGGTTGCCGATTCCGCGCGCGTGACGGTCGCGCCGTTTCGGGAGGCGGTTTCGCGCATATCTTCCAGATACGCGCGCCCGGGGTGGCTGCTGTGTTTATGGCTGGGCCGGGTCGCTGGCGGCGGGGACTGGGCAGGTCAGCCGCTGTTGGCCCTGCGTGGCGGGCCCGGCGGCGAGCAGGGCGGCGGCCGCCCGGCTGCTGGCCACCACCAGCGACGTGAGCGCCGCACGGATCGCCGAGGTTATCGGCGTCAGCAGGGCGACCCTGTACCGGCACCTGAACAGCACCGAACTGAGAGCCGCAACCGGTTAATTCCCGCGAGACGAGCAAAGCGCCCGGCCAGCGCTGTGAAGGCCGAGCGCTTCGTCTTGCCGCCGACAGGAGAACAGCAAACGGGCCACCCGCGGGAGCAGCATCGCCGCGCTGTCGCCACAGTTTGCCCTGTCACATCCTCGCTGAGATGAGCGAGCACGAGGTTGGCTTCATGCTCCTGGTCACCGCGGGCCAGCGGGCGCACGTGATCCACAGAAGTCGCTGGCCCGAGCACAGTAGACGCATGGGGCCGGATGCTAGGAGGACGGCTCGGAAAACATCAAACGGAACCGGGCTGTCAACCTGTGCTCCAAGCTTGCGTGCCCGGCGCTTGTTGTTGTGGTGCATGCGCGCTCGATCGCCCGGGCTGGGAAGGCAGTAGGAGCCTGCCTTTATGCACCGGAGCTGATGAACGTAGCGCCTAGATTCTCAGCCGAGCACGAACCAGGCCACCCGCGCGGCCTGCGGGGCGGGGCGATCCAGGTAGATGGTGATCGACCTGGCGGCTGGATTTGGGACGGCCGCTCGGACGAACAAGCCAGGGATGTTGTCCTGCAGCGTGGCCACGGCGAAGCTGTTCCCGGTCAGGTCCACCCCTCGCACG
>Ga0126382_10001009_pt1 | contig 11349 bp, 10 predicted proteins | sample PanSoiMetPlot_30_FD_92548 | JGI IMG/M metagenome (GOLD analysis project Ga0126382, IMG submission 92548) | Tropical forest soil microbial communities from Panama - MetaG Plot_30 | ecosystem: Environmental > Terrestrial > Soil > Tropical forest > Bulk soil | place: Panama | collected 2016-02-17 | reverse complement strand
CATCCTCCCGCCGGACATCTACGTTTGGCAGCGGGTCGACGCCGTGGCCCGCGATGTGTTTCGGCGATTTGGCTACGCGGAGATCCGGACCCCGATGCTGGAAGACACCTCGCTGTTCGTCCGCACCGTCGGCGAGGCGACCGACATCGTGGGCAAGGAGATGTACACCTTCGAAGACAAGGCCGGGCGCAGCCTCTCGCTGCGACCGGAAGGCACCGCCCCCGCCGCCCGCGCCTACATCGAGCACGCGGTCTACAACGCCGAGCCGATCACCCGCTGGTCCTATTTCGGACCGATGTTTCGCTACGAGCGGATGAAAACCGGCCGCTACCGGCAGTTCTACCAAGCCGGAGCCGAGGCTTTCGGGGTGGCCGAGCCCGCTCAGGACGTCGAAGTCATCGAGCTGGTTTGGCAGTTGCTCAAGGGGCTTGGGCTGGAGGGAATTACGCTGCACCTCAACTCGCTCGGCGACGACGTTTGCCGCCCGGAGTACCAAAAGAAGTTGGTGGCGCACTTTTCCGCGCGGGCCTCCGAGCTGTGCGCCGACTGCCAGGTCAGGCTGCAGCGCAATCCACTTCGGATCTTCGACTGCAAAAACCCGGGCTGTCAGGAAGTCGCCAAGGGAGCTCCCAGCATTCTCGAGTTCCTCTGCGGGCCCTGCCGAACCCACTTCGAGGAGGTGCAGCGAAAGTTGGGGCTTCTCCAGGTGCCATACCGGCTGAATCCCCAGATGGTCCGCGGCTTGGATTACTACACGCGGACCGCGTTCGAATTCATCGCGGCGGATCCGTTGTTGAGCACCGCCGGCACTGTCGGAGGAGGAGGACGCTACGACAAGCTGGTGCGCAGCCTCGGTGGACCGGACATTCCGGCGGTGGGAATGGCGCTGGGGCTGGATCGCTTGTGCCTGCTGGTGTCGCGCTCCAAAGAGAGCTTTGCCCCGGTTCCGGACCTCTTTGTGGCCACCGCGGAAGCTTCGGCACAGGATGAAGCGCTGCGGCTGATCAGCGAGATTCGTCGCCGCGGCTTGTGGGTGGACTTCGATCCGCGCGGCGGGAGCCTCAAAAGCCAGATGAAGCGCGCCGACAAGAGCGGGGCTCGCTTTGCCGTGGTGCTCGGGCCCGACGAGCTTTCTACTCGCACCGCCGAGCTCAAGCCATTGCGCGGGGGTGAGCCGCGACGGGTGACGTTCGACGAAATTGCGTCGGCGCTGAAAGACGGCCAGCCCAAAGGCTGAAGGCTTGTCGCCCCTCGCCGACTCAGCCCCCTTCTTGCGGATCATCGCCGGCCCGACCGCGTCCGGGAAATCGTCCCTGGCGATCGAAATTGCGCTTAGAACCGGCGCGGAGATTGTCAACGCCGACTCGCAGCAAGTGTATCGGTATTTTGACATTGGGACCGCGAAACCCAGCGCCGAGCAGCTGGCGCGCGTTCCGCACCACCTCCTCTCGGTGGTGGATCCGAAGGCGGGATTTTCGGCGGCGGAGTTTCAGAAGCGAGCCGATGAAGCCATTGCCCAAATCTATCAACGCAGCCGCCCGATTCTACTCGTGGGAGGCACGGGCTTGTACCTTCGCGCGCTGCTCCACGGAGTGGTTCGCGCTCCCGGCGCGGATCCGGAGTTGCGAGCCCGCTTGGAAGCCGTGGCCAAGTCCCAAGGAAAAGGCAGCCTCTATCGGCGCCTCGAGGAAGTGGATCCGGAAAGCGCCAATTCGATCAAGCGCGGAGATCTGGTCCGGATTGTTCGGGCGCTCGAGATTTACGAGAAGACCGGGTCGCCGGCATCGCGCGCTCGAGGGGAACACCGCTTCGAAGAGCAGCGCTATCGGTTTTCGCTCTTCGTGCTCTCGCCTCCGCGCGAGCAGCTCTATCGGGCGATTGGCGAGAGGACCCGCGCGATGTTCGCACACGGGCTGGTCGATGAGGTTGCAGATCTGGTGAGGCGCGGATTTCGCGATGCGCCACCGATGCAGAGCCTGGGCTACACGCAAGCTCTGGCGGTGCACGAGGGCCTGATGACTCTTGAAGCGGCGATCGCCGAGGTCGAGCTGCAGACGCGGCGCTACGCCAAGCGCCAGCTCACCTGGTTTCGGAAAGAGCCCGGGGCCCGTTTCATCGCTCCGCCGTACACAGCTGCTTTCGAGCAGGAATAGGCAAGGAGAACTCGAGACCACCACGACCGTCCCACCGACCGAGCTGCCCTCACGCTCTCGAGATCTCCAGTGCCCCACAGCCTAGGAGCAAGGAGCATGCCCTGGCCTGGCGGCCCCAACGCTTCGAGATCGCGGCACTTTTCACAAATCGCTCAGCACGCGGGCCGGCGGTTCTGTAAAAAGGGGGCGGAGGATCCAAATGCAAGAAGTCAAAATCTACGGCAAGGACACCTGACCCTATACGACCGCGGCCCGTGAGGCCTTCAAGGAGCGCGGCTATTCCGTCGAGTACAAGAACGTCAAGGAGGATGCCAAAGAGCTTCAGGAGATGTTGAAGCATTCCAAAGGCCTGCGCGAAGTGCCGGTCATCCTAGAGCGCGGCAAGGTGACCATCGGCTGGGAGGGGAATACCTGAGGCGTGTGATGCCTGCCGTGCGCAGGCAAGGCCGGCCGCCCTAACGGCGCTGGAACTGAACCCGGCGATTGGTGCTCATCTGAAGCGGAGGCTGCTCCAGGCCGAATTGCCACCAGAGCGGCTCGTACGGCTTCATCTTCAGTCGCTTCTCGTTTTGAAGAGCGTTGAGCCCCGCCTTGAGCTTTTCCTCGGTGGGGTTGGTTTCGACCGCTCGGGCCATGACTTTCAGCGCCTTTTCTCGCTCCTTGATCTGGATCAAGCACCAGGCGTACGCGGCCCACACGACGGCTTCCTTTTTCCCGCTCTTCACCGCCTGCTCGAACGCGGCTTCCATGTTCGAGTAATCCTTCCTCTGGTAGTAGAGCGCGCCCTGCATCGCTTTGGCCATGTAATTGCGCGGGCTGGCTTTGGCGAAGTGCTGTTGGGCCTGATCGAGGTTCTTCGCCACGTAGTAGATCATCCCGATTTGGGCGTGGATCTCCGCGCCGATCAGAAACTGCCAGCGATCGTAGACCAGGCCGTCCTGGAGGATCTTGATGGCCTTCTCCATGCGCTGTTGGCGTTCCCTCTGGCTGGCGGGCTGGACCGACAACTCCTTCTCCGCGAGCTTGCTCAGCGCCTGGACTTTCATCGCGACCCTGCGGCCAAGCAGCACGAACGCTCCGACGAACACCAGAAAGCCGGGAACTAGGGCGGCCCAGATCGCGAATCCGGAAAGCTTCACGAGCAGGGCGACCAGGGCTCCGATGGCGAGGGCTATCAACGCATTGTACATGGGAGTCGTTTAACCGAACCGGCGTGGAGCCGCCAAGGCCCAAAGCCAAAGTGGGGATGCGGCAGCCCCGAGGAAAGGGTATAAGCCGCCCGCAAAGCGGCCCTCTGTCGAAATTGGTAGACGAGACGGACTCAAAATCCGTTGTGGCTTACCCCACGTCCCGGTTCGAGTCCGGGGAGGGCCAAGGCACCTGGCTCCGCGCCTCAATCGGGGCGCTCGCTATGAGGCGGTGGAGCATTCAAGTGCAGCACGCGCTCCAGCTTCGCGTGAACCAGCCGCGACCAGGACAGGTTGCCGTCGGCGCTGCCTGCGTGCGTCAGCACGACCATCACCACGTCTTCCCTGGGGTATGCGTACAGCAGCGAGTTGGGCCCAAAGTCTTCATTGCCGCGGGTGAAGATGAACTCGGTTCCGAGTGCATTCTTCCCCACGAACCATCCCAATGCCGACCGGCCCTCCGAAATCTCAACAAGAGGTCTCGTCAGACGTGCGAAAGACTGACGCGAGATCACTCGGCCGCTGCTCAAAGATCGGTACCATCCAAACAAGTCGGCCGTTGTTGAGTAGACGCCTTCGGCGCCCCACGACGACCGGGTCAGACGTGCTGGAGTCGCCAATCTCGCAGCCGCGACCGTGCCTGCGCCGGAATCCCCACTGAACCCAGTACTTCGCAGGTGGGCCACACTCCACAGCTGGGTTCTGACCACTTGGGAGTAGGCGCGCCCCGTAACAACCTCGAGGATCGCTGCCGCGACCTGATAGTTGTTGTTCGAGTAGTGAAATTTCGCGGCAGGCCGGTCCACGAGGGGCTCCGCTAAGATCGCGCTGACCGCGGCGTCCCGATCCTTTGCGCTCTCGGAAACGTAACTCTGCGGTAAGCCCGAGGAGTGTGTGAGCAGTTGCTCGATCGTGATCGAGCGCTTGTCTGCAGGTGCGGATGGAAAGAACTTCGATATGGGCTCCTCAAGGCTGAGCAAGCCCTTCTGCTGACACAACAGGATGGCGGTACTTGTGAATTGCTTGGCCGCAGAAGCAATCCAGAACTTGGTATCCGCTCGAATAGGGAATCCCTTTTCGGCGCCAAAGCCCTCGTTCAGTAAAACTTCGTCATGGCGCGCGACCAGAACCGAGCCGGCAAAGCCGCGGGGAACCTCCGCAGAAATCTCCCGGATGAGCGCCTCGACCAAGACAGGGTCGGCCGGCGTCGGCGGGCTCGGGGCGTCTCTCGCAAGAACCATCGGGGGCAAACAAGCGAGAGCGGATACAGCGCTAATTAGCACATGTCCGCGAAGAGTCATGGCTCATGTCTTTGCGTGCGCTCCTGAAGGGCGGACGTCAATGCGGCTGCCATGGGACATGTTCACCTGGTCGGCACTTGGCTTCGTGGATAGTTGCATTACGCCCAGGGCCAAGACTGTTCACAGAATGGCCTAAGACCCTGCTTTTCGCACCACCCGAAGCTCGTCGCCGCGACAGCATGCCCGCAGTTTCTCCCAGAAGAGTGGCCCAAGCTCGAAAAGGCCCAAGTCGGCGCGGCACCTGTCTCTCAGCAGCGCCGCGCTCGCCGAAAGAGCGGCAGTGAGGCATTCACGTTGCCGATGTTGACCAGGGCGACCGCGTGCCAAAAGAGCATCTCGGCGTTATCCGGAACGAGTGCCTCGGAGTGGCCGAGTACTTGGACATGTGGACGCTTTGCCGTCGGAAATCGACTGTAGCGGCCAAAATTCTGAGCAGAACTGAGCGCTCCGTTTTGCTCAGAATTTCTGTGCAGCTCTCATAAATACTTTCAGGGCCGGCGGAACAATCGTAACGCTGTGCATCGAAGGCCCGTGGCCGCGGTGGACTTGACGGCGCTCACGCTCTGGTTAGCGGGATGCTCGTGGTTCGTCGGCTCGGGGTGTTAGCTTGGGTACTCGGGCATGAAGGATGCGCCTCTCCAGCGATGAGATAGGATTCGGGGCATGCCAAAGCTCAGCGAAGTCTTCGGCGTGAACGCTCGTGTTCCGACCTATACGTACGTAGATCGATCCAGTCTTGACGGGAAGGTAAATTACCTGTTGACCGCAGATCGGCATGTAGTCCTGTTTGGCGCGAAACAGGGTAAGACAAGCCTTCGTCGTAAGGTGCTCCCTGAGGCAAACAAGGTCCATGACGCCCATATCGTCGCAACGCTCGGCTGCGCCAGCGCCGGAAATTCGTAGCAAGCTTTAAGGAACGCGGGCGTGGGCAGCCCGATTGACGGCATCCTCAGCATCCGCGTCAAGCCAGAGCCGTTGTCGTGCGAGCTCGGTGGCCTCGTCCCTCACGCGAGCGACGTACTGCTGGTGGCTCGCGTACAGCGAACCCAACGTATCGCGATCGAATGGGATATTGTAACCGTACAGAAAGCAAAATCGCGAGAAGTGGGTTTCGTGGGCAACCGAGTCAAAGGGAACATAGGTGGCGGTCGGTACATCGAGGAACGGGGTCCTCACGCCACCTTGCGCGTTGTCGAACTCGTCCCGCACGATGGTGGGTGGCATCGTGCTGCTGTCGAGCTCGATCAGGTCGGCGTGCGGCGGCGGTCGGCCGTCGTCGATCCAGTGGATGAGATTGGCGAACGCCGCGTTGACGACAAACGAGAACGGAAAGTTGTTCGGGTCCACCACACTGGGTACGCCCCGCGCTGGCCCATTGACGAACTCCTGATGGGCACAACCGATCGCACCCAGTTGCGCCGGCGAAATGCGGCCGAGCTCGGCCAGGTTAAGCTGCAGGATGAGCACCGGGTCGTTGGAATCATTTGAGACGTGGCTGGCGCCGGGGACCTCCCACAGGCGGTATCGATCATCGGGATCGTCGCCGTCCGGGCGACGGTAGGCGAGACCGGGGACAGGGTTGAGGCTGCCTAGGAAAATCTCGGTTTCGGTGTTGACGTGAATGACCGGGGCTTCCCGCGGCTGCATCGCGCGGCGCATATCGTCGGGGGGCAATATGCCGGCGGCGGTGAGCCCAAAATTGAGGTTGCTCGGGCCGGTGGTGCCGCCCGGAACATAGCCGTCATAAATCGGCAAGTCGCCTGGCATGCGCTCGAGGCGGTGGAAGAAGTCGGCCTGGGTAAAGGTGAAGCCCCCGTCCTGCGAGAAGCCAGCTTCGATAACGTGCTGAACCTCGGCGCCGTGGAGTGGGCTACCCGGTCCGTTGTTTCTGAAAAACGCACCGATCTGCGCCGCGATGTCAAAAGTGATGCCGTCGTACACGCCGTCATTGACGCTCATGTCCGGGGACGGCACGTATGGCCAGTTCAGGGCGGCATAGCGCTTCGGATCCCAGTCCTGTAGCGCCGATACCACCACGGACTTGGAGGTCCACCCGACGAATACGTGGCCCTTGCGGACGATGTAGCTTGCCGACCGATCCCAAACGGCAGCGATGTCGAATCCGGCGCTCGGATTAAGCGGCTCGATGATGACGGTGCCGCTGAAATCCCGAAGATCTCTTGGGCGCTTGACCAGCATCCGCGTCGTGTAGGAGAGATTGGTGCAGCCCCGCTCGGCTATCTCCGGGCACGGATCGACGACACGGATCCCGGTCTGCGTGTACTCGTAGATATTGCCGGTGCCGGACACCAAGAACTCTTCCTCGACGTAACCGAACGGGACCGGCGGTTCGACGTCAAACCCATCCGCGATGTACGGAAAGCTGGAATCATCGGACGCTATCGGCCCGGAGACCTCCGGAACGGCCACGTTGAAGGGGGTCACGTCGCTGGCATCCGCTGTGGTCGGCATGGTCAAGGCGCCGAGCAGCGCCAGCAGCATCGCAAGCGCGACGAGCTGCGCTTGGCACTTTTTGCAATCGCCAATCATTCTTTCCTCCCCGAGTCAGGGAGAAATGGAGCAGTCGAAGTTCTTGATGGCCCCCGCCCTGACCCATGATGGGGACTAACGAACCGTAGTCACGATCGTCAAGGGTCCTAGCCACGACCGTTCAACGAAGAGCATGGAGTGGATCCTTCAACCAGTAGCTGTGCGTGCACGTGGATTCTAGGGCCGCTTTGAAGGCTCGTTCATTCGTTCAAAGACGAGAAAATATTCCCTAGTCAAGAACTTCGGTTCTTTGACCAGGCGAAAGCCTGCTTCTTCGGCTTCGCGCACTGTGAGGTCGCGCGAGACTTGTCCGCCGGTCTCTTTCCACGTCTCCCCCGGGCTCGTCGTCGCCGGGATCCAATCAATCACCGCCATCCGGCCGTTCGGTTTCAACGCGTGTCTGACCTTGCGATAGAAGTCCGCCCGACCGGAGATTTCGTGGATGGTGTCGCAGAAAAATGCGAGGTGTATCGAGCCCTCGGGTAGCAAGGGATCGTCTTTGTGGGAAACGATCGTCTGGATGTTCTTCAGGTCTTGTTTTCGCGCTTCCTTCTGGAGGTACTGCAAGACGGACGCGGAGATGTCTACCGCATAGACCTTCCCTCTAGGACCCACGGCCCGAGCAAACAGCATCGTGAAATAGCCCGTGCCCGCTCCGATGTCTGCCACCACCTCGCCCTGCTTCAAATCCAGGGCCGCCAGAACCTCTTGTGGTTTCTGCCAGCGATCGCGTTCCGGACCCCTAAACTCGTCGGCTCGGGCCAGCCGCACAGTGTTGAATAGCGGGCCAGGGAACTGCGCCAGAACCAAGCCGAGCACAAAAGCCAGAAACGCTGGCCTTGCTGTGCCTCGTTTTTCAAGGCTCAAGGAGTAGTCTCGATCGGACCAGGTGGGCGTTGACTGGGTGTGAGTTGACACACGGTCCGCAGTATGTCCAGGAATCCTATAATGTCGATCCCCATCAGGACTGGCACTCGGAGGACGATCAGGATGCGTCTCGGTTTTATGGCTGTCATGCCGAACCTGGTGCTCTTGGCCTTGCTGGCTTGCAGTACGAGCACGCCCAATGGTCCACAGCAGCACAGCCTCACCTTCCTGCCGGCAAGAGAGCTGGTTGCCGGGAATAATCCGGAAGCAATCGCCGTGGGTAGCTTCAGGCGCAATAATGCTGTTCTCGACCTGGCGGTCGCGAATGGCGGCTCGAACAGCGTTTCGGTGCTGCTCGGCAATGGCGATGGGACCTTCCAGTCGCCGGTCAGCTACAACGTGGGGACTTATCCATGGTTCGTCGCGGCGGCCGATATTAATGCAGACCAAGTTTTGGATTTGGTGGTGTCGAACCGGGATTCTGCCGACCTAACCGTGCTCTTGGGCGTCGGCGATGGGACGTTTCGGTTCGCCGGAACCATCGCACTCAGTGGGCAACCCTTTTCGATCGGTGTTGGTGATTTTAACTCCGATGGTCGCCAGGATCTGGTGGTGACCAACCTCACCAACACTTTTTTGCTGCTCGGCAATGGCGATGGCACGTTCCAACTACCCAGGCAGGTGGATACAGTAGGCTCGGAAACGATGTTCGTTGCAGTGGCTGATTTGAATGGCGACGGAATTCCAGATCTGGCCGTGAGCAACTGGCGCGGAGTCGATACCGTCACGACGGCGCTCGGCCGCGGCGATGGAACGTTTAGGACGGTCGGCACAGTCCGTACCGGTTGACGCGGAAACTCGGTCGCCGTGCGCGACTTCCATGGCAACGGAAAACAGGATCTGGTTGTCGTCAATGTTTCGTCGAATAACTTTTCATTCCTAACCAGCAATGGCGATGGCACGTTCGGCGCCGCTGACACCTACCCGACGGGAGTTTTCCCGTTTTCGGTAGTTGCGGCGGATTTTGATCGCGACGGCAAGGCTGATCTGGCACTTGCCATGAGCATGGATAACAAGATCGCCGTGATCCCCGGCAACGGGAATGGAAGCTTTGGCCAGGAGATCGATTTTCAGGTGGGCCCTGAGCCTCACTTCGTGGTGCTCGGCGACTTCAACCGTGATGGGAAGGTCGACATGGCGGTTGCGAACAGCGCCTCCAACACCATTTCCGTGCTCATCAACAACTCGCGCTGATTCATTGCTCACCTACGCGCTTGCGTCCGGGGAGGGCCAAGGCACCGGCCGGCCGCAACGCCTCTAGCGCTTCTCCAGAATCTTCTCGAGGATCTTCGGATCCTCGGGCAGGAGACCTGCCTTAGGTAAGCGCGGGGTGAGCGCGCGCCAATTGGCGTCGATTGCGAAGGCTCGCCGAAAGAGCGGCAGCGAGGCATTCACGTTGCCCATGTTGACCAGGGCGACCGCGTGCCAATAGAGCATCTCGGCGTTGTCCGGAACGAGTGCCTCGGCGGCGGAGTACTCGCGCAGTCCGCCTTCTTTGTCGCGGTGCTCGACCGCGAGGTCCCCCGCATTCATGTGATTGTAGGCGCGCTGCAGCTTCACCAATCGACGCAGCTCGACCAAAGGCTCAGGACTGTCCTCCACCCTCAGATCGAAGATCCGATCCTCCCAGGGTCGGCCGCTCGATTTTGGCGCAACCACGATCAGCGCCGCGGATTGCCGTCCGCGAATGTCCCCACCTGCCGCCTGCGCGGCGTCCAGCGCCGCCAGCATGCGGTCCGCTAAATCACCCTTCGCCTCCTCGAACGCTTTGGACATCTCCAGCCAGACGCGATCGCTAATCATTAAGTTGGCTTGGACCGAATAGTCCTTGCCGACTTTGTGACCCGCCGCCTGGATGTTCTTTGTGCCGGTGTGCGCCGCGACATGCCCCTGCGCGTCGATCATCGCCACTTGGCGGACTTCGCGATTGGAGTCAGCCGCGAGCAGTCCCTTCAAAGCCTCCGGCGCATTTCGTCCCGCGCGCATCAACTGCAAACCCAAATGTCCGTAGGAGGGATCGACAAAGGACTGAGTCGCCACCGCTCCGACCCCTGATTCCGCCCAGGGAACGACCGAGCCTACCGAGAACCAGTGCGACTGGACTGCCACGCCCAGCTGCCCGGTCTGGGAGTCCCGCGCAACAATCGAATAGGTGTGGACCGGACGAGACTCCGCCATCATGGGGATCCCGGCCAGTGCCCAACCGGCGAGCAGCAGGCGGGCCGATATTCTCGATTTCCATCTCATCTATTTCTCCAGTGCATTCCCGCCAAGGAACGCCGTCGGCATGCCTGCAATATTGCACGTTCATGCTGCGTCGATCTGCATTTCTTCGGGTCGTCTCAGGGAGCAAGGATGACGCCATCGGAGGAGGAAACATGGAACTGCAAGAGACGATCACTTATCGAGGCGCGGTCTATCCCTGGCACTGCGATCACATGGGCCACATGAACGTCATGTGGTACGTGGGCAAATTCGACGAGGCATCCTGGAACTTCGGGGCCTCACTCGGATTCACCCCTGCGTATCTACGGGACTCCAACAGCGGCGTGGTGACGCTGGAGCAACGGCTCGCCTACAAAAAGGAGTTACTTGCGGGCGACACGGTCTTCGTGCGGTCGAGAGTGCTCGAGATGCGAGAGAAGGTCATCCTCTACATGCATGAGATGGTGAATGCACAGACGCTGGAAGTGGCGGCGACCTCCCACTACACCGTCCTGCACATCGATCGCCGCACGCGTAAGGCCTGTCCCTTGCCAGCGCACGTCGGGGCGGTCGTTCGGACGATGAACGGTTCATTGCCCCTGGAAGCCTAGAAGCCAATGAGCGACCGTCCGCACCTCGAGGCGGTGTTGCGTACCGGCCTGGCCGCGGTTCGCCTCCCGTTGCTCGGAGGGAGCTGTGCGGCGCGCCTGGTCTCCGAGGAGCTGGCGCGCGAGGCGTTCGTGGGCTGGTGCCGGCGAACGTTCCGCGCGCTCGGCGTGGAGCTGGAGATCGAACACCAGAACGACGGCGGCTGGCCAGCCGAGCCTTGCGTGTACGTCCAGCTCAATCAGTCGAGCCTGATCGAGGCGATGGTATGGCCGCTGATCCTTCCGGAGCGACAGCGGACAATCATCAACCTCGAGTTTGCGCTGTACCCGTTCCTCGGCTGGGCGATGTGGGCGAGCGGCGGGATCGCGATCGTGCGCCAGTGGCAAAAGCACGCATGCGCTGGCCTTGCCCGGGCTG
>Ga0126382_10001008_pt1 | contig 11353 bp, 12 predicted proteins | sample PanSoiMetPlot_30_FD_92548 | JGI IMG/M metagenome (GOLD analysis project Ga0126382, IMG submission 92548) | Tropical forest soil microbial communities from Panama - MetaG Plot_30 | ecosystem: Environmental > Terrestrial > Soil > Tropical forest > Bulk soil | place: Panama | collected 2016-02-17 | reverse complement strand
GGTAGACGCTCTCGACGAGCGGGCTGTGGACAAGCATCTACAGTCCGTGATCGATAAGGCGGGACGCGTGGATATCTCGTTCAACGCGGTCGGGATCCCGGATACGAGGATTGTGGGCGTCCCACTGGTCGAGCTGGATGTCGAGCAGTTCTCCCTGCCGATCGCAACCTATGCACGTCGTACTTCCTGACCGCACGGCTGGCTGCAAGGCACATGATTCCAAATAAAATCGGGGGTGATCATGACCGTCACCGCCCTCCTCTCGCGGACGGGCGCCCCATTGGTGGGAGGCTACGGTCCGGCGATGGCCGCCAAGGAGGCACTCACTCGAAATCTATCCGCCGAGCTCGCACCTCACGGCATTCGCGTGGTTGGTCTGCGACCACAGGGAATGCCTGAGACGCGAACGATCAAGAATGCCTTCGAGCCTCGCGCCAAGGCATCAGGCATGACCTGGGAACACTGGCTTCAGTTTCTCGCAAGTAGGACCCACCCACGGCGGCTCATGACGCTCGAGGAGATGGCAAAATGTGGCGGCCTTCATGGCGTCCGACAAAGCGAGCGGGATGACGGGAACTACCGTCAATTTGACCATGGGCAGTCTGGATGACTAGCGGCTAAGCAATCGAGGATTCGCTAAGAGGGAGCTCGCGTCTGTGCCCGAAGAGGGACGCGACCACCGTCCAGGTTCGCGATGGGAGCGTCGAGCCGGACGTGTCGGCACCGGTCGATGAGCGAGGGTTTGGTCGATAGCCTGACGCCATGAGCGACATAGCCCACCGCGACATCGGGACCAACGGCATTCGGATGCACACCGCCGAGGCGGGCCAGGGGCCACTGGTGGTGCTGCTGCACGGCTTCCCCGAGGGCTGGTACTCGTGGCGCCATCAGCTGGCAGCACTTTCGGAGGCGGGCTTTCACGGTGTGGCGCCCGACCAGCGCGGCTACGGCCAGACTGACCGGCCCGCCGAAATCGAGAAGTACTCGATGCCGTACCTGGTCGGAGACGTGATCGGGTTGCTGGACGCTCTGGAGGAGCCTCGGGCGGTGATCGTGGGCCACGACTGGGGGGCTCCCGTGGCCTGGAACACGGCTCTCTGGAGGCCCGACCGAGTCAGGGGCGTGGTCGGCCTCTCGGTTCCATTCAGGAGGCGCGGCTCCAGGCCGCCTCTCGACGTCTACCGCGAGGTCCTGGGTGAGCGCTTCTACCAGGTCTACTTCCAGGAGCCTGGGGTGGCCGAGCGCGAGTTCGAACGTGACGTGCGGCAGACGTTGAGGCGGGTGCTCTTCGGCCTCTCGGGCGACGCACCCACCGTACCGGACATGATCATCGACGAGCACAACGGCTTCGCCGAGGCCATGGGACCCGAGCCGGCCGAGCTCCCGGCGTGGCTGAGCGATGCTGACCTCGACCAGTTCGCGACGCAGTTCGAGAGCACTGGCTTCACGGGCGGGCTCAACTGGTATCGGAACATCGATCGCAACTGGGAGCTGTCGGCCCCCTGGCGGGGCGCTTTGGTCACCCCAGCCGCGCTGCACATGGTCGGCGACCGGGACGTCGTGTACCGCTTTCCGGGTGGCAAAGAGGCGGCCACCAACCTGAAGACGCTTGTGCCCCACCTCACCCAGACCATCGTGCTGCCGGGCTGCGGCCACTGGATCCAGCAAGAGCGGCCGGCCGAGGTCAACGGTGCATTGCTGGAGTTCGTGCAGGCTCTATAGGGGCCGCGGCTGCGCAGTGCCTCGAGCAGGCGCGAGGGCACGGGGGCTGGCTCGCACAGCGCCAGTGCGGAAGCCGGGGCCTGCGGCCTCTGCCAGACGATTGACGCGAACCCGCGGATCGAGCTGGGCGTTGATCTGCGCGGCCCACAACGGTGGGGCGTCACGGGCGGACGCCAGCCGGCACATTATCGGCGTAAGTGCCAGCGGAATTGCTACCAGGAGGGTCGACAATGCAGGCAAGCATCAGCGTGATCGTGACGTTCGCGTACGGCTATGGAGGTCCCCTCGATCGAGACTACCCGCCTGATACGTCAATCTCAGCGGTGCGGGACGCTGCGATCAACCACTTCAGGTTGGCGAGCGAGCCCGCGTCCGCCTTCTATCTGACCGACCGTGACCAGCGGGTGTCCGAGACGGCGACGATCGGGGAGGTAGCCGGCGGCGCACCAAACGTCCTCCTGAAGCTAGTGCAGAGCTGACCGACGGCGGTCGGCGTTACAGCGGTGCCCAGGCGCGCTCGAGGTGCCAGCGCACGTAGTAGGCGAGCACGCGTGCCCAACCGTTCGCCCGGTCCAGCCGGCAGAGTAGCGTTTGCCGGACGCAGCCGGCGAACACAGGAAACCGGTGTCAAAACCGGTACCGACCTCCGTACTTCTGGGGATGCGAGTTGTCCGAGCGCCCTCTAGCCTGCGCTCAAGTCCAGATGCATGCCCGCTGGGAAAGGAGCCAGAAGGACACCGACATGACGCTCAAAGTACGGATAATCGCGCTGGCCGCGGCGATCCTGTCATTGGCATGTGGGGCGGGAGCCAGTCCGCCCGGCCCAGATGCCCGTGCGCTGGCTTATGGTGCTGCGGTCAAGAAACTCGACGGCGGGAGGCTCGAGTCTCTCCCGACCGGCGCCATGTACTTTCGTGTGATTCACTTTGTTCAACCCGCCGCCTACACCATCAATTCGACGCAGCATAATCCTGGGTTCGTCTTCGTCGAGAGTGGCTTGCACCAGCTCCAATTCAAGGGCCAGCCGCCCCTCGAGTTGGCCTCTGGCGAAGCCAAGTTTATTCAGAGCGTCACCCACTCCCACCTCAATCCCGGAACGGAGCCTTGCAGCTGGTATTTCATCGCACTCTGGCCAGGCTCCACCCGCAGCCAGCCGCTCGTGGATCGCATAGCGAGCCTGGTCTTCGAGAGCGCAGACCTTGTGCCAGGGTTGCGCCAAGGACCTTACTCGCAGGTCCTTCGCGAGGTCACATTGAGGCGTGAGGGCCACTCCGAGGCACACGAATTTGGTGGGATGTCTGTCTTCTTCGTGCTGCAAGGCTCCCTTACGGTGCGAAGCACGCAGGGGCGCGCCGTTGACATAGTCGCCGGCAGCGGCGCCTTCTATCCTCCGAACGTAGCCATTCAGGAGGTCAACGCCGCGACCGGCGAGACCATCTACCTCGTGCTACTGACTACGGCCGTCGGCAAAGAGTTCGAGATCCCAGCTTCACGGCCGCCGGGGGGCTAAGATCAGCCGACTCGACGCACGCGATTGTCGTCGGCGTCGGCGATGTAGACGACACCTTGAGCGTCGACCGCGAGACCAACTGGCATGCCAAGCCGCGCGCTCACCGCAGGACCCCCGTCGCCAAGTCCAGTCGCAGCCACGCCGCCGGCGATCGTGCTGATCGTCCCGGTGCTTGCTACACGCCTGATTCGGTGGTTTTTGGCATCGGCGATGAACAGAGTCCCGCGGGAGTCGACGGCCAGACCCTGGCCGATTCCCTCGAATGGGTTGGATGCAAGGTTGATCTCAGCATTTGTTGCGAGATCTCCATCGCCAGCAAATCCGGCTATGCCCGTGCCCGCCACGGTCTCGATCAGGCCATTGACGTCGAAGCGGCGCACCCGCTCGTTGAGCGTGTCCGCGATATACAGGTTGCCTTCGTCGTCGAACGCCAGGCCAGCTGGGCCATCCAAGACCGCGTATAGTGCCGGTCCTGAGTCTCCCCGATAGCCGGCCTCGCCGGTCCCCGCCACCGTCCTGATCACCCCGTCAGAACCTACCTGGCGGACCACATTGTTGCCCATGTCGGCGATCAACAGGCTGTCGCCGAACCCGACTGCGAGGCCGACCGGCAGATGCAGCCGTGCCTCCGATGCCGGCCGGCCGTCTCCAGCGTAGCCGGCTTCGCCAACGCCGGCGACTGTTGTGATGGTCCCGTCGACAGCAACGCGCCTGACTCGATGGTTGAGAGTGTCAGCGATGTAGACATTGCCGGCGCTATCCGCAGCCAGCCCCTGGGGCATATCGAGCTGCGCCAACGCGGCAGGGCCGCCTGGCCCGATGGCGACGGCGAGAGGACGGACAAGCGAGGTGGCGTTGGCACGACGCCCGTCGGGTGAGAAGGCCCGCTGACCGGTCCCTGCTACGGTGCTGATACGAGACGAGCCACCGGTCGCGGCCCCCGACAGCCAGCTCAAGACAAGCGTCACTCCCAGAAAGACTGCCACTGCGGCCGCAGCAACTGCTGCACCGATTGCAAGGAGCCGCGAGACACGCGGCCGGATCTGACGGTCAGGCCGGGTCGCAGTGGCAACGGTACGAGCCGCCCTCGGGCCAGAATCCTCGGCAGCCCTGTGCGCCACCACCCAGGCAGCGATCTGCGCCCGGGAATGGAAACCGAGTTTGCCGCGGATCTGCTCCAAGTGGCTCTCCGCCGTGCGTTCAGAGATGAACAGCCGAGCGGCGATCTCGCGGTTGGTCAGTCCCTGGGCCACGAGGTCTGCTACTTCGCGCTCGCGCCGTGTGAGATTCGGCGTCTCCAAATGTTCACCCCGCCCCAGCCGGCCACGTAGTGTCTCCCGGATACGGCCGGCGGATAGAAGAAGTCGGTATCAAAACCGGTACCGACCTCCGTACTTCTGGGGATGCGAGCCGCCCGAGTTCTCCCTAGCCTCCGCTCAAACCCAGGCGCGTGCTCGTTGGGAAGAGGAGACAGGAGGACTCTGACATGACGCTCAAATTACGGATGATCGCACTCGCTGCTGCGATTGTGCCACTGGCGTGTGGGGTTGCGACCTCGGCAGCGGGGTCCGGTATCGGTGAGAAACACGAGATCTGGGTAACTCTGCAAGCCGGCGACCGGATCGCCATCCTGCATGGGCCTGAGGGACGTGGGGCCCAGGCCACGATCGACCTCCCGGCAGGCACTGGCCCTCACATCACAACGTTCTCGCCGGACGGGAAATACGCCTACGTCTCTGGCATGGGGAACGGCGATCTGGATGTGATCCAGACCGGGACTCGTCGATTGCTAAAGACACTGTCCCTCGGGCCAACGGCTACCCACCAGGCCAAGCCATCCCCGAATGGGTCCACGCTCCTCGTGGCGCAAGTCGCCCAAAAGAGCCTGATCAAGGTCAGTGTCGATGAGGTGGCTCAGACGTGGCAGCCGGGCTCGGAACTCTCCTTCGGAGCTATCGGCAAGGCACCGATTTGCACGATCTTCAGTGACGACGGCCAGCGCGCCTTCGTCTCCCTGAATCCAAACGGACTTGCGATCGTCGACGTAGCAACTATGAGGCTGCAGAACGTCCTCGCCACTGACGGTTTCGTCGCGTGTGGAATGGTCAAGTCCAATGACGGGCGGACCATCACCCTGGCAGCGGGTGGTGGTGGAGGTCATCTGTATCGCCTGGACACCGCGACTTACCAGCTGTCGGACCTGGGGGTACTGGGCGCGGTGGATTGGCACAGCTTCAACATGGTCCCAGCCGGGACTATCGGCTTCGGCACAGTGCCTCGCGGCGATGAACTGCGAATCATCGACCTGCGAGGGGACCGTGCCTCTACTCTGGCAACCCTGGCGCTTCATCCAACTTCTGGCACGGCCACCGACCAGCCGGACAACATGGGCGTCTCAGGCGACTTCGTATACGTATCACTGAGAATGTCGGGCAAGGTCGCGGTCGTTAATTTCACCAAGCGGACCGTCAGCTACGTACAGCTGGCACCCCCCGTTCCTGCGATCAACCCGGCCAACTGCGCAGGGTGTGCTTTGCACGGGGTGACAATTCGAAGCTCCGCCGCCTCCTAACTGGCAAGCAGTCGGACCTTCGGCTCCAGGGCCAGGTCCCCACGCCGCTGTGTACCTGGGACCGGATGAGAGAAGCTGAGCGGCGACAATCTTGAACCTGAACCAAGTCACTGTGCCCTCAACCGACGTGGCCCGTGCCGTCGAGTTCTACAAGACGCTTGGCTTGATACAGATCGTCGATGCGCTGCCGGACTACGCTCGATTCGAGTGTCCTGATGGTGACGGGACGCTGTCGGTCCAGCGTGTGGACGAAGTCGCGCGGGGTCACGGCGTGGTCGTCTTTTTCGAGTGCGATGACCTCGACGAGCGGGTTCGGGCGCTCGAGGCTGCCGGAATCTCTTTCGCCACCGGGCCTCACGACGAGGACTGGCTCTGGCGCGAGGCCCGACTGCGCGATCCCGACGGCAACGCGATCTGCCTTTTTCGCGCCGGCATCAACCGTCGTTTCCCACCCTGGCGGCTGTAACGGCCTCTAACCTGATCAAGGCTCGCACGGGCCCGATCCACCAGGTCGACAGCCTGCTCAGATCCCTGGTGAAGCGCGCTGGCCGGCTTGTCGGCCGACGCCGTGTCGCCGTACGGCGAACCAGCGCGTCGTTGGGGGCCTCGTTTGTCGCCGCGGCCGTGTCGCAGCCTCAGGGCCGCGACGATCCGCGACCCCAGCCGCCGACCTTGCGGTAGCCGGCCAACATGACCACCGCGATGCAAAACTGAACCAGGCCAACCGGGCCCGGCAGAACGACGTACCAGACTGGCCCCTGACGCGGGACGATCCCAGTCAACTGGAGGGCCGAGTACACCGCGCGCAACAGGCCGGCCATGAACACGACCAGGATCACCCAGAAGGTCCATCGCCAGCCGCGGATCACGCCGATCGAAAGCGTTCCGAAGAGTAGCGTCAGGACTACAAGAGCCGGAATCTCGGCCTGCGCTTGATTACCGGACAGGCTCAGGATCTGGTCGTACAGCGGTCGAGCGGCCAGGAGCATAGCCACGACCATGACCCAGTAAGCCGCGAAGAAGGCCAGCACCAGCACCTTGGTCCCGTTCATCGCACTTTCCCTCTACTTGCTCGTTGGTCGGAGCGCTGGCTTTCATGCCGGACTCCGCCAGGTCGGCGTCTCGGTCTCCTTGTCGAGACCAGACGCGAACGGCACACGGCGCTTGGCATGAGCCGACCAACGCTGTGTTCCTCGACCGGCTCCCGCGCACTTGCGATCGACACCCAGGATCGGGCCACATTAGGGGTTGGCCTTGGCCTCGTCAAATCGTCGAGTGTAGTCGCGGCCGCGTTCGGTCACCGCGACCAGCTGCGCAAAGTCGCGGCGTTCTCTGTCCGTGACCACAGAGATTCGGTGCTCGCAGAGGCGCTTGATCAGGCCGATGCCGGCGGGCTTTCTCAGCTGCACTCGGCGTTCCTTGCTGCCAGCGTGCTCGGACGACCCCTGCACCAACTCGCGCAGTACCTGCCGCTCCGCGTCCGTCAGGAGCAGCTCGAGGACGAATCGCAGATGCGGTCATTCTCGCGAGGCTAATCGCACTGGTCGGTTCTGGCTTCGCTCTGGCCCGATTCAGGCCCAGGACCCGCTGCGCCATCTTGGGAGTCGTGGCCAACGTCGCCGCAATGTCAGCGGTACTCGTTGCGTTCGCCTCAGGCATCGATGTCGGGCAATAAGGTTCGTCGGTGCTGACACCCATTGCCGGTGCCCAACTCCTTGGCGAGCCGAGGCCCGACAGCCGAGGGCCATGGGCTACCCGTAAACGCGCCCGAGCGTTATCCAGCTGGCAACCGCGACGCGAGGCGGGCCCCCAGCTTGCCGGCCCTTCCACTCGGCCTGCTCCGGCGCAGGCAGCACTTGCCCGATTTCGACAAAGACCTCGGGAGTCGCTTCAAAAGTCTCCTATCGATCAGCGCGATCCGGGCCGGTCTAGTCGAGCCCTTCAACGGCCCCGACATCGATAGCCTGGATGTCGATCCACACGAGGAGCGGAAGCCGTCGATGGCGATTATCGGGCCTGCGGGAAAAGACCCGCCGGCGAGTGGGAAACACCAGGCCACCAAACTCCCGGTGGTCGAAGCAGTAATGTGCGGCATTCGCCCGCTCCCCGAATTCCTCAGCCGTGTAGTCCTGACGCCTCAACAGGAAATCGGCGCCGAAGTAGAAGACCTGCTGACGCGAGTGGGTGCTAAAGCCGGCGGGAAACGTGACGGCTAGTCGCTGCCAGACCTCGCCGCTCTGCTCCCACGGTTCGAGTTCGTCAATTTCGAAGCCGGGAGTAGCGAAGATGAACGGGGTCGCCATGTACGTCCACAGTGCTGAGCCGGTGAAGTAGAGGAGGTCGAGCTTGTCCCACCAGAGCCTATGGCGCAGCCTGCGGAGGTCGGAGCGGGGATCGAGCCGATGCGCGAGGATGCGACCGCCGTCTGTCTCAATTCGCACTGCCCCACGGTCGAACACCCCTCGACGTCCCGGCCCGGGGTAGGGGGTGAACACTGTGCGCTCAACATCGGTTGATACCCGTGCCATGTGCGTGGAGAGTGTTCGCCCCTGGAACTTCGCGGCGAAGGCGAAGCCCCCCGAGGAGTGCTGTACAGTCAGCTCTCTGGCGCTCTGCCATCGTTCGAGGCCACCATGCGCTGTGATCACATGTTCGAGCAAAGACGAGCTGGACTTCATGCGGATTCTCCCGGTATCGACGTCGTCGGCGATCGCGGGACGCTACGCCTCGTGCGTGAGCTGCCGTCGGCGAGGCTACTCTGGCATGAGTTGACCGAAACGACAGACCTGTTGCTCAATCGTCCAAAAACGTGGTGCTGGATAGGTTTCTGTCGCCCCGATACCCGAAGATCGCCGAGCGATGTTGACAGCAGTAACTGACACCCGTGTATGGCGGCTCAATGGCTCCCGAATCTGATGCGGCCAGGGCCGGCGCACACTCCTGGCACGAGACCCTGGTGGACGACCTCCTCGGATCAATCGTTGTGGGGAGCAGTTTCTTTTTTCGAGTGGCGCTGGGTGCGCCCTGGGGCCTCAGACTCGATGCGAATGCGTATCGCGCGGCTTCGGCTCAATTCCGGCGAATGAAGTACCCGTCGCGTCAACCACGAAAGGATGCCGGCGGTCGCCTGGTGCCCTTTCATATTGTCGCCGGCGGGTCTTGCTGGTTAGAGGTCGGACGTGAACCGAGCACCCAGCTCACGTCCGGAGATTTCGTCGTCTTGCCTCACGAGCATCCGCACGTATTGAGAGACGAACCAGCAACCCAAGCAATTGGTCTCCTCGATCTAATCCGGGATAGTCCGCCGTCACCAAAGGGTGAGCTGAACGCGCGTGGGATGGGACTCACGACCAGACTCGTTTGCGGTGCAATGCGGTTCGAAAACGCCAGGACTAATCCTCTCCTCGCGGCGCTTCCACCGCTTATCTTCGTAAAAGGGAGCGAAGACGGGGGTGCGCCATGGCTTCGCCTCACCGTTCAGCATGCCATCGATGAGCTCGACTCCGACCGCCCTGGGTCCGAGGCCGTGGTGGGCCGGCTTGCCGACATCCTCTTCATTGGCGCGGTCCGCGGCTACCTCGAGCAGAGTCTTGCTTCCACAGAGTCTGGGTGGCTTGCGGCCGTCCGAGATCAGCAGATCGGTCGCGCCATCGCACTCCTCCACAGCGACCCGGCGCGACCCTGGACGGTGGAGATGCTGGCGGATCAAGTAGCCCTGTCGCGGTCAGCCCTCGCGAGCAAGTTCACTCGGTTGGTGGGCGAACCACCGCTTCACTACCTGAAGCGCGTGCGGCTGGATGCCGCCGCGAGACGGTTGCGCGGAACGAACGACAAACTGTTCGTGATTGCCGCTGCTGTGGGCTACGACTCGGCGGCAGCGTTTACCCGAGCATTCGAGCGCTACGTCGGCGTGTCACCCGGAGAGTACCGCCGAGCACAGCACCTCTAGTCACGGCGCGCTTTCACAGTAGCTGGACGACACTTGAGCTTAGGCACGTTGCCCGTCTGTGACCGATGCTACAGACGGCCTGGAGGGGCCACCTTACGGTCTGAGTGCATGGGTTCGCGGATCGGCAGGGCACTATCGTCGCGCCGTGCCGCGGCTGTCTGGACGATCGGCAATCAACGCGGGCGTCGCAAGCAATCAGAAGCCAATAGGATCCCGTAATGAAGATAATCGGCGGCCGGCCAGGTTTCGACATCCCGCAACAGCTGTTCCCAGTCGAGCACCGTTTCCTGGACCTTGACGGGGCGCGCATTCATTACGTCGATGAGGGCACCGGCGATACCCTCCTGCTCTTGCACGGCAACCCCTCCTGGAGTTTCCTCTATCGGAAGATCATCGCAGCGCTGAAGAGCGACTTCCGGTGCGTCGCGCTCGACTTCCCCGGCTACGGCCTATCGGACGCTGCGCCTGGCTATCACTTCACCCCGAGTGAGCACAGCGACGTACTCGAGCGCTTCGTTGATCGTCTTCGTCTGAAGGACGTGACAATGATGGTCCAGGACTGGGGCGGGCCGATCGGCCTCGGCCTTGGCGGCCGCCGGCCGGAGCTGGTCCGCCGCTTGATCATTGGTAACACGTTCGCTTGGCCGCTGGCTGCGCAACGCCGTATTCGCGTCTTCAGCTGGATAATGGGCGGGCCGATTGGACGCTCGCTGACGTCCGCGTTCAACTTCGTACCGAGGGCGTTCTTCACACGTGGCTTCGCGGAGAGGCCACCTCCCGAAGTACTCGATATGTACCTCGCACCCTGGCGCGATCGGGCCCGGCGCACCGCGGCGGTAATTGCTCCGCGACAGCTCATCCGTGCAACCAGCTACCTTCGCGAAGTCGAAGCCGGCTTGCCAAAGCTGGCCGACCGACCGGCTCTAATCGTCTGGGGTCTCAGAGACGTGGCGTTCCGAGACGCTGAACGCCAGCGCTTCGAACGGTCCTTCCCAAAGCACACGACGGTCCTGTTCGATGACGCCTCGCACTTCCTCCAGGAGGATGTAGGCGATCAAATAGCGCAGGCGATCAAGGCATCCTGGAGGCAGCAGAGTTGAAACCCCCGGCGGGCAACCGCGACCGCCAACCTGAGCCATGATCCCCACCATAACGGTCGATCAGATGCGCGAGGTCGACCGAATCATGGTCGAGGATCTGCACATCGAGCTCATCCAGATGATGGAGAACGCCGGCCGCTGCCTGGCGCACCACACGCGGTCGGAGCTTGGCGGTGACGTACGCAGGCGGAGGATCGTGGTGCTCGCTGGCAAAGGGGGGAACGGCGGAGGCGGGCTCGCTGCGGCCCGGCGGCTTGCCATCTGGGGCGCCGACGTAACCGTGCTACTTGGTCAGGAGGCCGACGCGGTCCACGGCGTCCCAGGGCATCAGCTCGCGATCCTTCAGCGCATCGGCGTCCCCGCAAAAAGCCCCCAACAGATGGTGGAAGCAGACCTCAACTCAGCGGATCACTTGATTGACGCACTGATCGGGTACAGCCTCAGGGATGCGCCGACGGGCTACGTCGCAACCCTCATCAGCGCCGCCAACGCAAGTGGCC
>Ga0126382_10001007_pt1 | contig 11356 bp, 14 predicted proteins | sample PanSoiMetPlot_30_FD_92548 | JGI IMG/M metagenome (GOLD analysis project Ga0126382, IMG submission 92548) | Tropical forest soil microbial communities from Panama - MetaG Plot_30 | ecosystem: Environmental > Terrestrial > Soil > Tropical forest > Bulk soil | place: Panama | collected 2016-02-17 | reverse complement strand
GCAAAGTGCGAGCGCACGGCGCCGATCACGCGCGTGAGAGCACTCACGCCGGCGCCCACACCCGGTCCGCGGCGCCGAAGATCCCGGAGGAGTCGCCCAGTCCCGCCCGCGCGACGCGCACGTCACGCGAGAGCACCGTCGCGTGCGTCCGCACCCGCTGCTCCAGCGCGGGGGCCAAGCTCGGTACTGTGGTCATGACGCCGCCGCCGAGAACGAGCAGCTCGGGATTCAGCAGCGTGACGTAGTTGGCGATGGCCTGGCCGAGATACCGCTCGGCGTCGTCCCATAGCTGCTTCGCGAAGGCGTCGCCCAATCCGGCAGCCCGCGCTACCAGCGCCGCCGTCACGCGCGAGGCATCCCTACCCGTCTCCTCCGCCAGCCGTGTCGCCGTGCCCGAGGCCAGCGCCGCCTCCAGCCTCCGCATAAATCCGCGTCCCGAGGCGTAGGCCTCGACGCAGCCGTGCTGGCCGCACGCGCAGGGCAGACCGTCCGGCACGACCTGCGTGTGGCCGAGCTCGCCCGCGGCATTGTTCGGCCCGCGGAGGAGGATGCCGTCCACCACCGCGCCGGAGCCCACGCCCGTTCCCACGAAGACGGCGATGAGGCTCTCAGCGCCTCGCCCCGCGCCGAATCGAAACTCGCCCCACGCGGCAGCCCGCACGTCGTTCTCGACGTAGACGGGCATGCCGAAGGCCGACTCGACCTCGTCGCGGAGAGGCACGTTTTCCCACTCGAGGTTGGGAGCGTAGACCACGGCGTGAGTCTTGGGATGGATCTGGCCGGCGGCGGCGATGCCGATGCCTGCCACGCGAGAAGGATCAGTCGAGTCGAGGAGGCGAGTGATGACGCCCTTGAGGTTGGCCAGGACGCCGGAAGGTCCCTTCCAGGCTTCGGTCTGCATTTCCACGCGGCCGACGAGCTGTCCGGAGGAGCTCAGAAGGCCGCCGCGCAGCTTGCTGCCTCCCAGGTCGATGCCGACGGCGTAACGATCGGGAGGCACGGAGAGTCGCGGGGAGGAGGGGAGGCGGGAGCTGCGGTCTCGTCAGGCCTTCTTGTCGCCGTCCTTCTTCTCCGTCGGCGAGGCCTCATCCTTGAGGTCAGCCACGCCCTTCTTGAACTCCTTCACGCTCGAACCCAGTGAGCGCGCGAGGTCGGGCAAGCGCTGAGCGCCGAAGAGGATCAGGACGATGACGAGGATGAGCAGCAGCTCCTGATAACCCAGACCAAACATGGCGGACTCCTTTCGTTTCTAAGGCTCCTTCACCCTACGCGCCCGGCCTGGGCTTGTCAACGCATGGGGCGTGAAACGGCCATGTCAGGGTGCGAGAACCCTCCCTAGCCGCTCGGCGGTGGGTTCCGGAGGACGCGACGCTCGCCTTGGCGGACGGTGATCCCCTTGGAGTCGAAATACTCCATGAGGGGTATGGCGTACTTCCGGCTCACCCCGAGCAGGTCCTTCACGTCGGCCGGCCCGATCTCCTTCTTCTCGCGGAGGTGGGCCACGACCTTGTCGCGGATCTCCTGGAGGGCCGCCGCGTGGAAGAAGAGCGATTCCTTCACCCGGAGCAGCCGGCCGTCGGCCACGAGGATCTGGAAGAGCTCGTGCCTTTCCGTGCCCTTGACCCCGAACCGGCCGAGGGCTTCCTCAGGCGCCGGAGGGGCCGCGGCGGAGCGGCGGAACTCGGTATCGAGCCCGTCCACGACCCGCTGCTGGTCGGGCGAGAGTCGGATGGCGTGGGCGGCCAGGCGGACCTGGTCGCGCTCGCTCTTCACGAGCCCGTCCGCCTCCAGGGCGGCCAGGAGCTGGGCGAACACCTTCTCCTGGGCATGGCCGGCGCGGCTCCGGAGCTCCTCGCGCGAGATGCCGCTCCGGAGAGGGAACTGGGCGTGGAAGTCCTCGAGGAGTCCCACGGTCTGAGAGCGCAAGCGATCGCTCGCCTCGCGATGGACATACCACTCGCGATCCACCGCCGTCACGGCCTGCGTCCGCTGCAGCTCGTCCAGGAGCTCGCGGAGCCGCTCGGGTCCGAAGGGCACCCGGGCACGGAGATCGGCGGCCCGCAGACCGGCCGGCCCCGCCTGACGGAGATGCTCCTCGACCACCTGGGCGGGAGGCGCCGACTCGAGGAGCCGCAGATGCTCGCCGAGTGCGCCGCCCTTGCGCTTGAATCGCGGGGGAACCACGTCGAGCACAGTGCCGCCGCCGATGGTGATGATGGGCGAGTACGAGCGAATTACGTAGCGGTCACCGGGCAGCGTGGTCACGGGGGCCTCGAGGCGGAAGCGGCCATAGGTCACCTCTCCTGGCGTCACCTCGGCGCGGTCCACGAGGAGCACGCGCGCCATGACTTCCTGCGTACCCACGTGGAAGCGCACGCGGTCGCGCGCCTTGAGAGGCCGTGGCGCCTCCGGCAAAAGCTCGAGAGTAGCGTCGGTGAGGACGGTGGAGACGAGGCTGCCCGGCGGAGCCAGCACGTCGCCCCGCTCGATGGCCGCGCGCTCGACGCCCTGGAGATTCACGGCGGTGCGCTGCCCGGCCTGCGCGCTGTCGACGGTGTGCCCGTGCACCTGAAGACCGCGCACCTTGGCCTGGAGCGCGCGGGGAAAGATCTCGACCTTGTCCTCCACGCCGAGGCGGCCGGTCATGAGCGTGCCGGTCACCACCGTGCCGAAGCCCCTGATCGTGAACACTCGATCGACGGGCAGGCGGGGCGTCTGGTCCGAGGCGCGCGCGGGGACCTGGGCGGCGAGGCGCGCGAGCGTCTGGCGCAGCTCGGCCAGTCCCTCACCCGTCTTCACGGACACGGGCACGATGGGACAGCCCGCGAGGAAGGTGCCACCGAGCAGCCGCGCCACGTCGTCCTTCACCAGCTCGATCCAATCGGGCTCGACGAGATCCGTCTTGGTCAGCGCGACCATGCCTGCCTTGATGCGCAGGAGCTGGCAGATAGCCAAGTGCTCGCGCGTCTGGGGCATCACGCCCTCGTCGGCGGCGATCACGAGGAGGGCGAGGTCGATGCCGCCCACGCCCGCCAGCATGTTCTTCACGAAGCGCTCGTGCCCCGGCACGTCGACGATCTCGATGGTGAGGCTGCCCGCCTCCTCCAGGAAAGCGAAGCCGAGATCGATGGTGATGCCGCGGGCCTTCTCTTCGGGCAGCCGATCGGTGTCGATGCCCGTCAGCGCCTTCACCAACGAAGTCTTGCCGTGGTCGATGTGCCCGGCGGTTCCCACGACCACGTGCTTCGCCACGGTCAGAGCCGGGCGAGGGCAGAAGCGAGAACGGCGAGGTCAGACGGGAGGATCGTGCGGAAATCCAGCAGGAGACGGTCGTCGAGCAGGCGGCCCAGCACCGAGGGCTGGCCCGTGCGCAGCCGCTCGTCGAGGGTCTGGGCCGGCTCGCTGGCCGTCCCGAGCGAGAGGGCGGCGCTGGGAAGGGCCACCGTGGGCAGGGCGCCGCCTCCCACCTCCGAGGTCGTGTCGACCAACTCCGCGCCGAACCGCACAGCCCGATCGGCGGAGAGGCGGCGCAGGAAGCTCCGAGCGCGGCGGCGGATCGACACCTGGCCCTCCGTCAGCATCCGCAGCGTGGGAATCGTCTCGAGAGCGTCGCCGGTCTCGTAGGCGAAGAGCGTGGCCTCGAGCGCGGCCACCGTGAACTTGTCGATGCGGAGCGCGCGATTGAGCGGGTTGCGGGCGAGCCGGCCGACGAGCGCGGCCTTCCCGACCACGATCCCCGCCTGCGGTCCGCCCAGGAGCTTGTCTCCCGAGAAGGACACGAGGTCCACACCGGAGGCGACCACCTCCGGCACCGTCGGCTCATAAGGAAAGCCGCAACGCCGGAGATCGACGAGGCAGCCCGAGCCCAGGTCCTCCATGACGGGCACTCCGCGCTCCCGCCCCAGCTTGGCGAGCTCGCGGGAGGAGACAGCGGCAGTGAAGCCGACGACGCGGTAGTTGGAGGTGTGGACCTTGAGGAGGAGGCCCGTCTCGGGGCCAATGGCCTGCGCGTAGTCCTTGAGATGCGTGCGATTCGTGGTGCCGACCTCCCGCAGTGTGGCACCCGAGCGCTCCAGGATATCCGGGATGCGGAACTCGCCGCCGATCTCGATGAGCTCGCCGCGCGACACGATGACTTCCTTGCCACGCGCCAGGCTCTCCAGCGCGAGCAGCACCGCCGAGGCGCAGTTGTTCACAACGAGCGACGCCTCGGCGCCCGTCAGGCGCTGGAGGAGCGGGTCCACGTGGGCGTAGCGTGAGCCGCGCACCTTCCGCGCGACGTCGATCTCGAGATTGCTGTAGCCCGCGGCGGTGGCGGCGAGCCGCTCGCGGGCCAGGGGGGAGAGCAACGCGCGGCCGAGATTGGTGTGGAGGACGACACCAGTGCCGTTGACGACGCGGGACAGCGAGAAGGCGCCGCGCTCGGAGAGCCGGGCGACCACGCGCTCGCCCAGCGTCTCGGGAGAGGCGGCGGCCGCCGCGCCCTCGAGCACGCGGCGCCGCTCGGCTGCGAGCACGTCGCGCGCCACCTCGGTGAGACGGCGTCGCGGGAACGAGGCCACCGCGGGGTGCCCCTCTACGCGTGTAACGACGGCGTCCACGCCGGGGAGCGCCCGCAGGAGCGTCTGCACGTCAGCCTTCCGGGGCAAGCTCCGTCTCCACGCGGGTGCGCACGCGGGCAATGACCTCGCGGGCCTCGTGACGGATGGCCTCAGCCCCGACGTTCCGCGCGTCGGTTTGCAAGAGCCGCCGCACCGCCTCCTCCGTGAGTCCGGCCCACAGCTCTTCGAGATCGCGAGCGGAGAAGCCCTGCCCGCGCAGGGCGGTGGCCCACTCCCGCGCCAGCTCCTGCACAAGACGATCTCGCTCGGTAGCCAGTCGGCGCGCGCGCTTCACCAGTTCGGGCAGCTTGGGCGGCATAGTCTACTCTTTCACGTAGCGTCGCACAGTATCCACGAAGTTCGGCTCCCAACGAGTCGTGGACGCGCACTCGTAGTTGGGATCGGGCTTGAGCTTGCCCGGCTTGCCCAGACGGAAGGTTCGCATCTTGCTGTTGATCTGGAGCTCCGTCGTGTCTCCATTGGGGCGAGCGAACACGATGAAGGTGACCAGAGCCTCGCCCTCGAGTGGCTTGTCCCCTTTGCTCCCGCAGTCGGCGTACACCCCGATGGGCGACACGATGTCGTCGGAGGAGATGACGCCCGAGTCCTTGGCCACCGCGCGCACGGGCACGTTGTCATAGGCCAGCGCGCGGATGAGAGCGGCCCACGTCACGTCGTAGGGCGCGGCGACCTGATCGCGGTACGGCGGCGGCTGGAGCGGCGAAATGTACGCGGCGCAGCCGCCACCTCCCATGGCCACCAGGCCGGCGCAGGCCACCCGCAAGATGCGCCGGCCTCGTCTGCTCATGCCGGCATTCTACCGCGGGTGATGGTCGATCCCGCGGTAGGCGGTGATGAAGCGGCGGATGCGGCCCTCGTCGAAGTCGTCGAAGGCATCGAGCCGCGTCCAGGCGGTGAGCACGATTCGCGTCTTCAGTCCCGGATAGGGGGCGAGGATGACCTGGTGGTCGTAGCCCGACACGATGTTCTTGAGCTTGGCCACGAGGTCTGGACAGCCGTCGGGGCAGTTGTACTGGACGAGCACGCCGCCGTCCTCGAGGTTGTGCACCTGGAGCTGATCGGGAATCTGCTCGGTGTGGATGCCCCACGGCGCGACGTACGGAAGGTGAGGCCCCGAGGTGGGCGGCGTCGAGTTGTAGGGCGGGATGGTTTCCTTGAGCGTCATGACATGCCGGTTGCCCTGGTCGGGAAAGCTGACGCCCGGCTGCGCGCCCGCGGTCTGGTATGCGATCGCCCCTGCCACCACGGCCGCCGCCACGGCGACGCCGCCGATCCCGAGCCAAAGCCCGCGGCTGCCGCGGCCCTTGGCTTCGCCGGCCCTGGCCTCGGTTCTTCGTGTGTCCATCGTGTGCTCGCGGGTGGGAAGGCATGGCGGAAGCGTGTGGGAGTCGAACCCACCTCCGACTTGTCTAGAGCCGGACGCCGGATTTGAAGTCCGGGAGGCCCACCGGGATCCTAGACGCTTCCGTGCGGCCGACCATAGCCGAATCGAAGGTGGAGTGTACCATCCGCCACGCCCGGCGGGAGACGAGCGTGATAGGCTCGCGGTCGATGAGGTGGACGGAGGGAATCCTGACCGTGGCCCTCCTCGCCATCGTCCTCCCCTCCGCCGGCGCCGAGACGCGGCCGCTTCCCCGCGATCCATCGGCGGCCGAGAGCGACTTCATCGCGCGTCACTGGGGCAGACCGATCCCGCCCCTGGGGACGCCGCCGCCCAGCTTCACGCCGATCGAGCGCTCGATCCAGCCAGAGGCCTGTGGGGCCTGCCACCCTGTGCAATTCGGCGACTGGCAGACCTCGCTGCACGCGAAGAGCATGGGCCCGGGCGTCACGGGGCAGCTCGTGGAGATGGTTCGGACCGAGCCACATACCGCCCGCTCGTGCGCGCGTTGCCACTCCCCCGTCGCCGAGCAACGGCAGGAGATCGTGGTCGACGGGCAGCTCGTCGCCAATCCCGGCTTCAATGCGAGCCTGCAGGCCCGCGGCATCATCTGCGCGAGCTGTCACGTGCGGAAGCACGAGCACTTCGGTCCGCCTCGCCGCGACGGATCCATGACCAACCGCGCTTCTCGCGCCCAGCTCCCCCACGGGGGCGTCACGCGCACCTCCGCCTTCCTTCGGGCGGAATTCTGTGCCGCTTGTCATCAGTTCGGCGCGGACGGGCTCGTCTTGAACGGGAAGCCGCTCGAGAACACCTATGAGGAATGGCGAGAGAGCCCCGCCTCGCGACGGGGCCTCCAGTGCCAGAACTGCCACATGCCCGATCGCCGCCATCTCTGGCGCGGTATTCATGATCGCGAGATGGTCCGATCGGGAGTTCGGATCACGCTCCAAACCGATCGGCCGCGCTATCGCGTGGGCGAGGAGGTCCGGGCTCGGCTCACCATCGCCACACCGGGCGTCGGCCACGCCTTCCCGACGTACGTGACGCCCCAGGTGCGCGTGAAGGCGGAGCTCGTGGATGGCGCCGATGGCGTGGTGGCGGGCAGTGTCGAGGAGCGCAGCATCGGACGCGAAGTGCCCCTGGATCTCTCACGAGAGATCGCCGACACGCGCATTCCACCGGGCGGGCGCTTCGTGCTCGCCTATGCGCGACGGCTCGAGACCGCGGGGCTTCGGCTGCGCGTGACGGTCACCGTGCTCCCTGACGAGTTCTACACGCGCTTCTTCGACGCGCTTCTCGTGGCGGGCGCGGGAGCGGGCGAAGCGCAGATCCGCGAGGCGCTCGAGGCGACGCGGCGCTCGCCCTATACTCTGTTTGCGAAGGAGCTGCTCCTTACCTGAGCGCGGAATCGCCGGGTGGAATGCCTCCCGGCGGCGGGCTCGGATCCTCGGGGGCGATCCCGCCCATGTCGGGCTCGAGCTGGAGGGTGTCGGCGATCTTCGTGTAGCTCGAAAACATCTGCGTCACCCCCACGATCTCCATGACGCCTCGTGGACCGACGCCGAGCCGCCGCAGCTCGGACAGGTGAAAGACCGTGCCCGACGTCGACCGGCTCGTCACGGAGACGGCGAAGGCCAGGGCCTCCTTGAGACGCCGCGTGAGGCAATGATCGGCGAAGGCATGCCGTGTGGCGGCCCAGACCTCGGCGGCGTAGGCGGGATCGTGCGCGATGAAGCGAAAGCCAGGCGGGACCGTCTCACTCTCATAGAAGTCGCGCATCTCCGCGAAGAGGGCCCGGACCTCAGCGGGCGCACCGGCTTCGTCGACCGCTTCCAGGCCGTCGAGCGTGTCGGCGGCCACGTTGAGGGCGTTGGTGATGCCCACCACCTGCGCCGCCTCGTACCAGAACGCATCGCCGGTCATTCCCTGCAGCTTCCCGGCTGCAGTGTGAGCCTTGACTCAGTACTCGCACGCGTTGATGCCGCTCACCACGGCGGCGACCATTTCCTTCTCACCGCGGGTGAACTCGCCGGGGCCCATCGCGCGCTTCATGGCGCGGCCGTGAGGGGCGCCGAACTCGACGTCCCAGGCCATGACCCGGCTCATGGCGGGCGGCTCCACGAAGTCGTAGTTGAACCACGCGCGGCTCAACTCGAACAGCTTCTGCGAGGACGGCGGATACTCGGCGGCGGCTCTGAGCCTGACGGTTGGCATGGCTTCCTCCGGAAGGGTCGGGAATGGCGCGCTCACGCGCCTCCCGCCAAGGGCGGAAACATCGCGAGCACGTCGCCGGCCACGAGGATGTGCTCGGGGGGAACGTCGTGGCCATTGACCACGGTGATGCACGATAGCTCGCTGGGGATCTTCAAGGACTCCACGACGTGGCCGACCGTGGAGCCCGCCGGCAGGTCGAGGATGATGGCATCGCCTCGAGCGCCCACGGGAAGATACCTCTCCAGGAGAGCGAAGAGCCGGACTTCGACCTTCATCCGCCCGCGACGACTAGCGGGTGGAGACGATACGCAGGCGTTCGCCTGGACGGACGCGTCGACCTTCGTCCAGGTCGTTCAGGCGCAGGAGCGCTGCGAGAGACATGCCGTAGCGCTTGGCGATGGTGCGGAGGGTCTCGCGGGGCTTGACCACGTGAACCTCGGGCTTGCCGAGGCTATGACTCGCGAGCACGATCCGGGGGCCTTGGAGCCGAGCCTCGACGAAGCGCTGCGAGGTGCCGATGGGGAACTTGAGGAGATAGGTTCCCCCTGGGGGCGTCTGCTTGTTGTAGAGCTCGGGATTGAGCTCCCGAAGCGTGTCGAGGCTCACCCCGGTGAGAGCGGCAACCTGGGCAAGTCTGACGCTCTGCGGTACAGGTGCGACCTCGTAGCTGAGTGGCCCGGACTGCGACGCCGTGAAACCATAGCGTTCGGGCTCACGGCCGATCAGCGTGGCTGCCTGGATGGCCGGTACGTAGTTCTTGGTCTCGTCGCGGAGGATGCGCCCGCGAGTGAGCTCCCAGAAGTCGTTGGAGCCGAGCACGTTGATGGCCCGCAGGACTTTCATCTCCCCGGCGTTGTAGGCGGCCTTGGCCAGTTCCCAGGACCCGAACATGGCGTAGAGGTCTGCGAGGTACCGGGCGGCAGCCACCGTGGACTTCTCCGGGTCGAGCCGCTCGTCGACCCAGCGGTCGACGCGGAGGCCGTAGCGCCGTGCGGTGGGAGCCATGAACTGCCAGAGGCCCTTGGCTCCCGCTCGGGAGACCGCGACGGGGTTGAAGCCGCTCTCGATCATCGCCGTGAACATCAGGTCCTCGGGCAGACCCTTGGACCTGAACACGCTCTGGATCATCTCGGCGTAGCGGCCCGACCGCTCTATCCACCGCTCGACGATGACCCGGCGGTCGCCAGTTTGGAAGTGCTCCAGAAAGCGCCGGACCTCGGCATTGTCCCGAATCGGGAAAAGTGGGCCTTGAGGGCTGAATGCTTCCGTTCCGGGTACGTCTGACGGTTGAGGATCAGGACCGGGGCCCAGTTCGACGAGGCCCCCGGGTACAGCGGGGGATGGCTCCCCAGACAGCACATCGATGGTTCGGCCCTGGGCGGAAGACAGGGCCTCTTGGTCGGCCCCGACGACCTGGGGGTAGCCCAAGGCCAGCAGCCAGAGAATCAAGATGCCTAAGCTACGGGATCGATCCTGAAAGGGCATGGAGGGAGCTTGAAGCGTTTTTACCATGGGCAGCGGCCGAGGGTCAATCCTGAAGCTCCCCTCCTGGAACACTCTCAAAACTTGACACAGCAGCTAGCCTCCCACTAGGGTAAGTGCCTACAAACTAAGGTGGTTTTGATGCACATTCCCGAGAGATGGAAAGGAGGTGAAAACCAGATGAAGAAGATCATCGCGCTGGTGATGGGCATTGCCTTCGCCTTCGGCACCGCGGGCTTCGTCGCCGCCCAGACTCCGGCCGCCCCCAAGGCCGAGGACAAGAAGGCGGACGATACCACGAAGGGCGACAAGACAGAGAAGAAGGGCGCGAAGAAGAAGGGCGGCGCCAAGAAAGACGACAAGACGGAGAAGAAGACCGAGGAGAAGAAGTAGCGACCGACCGCTGCGCAGGAAGCCAGGGCGCCGTCCCCGAATCGGGGTTCGGCGCCCTGCTCGTTTTGGCCTAGTGAGGGGACGCCGGGACGGGCGGCTGCCCCGGCAGAGTGGCTGGCTGATTCTGATCGGGAATGCGCCGATCCTCTCGAGCGGCCGTCAGCCATTCGTTCCGATCGTGAAGCCGCACGGCCATCACCTCCCCCGCCTTCACGTCGACCGGCAGCCGCCAGAAGGTGACCGTGACATAGCCGAACACCTGGGGACGACCCTTGTAGCGACGGGCGTCGGCCCCCTTGAGGGCGGTGGGCGCCTTGCTATGGGGAATCTCCCGCCAGGCGAGGAGGGTCCAGGCACCCTCGGGCACCCGGGAGAATCGGAACTCCCCGGTCGCGCTGGAGGACTCCCCGAAGAGGAGCTGGCCGCCACCCGCCTCTATGAGGGCCCGTTCGAACGCCACCCGGGCGGCTCGGAGCTTGGGTTCCGCCTCCAAAAGCGTGTCGATGGAATCGCGGTAGCTCGCCTTGATCCCGTCGAGCTCGCTGTCGAACTCCTTGGAACGCGGCATGAGGAGAATCGAGACGCCCGGGAATGGAGTGGGCTCGCCGCCCCCTCGTTGTGCCTCGGCATATGCGCGTCCGTCCACGCTGCCGAAGGCTTCCCGCTCACGCGCGGCCAGGAGGGGCGCCATCAGGTCGGCGACGCCGGCGGCATAAACGCCCGTCGCCAGCCCCAGCGTGACCACCACAAGCGCCCCGGCGCGGAGGGCCAACCTGACCATCTCCATCATCCGTGGGGGAGGAGGAGCCACATCATCGCTGCGAGGAGTCCCGACAGAGGAATGGTGAGGATCCAAGCCCAGACGATCCGCCCCGCCACGCCCCAGCGCACGGCGGAGAGGCGCCGGGTCGCGCCCACGCCGATAATGGAGCCCGTAATAGTGTGCGTAGTGCTGACGGGAATGCCCCCCACCGCGGTGCCGATCAGCATGACCGCCCCGGCGGTCTCAGCGCAGAAGCCGCCCACGGGACGGAGCTGGGTGATGCGCATGCCCATGGTCTTTACGATACGCCACCCTCCGGCCATGGTCCCGAGACCGATCGCCGCGTGCGCGCTGAGGATGACCCAAAGCGGCACGTAGAACTCGGGACCGAGGTAGCCGCCCGAGAAGAGAAGGATGGCGATGATGCCCATGGTCTTCTGCGCATCGTTCGTCCCGTGGCCCAGGCTGTAGAACGCCGCCGACACGAGCTGCAGCCGG
>Ga0126382_10001006_pt1 | contig 11356 bp, 9 predicted proteins | sample PanSoiMetPlot_30_FD_92548 | JGI IMG/M metagenome (GOLD analysis project Ga0126382, IMG submission 92548) | Tropical forest soil microbial communities from Panama - MetaG Plot_30 | ecosystem: Environmental > Terrestrial > Soil > Tropical forest > Bulk soil | place: Panama | collected 2016-02-17 | reverse complement strand
GAGCTCGCTGCACGGGTTGCGGAGGAAATGCCGCAGACGGAAGCGCGGCCCCCGGCCGAAAATCGCCACGGTGGAGCGCCGAGAGGCGAGCGTCCTACGTTACTGGACGCAAGGCGCCTCGCAAGCGCCTGGCATGTCGCGTCATGACATGCCCCAACGGATGCTGCTGCATCCGTGCGCCTGTCGGCGCTCCGCCCACCCCTCGGTGTGGGTGCAGGTTTCAAGGCCCGGACGCGATGCGCCGCGGGAACGCGGTGTGCTGTTTGCACGGGCTGTTTGAAATCGTGAGACGGAAATGCGGGCGGCTTGGCCGCTGCGATGGGCGGCCGCATCATCTCTACTTCGAATCAAGTCCAACGCGGGCTTGCGCGGAAGAACGCTTTCAGTTCGGTGGCTCGGTGATGCCGGCGGCCTTGATCACGACGGCCCAGCGCTCGATGTCAGACTTGAGCATGCGGGCGAGATAGTCCGGCGTCGCCGTCTCACCGGTTGCCGGGACCGCGCCGAGCTCCTCGATGCGCGCGCGCACGACCGGATCGGCGACCGCCGCCTGCAGGGCCTCCGACAGCTTCGCGACGATCGGCTTCGGCGTACTCTTCGGCGCGAAGACTGCGGCCCATCCCTGCAGCAGGAACTGCTCCACGCCGGCCTCTTTGGACGTCGGGATGCCGGGGGTGACTGCCGCGCGATCGGTCTGAGCGATCATCAGTGCGCGCACTTTGCCGGCTTGCAGTTGGGGAACGGCGGCGGGTGCAAAGAAAGCGCCGGAATCGATGTGGCCGGCGACGAGATCGGCGATCGCCGGGCCCTCGCCGCGATAGGCGCCGGAGTTGAAATTGAGACCGGTAAGATGCGTGAGCAGCAAGTAGGCCAGGTGGTTGGTCGAGCCGACGCCGGCATGGGCATTGGAGATCTTGCCTGGATTGGACTTCACCTGCGCGGCGAATTCCTCGAACGTCTTGGCCGGGAAGTCGTTGCGCACCAGGAAGTAGAGCGGCGTGCCGCCGATCACCCCGATCGGTTCGAGCTCGAGCGGATTGTACTTGATGCTGCTGGCATAGATGGTCGGCGCGGCGGAATGACTGCCCATGCTTCCGACGGTCAGCGTGTAGCCGTCGGGCGCGGCCTGCGCCCCGCGCGCGCCGCCGATGGTGCCGCCGGCGCCCGTGACGTTCTCCACGATCACGCGCTGGCCGAGCGTGCGGCTCATATGGTCGGCGGCGATGCGTGCCAGCACGTCGGTCGCCCCGCCCGGGGCGAACACGACGATCATGTTGATCGGCTTGCCGGGAAACTGCTGCGCCGCGGCCGGGGCCGCCAGCAGCAGCAAAATCCACAGCTGAATTAGGCGTTTCATTTCCTTGTCCCTCCCGGATCGCGCCCCTTGTTGCGGCCACCTGGTTATGTGCATCGGGGCTGATGCCATAATATGAAATAATGCCTCAAATAGTGAAATCCGACAAGGCTCATTGGACAGGGGAGCGGACAGGGGGAGGCTGGGAGCCGAATGGAGCGTCGGCGCCCGGAGGCAACTTTGCCTCCTCGGACGCACTCCGTCTTGGATCAGATACGGGCGGCTTCTGTCCTGGGACGTCAGATCAGCTTCAGCCCCTTCAGGCTCGCGTGCCCATCCTTGCCGACGATGATGTGGTCGTGCACGGCGATGCCGAGCGGCTTCGCCACCTCGATGATCGCCTGCGTCATCTGGACGTCGGCGCGCGACGGCGTCGGGTCGCCGGAGGGATGGTTGTGGATGAGGATGACCGCGGTGGCGGAAAGCTCGAGCGCGCGCTTGACCACCTCGCGCGGGTAGACCGGCGTATGGTCCACGGTGCCGGTCTGCTGCACCTCGTCGGCGATCAGCTGGTTGCGCTTGTCGAGGAACAGGATGCGGAACTGCTCCTTGTCCTCGAACGCCATGGCGACGCGGTAATAATCGAGCACGTTGGCCCATGACGACAGCACCGGCCGCCGCTTGACCTCGCCGCGCAGCAGGCGGTTGGCCGCCGCCTGCACCAGCTTGAGCTCGGCGACGGAGGCATCGCCCATGCCCTTGACCTGCTTGAGCCGCTCGACCGGCGCCGAAATCACCTCGGCAAAGGAGCCGAATACCTTCAACAAGTCCTTTGCCAGCGGCTTCAAGTCGCCGCGCGGCTGCGCGCGAAACAGGATGAGCTCGAGCACCTCGTAGTCGCTGAGCGCGTCGCTGCCGGCCTCGAGAAACCGTTCACGCAACCGCTGGCGATGGCCAAGGTAGTGCGGAGCGTCGCCAGACTTCTCGTTGTCGGACATGGGGGAGCACGATGCGATCGCGCCGGCGTGGTTGCCAGGCCCGCTCAGAATGCAGGCAATATGGCGTTTTGCAAAGGGCGCGCTTTGCGAACGCCCGGGATGGCGAGGGGTTGCGCGCCTGCCATACGCGGGCGATCGAAACCGCGGGCAAGTCCTGGATACGCGCATAGTTTTACGAATTTTTTACGTGCACGCGCCGCGGTTGCGCAGTTCTGTCGCGAAAAGCGGTACGGGGCCGTTAGACCGGGGGCTTGCTTCGAACATGCCGCAAACGCCCGCGAAATGGGCCTTGGCAACTGCTAACAGCGCCTCACAACGCATAACGGGCGGTTCCCGGCGCAGCGGGCTAGGTGTTTGCCGTCGCGGAAGCTGCGACGCATCACAAGAGGAGTACGTCATGCAGGCCTTGGCAATCGCTATCTTCGTCGCGCTCGGTATCGGAAGTGCCGCTCACGCCCAGCAACAACGCAGCGTGCGCGAAATGGTGACCGACATGAAGGCCAGATACGGTCAAACATTCGAGCAGTGTCAGACACTCGCAATGTCCAGAGGATATCGCTTGAACGAAGACGTCGACGACTCCCAGAGCCGCTCAGTCATGATGTTCATCGAGGGCTGCATTATGGGTAAGCAGCGCTGAGGCGCGACGGGCAAGCTGGGACCCACGGAACGGAGGAGAACATGTCTGCAACATCGCCAACGCGTCGCGAGTTTCTGGCCGCGGCAGCATCCGCAGGTGTGATCAGTGTCCTGCCTGGGCAACTTGTTGAGGCGGCGGAGGGCAACACGATTCGACCCTTCCACATCTCCGTTCCGGACGAGCAGCTTGCCGATCTTCGCCGGCGCATCGCAGCCACGCGGTGGCCCGACCAGGAGACGGTCAGTGATCGGTCGCAGGGCGTGCAGCTCGCAAAATTCCAGGATGTGGTGCGGTACTGGGGAACCGACTACGACTGGCGCAAGGCCGAGGCCAAGCTCAACGCCCTGCCGCAGTTCATGACCGAGATCGACGGCCTCGACATTCACTTCATCCACGTCCGCTCGAAGCATCCCAACGCTCTGCCCGTGATCATCACCCATGGTTGGCCGGGATCGGTCATCGAGCAGCTCAAGGTCGTCGGTCCACTCACGGATCCAACCGCGCACGGAGGCAGGGTCGAGGACGCGTTCGACGTGGTTATTCCGTCGATGCCCGGTTACGGCTTCTCCGGCAAGCCGAAGGGCACGGGCTGGAATCCCGATCGCATCGCTCGCGCCTGGGCGGAACTGATGAAGCGCCTCGGCTACACCCGCTACGTCGCCCAGGGCGGTGATTGGGGCTCGCCCGTCTCCAGCGCGTTGGCGCGCCAAGCGCCGACGGGATTGCTCGGCATCCACATCAACTTGCCGGCGACGCTACCGCCCGAGGTGGCCGCGGTGCTCGCCGCCGGCGGGCCCGCGCCGGCGGGCCTCTCCGAGAAGGAACGCGCGGCGTTCGACGCGCTCGACACGTTCTACAAGAAGTACCGAGCCTACGGCATAATGATGGGCACGCGCCCGCAGACGATCGGCTACTCCTTGACGGATTCTCCGGTGGGGCTTGCTGCCTGGATATATGACTACAACAACGGCGAGCCCGAGCGCTTGCTCGCCAGGGACGACGTGCTGGACGACATCACGCTGTACTGGCTGACGAACACCGCGACCTCGGCGGCGCGCCTCTACTGGGAGACCGCCGGCCAAAGCGTTCTTCTCGCGGCTGCGCAGAAGACGGGCGAGATCTCCCTCCCGGTGGCCATCACGGTCTTTCCGCAGGAGGTCTATCGCGCCCCGGAGACCTGGGCCCGGCGCGCCTATCGCAACCTGATCTACTTCCACGAGGTCGACAAAGGCGGACACTTCGCAGCCTGGGAGGAGCCTGAGCTTTTCAGCGCCGAGCTGCGCGCCGCGTTCAGGTCGCTGCGGCCGGCACACTGATCATCAGGTTTCAATTCGAGACAACAGGAGGTTTCCATGAAAACGACTCGGATCATGGCGCTCGCGGTGCTGATCGTCGCAAGCGGTTTGGCTCTGCATGTGGCGTGGGCGCAGCTGCCGGGCGTCGGGCGCATCGACCTCCAGCAGCACGATCTGAGCATCCCGGGACGCGAGGTCGTCCAGGTGCGCGTCGATATCGGCCCCGGCGTGGTCGCCCCGAGGCACAGCCATCCGGGTGAAGAGATCGTCTATGTCATCGAAGGTGCGCTCGAGTATCAGCTCGAGGGCAAGCCGCCGGTGACGCTCAAGGCCGGCGACGTCTTGTTCATCCCGTCCGGAACGATCCACGCGGTGAAAAACGTCGGCAGCGGCAACGCGGCGGAGCTCGCCACGTATATCGTCGAAAAGGGAAAGCCGCTCGTCACCTTGGCCAAGTGAGCGATCTGCGCGCCATTCGCCCGCGGCTGGGCGACGACGAAAGCGGATCGCGACCACCGTTTTGATTCGGGAAGGGCATTCATCATGAAAATGAGCAAGCTCTTGGTAGCCGCGGTACTCGCGATCGCAATCGGGGCACCGATTGCTGGCTTTGTGGGGGACATAAGCATGTCGCAGCCATCCACAGGAACACGGTTGCCCTTCTTGCACGGGTTTCCCACTGGCCAGATTGGCGGTCAGTCCGAGCTGGCTTCTCTCGAGCGCGCGGACGAATGGCTCAATTCGCCGCCCCTGAGGGCGCCGGCGCTGCGCGGAAAGGTCGTCCTTGTGGATTTCTGGACCTACACATGCATCAACTGGCTGCGCACGCTTCCCTATGTCCGCGCCTGGGACGAGAAGTATCGCAATCAAGGACTGGTGGTGATCGGCGTCCATGCGCCGGAATTCTCTTTCGAAAAAAACCTCAACAACGTTCGCTGGGCGGTGAAGGACATGCGCGTCGGTTATCCGGTCGCGGTGGACAACGAGCATGTCATATGGCGGGCCTTCAGGAATCAATATTGGCCGGCGCTGTATTTCATCGATGCCCAGGGCCGTCTTCGGCACCATCACTTCGGCGAGGGCGCGTACGAGCAATCGGAAATGATCATTCAAAGATTGCTGACCGAGGCAGGCGCCGGCGGCATCGGCGATGAGCTGGTCTCGGTCGATGCACGCGGTCTCGAAGCGCCCGCCGATTGGGCCAGCCTGAAGTCTCCGGAGAATTATGTCGGGTATGAGCGCACCCAGAACTTCGCGTCGCCCGGCGGAGCAATGCTGGACAAGCCTCGCATGTATGAGCTGCCCGCGCGGTTGCGCCTGAATGAGTGGGCGCTGTCCGGCGACTGGACGGTGAGGAAAGATGCCACCGCGCTGAACAAGGCCAATGGGAGCATCGCATACCGGTTTCACGCCCGCGATCTTCATCTCGTCATGGGCCCGGCAACGCCGGGAACTTCCGTGCGATTTCGCCTGCTGATCGATGGACAGCCGCCAGGCGCGGCGCGCGGAAGCGACGTTGACGAACAAGGCTACGGCACGGTGACCGAACAGCGGCTGTACCAGTTGATCCGGCAAGGAAAGCCCATCGCCGATCGACAGTTCCAGATCGAGTTTCTCGGTCCGGGCGTCGAAGCTTTTGCGTTCACGTTCGGCTGAGCCGCTGCGTCAACGAGCCGGGGACACCAAGCTCCCGGCAAGGTGATCCACGGGTGAAAGCCCCGGCAAGGACTAACAGCATCTCACAACGCATAACTGGCAGTTCTCGCCGCCTCGGCATAACAGGGTTGGCGTGGGAGCACTCAATCCAGGGTAAGCTCGCGTCATCCGCCAGGGAGAAAGATCATGTCCAAGACGTCGTCGTTTCCGACCCCGCGTAGCGTTCTGGCGGCGTCCGCCGCAGCGGGTGCAGCCATCGCGGTCGTGCTCGGCGTCTTGGGCGACAGGGCCATCTCCGCGCAGGACAAGTACACTGTGCAGGTGCCGAACGGGCTCGCGTTCTCCGAGTTCAGGGGATTCGAGGACTGGGCCACCATCGCTGTCAGTCAGGCCGGAGACCTGATCGAGGTGATCGTCGGCAATCCCGTGATCATCGAGGCCTACCGGTCCGGCGTTCCCGGCAACGGCAAGCCTTTTCCCGACGGCTCCAAGATGGCGAAAATCCATTGGAACGCGAAAAAGAGTGCGGAGGCTCCGGATCCGACGACCGTGCCGGACACCCTGCATGACATCGATTTCATGGTCAGGGACAGCAAGAGATTTGCGAACACCGGCAACTGGGGCTACGCCCAGTTCAACTACGACGCCGCGTCCGACACGTTCACGCCCGATGGGACCGGCGCCGATTGCGGGCACGCGTGCCATACAATCGTGAAGGCAAAGGATTACGTTTTCACGGCGTATGGAAAGAGGTGAACGGGAGGATTGTCGTTACTGCGATCCGCTCGTGCCGTCGCCGGCGCCGTTAGTGTCTTGTCGAGCTGATCAAGGAGCCCGTCATGCCTGATCGCAAGAGCTCCCTGCCTTGGAAGGCTGCCATTTGCGTACTGAGCTTCGCGATGTCGTGCGGCGTGGTTGCCGCCCAAACACCTGCTCCGCCGCCGGCCGTCACGGTGACGCCGGTGGTGAGCCGTCAGGTGACGGAAACCGGGGACTACATCGGACGCGTCACGGCCATCGACAAGGTCGACATCGTCGCGCGGGTCCCCGGCTTCATCGAGGAGCGCACGTTCACCGAAGGGCAGATGGTCAAGAAGGGCGACCTGCTGTTCCGGATCGAGCAGGCAACCTACAAGGCGGCGGTCGAGCAGGCGCGCGCCAACCTCGCCAAGGCCAAGGCGACCGAGGTCAATGCCAAGCTGCAGCTGGAGCGCGGCAAGGAGCTCGTGCGCAACAACAACATCCCGCAGGCCACGCTGGACCAGCGCGCCGCGGACGAAGCGGCGGCGGCGGCGGGCGTGATGGAAGCGCAGGCGCAACTCGATCAGGCGGAAATCAATCTCGGTTATACGGAGATCCGTTCACCGATCGATGGACGGATCGGCCTGGCGACTTTCACCGTGGGCAATCTGGTGCAGCCCTCCTCCGGAAGGCTTGCGACGATCGTGAGTCAGGATCCGATCTATGTCATCTTTCAGGTCAGCCAACGCAATATTCTCGAGTACCGGCGCAGAGTGGCGCAATCCGCCAGCAACACGCATGTGACCATTCACATCAGGATGCCCGACGGCAGTATCTATCCGCATCCTGGTCTCAGCAATTTCCTCGATGTCCAGGTCGACACCACGACCGACACCGTGGCGGTACGGGCTCAAGTGCCCAATCCGGACGGTGTTCTGATTGCCGGCGGAGTCGTCGGCGTCATCCTGGAACGTGGTGCGCCGCGATCGGCGCTGACGATTCCGCAATCTGCCGTCCTGCTCGATCAAGCCGGCCGCTATGTCCTCTTGGTCGACGCGGACAAGAAGGTTGAGCAGCGCCGCATAACGACCGGCGTCGAGCAGGGGCGCAACATCGTGGTGACCGACGGCCTCAAGGCGGGCGAGCTGGTCATCGTCGAGGGAATACAGAAGGTGCGGCCGGGGCAAGTCGTGACCGCCACCGTCATGCCGGGAACCTAGCTCCGATGTTCTCCGACATTTTCATCGAGCGGCCGCGGCTCGCGTTTGTCGTCGCCATCGTCATCACACTTGCCGGCATCATCGCCATCACGGCGATTCCCATCGCGCAATTCCCGGATATCGTGCCGCCCCAGGTGACGCTCAACGCGACCTATCCGGGTGCCGACGCCGAAGTGGTCGAGACCACGGTCGCTCAACCGATCGAGCAGCAGATCAACGGCATCGACAACGCTCTCTATTATCAGTCCGCCAGCGGCGCCGACGGCAGCTACATACTGACCGTGACCTTCGCGCTCGGCACCGACCCGGACATCAACACCGTCAACGTGCAGAACCGCGCGAGCCTCGCCATCCCGCAGCTGCCCCAGGAGGTGTCGCGCGCCGGCCTGAGCATCCGGAAGAAATCCGCTGCGCTGCTGCAGGTGATCAACCTCTACTCCCCGAACAAGACCTATGACGCCGTCTACCTGAGCAATTATGCGACCATCAATCTCATCGACCCGCTGGCGCGGATCAAAGGCGTGGGGCAGGTCCAGCTGTTCGGGCCGCTCGATTACTCGCTGCGCATCTGGCTCGACCCCGACCGGCTGACCGAGCTCAACCTGACGCCGAACGATGTCATCGCGGCGGTGCAGGGCCAGAACGTCCAGGCGGCGCTCGGCCGGGTAGGCGCGGCGCCGGCCGGGAGCGAGCAGCAGGTTCAGATCAATATCAAGACCACGGGCCGGCTGACGCGGCCGGAGGAGTTTGCCGCCATTATCCTGCGCGCCAATCCCGACGGCTCCGTCATCCGTGTCAAGGACGTCGCCCGGGTGGAGCTAGGCGCGAGAACGCAGGACCGCTTCAGCCGCTTCAACGGTGCACCGGCGTCCGCGATCGGTATCTATCAGACTCCGGGATCCAACGCGGTCGATGTGGCGCGTCAGGTGCGCGAGACATTGAGCGGGCTGGAGAAGCGCTTTCCAACCGATCTTGCACACAACGTGTTCTTCGACTCCACGGTTTTCGTCACGGCCACGATCGACGAGGTCGTTCATACCCTGGTGATAGCAATCATACTTGTGGGGATCGTGGTGTTCCTGTTCCTCGGACGGTGGCGAACGACGCTGATCCCGCTCGTGGCCGTGCCGGTGTCGATCATCGGCACGTTCGCCGTCATGCTGGTGATCGGCTATACTGCCAATACCGTGTCTCTGCTGGCCCTGGTGCTCGCCATCGGCATCGTGGTCGATGATGCCATCGTCGTCGTCGAGAACGTCGAACGAGTGATGGAGGAGAACCCCGAGCTGCCGGTGCCGGCGGCCTGCAAGAAGGCCATGGCCGAGATTACTGGCCCGATCCTCGCCATCACCCTGGTCCTGTTGTCGGTGTTCGTGCCGGTCGCCTTCATCCCCGGCATCAGCGGGCAGCTGTTCCGCCAATTCGCGGTGGCGGTCTCGGTATCCATGCTGATTTCGGCCGTCAACGCATTGACGTTGAGCCCGGCGCTTTGCGCCGTGCTCCTCAAGCATGGCCAGAGGAGCCGCGGTCCGATGCGTTATGTGCTGGGCGCCATCGACCGGGCTCGGGACGGCTATGTGGCGGTGGTGCGCCGCCTGGTGCGCGTGTCGCTGGTCGGGATCGCGGTCGTGGCCGGGACGCTGGCCCTCTCCGCCTGGCTGTTCAGCAAGACGCCGCAGAGCTTCTTGCCGGACGAGGACCAGGGCGCGCTTTTTGCTGCGCTGCGCCTGCCCGAAGGTGTTTCGCTCAACCGCACCGAGGACGTCGTCAAGCAGGTCGAAGACATCGTCAGGCCGATCCCGGGCGTCGAAGGTGTGTTGTCGGTGGTCGGATTGAATTTCATCGACTACGTCGCCGCGGCCAACCAGGCTTTTTTCGTCATCCGGCTCAAGCCTTACGAGACGCGCACCGATCCGGCGCAGAGCGCCGGTGCGATCATCGCCCGCCTGCGGCCGCAGATGGCGGCGATCCAGGGTGCCGTCGGATTCCCCTTCAACCTGCCGCCCATTCTCGGCCTGGGCAGCACCGGCGGCTTTCAATACGCGTTGGAGGCTCTGCAGGGCCAATCGCCGACCGACATCGCCGCCGCATTGCGCGGCCTGGTGGTGGCGGCCAACGCGCAGCCCGAGCTCGCGGCCGTGTACAGCACCTATGCTGCCGACACGCCGCAGATCTATCTCGACATCGATCGCGACAAGGCGCAGGTGCTCGGCGTCAAGATCAGCGACATCTTCAATGCTCTGCAGTCGACGCTCGGCAGCTATTACGTCAACGACTTCAACGTGTTTGGCCGCACGTGGCAGGTCAACGTGCAGGCGGAGACGTCGTTTCGCGACAATATCGATGACATCTACGAGATCTATGTGCGCAACGCGCAAGGCGGCATGGTCCCGATCCGGGCATTGGCCGAGGCCAAGCTGGTGCAAGGGCCGCAGACGGTCGTGCGCTACAACGGCTTCCGCGCCGCGATCGTGAATGGCGCGCCGAAGCCGGGCTATAGCTCGGGCCAGGCGTTGGCCGCCATGGAGCGCGTCTCGGCAGCCACGCTGCCGGCCGGCTACAGCTTCGAATGGACCGGGACAGCGCTGCAGGAAAAGGCGGCGGGCGGACGCACCGGCATCGTGCTGGGTCTCGCCATCCTGTTCGCCTATCTCTTTCTCGTCGCCCTCTATGAAAGCTGGAATATCCCGATATCCGCGCTCCTGTCGGTGAGCGTCGCGATCCTCGGCGCAATCGTCGCGATCATGCTGGCCCGTTTGAGCTTCGATGTCTACGCGCAGATCGGGCTCGTGGTGCTGATCGCGCTGGCCGCGAAGAACGGCATCCTGATCGTTGCTTTTGCCGTGGAGCAGCGACAGCTCGGCAAGGACATCCAGTCCGCCGCCATTGAAGCCGCAAGCCTGCGGTTCCGCCCGGTGATGATGACGAGCTTCGCATTCATCTTCGGATTATTTCCCCTCGTCATTGCCCAAGGCGCCGGCGCCGCGACGCGCCACGCCGTCGGCACGCCGGTGTTCGGCGGCATGATCGCGGCGTCGCTGTTTGGGATTTTCATCATTCCGTTGCTGTTCATCACTGCCGAGCGCCTGCGCCAGCGAACGCAGAGAAAAAAATGATCGAGACCCGCGCCCGGTTCAAAGCGGCGGTTGCACGCGATCTATCGGAGAAAGAGAATGGTGAAAGCGACATACGACAAGGAGATCACTGCGCTTCTGGTGATCGATCCGTACAACGACTTCATTTCCGAGGGCGGCAAGATCTGGCCCCGCATTCGGGCTGTTGCAGAAGCCAATGACTGCGTTCCTCACATGCTGCAAGTCCTGAATGCCGCGCGGAACGCGAAGCTTCGGGTCTTCTATGCGATGCATCATCGATACCGTCCGGGCGATTACGAGACCTGGACGTACATTGCACCCATTCAGCAGGCGGCGTGGCAGCACAAGAGCTTCGAATACGGCACCTGGGGCGGCGAGTTCCGTTCCGGGTTCGAGCCCAAGCCCGGCGAGATCGTC
>Ga0126382_10001003_pt1 | contig 11358 bp, 10 predicted proteins | sample PanSoiMetPlot_30_FD_92548 | JGI IMG/M metagenome (GOLD analysis project Ga0126382, IMG submission 92548) | Tropical forest soil microbial communities from Panama - MetaG Plot_30 | ecosystem: Environmental > Terrestrial > Soil > Tropical forest > Bulk soil | place: Panama | collected 2016-02-17 | reverse complement strand
GCGGTGGCAGCCCGGCCAAGGCGGTCTGCTGATGGACGACGGCGATGCGGCCGCGGCTCCAGTTGTCGAGCATGGCGTTGAGCAAGGCCGCCCGATCCTTGAAGCGCCGGTAGAACCCGCCCTTGGTCACGCCCAGGCGGCCGGCCACGACTTCGACCCGCACGCGATCTATGCCACCCTCGGCGAGTTCCGCCAATCCGGCCTCGATCCATCGCTCCGACCCATCATCGTCAGTGTGCATGCCAGCTCGCTGAATTGTGATACGGTAGCGTATTGCATGCGCTCGCGCCCGGTGATACGGCATCGTATCAGGATGCTGGCCGCCGTAAAAGGGGCCGCGAACGCCACCGGATTGGGTGCCCGCATGGAGCGCCAACAGCAAATCGGCCTGCTGAAGCGGCTGCTGCATTACGTCGACACCAAGACGACGGCGCTGGCGGAGGCGCCCTGGCGCAACGAGGTATCAATCTATAGCGATTGCGAGCATGCGGCGCGCGAACAGGCCACCCTGTTCCGCCAGCGGCCGCTGCTGCTGGGGTTCGCATCGGAGTGGCCCGCGCCCGGCAGTTTTCGCACCGACGACTACGCCGGGGTCCCCATTGTAGTTGCGCGCGGCCGCGACCATCGGTTGCGGGCGTTCCTCAACGTCTGCCGGCACCGCGGCGCCAAGGTGGCCCAGGGTTGTGGCAGCGCGCGCCTGTTCGTGTGTCCCTACCATGCCTGGAGCTACGATCTTGCCGGCACGGTGATCGGCATTCCGGATGAGCGCAATTTCCCAGGGGTGCGGCCAGAGCGAGCCGCGCTGACCCCGTTGCCGGTATGCGAGAAGCACGGCCTGGTATGGGTGATCCCGACCGCGGTTGGCAACGGAGCCACCGAGTTCGACATCGACCTGTGGCTCGACGGGCTAGGACCCGAGCTCGCCAGCTACGGCTTTGCCAGCTGGCAGTTCTACGACCGGCGTGTCGTGCCCGAAGCCATGAACTGGAAGATCCTGGTCGATACCTTTCATGAGGCCTACCACATCGGCTTCCTGCACAGGGATTCGCTCAAGGACATCTTCCACGGCAACGTCACCGACTTCACGGCATTCGGCTGCAATCATCGCCTGGTGGTGCCGCGCAAGAAGCTCGATCGGCTCAAGGCCGAGCCGGAACAGAGCTGGGACCTGATGTGGCACACCAGCATTATCTACTCGCTGTTTCCGAATACGTTGCTGATCGTGCAGGGCGATCATGTCGAGCTGGCTCGGATTTTCCCACGTGAGGGGCGCGTCGATCGAGCCGTGATGGAGCTGGGGCTCTATATTCCAAAGCCGGCAGCAACCGAGGCGGAGCGCGCACATTGGGACCGGAACATGCAGCTGGTGCTGGACGTGGTCACGGGCGAGGATTTCCCGGCCGGGCGCACGATTCAGATCGGGCTGACGTCGGGGGCGCAAACGCACATGGTCTATGGACGCAATGAACCGGCGATGATCCATTATCACCGCTCCATGCGCCAGGTGCTCGGGCTGCCGCCGCCGGCTCCCCCGTCCACGCCACCGCAGTAGCGCGCAACGCCCAACACCAACGCAGGCACCGGGCTCAGGGTTAACCCTGGCCGCGCCGCGTCCGCACCCACCGCCGTTGATTGAGCAAACCGCAGCCCCCTACTGCCGGCAGGCGTGAGGCGCGCCCGGCGCAGCATCACAGATTCGCGAGGATCGACGCCGATGGGCAATGGTTACTCGCCTTCGACGCCGCCGCGATGGATGCTTTAGCCGACCCACGCTGGCTGCTCGGGCAAGACCTGCACCCCCGAGCTTTGCTGCCTGCCAGCCGCGCACCGCCGTGGGTCACGGCTCGGCGCCAATCGCCGTCCAGCAACCGAGGTTCAGCATGCCAACCATCACCACCAAAGACGGAACCGAGATCTACTACAAGGATTGGGGCAAGGGGCCGCCCATTGTGTTCAGTCACGGCTGGCCGCTCTGCGCCGATGCCTTCGAAGACCAGATGTTCTATTTGGCGGAGCGGGGCTATCGTTGCATCGCCCACGACCGCCGTGGCCACGGCCGCTCCGGCCAGCCCTGGGACGGCAATGACATGGATAGCTACGCCGACGATCTCGCCCAGCTGGTCGACAAGCTCGATCTCAAGGGCGCGGTGCACGTCGGCCACTCGACCGGCGGCGGTGAGGTGACGCGCTATATCGGCCGGCACGGCAGCAAACGCGTGGCCAAGGCGGTTCTGATCGGCGCCGTGCCGCCGGTGATGCTCAAGAGCGCAAGAAATCCGCGGGGGACGCCGATCGAGGCCTTCAACCAGATCCGGGCCAGCGTTCTGGCCGACCGGTCGCAGTTCTTCAGCGAGCTGGCGCTGCCCTTCTATGGCTACAATCGTCCCGGCGCCAAACTCTCCGAGGGCGTGCGCCAGTCATTCTGGCTGCAGGCCATGATGGCGGGCATGCCGGCCTGCTATTTTTGTGTCAAGGCTTTCTCGGAAACCGACATGACGGAGGACCTGAAGACATTCGACGTGCCGACCCTGATCCTGCATGGCGACGACGATCAGATCGTCCCCTTTGCCGATTCGGCCGAGCTGTCTGTCAAGCTCGTCAAAAACGCAAAACTCAAGGTCTACCAGGGGAGCCCGCACGGCATGTGCACGACCGAGAAGGACAAGATCAACGAGGACCTGCTGGCCTTCATCAAGTCGTAAGCCGCACGCCGCCGCCCGGGCTGGCGAGGCCACTGAGGGCCGGCGCGTGCCAGCATCGCAGAGGAGTTGCAAAGGCTGAGAGCGGTGCCAGTCCGCCAGGCGCATGGTGCGTCTTCGAGGCCGTCGCGGCGCGCACTTCGCCGGTCCTGCGGCCGTCAGGCCGGGCTGGCGCACGCCACCTCGGCGAGGTCACGGCCCCACCGGCCCGGCAGCTTGCGGACAGCATCGAACAGCTCCCAAATCGGCGGCAAGCCATGCGGTCACCGATTTGATCGCCGCCACCCATCGCAAAGGAACCAGGCCATGAGAGGCATTCATCACGTCACCGCCATCGCCGGCAAGCCGTCGCGCAATCTCGAGTTCTACAGTCGCACGCTCGGACTGCGGTTGGTGAAAAAGACCGTCAACTTCGACGACCCGGGCACCTATCATCTCTACTATGGAGACGAGGCAGGCCAGCCGGGCACAATCTTGACATTCTTTCCCTGGGAGCATGCGGCGCCGGGACGCAATGGGCTCGGTCTGACGCATCGCACCGAGTTCCGGATCCCGAAGGAAGCCATTGGCTACTGGGCGCACCGGTTCGTCGAAAGGGGCGTGCAGCACGAGGCCCCCAGCACACAGTTCGGCGACAGTGTGCTGGCCTTCTCCGACCCCGATGGCCTGCGCCTTGCCCTCATCGGCGCGGCGGCAGCGGGCCAAGAAGAGGCCTGGAGCGGCGGCGAGATCCCGGCGGAACATGCGGTGCGCGGCTTTCACGGCGTCACTTTGCTGCTCGAAGCCGCCGCGCCAACCGGCGCCATTCTCACGTCGGTCTTGGGCTTCAAGGAGGAGGCCCGCGAGGCCATGCACGTCCGCTATCGCGCCAATGCTGGCATCGGCGGCGTGGTCGACATTCGCGAGGCACCGGGCTTCCTCGCCGGCCGCATGGGCCGCGGGTCGGTCCACCACATCGCCTTCCGTGCCAGGGATGACGCCGAGCAGGCCGAAATGGGGCGCAAGCTGATCGCCGACCACGGCCTGCAGCCAACCGGGCAAAAGGATCGGCAGTACTTCAGGTCGATTTACTTTCACGAACCGGGCGGCGTGCTGTTCGAGATTGCCACCGATCAACCCGGTTTCGCCGTCGACGAGCCGCTGGCCGAGTTGGGCAAGTCACTCAAACTGCCGCCGTTCCTCGAATCGCGCCGCCGCGACCTCGAGCGCACGTTGCCGCGTTTGGAGCCCGCGTTATGAACGACGTCATCGTACGCGAGACCGGCGCGCCGCTGCCGCAGGCCCGCGGCGCCGTGATCATGCTGCACGGACGCGGCGGCACGGCCGAGGATATCCTCTCGCTCACCCAGCTGTTCGCCATTCTCGACCTCGCCTATTGCGCGCCGCAGGCACGCGGCGGCTCCTGGTATCCCTACTCGTTCCTGGCACCGCTCGAGGACAACGAGCCGGCGCTGTCGCAGGCGCTGGGCACGGTTGCCGAGCTTGTTGCCAGGCTGGCGGGGGCCGGACTTGCCGCCGAACGGCTGTTTCTTCTCGGCTTCTCCCAAGGCGGATGTCTGGCGCTCGAGTACGCCGCACGGCACGCCCGGCGCTATGGCGCTGTGATCGGCCTCAGCGCCGGCCTGATCGGTCCCAAAGGCACGCCGCGGAACTATCAGGGCTCGCTTGCTGGCACGCCGGTATTTCTCGGTTGTGGTGACAACGATAGCCATATTCCGCTGGCACGCGTGCAAGAATCGACGCGCGCGCTGGCGGCGCTCGGCGCCGAGGTCACCGAACGCATCTATCCTGGCATGGGTCACGGCATCAATGAGGAGGAGATCGATCGCGTGCGTGCCATGCTGGTGGCTTGAGGCGGACGCCGCCTGGGCGACCAATGCCACCGCCGGCATTCACCAGGTTGGCCAACGCCGGCGCGGCATCTGTTGCGGCGCTTGAGGTGCGGCGGCATGCCATGGCCCGGCTGTCACAGCGGGGGAGCCGTAGCGGCTCCCCCAGCAGCGGCCACCAGCGCCGACAATGGCCGGCGAGCGCGGCGCGCACGTATCGCTCAGTGGGCTGCCGCCACCAGCTTCGGCCAGTCCGCCATCTCAACCCGGGCCAGCAAATGGTAGCTGCCACCCTCGGGCTTGAAGATTAAGGCTTCGCCTTCCTTGACGTCGAAAAAGTCCTTGCCCAGAGCATCGACGATATTTGGCTTGTGGGTGATGAGCATGGTGTTGCTGCCCCTGTCCGGCGCCTTGGCCAACATGGCGCGCAATGCCCGCGCCCGCCGGCCGTTTTCGTCGGGCGTGACGACCAAACCGCCTTCGCTCAAATCGCTGGTCGTCTCAATGTCCTTGAAGCCAGCCAACACCGCCGTTTCGCGGGCACGATTGAATTGGCTGGTATAGACGTTGCCGATCGGCACACCGGCCGCCCGCAGCGCGTCGCCGAAGGTTTTGGCAAGCGCTTTGCCCTCCTGATTGAGGTTGCGCTGCTTGCTGACGTCGGCGAGGTTGAAGGGATCGGTATCGGCCTGGTTGCTGAAGGTCGCCCCATGGCGCACCAGGATGACGTAGCCACCCGCCTGCAGCGCCCGCACCAGTTCCTTGGGCTCGCCGGTCGCCGCCTCGGGGCGCGGGCCCGGCAGCGGTTGGGCAGAAGCCGACGCCGGAGCGATAGCGAGCGTGACGGCGAGTAGCAACAGGGATAGTAGGGTTCTCACAGATGATCCTCCATGGTTGGCCGCACCGGCTGATCGGTTGCGGCGGCAATTGCCTTACGCCAAGGCTGACTCGCGGTCGTCGTGAAAAATTCGCGGGCGTCACCGGTTCGTGACGACTGTTGAAGCGATGCGAGACGGCGTGAGACCGCCGGGGAGTGGCGGCCAGTGAGGCCGCCTGGTGCCCGGCGGAGGTCCGCTTTGACCGGCTGCGCGCGGCAAACCAGCTCTGTTACCTGGCGCACCCTGCGATCGATTTGGCCATCCCTCCCCGCGCCCCCTGGTGGTCAATCGATAGCGGCGAACGCGACCCACGGCTGCGGCCTTGGTCGCGGCCATCGCCGGCAGTGATGCGCGCAGGGCGATGAAAAATGCCGGCCGCGCCGCCTTGGCGCGGCCGCCGGTTGCGGCGAGCGCAAACCCGCTCGATCCGTGAAGACCAACGACTTTCGCACGATCGCGCATGACCTCGATTCGGGTGCCCCCCACGCCGGATCGCCGCCGGCCGAGCAACAGCTCATCGTCATCGCCGCAGAGCCAAGGCGCCGATGTCGAGCAATCGAGGCGGGGCCGGGCCACTGCGCGCCGATGGCGGTGCCAGGCGCGCGGCCTCGAAGCCGCGGCGCAGCGCCCACCATCGCCCGCCTGATCGAGGGCGGGCGACGCGCGCAACCAGTGGCCGCGAATTGACAAGCAGGTATGGCCCAGCGACAGTCGAGGATGCCGACCTATATTGCCCTGTTGCGCGCCGTCAATGTTGGAGGCACCGGGGCGCTGCCGATGCAGCAGCTCCGCGCGATGTGTGCCAGCATCGGGTGTGAGAACGTCCGCACCTATATCGCCAGCGGCAATGTGATCTTCCAGTCGCGGCTATCGGCGCGCACCTTAAGCGCGGCGCTCGCAAAGCGTCTTCACGCCCACTTCGGAAAATCGGTCGGCGTGTTTTTGCGCACGCACGCCGAATTATCGGCCGTGCTCAAGCACAACCCTTTCAAAGCGGCGGCGCCGAACCGCACGGTTGTGATCTTTTTAGCTGAGCCGCCAGCACCTACCGCCCTGAAGGACGCCGTCGGGCAGAAAAACGAGGAGATGCGCCTCGGGACGCGCGAGATTTTCGTGCACTATGTCGATGGCATTGGCGCCTCCAAGCTGAAAATTCCGGCCGCGCGCGGCGGCACCGCCCGCAATCTCAACACGATCGCCAAGCTGGTCGCCATGGCGGGCGAAACCACCCGCTGAGCCAGGCATCGGCTGCGCCCGGGACCAAGGCACCTCCGGCCCCGAAGCCAGGCGCGCGCGCCGCGCGCGCCCCCTGCTCATCGGCCGCGGCGCGTGCCGTCTCGCCGGGCGCTCGACCAGGGCAATGGCCGTTGGCCTTGAGCGCGTTGCTGCAAGACCGCCGGAGAGCTCACGGGGGCGGCACCGGCGGCGCGCGCTGCGGTCGAGGGGCGGGCCGAGCTTGCGGCGGGCCGCCGCAGCGCCGCGAGCTCACGCCGCGGCCGCTGGGGGCGACGCTGCAGCCTAACGATCATGGTGCCGATGATGCCGAGGTTGAGAACGCCGGCCAGGCCCGCCAGCAGAAACGACGAGACATAGCTGAGCGACAGATCAAACAGCAGCCCGCCGGCGTAGGCGCCGGCTCCCATGCCGGCCCAGGCGACGAGCATGACCACACCAATCGCCGCGCCGAAGCGGGTGGCAGGAACCGCGTCGCGGACGCAAAGGACGAGGCAGGTCATATTACCTGCAAACCCGAACCCGAACACAGCCGAGAGCGCCAGTGCCGAGGCGTTGCCGCCCACCCACGGGTAGGCGACGACGCACACGGTCTGGATCGCGGATGCCAGCGCATAGCTCGGCAGATTGCCGATGCGGTCGGCAATGAGGCCGAAGCAAATACGACCGACCGTGCCCGCCAGCATGGCGATCAGGAGACTGGTCGCACCGATTGCGGCCGAGCCGCAGATCGTGCCCACAAAGCTCGCAAGGTGGACCAGCGGTACACCCATGCAGACGCAGCACAGGAAGGCCGCGGCGGAAAGCGCCACCAGGCGCCAGCCGACACGATCAGCGCCGTTGACGGCAGTGGGCGCAGCGCCGGTCGCGCTAAGCGCCTGCTTGGGGCGACTGACCTGGGGCAAGGTCAGCGCCAGGGCGATCAGCGTCACCGCCGCGAGCATCAAAAAGGCGGCACGCCAGCCGAGATCATCGATCAGGAGGTTGCCGACAAATGGCATCAGGCCCTGCCCCAGGGCGCCACCAGCGGTGACAATGCCGATCGCGAGCCCGCGGCGGCGATCAAAGCGTTCGCCAACCGCGGCGAGGAGCGGCGCGTAGAGCACGGCAAAGCCGAAACCGGCAAACACCAGATTGGCGACATAGAGCTGCCACAGCGTCTCGACGGCAGCCATCGCCAACAGTCCGAGCGTCATGCCAACTGCACCGGTCACAAGCAGAATGCGCATAGGGATCCGATCCGAAGCCCGGCCCCACAACCATCCGCCGATCGCCATGCCGGCCGTGGCCGCGGCGTAGGCCGCACTCAGTTCGCCGCGCGACCAAGCGAACTCGGCCTCGAGCGGCCGCATGAACACCGCTGGCAGCGCGAGGGCGCCGAAACCCAGTGCCATGGCCACCGTCGCGCCGACGACCACCAGGCTGGCACGGGTTGGATCGCCAGCGGCTGCGGAGATGAGCGGCGCTGCCTGGTCGGCGGCCGGTTCCGTCAAGCGCGCATGCATGCGGGATCTCGTTGGCTGATGGTGAAGCACGATGCGGGTGGTCGGGGCGGCGCTAGGCCGACCCGCCCCCCTGCGCCAGGCAAAGCCGGCTAGGCGGCCTTGACCGCGACCTTTGGTTCGCTCGCCACGCTCAGCGCGCGATCGAGATCGGCGATGATGTCGTCGATATGCTCGATGCCGATCGACAACCGCACATAGCCGGGAGTGACACCGCTCGCCAGCTGCTCGGAGGGCTTCAGCTGCGAATGCGTGGTAGAGGCCGGATGGATCGCCAGTGAACGCACGTCGCCGATGTTGGCGACGTGGTAGAAGAGCTCGAGCGCATCGATGAAGCGCGCGCCGGCCTCGCGCCCTGCCCTGAGCTCGAAACCGACAAGCCCGCCGTGACCGCCGCGCAGGTAGGTGTTGGCGCGGCGCCGCTGCTCGGGATCGGCGTGCAGACCGGGGTAGATGACGCTGGCGACGGCGGGATGGCGCTGCAAATGCTGGGCGACGGCGGCGGCGTTGCGACACTGCTCGCGCATCCTCAGCGGCAAGGTCTCCAGGCCCTGGATGAACTGGAAGGCGTTGAACGGGCTCATGCAGCTGCCGGTGTCGCGCAGCAACACGACGCGCGCCCGGATGATGTAGGCGATGGGTCCAAGGGGTTTCACCGCCTCGGTCCACACCGCGCCGTGATAGCTGGGATCGGGCTCGTTGAGTGTCGGGCTGCGGTCGGCGTGCGCCGCCCAATCAAAATTGCCGCCGTCGACGATGATGCCGCCGATCGAGGTACCATGGCCGCCGATGTACTTGGTGGTCGAGTGCACGACCACGGCGGCGCCGTGCTCGAGGGGTTTGGCGATCAGCACCGCCGCCGTGTTGTCCATGATCAGCGGCACGCCGAAGCTACGGCCGATGGCCGCGACCTCGGCCATCGGGAACACGGTGAGCTTTGGATTGGGCAGCGTCTCGGCATAATAGGCCCGCGTGCGCGCGTCGGTGGCCCGGCGGAACGCCTCCGGGTCGGCCGGGTCGACGAAGCGCACATGGATGCCCATTGCCGGCAGGGTGTTGGCGAACAGGTTCCAGGTGCCACCGTAAAGATCCGTCGAGCTCACCACATTGTCGCCCGGTCGGCACAAATTTTGGATGGCCATGGCCGACGCGGCCTGACCTGAGCTCACCGCCAACGCCGCCACGCCGCCCTCGAGCGCCGCCACCTTCTGTTCCAGCGCATCGCAGGTAGGGTTCATGATGCGCGAGTAGATGTTGCCGAAGTCCTTGAGCGCGAACAGGTTTGCGGCATGCTCAGTGCTCCGGAACTCGTACGACGTCGTCTGATAGAGGGGCACCGCCACCGCCCCGGTCGCAAAATCGCTGCGCGGGCCGGCATGCAACACCACGGTCTCGGCATGTTTGCTGTTAACGATCATCTCATCGCTCCTTTTGTTTGGCTTTTGGTTTTTCAGGTTTCAATCGCGCGACCACCGCCGGCCGCCGCTTGCCGATCGGCTTTGTTGGCGAGCGGCAGGGTCTTTTCCAGGCGGGCGAGTTCACGATCCTCGGCGCGCTCGGCGACGGCGTAACCCGCACGCGCCGCAAACGCCAACATTGGCCGGTTGCTGACCAGGGTGTCGGCCATCATGCGGCGGATGCCGCGCGCCGCCGCCTGGCGCTCGAGGCGATCGAGCAGGGCGCGGGCGATGCCGGCGCCCTGCCAAGCATCGGCGACCGCAATCGCAAACTCACAGGCGACCGGGTCGCCGCTTGCCACCACGTAACGTGCCTCGCCGATCATCCGTTCACTACCCGCCTCGAACACCTCGGCGAGCAAGGCCAGGTGGCTGTGATAGTCGATCGAGGCAAAGCCATCGGCCACCGTCGCCGGCAGCTCCTCGAGCGAGGTCATAAAGCGCCGGTAGCGGGCCTGGCGCGACAGCGAACGGAAGAAGGCGCGCTGCAGATCGAGGTCTTGCGGCAAGGTCGGGCGGATGGTGACGCGGCTGCCGTCGGCCAGCGCCAGCACGTCGATCAGCTCAACCGGATAGTGGGGAATAGTGTAGATCACCGCGCCGCCTCGCCGTGGCGCCGCACCGGGCGGGCGCGGCCGACATCGGGGTGGGTGATGCCGCAGCACTGGGTGGTGGTTAGGGCCTCGGCTTCCGCCGTGGCGATGTGCTGAGCCATCAGCGCCGACACCTGTGCGGCGTGGGTCACCGGCCCCATGTGACCGGCACCGGCAACCACCGTGAGGCGCGCGGCCGGCAGCAGCTCGGAAAGATGCTGCGCCAGCAAACGGCTTGGCATCGGCGCGTGTTCGCCACGCAGCACGAGCACCGGCAACGACAGTTCCGCCAGGCTGGTCGGCGAGGTTGTTTCCGCCAACAGAGCGTGGAAGTCGAGCGGTGCCTTCGGTAGCCACCGCACCAGCGATTGACGCAGCGCCGGCCGCATCGCCTGCCAGCTACCGGGGCCGTTCCAATAGTCGACGAAGGTGCCGGCCGCAGCCGCATAGTCGCCGGTGATCACGCCGGCGCACACGCGCCGAACGATGCCGGCGATCTCGGCGTGGGCGCGCCGGCCCGACGCACCCAGGCTCCGCAACAAAAAGAAGGCGGAGGGCTCGTAGAGCACCATGCTGGCGATACGTCCGGGTCGCGACAGTGCCACCATCAGCGCAACTGCGCCGCCGTAGGAGTGGCCGACAAGATGCGCTTGGCCGTCGCCGGCGTCGATCAGCTCGAGCGTGCGAAGCGCTTCATCGGCCAGGCGAAAGGCGTGCGCCCCGGACCAAGGATCGGTGCCGTCGCAGCCATAGTGCGCGGGCGCCAGCAGTTGGTGGCGGCCGGCAAGCGCACCGGCGAGCTCGCGCCATTGGGCCGGGCCGGCACCCGAGCAATGTAGGGCAATCACGCGCCGGCGGCGCGTCTGCGCGGGGGCGCAGAGGGTCATGGCGGTCATGACGATAGGCCTTGCGCTCTTGGTTTTTAGAACAAGCCGGCCGCGGCCCGCCCATCCACGGCAAGACCGGTCTTGACGGCATTGGCAATTTGGCCGCGCGAGAGGCCGATGTCGCCGAGCTCGCGGTCGCTGAGTGCGCCCAGATGGGCGATCGCGCCCCGCTGCAGGCGCCATGTGATGTAAGCGCAGTATGAGCGCTTGACGGCGGTAGCGGCCGCGGCCAGCGCCGCGCCAACGATGTGCTCGCGCCATACGGCGCCTGTTGATATCG
>Ga0126382_10001002_pt1 | contig 11361 bp, 8 predicted proteins | sample PanSoiMetPlot_30_FD_92548 | JGI IMG/M metagenome (GOLD analysis project Ga0126382, IMG submission 92548) | Tropical forest soil microbial communities from Panama - MetaG Plot_30 | ecosystem: Environmental > Terrestrial > Soil > Tropical forest > Bulk soil | place: Panama | collected 2016-02-17 | reverse complement strand
GTGGAAGCTGCGGTGCCGCCGAAAATCAGTCCGGTGTCGTCCTGGGGGAAATAGCCCTTCGGTATCTTTATGTAGAGGCCGACGGTGAGCACGATCGTTGCGACGAAAACGATGAGCATCAGGACGCGATGATCGAGCGCGAACGTCAGCGTGCGGTCGTAGAAGCGGATCATTCGTGAGAGCAAGCCCTCAACCCATCGGTCAAGCCGTGTCGCATCGCGGCTCGGCGGCTGACGTACAAAATAGGCGCAGATCATCGGGGTTACCGACAGCGACACCACCGTTGAAATGGCGATTGCGAAAGCGAGGGTAATCGAAAATTCGCGGAACAGTCGCCCGACAAGGCCGCCCATGAACAGGAGCGGGATGAACGCGGCAATAAGCGAGACGGAAATGGCAACGACGGTGAAGCCGATCTGCTTTGCGCCCTGCAGCGTTGCTCGCAAGGGTGATGCGCCTTTCTCCAGGTAACGAAATGCGTTTTCGATCATCACGATGGCATCGTCCACGACGAAGCCGACGCTTACCGCCAGCGCCATCAACGACAGATTGTCGATGGAGAATCCGGCCGCCCACATGGCTGCGCAGGTGCCGGACAGCGCGAGCGGCACCGTGACGCCGGCGGCGGCGGTCGGGGCCGCGCGCCGCAGAAACAGAAACACCACCAACATCACCAGCACGACCGTCGCGGCGAGTGTGAGTTGCATGTCGCGGACGCTGGCGCGAATGGTCTGCGTTCGGTCACTCAATACCGAGATTTCCAGACCGGCCGGAACCCATTGTCGAAGCTCCGGCAGCAGGCCGTAAATGCGATCGACGGTATCGATGACGTTTGCGTCAGCTTGTTTCGTGATGATGAGGAGAACCGAAGGGTCTCGGTTGAACCATCCGGCTGCCCGGCTGTTCCGGACGCTGGGTCGGATAGTGGCAATATCCGAAAGCCGGATAACGGTGCCATTGATGGTCTTTACCACCAGCGGATCGTATTCGCCGGCGTCTCGCAGTTGGTCGTTGATGCCGATGGTCACGGCCCGCTTGCCACCATCGAAGGTGCCCAAGGGGCCGGCCGCGTTCGAATTGGAAATCGCCGTCCGCACATCCTCCATGGAAAGTCCTATGGCAGACAGGCGCGTCGGATCGACACGGACGCGGACCGCAGGTTGCTCCGACCCGGCAACCGTGACATCGGCCACGCCTGATACCTGGGACAGACGCTGGGCAATGATGCTGTCCGCGGCATCGTAGATCGCGCTGGGATGCATGGTCTTGGACGTGAGAGCCAAGATGAGAATTGGGGCCGCCGCAAAATTGGCCTTGCGGAACGTCGGCAGCGTCGGCAGGTCGGTGGGCAGATCGCTCAGCGATGCGTTGAGTGCGGCCTGCACATCGCGCGCAGCGCCCTCGATGCTGCGGCTCAGGTCGAACTGGATCGTGATGCGCGACTGGCCGAGCGAGGTGACGGAGGTCAATTCGGTGACACCAGAAATCTCTCCTAGTCGCCGTTCTATCGGCGCAGCGACGGTCGCCGCCATTACATTGGGATCGGCGCCAGGACGGGTCGCAGTGACGTTGATGGTGGGAAATTCGACGCTAGGCAGACTCGCGACCGGCAAAAAAGCGTAGGCCACCGCGCCCACGAGAAAAAGCCCGATGGCCAGCAGTGTTGTGCCGATCGGCCGCCGGATGAATGGGGCGGAAAAGTTCACGGGCCGCTCCGCGCCGCCCGACGTGGCGGTGTTGGAGACAGAGTCGGAGCAAGCCGCGCGCGCAGGCGCTCCATGTAAAGATAGATCACCGGCGTTGTGTAGAGCGTCAGCAGTTGCGACAGCAGCAATCCGCCGACGATGGTGATGCCGAGCGGGTTGCGCAGTTCCGAACCTGTGCCGGATTCGAGCGCCAATGGAAGTGCGCCGAACAGCGCGGCCAGCGTGGTCATCATGATCGGCCGGAAGCGCAACAGCGCCGCCTGCACGATGGCCTCTTCGGGTAGAAGCCCCTGGTGTCGCTCAGCATCGATCGCGAAGTCGATCATCAAGATCGCGTTTTTCTTCACGATGCCCATCAGCAGCACGATGCCGATCAATGCGATCACCGAGAGGTCGTAGCCGAGCAGCATCAGCGCCAGCAATGCGCCGACACCCGCCGAAGGCAGCGTGGACAGGATCGTGAGCGGGTGAATGAAGCTTTCGTACAGCACCCCAAGGACGATGTAGATCGCGATCGCCGCCGCGAGGATCAGCCACGGTTCGCCGGCCAGCGATTTGGCAAACTCGGCGGTGTCGCCCGAATAACTCCCGGTGACCGAGGACGGCATGCCGATGTTCCGTTCCGCGGCGCGAATGATCGCAACCGCGTCCGACAGCGCGTAGCCTTCGTTCAGGTCGAAACTGATCGTGACGGAAGGAAACTGCTCCTGGTGCGCGATAGCGAGGGGCGCCGATGTCGGCACAAACCGGGCAAAAGCGGACAAGGGCACCTGATTGCTGCTCGTCACCGCATTGGGAGTCGCAGTGGTGTTGGTACTCGTCGTGCCGGTGGCGGTATTGCCGACCGTTGCGGTGGTACCGGTTGAGGTGCTGGCGCCGGTCACGTAGAGCTTCGACAAGGCGTTCGGATCCTGCTGGAAGCGCGGCTGGGCTTCGAGAATGACCCGGTATTGGTTGGCCTGCCCGTAGATCGTGGACACCTGCCGCTGGCCGAACGCATCATTGAGCGTGTCGGTCACGCTTTGCATCGACACGCCGAGCCGGCCGGCCTGCTCGCGGTCGACTTCGATCTGCATGCGGGGCCCGCCTTCCTGGGCCTCCGATGCGACCTCACCGAAGGCGGCATTTCCGCGCAGACTGTGCACCAGTTTGTCTGACCACTCGATCACCTCGGCGCGATCGGTGGCGACCAATGTGTATTGGTACTGCGCGCGGCTGACGCGGGTCGAAATTTGTATGTCCTGAGTGGCCTGGAAATACACCGTCACGCCGGCCACCCCGGCGACCGCTTGTTTGAGTCGCTGGACGATCTCGTCGACCAGCGCTTTGCGCGAGTCTCGCGGTTTCAGTGTGATGGTGAGACGGCCAGTGTTGGGCGTGGCGTTGATCGGACTTACACCGATAACGGAAACAACGCCGGTAACGTCAGGGTCGGCGCGGATCGCATCCTCGACCAGGCGCTGACGACGCTGCATTTCGGCAAACGAGACGTCGGTTCCGGCTTCGGTCACCGCGGTGATGAGGCCGGTATCCTGCAACGGGAGAAATCCCTTCGGCACGGCGACATAAAGCAGGATGGTCGCTGCCAGTGTTGCGAGGGTGACCAGCAGCGTTTCGGGCTGGTGACGGAGCACCCATTCGAGACTTCGGTGGTATGCCTCGACCGAGCGCTCGATCAATTGATTAAAGCGGGCGGCAAGAGCGCTGCGAGCGATGATGCTGGCGGTCCCGTCGACATGGCGCAGCAATCGGGCGCACATCATCGGCGTCAACGTCAGCGAAACGATCGCCGAGGCCACCACGGCGATCGTCAGGGTCAGCGCGAACTCACGGAACATCCGGCCAACGAGCCCCGTCATGAAGAGCAGCGGGATGAAGACCGCAACCAGCGACATCGTCAGCGAAATGACCGTGAACCCGATCTCGCGCGCGCCCCGCAGGGCCGCCTGCAGCGGGTCCTCGCCATCTTCCATGTGACGCACGATATTCTCGATCATGACGATGGCGTCGTCGACGACGAAGCCTGTGCCAATCGTCAGCGCCATGAGAGACAGGTTGTCGAGCGAGAACCCGCAGAACCACATCACGCCAAAAGTGGCGATCAGCGAGAGCGGGAGGGCTACGCCGGCGATGATGGTTGCGCGGATCGTCCGCAAAAATATCAGGACCACCAGCACGACGAGGGCAATGCTCAGCACCAGCGTGAATTGAACGTCGCGGATCGAGGCGCGGATTGTCGTGGTACGGTCGTTGACGATTGTCAGATCAGCGCCGGCTGGCATCGCGCGCCGCAGGCGTGGCAGTTCCGCGCGTACCCGCTGGACTGTCTCGATCACGTTTGCGCCGGGCTGGCGCTGCACGTCGATCACGATCGCCGGCTGACCGCGATACGAGGCGCCGACTTTCGTGTTCTCCAGTCCGTCGACCACGTCGGCGAGATCGCTCACCTTGACCGGCGCGCCGCTGCGAAAAGCCACCACGATGTCCCCGTAAACCGAGGCGGCGGTGATCTGATCGTTGGCCGAGATGGTGTAGGACTGATGCGCGCCGTCGAGCGAACCTTTGGGTCCGGCGACGTTGGCCCCGACGATGGCCGTACGCACATCCTCCAGGGCAATCCCGTAGGCGGCGAGCCGCGACAGGTCCGCCTGGATGCGGATCGCGGGCCGGATGCCGCCTTGAACTGAAACATGGCCGACGCCGGTCACTTCGGACAGGCGCGGCGCCATGATGGTGTCGGCCATATCGCTCAGCGCACGCAGGTCGATGCTCTGTGACGTCAGTGCAAGCGTGATGATCGGCGAGTCGGCCGGGTTCACCTTCGAATAAAGCGGCGGGTAGGGGAGATTACGCGGAAGGGTGGATGCAGCCGCATTGATGGCCGATTGCACATCCTGTGCGGCAGCATCAATGTCGCGGTTGAGGTCGAACTGCAGCGTAACCTGGCTGACGCCGAACGAACTCGACGAGGTCATCGTCTGCAGTGCGGGGATCTGTCCGAACTGGCGCTCCAACGGCGCCGTGACCAGCGCAGCGATGGTGTCGGGATTGGCGCCCGGCAGCTGCGTGGTGACCTGGATGGTCGGAAAATCAACCTGCGGAAGCGCCGAAACCGGCAGCCACCAGTAGCCGAGAAAGCCGCCCAACATCACCGCGACGCCAAGCAGCGATGTGGCGATAGGCCGATGGATAAATGGCGACGATACGCTCATTGCGGTGCGGAAGGCGTCGGCGCGTTGCTGCCTCGTTGTCGTTGCCGTTTCTGCCCATCACGCGGTGGCGCGCGTTCCACTGGTTTCGGCGTGTTGGCGCTGCCGACCGCAACCTTGCTGCCCTCGGTGAGGCGTACAAAACCTGTGGTCACCACCCGCTCGTCCGCTTCGAGGCCGCTTTTGACAACGGTCTGGATTTCATCCTGCTTCTGCACAACGATCGGACGCATGGCCACCGCGTTGTCGTCCTTGACAACGTAGACGAAGGTGCCGGTAGGTCCGCGCTGCACCGCGCCGGTCGGAATCACCACAACCTGTTTGAGCGTATCGACCAGCAGGCGGATGTTGACGAACTGTCCCGGCCAAAGCTGCAGGTTAGCGTTCGGGAATTCGGCCTTCAGCTTCACGGTTCCGGTGGTCTGGTCCACCTGGTTGTCCACGACCCGCAGCACGCCGCGATCGATAACTTCGTCAGTGTCGGAACGCTGCGCCTCGACGGTCAGCGGGCCCTTGGCGACGGCGGAATTCAATTGCGGCAATTCCTGCTGCGGTAGGTTGAACAGCGCCGAAATCGGACGCAGCTGAGTGATCACCACGATCGCGGACGTGGAATCGGCGGAACGGACGTAGTTTCCCTCGTCGACCATGCGGATACCGGTGCGGCCGTCGAGCGGCGCCGTGATCGTCGTGTAGCCCAGCATCGCGCGTGCGTTGTCGATCGACGCCTGGTCGGCTTGTACCAAGGCTGTATTTTGCGCAACCAATGCTCGCTGCGTATCAGCCTGCTGTTTATTGATGGCCGCGGTCGCGGCCAGTCTCTCGTAGCGCTCGAGATCGATCTTGGAATTTGCCAGCTGCGCCTCGTCCTGCGCTTTTTTGGCAATCGCCTGGTCGAGTTGGGCTTGATAGATGACAGGGTCGATGCGTGCGAGCACGTCGCCTTTCTTGACGTCGTCGCCTTCCTTGAAATTGACGCTGAGCAGTCGGCCGTCCACCTGCGGACGCACGGTGACGGTGTTGAGCGCTTTGATCGTGCCCACCGCATCGAGATAGACCGGAACATCGGCACGCGTGACGGTGGCTGCCAGAACGGGGACCGGCCCTTCGGCGGCAAAGCGGCCGGCGCGGCGCTGCTGCGCGGCAGGGCCGCCGAAGACGTAGTAAAGCGCGCCGACAATGGCCAAGAGGATGAATGCAACCGCCAGCGTGCGGCGCGTACTCCCGCGCGCTTTCGCCAGAAGCTGTTTGGGGATTTCACCGTGCATCGGCGGTTACCAGGGGTTTCGGATGCCAGCCGCCACCGAGCGCCTGATAGAGACTCACGATCGCCTGCACGTGAGCAAGTCTCGCCTGAACCAGTGCATCCTGGGCGGCGTAGAGTGTCTGCTGTGTCTGCAGCACGGTGACCAGGTCGACCGTGCCTTCGCGCAGTCGCTGCTCCGAAATGTCGAAGGCGCGTTGCGAGCTGTCCACGACCTGAATCTGAAGTCTTTCCCGCTCCGCGGTCTTGCGAATGTCGTCGAGCGCGTTCTCGACATCGGCAAAGCCCGAAATCACCGCCTTGCGATAGACCTGCAGCAGTTCGTCCTGCTTGCCTTTCTGCAGATCGAGATTCCCGAGCAGCGAGCCGCCGTGGAAGATCGGCTGCGTAAGGCTCGCCGCGGCCGTGTAGATAACCGACTCGGGGCGCAGCAGCAGCTTGAGGATCGCGCTTTCGTAGCCGCCTTCACCCGTGAGCCGGATGCTCGGCAGGAATTGCGCGCGCGCATTCACGACATTGGCGTTGGCGGCTGCAAGATTGGCCTCGGCTTCGCGAATGTCAGGACGCTGTGCGAGCAATTCCGATGGCAATCCGGGTGTGACACGCGGATAAGCAAGACTGCGCAGACTTCCGCCGCGGATCTTCACGCCCTCGGGCGGCCGTCCCATCAGGACCGCGAGCGTGACGCGATTGAGACGCAGCGTCTGCTCAAGCGGAGGTATGGTTGCCTTCTGGGTGTTGACCAGGCTTTCCTGCTGTGCCGTATCGAGCGCGGAGGCGGTCCCCGCCTGCAAGCGCTGCTGGATCAGGTTGAGCACACGTGTGGCACTTGTAATGTTTCCATGCGCCACGCGTAACCGGTCTTGCGCCGCAAGGACCTGGAAATATGCATTGGCCGCGGCCACGACCGTTGTGAGGCCGACCACTTCACGATCGTAGCGGCTGGCAACTGCGGTCTCTTCGGCCGCCTGTAACAGCGATCGGTTCTTGCCCCAGAAATCGATTTCGTAGCTTGCGTTAAGCGTGGCTGTCAGGTCGTTGCGAATGATGGCGACGCCGGCTCCGGATCGCGAAACGCTGATGACGTTGGTGCTGCCCGTTGTCTTGGATTGCTGCGAGTGCAGTGCATTGCCGTTGAAGTCGACAACCGGCAGGAGCGCGGCTCCGGTGATACGGGCGTTCGCGTCGGCCTGCACGATGCGGGCAACGGCGGCGGCGATATCGAGATTGCCTTCTCGCGCCGCTTCGATGACTTCGGTCAACTCGCGCGAGCGGAAGTTTCTCCACCAGTCGATCGGCGGGACCGCCGCCTCCGCCGCGACCGGTTTGCGCGGGCCATAGGTATAGGACGGCGGAATATCGATCGCCGGGTCCGGCTTGTTACCGGTCAGCAGGCAGCCGCCGAGCGGCAGTGTCAGACTCAGACCCTGCAACATGATCCAAAACGGGCGCCCCCAAGCTTTCGTTCCCGCCTCCTTGAGTTCCCCAACCCCTTGCATTCAAAAAGTCTTTCAAAACCCGGCCACGGCGACTCGGTCGGCAATGATACTACTCCCGTTTGTCGCTGGCGGGCTTACGACCCGGCGGCCAGTTGGCCAAGGCCTGTCTGCCGGCCGGGGAAATCTTCGAAGCGATTGTGACAAAAATGCCCTGAATTGTCTGATCCGAGGTCAAGCGGGCCGCCCGGGTTTTCGCCATCGCCGCGCGCATTGCCTCAGCGTCGAACGGTTCCTGGCGGAGTACGTCATGAATGCTGTCTTGTGCCGAATGATAGGCGGTTTGCGTGCTCTCGATGGCCGCGCGATTGGCTTGGATCTCGCCGCGCAGGATATCGGCGTCGGCCGGCGGCAGTGTGGCGGCAAGCCGTTCGACGCGCACGAAGACGTTGCGGTCCCAGTAGGACGGCGCCGGTGACCGCACCATCATGGCGATCGCAATCCCGACAAAGAATAGATTGAGCGCCAGCGAACCCAGCAGCAACCAGCGCGACGACGGTCGCTCCATCGTTGGAAATGCCTGGGCGATGCTCATGGCCGCTCTCCCGTCAACGTGTCGGGTTCGGATACGAGCGAGCCGATGTCGGGGCCGCTGGTCAGGACCGATCCGTCAAGTCGGTCGAACGGACGATCGAGCCCGGCGATGCCGAACATGAAGCCGAGCGCCGCGCAGCAGGCGAGGGCCGCCATGCGTGGCCAGGCCGGAGCGAAATCCCAATTGAGCAGGACGCCAGGTAACCGCCACAGCGGTTGCTTCTGCCGCGGCAGTGGACCCCGCAGTCGCGCAAGGACGCGATCAACGGCGTCGGCATCGGCAGGTTTTGCATCACGCTTCAGCGTGGTTCTCAGAAAATCTTCGAATTGCTCGTCAGTCATTTTCAATCGTCCTTGTCGATCACACCGCCGAGCGTGCGGCGTAGGTTCTGCTTGCCGCGGATCAGCAGGGTCTCGACCGCCGAAACCGACGTGCCGAGAATTTCCGCCACCTGCGCATTGCTCATGCCTTCCGTGTAGGTCAGCATGATTGCGTCGCGCTGGCGCGCGGGAAGCTTGTCGACCGCCGCCGTAAGCATTCGCTCACGCTCGTCGGTCTCTGCCTTTTCGTCCGCCCGAGGCCCGGGATCGACCACATCGCCGGCCGCCTCGAGGTCCACCCAGGGTGCGCGCCGCTTGCGGTCGAGGCAGAGATTGACGACCACGCGCGTAAGCCACGTCCGAAACTGCGCCAAAGGTTGCCACCGCGGGGCATGCGTCCAGACGCGCACGAAGGCCTCTTGTGCGACGTCCTCCGCATCCCCGGCATTGCCGAGAATGCGGCGGGCGAGCCCAAGCATGGCCGGCAAATGGCGCCGCGAAAGCACCTGAAACGCACGTTCATCGCCCTGCGCGACCCGGGCCATGAGCGCCTCGTCGCTGTCATCCATTGCAATGCGATGGCTGCCATACGCTGCCCGACCATTCTAGCCCTTGGCCTACCGAATTAACGGGCGAAGGGTCCAAAACCTGTGCACGAAGCACGGCGGGAAATTCGGGGATAAAAGGGCGCAGTCCCGCCCTAACTCGTTGAATTATCTAGCCTTGGCAACCCGACGCAGGGAGGCAAGTTCAAGCCCCTTGATCAGACGATAGACCGCTTTGCAGTTCGGCACCGGGATTCTCAGCCGTTCGCCCTCGCGCACAATGAAGCCGGTCAATTCGTCGATTTCGGTCGGCACGCCCCGTTCGATATCAAGCGCCATGGAGCCGGCGTGCCGGGATCGCGGAGCCTCACCGGCCCGGACCTTGCCGACGTAGTCCATTGGCGGGAACGCAAACTTGCCGCCCAGTTCCTCGACGACCGCCGTGCACTCGGCCGCCATGTCGCCAATCAGAGCGCGCATCTCAGGCGCGTCGTAACGGGCTGCATTGTCGCCCATCATCAGCGCCCCGAGCGGGTTCATGACGCAATTGAAAACGAACTTGGACCAGACCGCGCCCATCGGATCCCCGACCACTTCGGTTTCCATGCCGCCTTTGTTGAGCAGGTCAGCGAGGGGATGCGCATCCGCCACGTCGCCGCGCGCAGGGCCGAGCCATGTCTTGCCCTCGATCAAACTCTCGACGCAGCCGGCTTCGACATAGCGTCCCGCATTCATCGTGACCCCGCGAACGACGGTCGCATCGAGATCTGACAGCAGGACCTCGGCATTGCCTATGCCGTTCTGAAGTGTCGCCAGCAGAGGATTTCCGGAGAGCACAGGCTTCAACTGCGAAAGGGCAGCCGCGGTCATCTTCGACTTGATGAGAAAGATGACCGCATCGAATGTCTTGCCGTTCAGCGCAGATAGATCGCTGGTCGCTTCGATCTGCGCCACGCGCGGATTCGCGCCGATCACGCGCAGACCGTGCGAGCGGATGGCCTTCACATGCTCGGCATTGGTATCGAACGCGGTCACCTTGGCAACGGACGAGAGGGCAGCGGCAAACAAGCCGCCAATTGCACCGCATCCGACGATGAGAATATTCGCCAACATGACATTCCGACGGCGCTGAGGAGGTTCTTTATTCCGTCTTGATACCGCGTAGCACGATTTCGTATCGCATCTTTATCACCCCACGTATAGGTCGGACGTTGTTCCCGCATCATCAAAGGGAGCGACCATGCTCGACGTCATTCTCCTTTCGCTCACCCTCGTCCTTTTCGCCTTGTCGATCGGTTACGCCCAGGCCTGCGACCGGCTCTGAGGAGGCACTCATGATTTTCGACTACGCACTCGCCGGCCTCGTGACCGCGGGACTGATGATCTACCTCGTCTACGCTTTGCTCAGACCAGAGCGGCTTTGAAAGGTCCGTGACCATGACCTTGATCGGCTGGATTCAGATTCTTCTCTATTGCGCGATCATCGTGGCTCTTACGCCGGTGCTCGGTGGTTACATGACGCGCGTCTTCAATGGCGAGCGCACTTTTCTCACGCCAATCCTTCGGCCGATCGAACTGGCACTCTACCGCGCGGCGGGTATCGATGAGAAACGCGAACAGGGCTGGCTGGCTTACACCGTCGGCATGCTCCTCTTCCACGCCGGCGGCTTTGCGATTCTGTATGGACTGATGCGCTTCCAGGCGAGCCTGCCGTTCAATCCGGCCGACCAGTCTGCAGTGGCGCCGGATCTCACCTTCAACACGGCGATCAGCTTCATCACCAACACCAACTGGCAGAACTACGGCGGCGAGGGCACGATGTCGTACCTCACGCAAATGCTCGGCCTGACGCACCAGAACTACCTGTCGGCAGCAACAGGCATTGCGCTCGCGGTCGCGCTCATTCGCGGTTTTGCACGTCACTCGGCGCAGACCATCGGCAACTTCTGGGTCGATATCACGCGCTGCACGCTCTACGTGCTCATGCCCATCTGCATCGTGGCGACGCTCTTTCTCGTCTGGCAGGGAATGCCCCAGACGCTCGGGCCCTATGTCGAGGCGACGACACTCGAAGGCGCGCAGCAGACCATCGCGGTTGGTCCGGTCGCGTCGCAAGTCGCCATCAAGATGCTCGGCACCAATGGCGGTGGATTCTTCAATGCAAACGCCTCGCATCCGTTCGAGAACCCGACCGCGCTGTCGAATTATCTGCAGATCATCCTGATCTTCGCGCTCGGCGCCGGTCTCACTAACGTCTTCGGCCGAATGGTCGGCAACCAGCGCCAG
>Ga0126382_10001000_pt1 | contig 11373 bp, 14 predicted proteins | sample PanSoiMetPlot_30_FD_92548 | JGI IMG/M metagenome (GOLD analysis project Ga0126382, IMG submission 92548) | Tropical forest soil microbial communities from Panama - MetaG Plot_30 | ecosystem: Environmental > Terrestrial > Soil > Tropical forest > Bulk soil | place: Panama | collected 2016-02-17 | reverse complement strand
TACCAGGAACGACCTGTGCGTAATGCGTATACGCTGACTAAGAAAGGAAGTGAACTGGCAGACATTCTCCAAGCGCTGGTGAAATGGGGTAAGCGCCACATACCAGGTACCAAGATCTACGCGGACCAGCGTCGAGTTCTGCGCGAATAGAGAGATCCTAGACGGTTACTACAAGCTGACGCCAGGAGAACCTCTTGTTTGCCCCGTCGATTTTGGGCGGCGCTGTTCGACCGACCTTTAGAGCAATGCCAACGAACGGAAGGTCCTGAGTGATGACGAAATCGTAACTGCGACATCAAGACGCGCCGCCTGTCTGTCGATTGTGGAAATCATAACGTACCAGGTACTATCACAGGACGGCGCTAGTGCTCCTTCCGTTCTCGGCGCTACTCATTAACCTGAATCTGGCGCGCAAAAACCGGCTTGGGCATCGGCCAGCGTCGGAAAACTGTCGCAGGAAGTGGCGCTCTCGGAGCTGAGGAATGAGACCAGCATCACGCAGGGCTAAAGCCCGCGCGAATACATTCCTCACGCACAACTGGAACTGGGACTACTCCATTTGCAGCTACGGAGTTTCACAGATTTGCGGAGAGCGAGTCACTGCGATTGGGGGGGCGAGACATGAACCAACAGCGGACCCCAACCACCTCTGCTTCAGCGATTACTGTAAATCCGAACCTCTGGTAGAAGCGGACGTTTTCGCTCTTGTCGGTCTCCAGGTAAGAGAGGGCTCGAAGGCCGTCCATGCGCTCGCAGAACGCGGCCAACATCGCGCTGCCGATTCCCAGGCCCTGCAGGTGAGAGTCCACCGCCAGCGGCCCCAGGTGCCAATGCGGCTCGGTTGGATCGCGACGCGCCCACTCACCAACCCACCTCAACACTCCCAGAGGCGCGCTGACCGGGTTGGCCAGAACCACTGAAGGAACTACGCTGAGCTTTTCCAACACGCCCGGTTGGCACAATGTGGGCCGGGCCATGCCGCAGACTCCGACCAGTGTGCCTTCGTGGAACGCGCCAACGACCACACCACGCCGATAAAGTCCGTGTAAGACTGGTACGAAGAACCGCGCCAGCGCCCGCTGGCGACGTAGGACGTTTCCTATACCGAAGGCACGAACATTAGCGGGGTTGTTGCACATCCCACGGCTAAGAAGCCGTGCCGCCTCTTTAAGGTCGGCTCGCGCCAGCTCGCGTAGCGCCAGGGAATGCACCGCTTTCGAAGAAAGCACTTTCATTTTGAGTCTGCCACGGAGGTCAGCGTCAGTGTGATCAAACTAATTCCCATCAAATTTTTCTAGTCCAAGGGTACGAAAGCCGCATCACCGGTCTCGCAACCAGTACTCTGTTCGGCCGAGGAGGGAAAAGCCTAGATATCCGCGTACCTTCAGCTTTTTCCCGCCGTCAACCAAAGCAATGTAGCACTTGTAAACTTTTCCATTGTCAGGGTCGAGTATCTTGCCACCTGACCACTCGTCACCATCTTTCCTGAGGTCCCAAAGAATCTGAAGTCCGAGAAGCGGCCTACCCTTCAATTCGCCGTCGCAGCGCGTGCAGCGCGGGTTGGGGTCTCCGGGATCCGGGTCTACGAGCTTGTCGATCTTTCCGTACAGTTTCCCGTTTACTTCCCAGATGACTACGATCGAATTCACTTTGCCCGTCGTGTCGTCAACGGTCCTCCATCGGCCGACGGGCGAGGCCTGGGAAAAACTCGTGTGGCAACACTTCCCGAGCCTGCTGTCGCACACCAGCAGGATCAGAACACACGTATAACCAATGAGAAATCGTCGCATAAGTCCCCGGTGTCTGTTAGGATTCGAATGCCCTTCACCGGCTAATGCGGTTACATCTCTGGAATTCCGATGGCGTGGCGCCTACCACCCGGTGGAATGCGGTAGTGAAGTGGCTCTGGCTGCTGAAGCCTGTTGACAAGCTGATCTCCACCAGGCTTGCAGCCCTGCTCCACAGCATACGTTTGGCACGCTCCACCCGGCGCTCCAGCACATATCGATGCGGAGGCGCGCCGATGGTTCGCTTGAACATCCGCGCGAAGTGGTGAAGGCTCAGGCCCGCGAGCCCTGCCAACTCGTTCAGCGTCAGATCACGGCTTAGATTGGATTCGATGTAATCGAGCACGCAGCGTGCCTGGTTTCGGGTCAAACCGCTCGACGGCAGGGCGCGCGCCGCAGGGGAAGCCGTGGAGTGCCGCTGCAGCATTAGCACGGCCAGCTTCGTGATTAGCGATTCAACATAGAGGCGGTCCGCCGAGCCGCTCAAACTCAGTTCCCGGTAGAGGGTCCAGCAGACCGATTCCATCTCGAAATCGCGAAAGAGGAACCTATCCACAACATTCAGTCGGCTTTCCTCCCCAAACACTTCGGCCAAAATGAATACATCTAGTCGGTCACAAGCGCTGTTCCACGACCACTGGCTTGGAACTCCGCTAGGCATTACCGTCATTTCCCCGTGCAGCATGTCGCTCACGAAAGAACGACCGTCACGAGTTTGTCTCAGGCGTTGCACCGGAGACATGTTGAACATTAGTACGTTCCCAGGTGCTGCCTCGAGACTAATCCGGCCCGGAGGCTCTCCAATCGTCGCCTGGACCAAGCCGCCGGGGACCTCCAATACTTGTAGAGACTTCGGATGACCCACGCCATATTCGTTCAGAAGCGCCAACCACTGGTTGCAATGACTGGCTGCAGAGCGCACGTTGTGCTGGTTAGGGGTCTTCTTCATAAGCCATCTCACAAGTCTTAGCGATCGGTTTACAGACCATTCTAACTTGTTCATTATGAATGATATCAAGGGTAAAGCGGGTTGTCTTTCAAATTCTTGCTACGAAACACCAGAGGGAGACTTCGTCATTGCTGAGGCCGCTTCGACAATCAGGCGATACGAAAGCGATAGACGAGAGCACCAACACCTGGGATACGATTGAATGGCTTCTCAAAACGTCCCGAACAACAATGGCAGCGTCGGGATGCTCGGCGTTTCGTATGAAGGCTGCACGACGGTGATGGGGATGCTCGATACGCATCCTGCGCTGAAGGCGGTTCCGCGCGGCATTTCACAGACAGTGTTCGTGATCCTACCAACTAGTCGCTGCCAGCTTGGACTGTCGCGTTTCGCGTCGGCAAGGTGGTCGCCGTACTTGTCGCGAGCTCAGCAGTTTAGTGACTACCGCAGGAGGTTTTCCGGTGTTCTGTCGCAGGACATCTTTACCTAAAAACGGAACTGTCTGTCGCCAGTAATACTCTATAAACTTCTCGCCGATTTTTCGCGTGCCGAGTTCTAATGCGTCGCCGGACTCATCGCCAAGTTCCACAGACAGATCAGCCAGTGCCAGGAGGAGGGCAAATTTGTACGTCGCCGTGAACGCGCCGTCACGCAGCAGGTGCAGTATTTTTAGAAGAAACTGAACCTGATAATCGGCAGTTGGCACCATTGCTTTAGATTTCCAGTAGCGCGCATTTTCCGGAATGATGTTCCTTACTCCGCCTCTCGGATCAGCCAAATCGCCCTTTCGCCGAGGAATCACGTGAATGTGCGCGTGTTCGATAGTCTGTGCTGCTGCTATGCCGCTGTTTACCGCAATGTTAAAGCCATCCGGCGCATAGCGCTCTATCAACAAGGCCCGGACTTCGCCGACCATCGTCCACAGAGCAGACTGCTCGTCCGCGGGAGAGTTGATAGATGCCCATTACGTGTCGTCGCGGCGCAACAAGTGTGTGGCCCTCTGTTATTGGGTAAGCGTCGAAGAAGGCGGTCGCGACAAATGACGTAGCTAAGACTCTATCGCTATCAAGCTGACAAAACGGGCACGATGGCATTTGGACGCTATAGCAGCGAATCGGAATCTCACGCACTCAATGCGGTCCAACAAACCAGCTCCATCTGAGATTTCTTTCAAAAGAAAATGAACGACACGACGATAAAGCACTCGCAGCCTTTGCCGCAGGCAACGAACTTACTCACTGTTTAGGATGATGCGCACAGAAATTGCGCTCACCACAACAGAGGTCCCTTAGATTGCAGTCTTTGCCTTAGCGATAAAACCGCTGATATATAACCCTTGCTTTTTGTGTAATTCCTGTGTAATCGTGCGAGGAAATCGATAGAAATTGGTGGAAGTTAGGAGATGATCCAAGCGATGTGGTCCAGTGCTAAATAGATGCTGATAGAAGAGATGGGAACAAATCAGAATTCCATAGAAATGTTAGATTGAATACTTAAAATCCTCTGACTTGCAAGGGCCGTGCGGGTTCGAGTCCCGCCCTCGGCATTCAGATTCAACAGCTTACAGCACGACGCTAAGGCGACCCTTTAGTGACTTTAATTACCGTGAAACCCACTCCTGTTTTTCTCCTGTATATCAGGAGACCCAAGCCGGATCTTCCTGCGGGGTGAGGACAAGGTGGAAGCCGCCAGTCACTGTGTAGAGTCGCGAATCGATCTTCGCAGCTTCCTCTAGAATATTCTCCACGCCGGAGCTTCCTCAGAATATTCTCCACGCCCGGATGCGAGCAGCCAACCACAATGGCGAGTCCTTTGGGGGTGCGGATAGCGAGCGAAACTTCGTTCATTTCCAGCGTACCCGGCTTCTGCGACCGCGTCGTCAGAACGAACAACCCAAGTGATCACCCGCGCTGGCAGCATGAATTTGAGACGCTCGCTAATTAACGGGTCGAGCGCACCGTTCTAGTTAGACGTGGCTACCATAAATCTGTATCCAGAGACTCTCCATTCGCCATCACACTCTCTCACCATTGTTACTGACTCGGTTCTATTCATTTGACCTTTGAACGTGGTCTCATACTCTAAAACCACATACTCGGCATCTGGTTCCCAAGGTAACACTTCGGTGTAACGCATTGATTTCAGCCTGCGTGCCACGGCTTTCCCAAGTGAATCTTGGATGGTTCTCAAAGAGGATTGCCACTGCTTCTTTGGGACTCCCGATTTGAAGAGATCTTTCTCGGATATGCCGGATTTAAACACTGCCGCGGCATGCTCCCAACTCTCGTCAAAATTACCAGCATCAACTAACACTAGCCATTCTTCGGCCGCCCTAACCGCCGCTTGTTCAGCCTCGTTCGTTTGCATGTCAAATTCTCCGTATTGTCAGCATATTCAATCCACAGGCACCTCCAGCTCTTGCTTATCCGGTTTCAGATAAAACTCCGAGGGCTTCCTACACAGACCTTCTAGTCATCGTGCTAATAAGTCAAGCCCCTACAGATCGGGAACCCATTTCGTAATACTGCTTTCTTAGCTGGGTCCGGTTCGTTGCCGTCGATCTACGCGAGTGCAATACGATGACACTTGGAGTATTCGCGAGCCTAGCTCAGCACGAACGGAAATTGATTAGTCCCGTTTCGAATACAATCCTCTGCATTATCCGGCATTCCACCCTAGTGTCTACTTCGCACGCACACAACCTTCCCTGCATTCTCGTTGAGCTCCGGAAATGATTTTGATACCCCGTTGACTTGGCCCTTCAGGAGTTCTAACATAGGCATTGTTTAACAGATCAGTCTCCCCTAAGCGTCTGGAAGGATCTCCCCTTCCTTAAACGTGGGCGCATGAAGGATCCTCCCTTCCTTGCCTAGGCGCATTTGGTCGCCGCGCACCGCGACTCACAGATTAACGCGGATGTTTCGAGCCCACCGAATCTTTGCGTGGTGCCTACTGCACTTCGCTTTCGGGCTGTGGACGGCGGCTTGATCGCCGCGTGGAACACCGTACAGAAGGGAGGTGCGATAGGTGAAATCACTGACGCACAATATAACGTTTGCGGCTAGGAGCAGAATTCTGCGGAACGCGTTAGGACTGCTGATTGTTGTCTTTACAGCTTCTGTCGCCGTGATTCCCGGCAGCGCTAGAAGGCAGCCACCGTTTGACTTCACTGACGCGTTTTACCTTGCAAACGGAATCAACCCCGACAACATCCTCAACCGAGTCGACGGCACGTGTCCGGTGAGCGACATGCCCTCGTGTTCGGTCGTGGACAACTCGAACAATGATCCCAACCGACGCAACATCCGGGTCCTTTCGACGACCGGCGGGTTCGACCGAGAGGGTAATCCCCTCTTCTACAATATCTTTGGGATGGTGACGCCCAACACGTTTACCAATGATGCTGCGGGTCAAAAAGCGATGGAAATCGCTAATTCCTTCGAGGCATACATTTTCCCGAAGGCGAATGGTGACCCGTTGAGTCCGGCCTTGTCCAACCGGCGACAAGATAACCTCTTCGATACCGGCAACGGCTATTTCGTCAACAACCCTCTGGGACTCTGGACCGCTGTCTTTGTGAGCTATACCCCTGCGGCGCTTAACACTGAGGAGGGCCAGAAAATTCTGGGCACTTTGGCCGCGAAGAACGGAACCGACGCCGACGGCACGCCAATGATCCGTCATGTGAAGGAGATAGACTTCTTGGAGGGCAAAGGCCTTGCAATGGAGCAGACGCGCGCTATGGATGGCTCTCAGGGATTTCGATGGATCATATGACCGTCGCTGAGGGATCCCCGTGGGGGAGCCATAGCACCAGATGCATTCCTCGAGGTCGTTAGACAATCGGGGACGCCGCTCGTCCCTGACACTCAGCAACAGTTCCTCTGCCTCCAGCAGACAGGCAAGTTTTGTAACCAGCTGTAGCCTGGTGAACATTCCGGCTAGGGCCCCGACGCCGCAGTCGGGGCCCCAAGCCTCGTCGAAGCGGGTCTTGAAGTGCTTGGGCCAGTGGAAACTAGCGACTGCACTTGTTTAATGAGCAGCGATGCCGTGGCAAGGTTGGACGTCTTCTAGACAGCCTCGAAAAAATTTTGCACTTAGAGAGGCAATTCGGGCAGGAAAAGATTGCCGAACTCCACTTCGTGAGGCTCACGTTGTAAGCAATGCTCACAGCGAGAAAAAGGGACTTCCAATTAGGGGCAACGGACTCGGAGGAGAGATAAGTGAGTAACGAAGGCAGAAGAAAGTTAGTTAGCCTGGGTCAGAGATAAAAAAGGGAGCTCACCTCACCCACGACTTCGTTAAGAGCCTGGTCGCGAAGCGGCTAAAAGAGAGTGTGAACCTCAGACTAAAAAAGGAGAACGCTCAGCGTTTGGTTACTTCAATGCTGGGCCGAAACCAAAAGGCTCGGGGCCTCGGATGCCTCCGGCAATGGCCTGCTGGTTCAGTTGGCGCAGCCAGCGCCGCTCGGCGCGTTCGATTCGGTCTCCATTCGCGACACAACAAAGAAGGCTTCGGCCCACAGGCCGTCGTCGCTTGCGGCCAAGTCGCTATGAACCCGTAGACCCAATCAGGTGCCAAGGAGCTGGGTTCGGACGAAAAGCAAAAGGGCCCCCAATTGCGTCTGCTAAGCAGGCTGGAGTGGTAGTTTCAATCGGCATCAACGAGCGGGACGGCGGCTACCCTGGACAACACACAGTTGCTTTTTGATTCCGACGGCGCATTGATTCGGCGGCGCCGCAAAATCTCACCCACATATCACGAGCGCATGATCTGGGGACAGGGCGATGGTTCAGGCTTGCGCGCGGTAGACAGCAACGTTGGCCGTATTGGCCAGCTGGCGTGCTGGGAGCATTACAATCCTTTGCGCGTTACGCAATGATGGCCGACGGCGAGCAAATCCACTCGGCGATGTTTCCGGGCTCGATCTTCGGCGATCTGTTTTCTGAGCAGACGGAAGTCGCCATTTGGCAACATGCTCTGGAGTCCGCGTGCTTCGTCGTGTGCGCCACACAGCCTGGCTCAGCCCAGACCAGCAGGCGCAGATCGTCAAGGACACCGGCGGTAGCATTGGTCCCATCTCCAGCGGCTGTTTCACCGTCATTGCGACGCCCGATGGCAGATTGATCCGCGAACCCATTCGGTCGGCTGAAGGCGTGGTGATCGCAGACCTCGACTTCACACTGATCGAAAAGCGCAAACAGCTGATAGACTCCCGCGGCCACTACAGCCGGCCGGAATTACTCAGTCTGCTGATCGACCGCACGCCCACGGCGTATATTCATGAACGGACGACCAGACGGGACCTAACACGACCAGAGGCGGAAGCCTGCAGGTCGTTATCAAATGATTAGGAAGGGATAAGAATACAGAAGATGATTATTCAACTGAAGAGACTCAGCGTCGTCTCGAGGAGACCATTTGATGAAGTGGTCACGCGACTAACAGCGACGATTGGCCGTCCAGATATGAAGACTTTTTACAACGAGATGGCTGCGGCACCTAATCTTGCTGATTAGGAGAAGGTTGTGCAAGGGGCGATCGGATCCTCGGATCTAATGGAGTTCGTCCGCTTTGATGCCGGCGAGGTGCTGCGCAAAGAGGATGGTGGACACGGATTCAAGATGCTTCGCCTCGTCGTTGGGAATCCTCTCATCATGAAAGAGATGGCCAAGACCGTCCGAGCCGCGTCGTACGCGCCCGTCACGATTCTCGTTGACGAGCGTGATGACGGCGTGCACCTTTCCTACGACTCGATGGCAAGCCAGTTCACTCCGTACGATAGCGGGCCCGATCTTGCCGTCGCCAGGGATTTGGATACGTAGGTCGAGCGTCTGCTCGAAGCAGCTGCGGAGGCGGACGAACAACACATATCACGCAACAGAGTGTCTGGCTAACCGGTATCACTTCCGGACTTGACTACGACACAGGAGGAACTACTCATGTCAATCAAAAGCGATGTGCTTCCCCAATATCTCGGCAGTGGCGATCCCGCGCTCAAAGACTACTACCCGGAGTGGCTTAAGAACATGGCCGAAGACGCCACAGTGGAGGGCTCGATGATTGACGGCGTCGTGGTAGGCGCGGAGGGTGTCCGATCAGTGGTGCTGACCATCAAGTCGCTGTATGACCGCCAGGAGTTTAAGTTTGTCGGCCCTTACGGCGACAACGGCTGGCTCGAGGACTACGTCGCCGAAGTTGGCGGCGAGCCAATCGGCTGTGTCGTACTGATCAAGCGCAACGACGCTGGGCAGACCCAGCATGTCGTAGCGAGTTATCGGCCACGCACTTCGGTCATGCGCTTCGCCCGCCTGCTGGCGAGGGAATTCGCCGGGACGTCGATTGCCGAGCACTTTGCCTCCAGCGAGGTCTGAAGCGCTTTCCTTCGGCTGCGGAAATTTGCCAAGTTGATGACAGGAGTTCAATATGAAAACGATTCGAATCGTGTGCGTTGTGCTGCTGGCTCTCGGAAGTGCGTTAGCGCTGACTGCGGCCTCTGCGCAACAAGCGGGGAGCAAACGCACCGACTTGCAGCGGCACGATTTGAGTGCGCCCGGACGCGAGGTCATCCAGGTGCGCGTCGACTTCGGCCCGGGATATGTCGCCCCGATGCACACACACCCTGGAGAAGAGATCATCTACGTCCTCGAGGGCGCGTTGGAGTACGAGATCGGCGGCCAGAAATCAAAAGTAAAAGCCGGCGATGTTTTGTTCGTTCCGGCCGGTGCACCGCATACGGCGAAGAATATCGGCGGCGATAACGCGGCGGAGCTCGCTACGTATATCGTCGAAAAAGGAAAGCCTTTGATCACCTTGGTGAAGTGAGGATGCGTAGTATGAATACTGAGAGGAGTGCGCAATGAAGGATCTATTGGATTTCGTTGTCGAGGCACACGGCGGGTTAGAGCGCTGGAGCAAAGTGGCTGCCGTAACGGTGGCTGCTTCGGTCACCGGAGAAATATGGAAGGTCAAAAGCAAGCCCGACTACTTGAAAAACGTAATCTTCGAGGTCGACACGAAAAGGGAACGGGTGACTGGGGATTTTCCCGGCCAAGACAAGCGATCGTTCTTCGAGCCTAACCGCGTCGAGATCAAACGTCGTGATGGAACTATCATCGAAAGCCGCGATGATCCCGAAGCGTCGTTTCGGGGACAGGAGCAATTTACGCCATGGGATGACTTGCATGTCGCGTACTTTAGCGGAGAGGCGTTCTATACCTATATCAACACACCATTCCTCTTTACCTACGAAGAATTTTACAGTGAAGAGATTGCTCCCATTCAGGTTGACAGAGAGACCTGGCGTCGTCTGAAAGTCACATTCCCGGATACGGTTAAGAGCCACACTAAGATACAGGTCTTCTGTTTTGGTCCTGACGGTCTGTTACGGCGTCATGACTACAATGTTGACATCCTTGGCGTTGCACCGGGATTCAATTACGCCTCCGATTATCGGGAGGTCGATGGGATCGTCTTTCCAACAAAACGACGAGTCTATGCGCATGAGGTCAAGTCCCAGCTTGCGAAGGAGCCTCATTTGGTCAACATCGATATGGGCCAAATCACTCTCGCGTACTCTTCGGTTGCTGGCGTTTGAACGCGGCGATCTCGCGCTGGTTAGCTGCGGCCATGCGACAAGTCCAAGGGCACAGCGGAGATGGTCTTAACCGAGTCAGTCTCTCAAGAATTCTGCAGATCACGCGCGCCTGGTGCGGGCGATGGACCGACTGGCGACCTGGTTGGAGCAGTCTACTGCAGAAGGACTCGCCGCGCTCAACTCTTCACGAGCATCAACCTAATTGGAAGGGAGATACGACAAATGGCAAAGAGGCAAAACGAGTCGGAATCAAGCCGGAGCGTGAGCACCCAGCCAAGTCTCCATCATCGTGTGTGTGAAATCCAATCGTACGGAACCGTTAATCACGCGCTGCCGCTGGATCTGGAAGAGCCCGTGCGGCTGCAGATAGCCAGCCAGCTAAACCAACTGCTCGCAGATACAATGACACTACGCGATCTATACAAGAAGTGTCATTGGCAGGTCGCGGGTCCGACCTTCTATCAACTGCACCTGCTGTTCGATAAGCACTATGGCGAACAAAATGAGTTGGTTGATGCGATAGCCGAGCGCATTCAACTGCTCGGAGGCGTCAGCCTGGCGATGGCCGCGGATGTGGCTGAGACTACGCAGATTGAAAGAGCACCACGGGGACGGGAAGAAGTACCGGTGCAACTATCGCGGTTGATCGATGCTCATCAGATCATCATTCAGCAGTCCAGACCGTTGGCGCGACGCGCTGCCGAACTCGGCGACGACGGCACCAACGAATTGCAGGTTTGGTTTCTAAGCGAACATCTGGTTGATGTTCCGTTAGTAAAAGCAAACGAACGAGCGGCCGCCGCTGGCGCAAGAGCGCGCCATCGTGTTGTAAGGCAGCTGCCTCATTGGTCAAAATGCCCTCTATCAACAGCATTTCGAGATCTGCTAGTTTACACAATACCCCTTACCAGACGTAGAATTTCAGCTTGAACCGACTATCCGTACAGCAAAATACCAAAAGATGAATAAGGAGCTACTGCCATGAAGAACCCGATCACCCCCGAGGGCGCTGCTTCAGCGCAGAACCCGCTGCCGCCTGT
>Ga0126382_10000999_pt1 | contig 11379 bp, 10 predicted proteins | sample PanSoiMetPlot_30_FD_92548 | JGI IMG/M metagenome (GOLD analysis project Ga0126382, IMG submission 92548) | Tropical forest soil microbial communities from Panama - MetaG Plot_30 | ecosystem: Environmental > Terrestrial > Soil > Tropical forest > Bulk soil | place: Panama | collected 2016-02-17 | reverse complement strand
TCTCGTACAAACGACCATCCATGCTGATCCTTGCGGTTTCCGGTTTGCGCAAACCGGCAATGGTCTCGAGCAATGATGTTTTGCCCGCGCCGGAGGGTCCGAAAATTCCTGTGCGGGCGTTTTGAAGATCGACGTCCACCTCGAGGGTGAACTGTTCCAGGCGGAATGATAACTGCCGAATTTCCAGCTTCATCTTAACGCCGATCTTTTCATTAGCGTTTCGCTCAACCACACAGCGCCAAAGGCGATAACGATAGCAACTATGAGAAGCCGATATGCGACGGGGTCGTGTCCGAGTTGCACCGCTTCGAATATCTCCAGCGAAAGCGTTGTAGTCCTTCCTGGAATATTTCCTGCAACGAGGATGGTGGCCCCAAATTCGCCAACGGCGCGGGCAAACGCCAGGACAATTCCGGCAACGATTCCGCGCGAAGCGAGCGGAAGCGTAATGGTAAAAAAGACCCGAGCATTTCTGGCGCCGAGAGTCCGCGCGATTTGCTCCAGGCGTTGATTGACGCTTTGAAATCCAACGCGGGCGGAACGTACCAAAAGCGGAAACGACATAACTGCAGCAGCCGCAACCACGGCGCGCCAGGTAAAAACGACGTCCATCCCGAAATGTTCGTGTAAGAAATGGCCGACACCGCCGCGACGACTGAAAAATTTTAAAAGAAGCAAACCGGTCGCTACGGGCGGAAGCACCAGTGGCAGGGTTACCAAAGTCTCGACCAAAAGTTTTCCCGGCCAACGATATCTGGCCAGGGGCCAGGCTATCGCTAATCCGATGGGCAAAATCAGCAACGTGCTAAGCGTGCACGCGCCGAGCGTGAAACGGACAATCTGCCATTCAGCCGGCGTCAGCCACATGGGCTAGAATTTCACGATGAACCCGTATCGCTCGAATACTTTTCGAGCGTTGTCCGATTCCAGGTAACGCAGAAAACCTTCCGCCGCGGTCTTGTTCTTAGCCTCTTTGAGGAGTGCGATTGGATAGCGAATCGCCGGTCCTTTTTCTACGGGAACCTCGAACGCGATTTTTACCTTTCTCGAAATTTTCGCGTCAGTCTTGTAAACAAAACCGGCATCGACATTGCCCGATTCCACGGCGGCGAGCGCCGCCCGCACGTTTTCTGTCGGCACAATTTTCGACTCAAGTTTTTCCCAGAGACCAAGTCCGCCCAGGTATTCTTTTGTATAGATACCAGCCGGCACCGCGCGCGGGTCGGCAATCGCGATCTTTTGCGTTTTCGAAATGAGCTCCTCCGGCGAAGCAATGGTCAGCTTGCTGTCGAAAGGAACGACGATTACGAGCGAATTCGAAAGCAAATCGCGCCGGGTTTCTGTCGCGATCAGTCCCGCTTTTTGCAAATCGTCCATCTTTGCTTCATCCGCTGAGAAAAAGATGTCGGCTGGCGCGCGCTCGGCAATCTGGCGCGCAAGCAGACTCGACGCTCCAAAATTAAACGAAATTTTGTCGCCGCTCTGCTTCTCATAATCAGCCGCGATTTCCTTCATCGCATCAGTAAGGCTGGCCGCCGCGTAGACAGTGACCTCGGCGCCATTGACATTGTGCAAGGCCAACGTCGCCGCCAAAATGAAGATCGCCCCTGAAAGTTTAGGCATTCCGCATTCTGTTTCTTTTACCGCTCATGACAAGTCGCTTCCTCTTTGGATTTCTGGGGTTAACGTGGCTGGTGACGTCGAGTGACACTTTTGCCGAACCAAAGCCTGCGCGTCCCGAGCACACCAACCGTCTTGCGCAGGAAAAGTCGCCTTATCTTCTTCAGCATGCCCATAATCCTGTTGATTGGTATCCATGGGGTGAAGAAGCTTTTTCCAAGGCACGGCGGGAGAACAAACCGATCTTCCTTTCGATTGGTTATTCGACCTGTCACTGGTGCCATGTGATGGCGCACGAATCTTTCGAAAACGAAGAGGTCGCTGCGATCATGAATCGCGAATTTGTAAACATCAAGGTAGACCGGGAAGAGCGGCCCGATGTTGACCGCGTTTACATGACATTTGTGCAGGCTACCACCGGTGGAGGCGGCTGGCCGATGAGTGTCTGGTTGACCCCTGACCTGAAGCCATTCGTTGGAGGAACGTATTTTCCGCCTGAGGATCGATACGGTCAGTCGGCGTTTAAGACGGTGCTCGAACGGATCGCGACGGCATGGAAGGAAAACCACGAAAGAATTGCCGAACAAGGCGGCAAGATTGTTGCGGCGCTCCGCGAATCTCAATCGGCGGCACCTGCGGAAGGAAAGATCGACGCAGCGATCACGGACGCCGCTTACCGGCAAATTGACCGCAGTTACGATCCGAAGGAAGGCGGCTTCGGTAATGCACCGAAGTTTCCGCGACCGGTGACGCTCAATTTTCTCACGCGGTTTTACGCACGCGATCCCAAGGGCGAATCGGGCAAGCATGCGCTCGAAATGACTTTGTTCACACTGCGCAAAATGGCTGCGGGCGGAATGCATGATCATCTCGGAGGCGGGTTTCACCGTTACTCCGTGGATCGCTACTGGCACGTACCGCATTTCGAAAAAATGCTTTACGATCAGGCGCAACTTGCTGTCGCTTATCTCGACGCATTTCAGATAACGCAAGATCGGCAATACGAGACAGTGGCGCATGACATTCTCGATTACGTCGCTCGCGACATGACATCGAAGGAAGGCGGCTTCTTTTCCGCCGAAGATGCAGACAGCCCTGTAGCCGGGATCGGTGATCCCGGCCACAACAGGTCCGCCGAAGGCGCATTCTATATCTGGACGAAAAAGGAAATCGACACCGCGCTTCGCGATGCCGCCGAGATCTTCGATTTCCATTACGGCGTGCAGCCGCATGGCAATGCACCGGAAGGAAGCGATCCTCAGGATGAATTTCGCGGCAAAAATATTTTAATTGTGCGCCACACGATTGCGGAAACCGCGAAGCACTTTCACAAGACAGAGGAAGAAATCGGAAAACTACTCGCAGCGAGTCGCGAGAAATTGTTCTCGATTCGTGCCAAGCGTCCGCGGCCCCATCTCGACGACAAGATCATTGCCGCCTGGAATGGCCTGATGATATCGGCTTACGCTCGCGGCGCGCAAGTGTTCGATCCTGCGACTGCGGGACGCTACCTGGGAATTGCAACACGTGCCGCAAAGTTTCTTCAGGCCAACTTATACGATTCGTCGCGCAAGATTTTGTATCGCAATTACCGCAGTGAACGCAGCGATATCGAGGGCTTCGCTGACGATTACGCATTCGTGATTCAGGGCCTTCTCGATCTTTACCAGGCGTCGTTCGATGTAGAATGGCTGAAATTCGCGGTCCAGTTGCAGGAGACCCAGGATCGGCTGTTTCTCGACGAAAAGAACGGCGGATATTTCAGCACGAGCGGCAAAGATGAAAGCGTGTTCCTTCGGATGAAAGACGATAACGACGGTGCAGAGCCGGCCGCGAGCTCCGTCGCAGCGCTGAATCTGTTGCGGCTGGTACAATTAGGCGATGCTCCCGCGCTTGCGGGAGCGGAACAGGCCCGAAAAACGATCGATGCATTTGCGACGACTCTGTCCCACTTCCCCAGTGCGATGCCGCAAATGCTGGTGGCGGTTGACTACGCGTCAAGTAAGCCGCGCCAAATCGTGATTGCCGGGAAGAAGGACGCCGCGGAAACCAAGGCGTTGCTCAGAGAGGTGAATCGGCATTTTTTGCCGAAGACAATCCTGGTGCTCGCCGATGGCGCTGAAGGCCAGAAATACCTCGGGGATAAAAACGAAGCGATCCGCGCCATGTCCCCGATCGAGGGAAAATCAGCCGCTTACGTCTGCGAAAATTTTACCTGCAAAGCGCCGGTAATTGATTCGAAAGAACTCGCCGACTTGCTCTCAAAATAATCGGGTCGCCAAAAGCAAAACCTGTAGCCACGGCCCTGCGGGCTGTTTCTTGACCTGTTATTGCCGACAGTCGTGCACCGGCCACAGGCTGGTGGCTATAGCTACTTGCTCCCTGGCTTAACTGCGGGGATTTTCGCCAGATCAGGCGGCAGATTGTCTGAGGGAAAGTTCTCCACGGTCATCTCGACCAAACTAACAAACGGACAGCCAAAATCGGGTTTGGCTTCGCCGCTTCTATCGACAATCACGCCGACTGCTGAGACGATACCACCGTGTGCGCGTACGATGTCGATTGTTTCCTGCACGCGCCCGCCGCGTGTCACCACGTCTTCGACCACGACGAATTTTTCACCGGGCGAAATTTGAAAACCCCGGCGCAACATCAGCTTGCCCTCGTCTTTCTCAACAAAGATGTGGCGCTTACCTAACGCGCGGCCGACCTCCTGGCCGACAATGATTCCGCCGAGGGCAGGGGAGATCACTGTCTCAGAATCAAATTCGCGCAGTTTGTCGGCGAGCCATCCACACACCGTCGCTGCCACCGCTGTGTCCTGAAGGAGCAAAGCGCATTGGAAATACTCCCGGCTGTGCAGTCCAGAGCGCAAAATAAAGTGGCCGTCCAGCAGTGCACCCGTTTTGCGAAATAGCGCGAGAATATCGTTGCTCATTCTCCTGTAGGGCGTTTCTGTGAAACGCCATTTGAGCAGGCATCTGACACAGACGCCCTACAAAAGTATGCCGGTGCCACAGAATTTACCCGGATGTATCATAAGCTGTTTGTCCACCCTCATCCGCCATTGCGATAACTTCGATTTCCACGTTCACGCCCTTTGGCAACGCCGACACTTGAACAGTGGAGCGAGCTGGGGGATCCTGCTGGAAATAGGAGCCATAGATCTCGTTAACGGTCTGGAAATCGCCAAGGTTGGTGAGGAAGATCGTTGTCTTAACGACGCTATCGAAAGTTAATCCCTCAGCCTTCAAAATGGCTGCGACGTTGTCCATCACGCGTCGCGTCTGCGCGGTGACGTCACCGGGCACGATTTGGCCTGATTTTGGGTCCAGCGGAATCTGGCCGCTGCAAAACAAGAAGCTTCCGCTGCGCACCGCCTGCGAATAAGGACCAATCGCTCCCGGGGCTTGGCTCGTGGAAATGATTTTCTTCATCCCGCGATCTTAAACGCCGAAGCGCGCGGCGCAATCATTCCGATACGGCACCTTGCTGTCTTTGTTGATCGAGCTTCTGGTGAAAATCCTTTTCGCTTTCGCTCAGATAACGCTTGTAGCCTTCCGAATCGACAAAAGCATTTGTGTCACCACGCATCAGGCGCTCGTGCTTATCGACGAAATGAAAGAACCATCCGTGCGATGCGAGAAAAATATCGCACGGCAGGTTTCTTAAGACGGCGAACGATTTTACAAAGTCCGCCGCGATGCCGGGATAGCTTTCTTGTCCAACGAACTTGTAGTCGAGCGAGCTTTGGCTACCAACGAAAACGACGTTGTACGTTCTGACGCCATCCTGGATTTGTGTTGTCCAGGTTGTGTTCCCTTTTGTGTGTCCGGGAGTCAAATGAGCGGTCATAGCTTGATCGCCGAGTTGAAGCGATTCGCCATCTTGAATGATTTTGTCCGGCTCAATCGGCGGAAAAAGCAGCGTGTCGCCGAATCGAAAGTCGCCATGGCCGCCCTTGCGCAGCAGACCGGCGTCGCCTTCGCTGGCTGCGAATTTTGCGCCGGTCACCTTCTTGAGCTCAGCCAGACCGCCAGCGTGATCGCAGTGCGCGTGGCTATTGAGCAAATATTTTACGTCGCTCAATTTGAAACCTAGCTGCACAATGTTTTGCTCGATTTGGGGAGCGGTTTCGACAAATCCGCCGTCGAGCAGGAAATGACCCTGTGGGGTGGTAATTAGATATGACGCGATCTCGATTGCGCCGACATAGTAAAGATTTCCAACGATCCGAAACGGTGGTACGGGTTTGTTCCATTCCCGACTGGTCGCATCGGCTTGACCATTCGCTTTCCCGATAGCAACCAGGATAAAGGCAACCGCGATGCCGATCTTCTTCACGGCCAAGCTTAGGTGCAACGATTCTTCCATACAACAAGGCCTCGTCGTTGTAGGCACGGCTCTGCGTCGCCGTGTATCTTTTCATATCGGCCCCGACTTGGCATCGCGCTTACAGCGATGGGCTGATTGATACTGCGGGAATCTGACCGATATTAGCGGCTCAAATGGTTGGCTGGATTTTAAAGAAAATTCTCGGTTCAAAGAATCAGCGTGAGCTCAGGCGGCTGTCACCGAGCGTGCGCCGGATCAACGAGCTGGATGAGCAGTTCAAAAGCTTGTCCGATGATGAGTTGCGCTCCAAGACCGCAGCTTGGAAGGAAGAGTTCTCCAAAATTCCGGAGCTGGAGGATCAATGGAAAAAGCTGGGTGAGATTCTGCCGGAAACGTTCGCAGTAGTGAAAAATGCTGCGCGCAGGCTGAAAGAGCGGCAACACAGTTTCACCGTGTGCGACCAGCCCATGGTCTGGGACATGGTGCACTTCGATGTGCAATTACTCGGTGGAATCGTCCTGCATCGCGGCCGGATCGCTGAGATGGCGACCGGCGAAGGCAAAACTTTGGTGGCGACTCTCCCGTTGTATCTAAATGCGCTCACTGGCCGCGGCGCACATCTGGTGACGGTGAACGATTATCTGGCGCGACGCGACGCGGAATGGATGGGGCAACTTTACACTTTCCTTGGACTTACAGTTGGCTGTATTCAGCACGATCAGGAACCGGATGAACGTCGCGAACAATACGCGATGGACATTACCTACGGTACAAACAGCGAGTTCGGTTTCGATTATCTACGCGACAACGGCATGGCCACAACGCGCGAGCAGCAGGTTCAGCGCGGTTATCATTATGCCATCGTCGACGAAGTCGATTCCATTTTGATCGATGAAGCTCGAACGCCGCTTATCATCAGCGGCCCAGCGACCATCTCCACGCATCAGTACGATAAATGGAAACCGCTTATCGAGCAGTTGGTTCGCAAGCAAAACATGCTGTGCAACCGAATCGCAAGTGAAGCGATCGAGAAATTTGAGCAGAGCGATGTGGAGAAGGGCGGGCTTCTAATGTTCAAAGTGAAACTCGGTCAGCCGCGCAATAAGCAGTTGCTGCGCATGATGGAAGACCCGGACAAGCGCCGTGCTGTCGATAAGGCCGAGCTTTCATTTTACCAGGACACGCGCAAGGAAGAATTGTTCGCGCTAAAAGAAGAGCTTTTCTTTACCATCGACGAAAAATCGAACGAAGCCGATCTCTCCGAGCAAGGGCGCAGCTTTCTCAATCCGGATGACCCGAACGCGTTCGTGCTGCCGGACTTGATTAACGAATTCACCGAGATTGATCTCGACCAGGCACTTTCGCCTGAGGAGAAAGACAAGAAAAAAGCGGAACGCCAGCAACATTGCGACGCCCAGGCCGAACGGATCCACAATATTTCACAGCTACTTCGGGCGTACTGTTTGTTCGAGAAGGACGTCCAGTACGTCATCGAGGACAATAAGGTCGTGATTGTTGATGAGTTTACGGGCCGAAAAATGCCGGGACGCCGATGGAGCGACGGTTTGCATCAGGCGGTTGAAGCGAAGGAAGGTGTGCAGATCGATCGCGAGACCCAGACCCTGGCGACGATCACGATCCAAAATTATTTCCGGCTTTACCAAAAACTGGCGGGGATGACCGGCACGGCCGAAACCGAAGCCGCAGAGTTTCACGATATTTACAAATTGGACGTGAACGTGGTTCCGACCAACCGGCCGGTGAGACGAACGGACCACAACGATCGCATCTACAAAACGCGGCGCGAAAAATACAACGCAGTCATTAAGGAGATCAAAGAAGCTCACGCAAAAACTCAGCCAGTGCTGGTTGGAACGGTGAGCGTCGAATCTTCAGAGCTGCTCAGCCGAATGCTGAAGCGCGAGAAGATTCCGCACAATGTTTTGAACGCAAAGTTCCATATGCAGGAAGCCGAGATCGTGGCGCGCGCCGGGCAACCGGGCACGGTCACGATATCGACAAACATGGCCGGTCGCGGAACCGATATTAAGCTTGGCCCAGGGGTGACAGAGCTCGGCGGTTTGATGGTTGTCGGCACCGAACGTCACGAGGCGCGTCGAATCGATCGACAATTGCGCGGGCGTTGTGCGCGACAGGGCGATCCGGGCGCATCGCGGTTCTATGTCAGTTTCGAAGACGATCTCATGCGCAATTTCGGCGCGGCGGACCGGATGACGAAAATCATGGAGCGCTTCGGGCTCGAGGAAGGCCAGGAGCTGGAACACCGGTGGCTGAACAAATCCGTCGAGACCGCGCAGAAACGCGTGGAGCAACGCAACTATCTGATCCGAAAACGCACACTCGATTTCGACGATGTGATGAACATGCAGCGGGAGGTGGTGTACACCTATCGCAATGAAGTCATCGATTCGGAGGAGCCACGCAAACTTATCTTCGAAGTAATCGACGAGTCCGTGCCGGCGAAGGTGAAAGAGTATCTCGATGTCGATGAACCGAATTACACCGGCCTCATGCATTGGGTGAACACGACCTTCCCGCTCGGATTGACCAAGGAGAAGGCGCAGTTCGACACGCGCACGGTTGATCAAAACGCCCGGTTTTTGGTCGGGAAGATCAAGGAGGCGTACGAGCGTAAATCGAGTCATGAAGAGCCAACAGCCGTCAAGAGCCTCGAGCGTTACATCATTCTCAACGCCATCGACCGCCTCTGGCAGGAGCATCTCTATGCGATGGACGCCTTGCGTGAGGGCGTCTATCTCCGCGGTTACGCGCAGAAGGATCCGCTCATCGAGTACAAGACCGAAGCATACGACATGTTTGTCGAATTGATGGCGAACATTAAGAACGAAGTGCTGAACAATCTGTTCCGAAGCACCTCGAATTTGCAGGCGTTCGAGAATTTCCTCGCCACATTGCCGCAATTCTTGATGCGCGAGCACGCGCCGGCTGCGCCCTCTGCTGGTGCCGACGCGCGTATGCGTCAGCCCGTTGGCGCGATGGCAGGAGTCGCAGCCGGAGATGGCGATGGCGCAGGCGAAGTGTCAATTGATTTACCGGTTCGTCGTTCGGTGCCAAAAGTCGGCCGCAACGAACCGTGCCCCTGCGGCAGTGGAAAAAAATACAAGAACTGCTGCGGACGGGTCGCCTAATTTCGCGTCGTCTTAGGCTGTCATTCCAAGCGAAGTCGAGAATGGAGTGGCTGGGGAAGCCGCGACATAGACGGGAAGGCCGGAGGCTGAGCGAACGGGAGTGAGCGAATCAAATCTCTTGGCGGAAGGCGATCGGAAAAAAATTAGAGATGTCTCCAGCCTTCGCATAAAGCTACGGCGTGGCAGGCGACTCCGCTCGACATGACAAGTCAGGACGGAGTGGACAGTTCGTAGGTCGTGATCTCCAGTACGTGGCCGTCGGGATCACGAAAATAGATGGAATGCGAGATCTCGTGATCTTGGAATTCGAATTTGATCCCGCGTTTTTCGAGCTCGCGCTGCGCGGCGAGAAAATTCTCCCGGTTCGCGCGAAAAGCGAGATGAAGCAGCCGGAGTTCGCGGTGGCTTGAAGATGCCGATTTCGCGTCCGGTTTCGCAGGGAACAACGCGATCCCGGTATTTCCTTTCCCAACAAAAGCCGGAACGCCGTCCCACATTCCCTCATGAAGTCGCTCGAATCCCAAGACCTCAATGTACCATTTCGCCGATCGCTCAATGTCGCGAACGCCCATAGCTACGTGGTCAATTCCTTCGAGATGCATAACAGGTTAGAACTTACAAAATCGTTCCGATAATGAAATAAGGGATTGGCGGAAGGGAAGATCAGGTGGAACGCGTTGTCCTCAACGCGTTGGCAACCGGCGCGGCTCTGCCGCCTGATTGTCGTAATCGATGTCAGCGAGCAACGTGCAATGCAAAACTGCGCCTTCGGCGATTCTTTCTCGCATCGCCTTGAGGACAAGTCGATCCACCTACAACTGCGCTTCGTGCGCGTTGATGCAACTCAACGCGCATAATCCAAACGGTCATCCAATTTTCCATTCCGCAACGCGTCGAGAAATGCTGCGTAATCTTTGAACGGACCTCCAAGCGCATTCCAAGTCTCCTTTGGTTTCGTGTCACCCTTGGACAGTTTGGCAACCAAGACGTGAAAGCTGTGATCGATTCCGCCCTGCTCGAAATGGACAACGTAGTAATCGCCACCAGCCGCTGCCCAAATCAGGCGCTTCCATGGGAGAGTTGGATCCGTGGTGGCGTCAGTCGCGTTCCAACTCTGTCTCGGGTCTGCGAGCTTGCCATTATCGTCGACACAAAGGGCAACGACTGCAGGCGGCAAATCCTTGGTGGAATGAATTTCGTGGAAGCGCGAGGAATCCTGCAAGATCTTGCGATCTTCGCCAGAGAGCTTCGTCACATCTGCGTAGCACAACATCTGGATCGCAGCGGCGGAAAGCAGGACAAGACCAAAAGGCATCGCATGGTGCAGCGTTGTAGCCACGGCGCTGTGTCGCCGTGCTGGCGTAGGCAACGGTGCAACAACGCCTCGACAGAGCGAGGCGGCTACAACATTCGGGACAAGAGCTCTAATCTGTTTCATACCTTTGTTTAGACTCTAGCTGCACCACGCCTCAACGCGTTCGATTTTGTTCGTAGTTTCCACTGTGAGGATGGTGATACCGCCCTTCTTTGCACTGATAACGTTCCGATCGTCGGTAATCTCGAAGCCTGCTTTCTGAAGCTGGCTCCGAATGCTGTCGAGTGTGGTGTCAGGAGTGATGTCTATTCCATCGATTTGCACATGACCGCTGAACTTACCCGAGTGTTTGTCTTTGTCCTTGTCGTACGCGTCGACGAACCAGACTTGGAGCTTGAATATCTTTCCTTTATCCGAACCACGGAAACCTTTCTGCATATGTATCCCGGCGTCACGCCATGCGTAAACGCGCACACCCAGTCCTGCCACATAGGTATCCTGTGGCCGGCCGAGCGCGTTTTCCGCCGCCGCGAGCGAAATGTAGCGGCCGCCGCCACCTTGCGAACCGTTGCGAAGCTCGACACCATTGATCCGAATCGAGCTTTCCGAAATCGTGACACTCAGTGAGCCGACAGCAATGCATGGGTGGGCAAACAGTGCGGTGACGGCGGCAATCAAAGGTATTACTTTCATTACCTAACAGGTGAACGAAGAGCTACGGTTACCAGAGAGGAATCCTATCGCAAACCGAATTACCAACACAGGTTGGCCCGATTGAGTTGTTAGGCCCGCCCTAGACCTGGAATTATTCCAACACTGCTGTTGCCTCGATTTCTACCAGGAAATCAGGATCAGCCACGGGCGGAGACTCCGATCCAACTGCTGGCAGGCCGCTGTTCTGTTGAGAAAAACTCGGACCGGCTGCGATTCGCTTCATCG
>Ga0126382_10000998_pt1 | contig 11385 bp, 8 predicted proteins | sample PanSoiMetPlot_30_FD_92548 | JGI IMG/M metagenome (GOLD analysis project Ga0126382, IMG submission 92548) | Tropical forest soil microbial communities from Panama - MetaG Plot_30 | ecosystem: Environmental > Terrestrial > Soil > Tropical forest > Bulk soil | place: Panama | collected 2016-02-17 | reverse complement strand
GGTCAGCTTCCCGCTTACGAGTGGAACTTCGGCGATGTCAATCCCCCTGTGCACGCCTGGTCGACGATATTCACTTATCGATTGGAAAAGGCACAAACCGGAGAAGGAGACGTTGAATGGCTGAAGAGCTCATTCCAAAAGCTGCTGCTGAATTTCACCTGGTGGGTAAACCGCAAGGACCGCACTGGCAGAAACGCGTTTGAAGGCGGATTCCTGGGTTTGGACAATATTGGCGTATTCGATCGCAGCGCTCCGCTGCCGACAGGTGGATATCTGGACCAGGCAGACGGCACCGCGTGGATGGCGCTCTTCTCTCAGAACATGCTCGAGATCGCGGCGGAACTGGCAATGATCGACCCGTCCTACCAGGATATGGCGATCAAGTTTAGTGAGCACTTCCTTTGGATCGCTTCGGCAATGAGCCGCATGGGCGGAGACGAGGGGATGTGGGATGAGGAGGACGGATTCTTCTATGACGTTCTTCGGCTGCCAAACGGTCAGGCGAAGAGGCTCAAGGTCCGCTCTATGGTTGGCCTTCTTCCTCTGTGCGCGGCGACTACTTTTGACGGAAAGTTAATCGCAAAGTATCCCGAACTCGGAGCGAGCCTCCAATCGTTTCTGGCAGCTCGACCCGAGTTGCGTAGACAGATTCACGATCCAGGAAAGCAAGGTGTCAGTGGCCGGCGGCTCGCGTCTGTTCTGGATGAGACCAGACTTCGTCGCGTGCTGAACAAGATGCTCGACGAGAATGAGTTCTTGAGCCCTTATGGGATCCGATCACTGTCGCGCTTTCACGCAGACCATCCCTACGTTATTTATGTTGGAGGACAGCAATTCCGTGTTTCGTACCTCCCTGCGGAATCCGACAGCGGCATGTTTGGCGGCAACTCCAACTGGCGAGGGCCGATTTGGATGCCCGTAAATGGATTGATCGTTCGCGCTTTGCTGCAGTACTACTCCTTCTACGGCAACGACTTTACTGTGGAGTGTCCGACAGGTTCGGGTCGCCAGATGAATCTGTTCCAGGTCGCAGAAGAGATATCGCACCGGCTGGCTAACATCTTCCTGCGCGGAAATGACGGTCGTCGTCCAGTATATGGCGGCACCCCCAAGTTTCAGGATGATCCGAACTGGCGAGACCTGGTGCTCTTCTACGAGTACTTCCACGGGGATAACGGAGCCGGCCTCGGCGCCAGCCATCAAACAGGCTGGACCGGGCTTGTTGCGCGGTTGATGCATTTCTTTGCAACTACGGCGCCCGAGCGCGTCCTCGATACAGGCGCCAAGGCTGGTTTTGAGGCAGAGGCTGCCCTGAAGAGGAGAAGGGTTGGCGGAAGTTGAGACTGAGAGTAGAGGAGGCGTACAACCGCGCGAGAATAGGTAAGGCCGCTATCAAAACTTGCGCATGAATGATACGAGCCTATCAGAAATTGGCGCCGGGGTTAGTGGAGAGTAAGTGTCAAGTGAGCCGACAGAACCCGTGACAACACGCTACCCGTGGCTCAGGACCCGACGCACAACCGTCATTCTCGTAAGTCTCACGCTGCTGGTATTTTTGTTATCCGCACCCGCGGCATTGAAGGACGCTTATGAGCGCGGCGGCTTTTATCTGTTTTCTCTGTCCTTCTTCGAGGATATTCCAAAGCGACTCAACGGTCCGGGTCGCTTTCGTTTTATCCTGCAACCTCTCATGGCGATAATTCTGGGTGTTCGAAGCGGGTTGGCCGACGCACGAGCCGGTAACCCGCCATATCTGTACGGCGTGTTCTTTCGTTCTGATCGTCGAAGCGAGCTGTTACGAAGTGGTCTCGAGACCGTGATAAACCTTCTGTTGATGGGGATCCTAATGGATGCCATCTTCCAATGGTTTATCCTGGGCGCGTCGTATCCCGGCGCTGCGCTCGTCGTTGGGCCGGTGCTAATAATGGGCCCATACGCGCTCGCGCGAGCGCTCTCGAATCGCTTCGCACGTTCTCGAATAGAAGGAAAACCTCCAGCCAGTCGGGAAGATCAAGCGGAGTCTCTTAAGACGTAGCAGAATTTACTAATTCCCAAGGAGCGCACGGACCACTCTTTTCGCTGTTCGATCTTCGTCTCAGGTGTCTCTTGTCGACAACCTGCGTTAACGAAAAGGGTGGCAGTTGTGAAACGAGTTCGAAATGATCCAAAAATCAAGAGTGATAATTGTTACCTGCACATTATTGATCGGACTGTGCCCCTCAATAGTTGAGTCGGGTTCCCCACCTCAGCGAGAACGTAGTGTGATATGGCGCAATCCGGGCGATGTTCGAAGACTGGATTTAGCCTCCGGGCCTGGTGGTCGCGCTGGCGCACCAGCGCCGCCCTTCAAGTTCATAAACGAAGACAAAGGAGGAACTAATCCAAAGATCGAGGTACGTGATGCGCGCGGAGTTGTGTGGGGAGTGAAGTGGGGCGAAGAAGTCAACTCGGAAGTTTTCGCATCTCGATTGGTCTGGGCTGTTGGCTATTACGTAGAACCAACCTACTTCGTAAGGAGTGGGAGAATCCTTGGCGTCACAAAGCTTGATCGGGCCAAAAAGTATGTTGGTTCTGATGGCAGCTTCACCGAAGCGCGGTTCGAACAAAAGGACAAGAGCATCCAGACACTGAGTGACAAAGACAGTTGGCGATATGATCGGAACCCGTTTGTCGGCACAAAAGAACTCAACGGTTTGAAGATCATGATCATGCTGGTGTCCAACTGGGATAGCAAGGATCAAGAGCAGGCAGGAAAGGGGTCGAATACAAAGATCTTGATCGTCCCAACGCGCGCCGCTACTGAGCGTCGTTACATCGTATCCGATTGGGGCGGCTCCATGGGCAAGTGGGGCGGCTTCTTCAAACGCGAAAAATGGGATTGCGGCGGTTATCAGGGTCAAAGCGACGACTTTGTAAAAGGTGTGAAAAACGGCTTAGTCCAGTGGGGCTATTCGGGTCAGCACACCGATGCCATCAGAGACAACATCCCTGTCGCTCACGTCCAATGGTTGATGGGCTACCTGGGCAAGCTGACCAGTACGCAGATTCGGGCGGCATTACGTGCAAGCGGTGCGTCGCCCACCGAAGAAACCTGTTTCGAGCAAGCCATCCGAATGAGGATTTCTTCACTGTGGAATCTCCGCTGACGCTACCGCCTCGGCGTTATGTGTGGGATCAGCAGCAACAAGCAATCACGAAGACAAATATGGAACGAAATCTATATCCCTCACTTTACCAAATCAACACTCGAGTGTGGTTAACACAGTTATCAAGACAACTGGGACAGCCAGTCACTCTCGACGATATCCCGGATGCGGAACTCAACCGGATCTCTGCGATGGGATTTGATTGGGTCTGGCTGCTTAGCGTATGGCAGACAGGTTTGGCCGGACAGCAGGTCTCACGCTCCAATCCGGAATGGCGCAGAGAATTCGAAGAAACTTTGCCGGACCTTTGTGAAGACGACATCGCCGGATCCGGTTTTGCGATTACAGGGTACACGGTCCATCGATCGATGTGCGGCGACGCATCACTCGCTCGATTACGAAAGCGGCTCCGAGACCGTGGGCTTCGGTTGCTACTCGATTTTGTTCCCAACCACACTGGCCGCGATCACCCGTGGGTGGAGGATCATCCCGAATACTACGTCCTTGGAAACGAGTTTGACCTCGCTCGTGAGCCCCATAATTATGCCTGGGCTCAGCGCAAAAAAGGTGAATTGCTCCTGGCTCATGGACGCGATCCGTACTTTCCAGGTTGGCCTGATACCTTCCAACTCAACTACGGCAGTTCGGAAACTCAGGAAGCCATGATTGGTGAGTTGCTGAAGATTGCTGGGCAATGCGATGGCGTCCGTTGCGATATGGCAATGCTGGTCTTGCCGGACGTGTTTCGACGAACCTGGGGAATTTGGTCCGAGCCATTCTGGCCGAAGGCTACTGATCGAGTACGAGAAAGATTCCCAGAATTTCTGTTCATGGCGGAAGTCTATTGGGATATGGAGTGGACTCTTCAACAGGAGGGATTTGATTACACTTACGACAAGCGCCTCTATGACCGGCTTAGGGAAGGTCACGCGAGACCGGTTCGCGAGCACTTCCAAGCGGGACTCGATTATCAGAACAAGTTGGCGCGCTTTCTGGAGAACCACGACGAACCTCGCGCAGCTACGGCATTTTCGCCGGGCGTTCACGAAGCAGCTGCCGTCGTAACTTTCCTTTCTCCCGGCCTTCGTTTTTTCCATCAAGGGCAGTTTGAAGGAAGAAAGAAGCGGATTTCTCCTCACCTGGTTCGTGGACCAGAGGAGCTCACCGATGAAAAGTTGAATCGGTTCTATACGGAGTTGCTCGGAGTGCTGCGTCATCCCGTTGTTCGCGACGGGCAGTGGCAATTGCTCGAATGCTTACCTGCCTGGGAAGGAAACTGGACGCACGATTGTTTTTTGGCATTCGTATGGGAATCCAAGAGCGGAGAGCGGCTGTTGGTCGCAGTGAACTATGCCCCCAATCAGAGCCAGTGCTACGTGCGACTGCCATTTTCGGATTTGGGAAACAGCCCTTGGCAACTCAAAGATCTGCTTGGTGATGCGCGTTACGAACGCGACGGAAGCGACTTGCAGGATCGCGGCTTATATCTGGACGTAGCCGGCTGGCAATATCACGTGTTCGAGTTAACACGCGCGTAGTCTGAATGTTTAGCTGTGTTTCACGGCCAGTTAAGTGTGACCTGGATGACAACGAATCCCTTATCCCTGCTTTTCCGGGATTAGTCAGGAGTCGTTTTTATGACAACAGGGAATAAGGAGCGACTGTACACAACGCGCACAGCGCTGGAGCGGACCCTTCGCGTTTCGTATCCGGCAGGGAAAGGACGGATTGTTCTGCGAACCGAGCAGGACTGGGACAGAGATATCGAGCCGGTAGAAGTAAGCCAGGATGGCAACACCTCAACGTTTCGATTGAAAGCCGATCAGCCGTTCCTCTACTTCAAGCCTTGCCTTGTGCAAGATGGGCAGACGCGTTGGGCGGTGGGTTCCAACAGTCTTCTGCTGATGGCCGAGGAGGACCGCCGCGTGAACTTTCCTTACTTTTCGACTTCCGATAAAGGGCGTTTCTCCCGGCTGATCGAATTTCCATCGAAGATACTTGGGCGCGACCATCGTCTTCGTGTATATGTGCCGCCCGGTTATGACGAGAACACTCTGGCCTCCTACCCAGTAGCTTTCATGCAGGACGGACAGAATTTGTTCTTTCCCGAAGAGGCTTTTGCCGGGCGGGATTGGGAAGTCAACAAGACGAGCGAAACGCTGCGAGCGATGAGCGCCGTAGAAGATTTCGTCATAATCGGAATTTACTCCGACGATCGCATGCGTGATTACACCGAACCGGGATACGAGCCTTATGCCCGATCGCTTGCGGAGGAGATTGTGCCCGAAGCCGGGCGGTTGTTGCGAATAGGGAATCACCGTCGATACCGAACCGTGTGGGGATCTTCGCTCGGTGGAGTCGTTTCTTTTTATACCGTTTGGCAGCATCCGCACGTTTTCGGCACCGCGGTCTGCATGTCGAGTACTTTTTCTCACAAGGACAACCTGATCGAGAGGGTTCTGAACGAACCCGTGCGCGACGTTGCCTTTTATCTCGACAGCGGCTGGCCGGGAGACAACTTTGAAGTAACGATGTCGATGGCTACCGCCCTCATCTCACGAGGGTGGAAATACGGCTTGAATCTGTTGCACCTGTGCTTCCCTGAAGCGAAGCACAATGAGACTGCGTGGGGATTGAGGTTGCATCTACCGCTGCAGTTTCTTAATGGCGCGGTTGCTCGCGCATCACGCGTGGGTAGTCCTGTTCTGGGAGATATGCCCTGATGGCATGCTGAGAATCAGCCGAGTCGATCGATCACGGGGTTGCGTGCGGTGTCGACCAGCCTTGTGGCCCGTCCCGTTGGGTCCGGCGTCTCGTTTTCGAGAGCATAACGATGACGACTGAAAATAAATGGCGTTTTCCGTGGCGATTATTTTGGGCCGAGTTTGTCGGTACTGGAACACTGCTACTGGGTGGTCTTTCGCTGGTGATTTTCATGTTCGGCGAGGGCAATCCGTTTACACAGATTGTCCCAAGCGTCGACTTGCGAAGGGTGATCAACGGTTTTCTCTTTGGCTCGATCGGCGCGTCGATCGCGCTTTCAAAGATTGGAAAAGAAAGCTGAGCACACGTGAATCCAGTCGTCACAATGGCATTCTGGCTGGTGGGGCGGCTTGATAAACGTGATGCGGTTGCGTACGTCCTCGGTCAACTGGCTGGCGCGGCAGTGGGATGCCTCCCGCTGCTTGCTTGGGGTGCGATGGGACGCAGCATTTCCTTCGGTGCGACGACTCCGGGTAAGGGTTACAGCACCTCGGCCGCCGTAGTGGGGGAAGTGGTCACGACGTTTGGCCTGGTCGCCGGGCTATGTTTCTTTTTGGCGTTTCGGAGTCTTCGCCGGTTCACTCCCCTGATGATTCCGTTTCTTTACGCTTTTATGGTTCCGTTGGAAGCGTCGATATCCGGTACCAGCACGAATCCTGCGAGAAGCTTTGGTCCGGCGATCATATCGGGAGTGTGGAACGGATGGTGGGTGTACTGGGTTGGACCCATAATAGGTAGCTTTGTGGCGTTGGTTGCTTGCATGAGGTTAGCCAAGCGAATTGAGGTAGCGAAGCTATACCACTTCGAGACCGACTACAGTGGCGCGATGCACAAAATGAGTCGACGTTCTGCGCAGACAAGAAGTTCGGACAGTTCCGTTTCAGCGTAGCGAACTAGCCAGCTTGCATGGGCAGTTGCTGTAACGGTGAAGACGGAACGGAGGAGGGAAGAATGAGTCACGACCTTGAAATGGCCGCTCCAGCTGGCGGGGCGTTAGCTAGATTTCTGCGAAGCCCGATGAACTGGTTGCTGATATTCATACCAGTCACGATAGCCTTGGAACACGTGGAGGGGATGTCTGCGCCGGTGATCTTCTTTTCGGCGGCGCTGGCCATAGTTCCAATCGCCGCGATGATTGTGAGTGCCACCGAACAGCTTGCCGTTCGAACTGGCGACGCGGTCGGAGGGTTGCTTAACGCGACTTTTGGCAATGCGCCTGAGTTGATTATTGCACTTGTGGCGTTAAAGGCGGGTTACCTGGAAATGGTACGCGCATCGCTGGTGGGAGCCATTCTTGCCAATTTGTTACTTGCGCTCGGCGCTGCTTTCTTGTTGGGGGGATTCCGTCATCACGACCAGCGATTCAATCCCCAGGCGACGCGCGCTTATAGCACCATGATGTTCCTGGCAGCTGTCAGCCTGGCGGTACCGAGCGCATTCAGTCGCTACTTCGCGCCACAAGGTACTATACGTCAGGAGCAACTTCTCAATTTGAGCATTGCAGGCTTGCTGCTGCTCGCTTATGCGCTCTACCTCTTCTTCTCACTGAAAACACATCCTGGTGCCTTCGCGAGTATTGAGAGCGCAGAAGAGGCACATTCTGAGGAAGAGCACTGGGGAGTGCCGCGTGCAGTTGGAACACTGGTGGTCGCATCCGTGCTCGCGGCCTGGATGAGTGAGATTCTCGTTGGTGCTGCCGAGAATACCGGGAAGGCGCTGGGAATGTCACAGGTGTTCATCGGAATTGTATTCCTAGCCATCGTGGGGGGCGCTGCGGAGAGCGGTTCGGCGATCGCTATGGGGCGGAAGAACAAAATGGACCTGTCGGTGGGCATCGCTCTTGGGAGTTGCATTCAGATCGCGCTGTTTGTCGCGCCGGTGCTTGTCATCGCGAGTTATTTCATCGCGCCGCAGCCAATGGATTTATCGTTTAACCGGGCCGAAATCGGCTCTTTGTTGATCGCTGTGCTGATCGGCGCGTTAGTCTGTGGCGATGGACAATCCAACTGGTACAAGGGTATTCAGCTTATGACGGTGTACGCGATCATCGCCCTTATGTTCTATTTCATTCCCGAGATCGCGCACTGAGGGGAAGGCAGAAGGCAAGGCAGGAGGCAGTAGGCATAAGGCAGAAGGCAGGAGGCAGTAGGCAGTAGGCAGAAGGCAGGAGGCAGTAGGCCAGAAGGCAATACGCAGAAGGCAGTACGCAGGAAGCAGTAGGCAGAAAGCGGCGACTCAAACAATCCAAGACTGCCGCTCTCTCGTGCCTACTGCCTTCTGCCTACTGCCTTCCTGCCTCACTTTTTTCGGTCGCCCTGTCAATTCTGACAGTACTTGAGCAGCGAAATTGCCCATAGAATACGATCGGGCAGTTGCTGGGACGAAGCACTGTTGTGGGTGAACGATGAGCGGCACCGCTCTCTGCGAGTCCCCCAAAGAAAAACCACTAAGAAGCGAGGCTCCTATGAAAAAATCCCTGGTGTTGATTTTCGTGAGTGTACTTTGCCTGGTCCTGACACCCCTCACTCCAGCTCAAAAGAAGAGTTCAACAAGCCAAAAGAGCCAAAAGAGCGAGACGAGTGATGACGAACGGCCGAAGAAAGAAGTTTACACCGGCACCATCGTGAATATGAGCGGAAGGTCCGCGAGTGTTGGCTTCACCCTGACGCTCGAAGCAAAAACAAGTGATGAGGAGGCGCTAAGGTATTTAAATGTATTAGCAACTCAGGGCCAGGATGAATTTCTGGATACTATTCGTAAGAACAATCTCGGATTCATTGCAGCAACTGGTCAGACGCGTCGCGATCTGCTGGTGGTCCGCGAACACATGATTGAAGGCCAGAGGCGAATAATTGCCGCTTTTGAGCGGTGGCAAGGTTTCTGGGAGGTCCGCGGCGGGTACCGTTCCAACGATTATCCATTCTCGATCATAGAGATCGTGTTTGATCAAAAGGGCAAGGGTTCGGGGACCTTCATCGGACTTGCGCAGGTTCGCATGAAGAAAGATAAAAAGACCGAAAAGTTGAATCTGGAAATCGAGAATTTTGGGAGCTTCCCCGCCAAGGTTATGGGCGTAATCAGACGTGGTAAGTGACCGGCATTGTGAGAGTCATTGATATCCAGTCTGATGAGAGAGAGTTCGCTTCTGCCGATCTGGCTCGGGCAAAACAAAATCTTTTAGGCGGAAGAGCCGATAAGAGGTTTGTCAATGAAGAGAGCGGTTATCTTATTTCTTCTCGTGAGTCTTAGTGGTCTGTATTCGGTGGTGCCTCCTAATTCCGTCTTTGGGCAGCAGCAACCGACGCCGGCTCCGGCTCGACCGGTTACTGCCGCTCGCAAAGTGACTCAGTTCGTTGAGAAAAGCTGGCCCCGGAGTTTCACAACCGCGAGCGGCGCGAACGTGGTGATGCACCAACCGCAGATCGCAAGCTGGGATGACCAGAAGCACCTCGTCGGTTACGCAGCGATCTCGTACCTGGCTGGGGGCGAAACTGAAAAGCCGGCACTCGGAACGGTGAAAATGGAAACTGATACGCAGGTTTCAACCACCGAGCGCATGGTCAAATTCACAACGGTAAAAATAACCGAAGCAAATTTTCAATCCCTTCCCAAGGAACAGACTCGTGAGATCATTAATGAGATCGAAAAGACAATACCCGATGAAGATCGAATCATATCTCTCGATCGGGTGCTGACATCAATCGACAAGAGTCAAATCATTCCGAAAAATGCAAAGGACATTAAAGCCGATCCACCAACGATTTTTTTCAGCAAAACATCTGCGATCCTGCTCAACATCGATGGGGATCCAATTTGGAGTCCTATTAAAGAGAATGATCTGAAGTTTGCTGTTAATACGAACTGGGATCTCTTCCAACACGAGCCTACAAAGACGTTCTATCTGCGCAACGAGAACAGCTGGCTAAAAGCTTCGGATCTTAAAGGATCATGGGTGGCTGCTGACAAGCTTCCGTCCAGTTTCAAAAAGCTTCCAAATGAAGAGAACTGGAAAGACGTACGGGAGACTCTGAAAGTTCACATAGTTGGTCCTATCCCCAAGGTCTTCGTCAGTACTCAACCGGCAGAGTTGATCGCACTACGCGGGGAACCGATATACCAACCTGTAGGAGGCGCCGGAACGAAGTTATTGTGGGTAAGCAATACCGACAGTGATGTGTTTCGCCTGGGCGAAACTGGACCCGTTTACTATCTCGTGGCAGGTCGGTGGTTTTCCTCCGCCGGTTTCAACGGGCCCTGGACATTCGCCTCGCCAAACTTGCCTGATGTTTTCAAGAAGATCCCGCTTGAACATCCTCGCTCTCGCGTACTGGCGGCAGTGCCCGGAACGGAGCAGGCGTATGAAGCAGTTCTTTTCGCGATGATTCCTCAGACTGCCCGGGTCAACAAGAAAGAGGTCAAAGCACCCCAGGTAATGTACAACGGCAACCCGGAGTATGCTCCCATCGAGGGGACATCACTCGCACGCGCCGTCAACACCGACAAGGACATAATCAAGGTCGGTGATTTGTACTACATGTGTTTCGATGGGATATGGTTTATGGGGCGCAACCCAAATGGTCCGTGGGCTGTAGCCGAGTCCGTTCCAAAAGAGATCTACGAAATTCCTGCAAGCTCGCAAGCTCATAACGTAACCTACATTACGGTTCAGGACGAGAACAAAGACGACGATTGGGTCGAGTTTGCGGCAGTAGCCGGATACACGGGAATGATGGTGGGCTGGGGATGCAGTATGTGGGGGACCGGATGGTACTACCCGCCCTACTATTGGTACGGTGGCTACTACCCAATTTATTATCCGCCGCTAAGAACCTTCGGGTATGGATCATGGTACAACCCACTCACCGGTTTCTATGGCAGCGCCGGGCGGATCTATGGTCCTTACGGTGGAATCGGATTCGGAGCAAGATATAACCCTGCAACCGGAACCTATGCACGCGGAGCGATGGCCTGGGGTCCCTATGGAGCTCGAGGAGCAGCACAGATTTTCAATCCCCGAACCGGCACGATTGCCTCAACTCGTCAGGGATCGAATGTCTTCGGAAGCTGGGGCTCAACCTCAGTCATTAGAGGAGACCAGTGGGCGCAGACCAGGAGATTCACAAACGCTGCAACCGGCAATACGACTCGGGTCACTCGTACTGACCAGGGCACGATGATCAGGAGAAAAGGAGAGGAAGGGAGCGGGTTTATCGGCAAAGGCCAGGATAATGTCTATGCCGGCAAAGACGGCAACGTTTATCGTCGGGACGACAATGGCAACTGGAGCAAATGGGAGAATGGAGGTTGGAATGACGTTCAAAGGCCGGACAAGGTCCAACCTCTTAACGAGAAAGCCCGGGACAAAGCCGCCAAGAAGATGGACACTTCTACCTTCGATGGGCTTCAGCGCGATTCAGCCAAACGCTCTGAAGGAAACAACCGCGCAAAGGATTACAGCAATTACAAAAGCAGAGGT
>Ga0126382_10000997_pt1 | contig 11406 bp, 12 predicted proteins | sample PanSoiMetPlot_30_FD_92548 | JGI IMG/M metagenome (GOLD analysis project Ga0126382, IMG submission 92548) | Tropical forest soil microbial communities from Panama - MetaG Plot_30 | ecosystem: Environmental > Terrestrial > Soil > Tropical forest > Bulk soil | place: Panama | collected 2016-02-17 | reverse complement strand
GGAAGGTCTTCATGAACTCCCGCGGATCGGCCTCGTCGGCCTGCGACTCCATCAGCTGCTTGGCCCACGCCGTCCATTGCGGGTCACGCTTGCCGCGCTTGTACAGCCAGTGCGCGGCAACGCCGAGCTCGGCGATCTCGTGCATGTCCCGCGTCCGGACCTGGATCTCGAGCGGGCGGCCTTCGGGCCCGATCACGGTCGTGTGCAGCGAGCGGTACGCGTTGAACTTCGGCATCGCGATGTAGTCCTTGAACCGTCCCGGCATCGGCTTCCAGAGCGCGTGGATCAGGCCGAGCGCGCCGTAGCAGTCCCGCGTTCCCTCATCGCCCGACCGCTCGACGATCACCCGCATCGCGGTCAGGTCGTAGATCTCGTTGAACTCGCGTCCCTTCTTGGCCATCTTGTCGTAGATCGAGTAGAAGTGCTTCGCCCGGCCCGAGATCTCGGCGGGGATGTCGACCTTGTCGAGCTCGAGCTGCAGGGTTGCCGACGCCTGGGAGACGTGCTCTTCACGATCGGTCCGCCGTTCGGCGACCATCGTCTTGATCTCCTCGTACTTGCGGGGATGCAGGGTCTCGAAGGCGAGGTCTTCGAGCTCCCACTTGAGCTTGTGGATGCCGAGCCGGTGCGCGAGCGGCGCGTAGACCTCGAGCGTCTCCCTCGCCTTCTGCAGCTGCTTCTGCTTGCCCAGGTACTCGATCGTCCTCATGTTGTGGAGGCGGTCGGCGAGCTTGATCAAGATCACGCGCTCGTCGCCGACCATCGCAGCGATCATCTTGCGGTAGTTCTCCGCCTCGGCCTGCTCGCGGCTCTGGAAGTGAATCCGGGTCAGCTTGGTGACGCCCTCGACGAGCTGAGCGATCTCGTCGCCGAACTCGCTCCGGACCTCGTCGATCTCGGTTCCCGTGTCCTCGACGACATCGTGAAGGAGCGCGGCCGCGATCGTCTGCTCGTCCTGCCGGAGGTCGGCGAGGATCTTGGCAGCGCCCCAAGGATGGCGGATGAAGGGCTCGCCCGAGCGACGCTGCTGCCCCTCGTGCGCGTCGGCGGCGAAGCGAAAGGCCCGCGCGACCAGCTCCCGGTCGACCTCGGGGTTGTAGGCCTCGACGTCGGAAAGCAGCTCGTCGAGCAGCTCCTGGTGTTTCTCGCCTGCTTCGAGGACCGTCATGGAAAAAGTGTACTCCCGGGCTTTGTCACCACCTTCCCTGCGCTAGGCGGCCTCGGCCAGCCTCGGCGGCTCGTCGAGCAGAGCGCGGAATGCGGGCGATTCCAGCAAGTGGCGGCGGCCTGACTCGCCTTCGCGAAGCTCGAGCTCGGCGAAGACCGCCGCAGCTTCGGGCGGCCAAGCGCCGGCGCCCTCGCGCCACAGATCGGCCAGCCAGGCGCGCAGCTCGCGGTAACGCTGCTCGCCGTCGAACACTCGCTTGACCACGAGTTGCGGCGCAACGGTGCCGTTCCAGCGGTTTTCCTCGAGCCGGAAGGCGACGTCGAACTGCAGCTCCTGGCGCAGGCGATCGAGCTGGCGGCCGAAGCCGAACGCAATCGCGCTACCCGCATCCCGCGCGCCGTCCTTGACGCGGAAGCGGAGGTGCTTGCCGTCGCCGACCGGCGCGACATCGCTGAGCTCGCAGCCGGCCACGAGCAGCGTGACGCCCGGGTTGCCGAGCCCAAAGGGGGCGAGTCGGGCTAGCTCCGTACAGAGGTCGAGCGTCAGCTCGGAGCCGTGTACGAGCGCATCGACCACAGTCCGCGGCCGGAGCTGCTCCTCAGGCAGGTTCGCGTCGGCGTGCGCGGCGAAGGCCGACGCAAAGGCCTCGACCCGGGCGGGCTCGATCGAGAGCCCGGCCGCCGCGCGATGGCCGCCGAACCGGACCAGCTCGTCCGAGCAGGCCGCAAGGCCTCCGTGGAGGTCGAAGCTCCCGGTCGAGCGGCCCGAGCCCTTCCACTCGCGCTCTCCGCCCGCGATCAGGACGACCGGCCGGTGGTAGCGCTCGACCAGCCGGGAGGCAACGATGCCGATCACGCCCTCGTGCCACTCGTCGTGCGCGAGGACGTAGCCGCGCCGCCGCTGCTTCGCCTCGGGCCAGGACTCGATCTCCTCGATCGCCTCCCGGAGCATCCGCTCCTCGACGGTCTGCCGGTCGCGGTTGAGCTCGTCCAAGCGGTGAGCGAGCCTGGCCGCCTGCTCACGGTCGTCGGTCAGGAGCAGCTCCAGGGCCGCCTCCGGATGGCCGAGCCGCCCGGCGGCGTTCAGCCGCGGCGCCAGGCGGAAGCCGACGGCGGCGGCATCGGCAGCCGCGGGATCGAGCCGCGCGACCTTCATCAGCTCCCGCAGGCCCGGCTTCTGAGTGGTCGCCAGTGCCCGCAGCCCTGCGATCGCCAGGCCTCGGTTCTCGTCCACGAGCGGGACGACGTCGGCGATCGTCGCGATGCCGACGAGATCCAGATGCCGTAACAGCTCCTCCGACTCCGCGCCGAGGAGCGCCTGGCCGAGCTTGAAGACGACCCCGGTGCCACACAGCTCGCCGAACGGGTAGGCGGAGTCGCGGTACGGCCCGACGAGCGGGCAGTCCGGGAGCTCCTCGGCCGGGCGGTGATGGTCGCTGACGACGATCTCCAGGCCAAGCGCCTTGGCAGCCGCAACCTCGGCGGTCGCCGTGACCCCGCAATCGACCGTCAGGACGAGGCCGCAGCCGTCCGCGGCCAGCCGCGAGAGCGTCTCGCCGCGGACGCCGTACCCCTCGTCGAACCGGCTTGGCAGGTGCCAGTCGGCCTCGGCGCCGAGCTCGCGCAGAATCAGGACGACGAGGGCCGTCGCGCAGATCCCGTCGGCGTCGTAGTCGCCGTGTACGCAGATCCGGCGACCTCCCGCGACCGCGGCGCGGATCGCGTCACAGGCCGCGGCCATGTCTCCGAGGACGATCGGATCGTGCGCCGGCAGCGCTCCTTCGAGGAACGCTCGCGCTCGCGCGACGTCGCCGTACCCCCGGCGAACCAGCACGGCCGCCGTCGTCGGGCTGAGCGAGAGCTCGCGTGACAGCGCCGCGACGGCTTCGCGCGCGCAGGGCTCGATCGTCCAGGTTCCCTCGTTCACGGGCAGTCCACGCTAGGGAGCGCTCCGGACGGAACGAGGGCGGGATTCTCATCCTGGGGCTGGAATCGCCGGCGCCGCCAGCAGCCGGCGCACTTTCGTCATAGAGCTGTTTCTTATTCGCGCGGAAGCTCGACGCCGAGCACCGTCAGCACGATCCCGAGCACCACGATCGCAGCGGCTCCGCCGACGATCAGACGCGGGTGCTTGGCTTCCCGGAGGGATGCAGCGGCGGCCTTGTACCAGAACACCGCGAGCCCGGCGACCGCTGCCGCAACGAGCACGACGACGGGCGCGAGCAGGGTGACGTGGCTAACGGAGATGTCGAACAGCCACGCCACGAGGAGGACAAGCACGCCTACGACGACACCTGAGATGGCCGCTGCTCGGGCGCTCATGATTGACGACTTTAGCCACGGTTATCCTCTCTTCGTGCCGGAGCCGAGCTACTCGTCGGGTGACGATTACGTCGTCGAGTTCCTTGGCTTTCGCTTTAGCTTCAACGCCTTCGACTTCGAGCAGCGCGTGACCGCGGCCGCGGTCAAGCTCGGGCTCGTCGAGGGCAACGACCTCGATGAGGACGAGACCGCCGACCTGGTCGAGCTGACCGCGGACGGCAGGATTGCCGAGCCTAGGAGTGGCCTCGGGATCTACCTCGTCCGCCACTGGGAGCAGCTCTCGCTGGTCAGCGGCGAGTCACTCGTCTACTGGCTGCGGAAGCTCGTCTTCCGCGGCGCCTGGCTCGACCACTGGGTCAAAGACGGTCGGCTCGAGGTCGCCTGGGAGGACGAAACGGGGGAGTTCGCCTACGTCGACCCGCGGCGTGGCGACCGTGCCCTGCTCGAGGTGGCGCCGATCCCCTCCTGGCACGAGCTGCAGTTCAGGCGCTAGCCGCCTGGACGGCCTTCCCGACTTCTCGGATCGCCGCGACGGTCTTGGGCCGTGCCCTCGCCGGCTGAGCTTCAGTCCGTGTCCGCCTCGGCGATCGAGCGTGGGAACCGAGTCCGAGGGAAGCTGATCGCGCCGGCGGGCACGATCCAGGGAATCGCCTTGACGGCCAAGCGGCCGATCTTGACCGCTGGATCCTGCTCTTTGAGCTCGCGCGCCCGTTCCGGGTCGACATTCAGGATCGAGAGTCCGCGGAACTTCTCGTCGGAGAGCGGGCCGGCCGCGAGCAGGTAGCCGCCGTCGTGCAGATCGGCCAGGTGCGCCATGTGGGCGTCCTGGAGGGCCGCCGCGGCTTCTTCGTCGAGGTCGGGCGCATCGGGCCGCAGGGTCAGCAGGACGATCGTGTAGCTGTCGAACTCCACCCGCTAGAAGAGCCGGCCGGCGTCTTTCTCGGCCGGCGCGCCGACGTGGGCACGTCCGAGCTTCGTGACGATCCGGCCGCGTGGCGTTCGCTGGATGAAGCCCAACTGGAGCAGGTAGGGCTCGTAGACGTCCTCGATCGTGTCCGGCTCCTCGCCGAGGGTCACCGCCAGCGTCGACAGCCCGACCGGGCCGCCGTCGAACTTCTCGACGATCGCGCGCAGGAGCGCACGGTCTGAGCGCTCCAGACCGTCACCGTCCACCTCCATCAGCTCGAGCGCCTCGCGCGCGATCTCAACCGTGATCTTGCCCTGGTGGCGTACCTCCGCAACATCGCGCACGCGCCGGAGGATCCGGTTTGCGATCCGGGGCGTTCCGCGGGCGCGCCCGGCGATCTCGCCGGCAGCGTCGTCGGAGATCTCGACGCCCAGAATCCGTGCCGAGCGGCGGACGATCAGCGCCAGCTCGTCGGGCTCGTAATGCTCGAGCCGGAAGGTCATGCCGAAGCGGTCTCGCAGCGGAGTCGTCAGCAGCCCCGTCCGCGTCGTCGCGCCGATCAGCGTGAATGGCGGCAAGTCGAGCGTCAGCGTTCGCGCAGCGGGGCCCTGGCCGACGACGATGTCGAGCCGGTAGTCCTCGAGCGCCGGGTAAAGGATTTCCTCGACCGCGCTCGAGAGACGGTGGATCTCATCGACGAAGAGGACGTCGCGCTCTCCGAGCCCGGTCAGGATCGCCGCCACGTCGCCCTTGCGCTCGAGTGCAGGCCCGGCGACCGTGCGCAGACCGACACCGAGCTCCTCGCGAACGATGTAGGCGAGGCTCGTCTTGCCGAGGCCCGGCGGGCCGATCAGCAGCAGATGGTCGAGCGCCTCCTGACGGCCCCGAGCCGCCGCGAGCGTGATCGCAAGCTGCTCCTTGACCCGCTCCTGGCCGACGAACTCGTCCAGGTTGCGCGGGCGGAGGGAGCGCTCGAGCTCGTCCTCCTCCGGCCGGATCGACGGCGCGAGGAACTGCGTCTCTTCGGCTGCCGCGCTCAGTACGACACCCTCCATTGTCGTTCGTCGGGCCGTCGTCTCCGCGAGCCGGGTTTAGCCGGCTGCAGCGGCAAAGCCACTACGGCCTTTTGTCGGCATCGCAAGTGACGCCTCTTCACGCGGCCTTCCTCAGAGCCTCGCGCACGCGCTCCTCCGGCGGCGCCTCAGGATCCGTCCCGGCGAGCGCGATTTCCGCCTCTGCGACCGAGTAGCCAAGCTCGACGAGCGCGTCACGGGCGACCAGATGCGTCTTCGGCTCGAGCGCGGTCGCGGGCTGCGACTCGCCGACCGAGCCGAGCCGTTCTTTGAGCTCCAGGACGACTCGCTCGGCCGTCTTCTTGCCGATCCCGGGGATGGCCTGAAAGCGGGCCGTGTCCTCGAGCGCGATCGCACGACGGAGCTCGTTCGGGGAGGAGCCCGAGACGATCGCCAGGGCGACCTTCGGGCCGACCCCCTGGACGGAGAGCAGCAGCTCGAAGAGCTCGCGCTCGGCGGCCTCGGCAAAGCCGAAGAGCTGCAGGGCGTCCTCGCGCACGTGGAGGTAGGTCTCGAGCGCCACTTCTTTCCCAGGAGCCGCCTTCCGCCGCGCGCTGTCGGTCGGATTGACGAGGTAGCCCACGCCGCCGACGTCGAGAACGACACCGCTCGGTGAGCGTGCAACGACCTCCCCGCGGAGCCGCGAGATCATGCGGTCAGGTTAGGCGCGAGGCCGGACGTCTCCTGCCTGGCAAACCCTGCTAGGCAATCTTGAGCAACGGCGGCGCAAGCGCGTGGCAGATTGCCACGGCGAGAGCGTCGGCGGCGTGGTGCGGCGTCGGCGGCTGCTTCAGGCCGAGAATGGCCATCACCATCCGCTGCACCTGCGCCTTCTCGGCGCGGCCGTAGCCGCACACCGTCTGCTTCACGCGCGCCGGCGCGTACTCGGCGCACTCAACCCCGGCGTCTGCGGCCGCGACCATGACGGCACCTCGCGCCTGTCCGACGGAGAGCGCGGTGCGGGCGTCGACGCCGACGAAGGACTCCTCGAGCACGACGGCGTCCGGCGCAAACTCCGCTATGAGCTCCTGCACGCCGTCGAAGATCGTCTTGAGGCGCAGCTCGGGGCGGCGTCCCGCGGGGGTTCGCCAGCAGTCCCACTCCACCGCCTTGAGGCGGCCTCCTTTTTCGTGGACGATTCCCCATCCGCATGCGGCCGTGCCCGGATCGATGCCGAGAACTCTCACGCCGCGACTTTAGGCATCGGGCCGGACGTTCCTGCCCGCCACGGGCCGCTACGGCGTCAGCCCGCGACAGTCTCTAGCAGCCGCTCCGGAATGTCGAAGTTCGCGTAGACCGCGTTCACGTCGTCGAGGTCCTCGAGCTCGTCGATCAGCCGCAGTGTTCTCCGGGCGGCGACTTCGTTGTCGAGCTCGATCGTCGTTTTCGGCACCATTGTCGTCTCTGCCGACTCGACCCGGATCCCGGCCGCCTCGAGCGCTTCGCGGACCGAGCTCAGTGCCTCCGGAGAGGTCGTCACCTCGAAGGTGTCGCCGTCTTGGGTGACGTCGTCCGCCCCGCCCTCGGCCGCGGCGAGCATGACGCTGTCCTCGTCCGTCTGGTCAGCGTCGACCATGACGATCCCGCGCCGCTCGAACAGCCAGGCCACCGCCCCCGACGTCCCGAGGCTGCCCTCGTTCTTGGTGAAGACGTGCCGAACGTCCGCGGCGGTGCGGTTGCGGTTGTCGGTCAGCGCGTCGGCGATGATCGCAACGCCGTCCGGGCCGTAGCCCTCGTAAGTGATCTGCTCGAACGCCTCGCTATCGAGGCCCGCGCCGGAGCCGCGAGCGATCGCTCGCTCGATGTTGTCCTTCGGCATCGAATAGGAGCGTGCCTTCTCGATCGCGTTCTGAAGCGCGAGGTTGTTGGCCGGGTCGGGACCTCCCTCGCGCGCGGCGACGATGATCGCGCGCGCCAACTTCGAGAACAGCTTGCCGCGCTTGGCGTCTGCGGCGCCCTTCTTGTGCTTGATCGAGCTCCACTTGCTATGCCCGGACATGGCCCTCCTCTCGCACGAGGTCGAGAAAGCGCTCGTGGACGCGGATGTCGTCCGTCAGCTCCGGATGGAACGAGGCGACGATGAACCGCCCCTCGCGCAGCAGGACGGGCTCGCCGTCGAGCTCGGCCAGCACCTCTACCCCGGGGCCGACCTCCCGCACGCGCGGCGCGCGGATGAAGACGCCTCGCAGCGGCTCGGCATCGCCGGCGAGCTCGAGATCGGCCTCGAAGCTCGCGACCTGCCGACCGTAGGCGTTGCGGTCGACGTCGACGTCGACGGCGCCAAGATGCCCCCGGTCGAGGATGATCATGCCGGCGCAGGTGCCCAGCACCGGGCCGGTGAACTCGCGGACGGCCTCGTCGAGCCCGTAGAGGCGCATCAGCCGCATGAACGTGGTCGACTCGCCGCCGGGAATCACCAGCCCGTCTAGATCCTGAAGCTGCTCCGGCTTACGGACCTCGACAGCCTCCACGCCGAGACGGCGCAGCATCGCCGCGTGCTCGCGAAAGTTTCCCTGCACTGCCAGGACGCCGATCCTCACGAGCTTGATTGTAGATTCGCCCTAGAGGAGCTCGGCGGAGGCGAGCACGAAACGGCGTCGCCGGGCAAGCAGCTGGGCGATCGCGATCAGGGCCAGTCCCAGCACGGCGTACGCGAGAGGCGCCAGCCACGGGCGCTGATGTGTCTCGCTCGTCGAGAACCCGAAGAACGGAAAGAAGACCAGCCCGAAGGGAAAGAAGCCGAGGAACTGAACGTCCGCCCATTTCTCGGCAAAGTGCGTCGTCACCTGCAGCAGCCCCCAGGCGGCGAGGACGGCCCAGCTAGAGCGGACGAGCCGATTGCCGAGCGCGATGTAGCCGACCGCGACGAACGCGATCACGATCCAATCGAAGTCGCTCTTGTGGAGGAACCAGAGCAGTCCGCCGCCGATCGTCAGTCCCGCAACGACGTGGAGCCAGAAGCCGTAGATCGTCGAGCCGCGGCCGTCAGCCCTGACGGCCAGGTTGAGCAGGAACAACCCGTAGAAGATCGTCACGATCGCCGACCAGTCTCCCCCGCCGGAGAGAAGGTCGGTCACGAAGAACCACCCGGTGGCGGCGATGACGAAAACCAGCAGCGGGAAGCGGAACACGCGCAACGCCACGGTCGCTGCGACGACGGCCGAGAGCTCCAGGACGAGCTTCCAGAAGCGAAACCCTTCGAACAGACGCCCGTTCGGATGCGGTAGCCACCCGAACCAGTCGAGGAGCGCCCCGAAGAAGATGACGAAGCTGACGACACCGGTCAGTGCGTAGAGGCCCGCCGTGATGAGGTTGCCGGCTCGTCTGGCCGTAAATGCGAGAAGCATGACGACGACGAAGACGGACAGAGACAAGGCGACGAACGCGCCCGCCGCGTGGTCGCCCGACTCGATCGAGAGCAGTGCGATCGCGGCGGCCAGAATCGTGAGCCCGCCGAAATAGACCAGGAAAGAAGCGTCCGACCATTGGACGCGGACCGCATTCATCCGGCCGAACTCTGCCGCGCGCGCCGGACGCCCAGGGCGTTAGATTCGCAACCGTGCCAAGCGAAACCAGAACAGTCGCCCAGTCGCTCGCCCAGCTCACGCTGTTCTCCGACCTGACGCAGCCCCAGCTCGAAGAGGTCGCCCATACGGTCGGCGAAGAGATGTTTGCGGAAGGCCAGCGCGTGCTGCGGCAAGGGATGACCGGCGGCGGCTTCTTCATCATCGTCGATGGCGCGGCGCAGGTCGTGATCGCGGGCGAGGAGCGCGTGCGGCTCGGCCGCGGTGATTTCTTCGGCGAGATCGCCGCCCTGACCGGCGGGCCCCCGACCGCGGACGTGGTCGCAATTACGCTCCTGCGCTGCTTGACGGTGCCGGGCCCGGAGCTCGAGGCCTTCCTGCTCGATCATCCGCGGGTCATGTTCCGGATGCTCCAGGCCGAGGCGCGCCGGCTGGAGACCGCCAACCTATGGCTGCGCTAGAGCGTCCTTTTCCACCCGGGACGTATGACGTCGTCGTCGTGGGAAGCGGTCCGGGCGGCCTGCAGAGCGCCTACTGCTTGGGCCGGGTCGCGATCTCGCGCTACGCCGTCCTCTCGAGAGACGACTCACCGGGCGGGATGTTCCGGCGGTTTCCCGTCTTCGAGCGGCTGATCAGCTGGACGAAGCCGAGGGCGCCCTTCGAGCGCGACACCCGCGAGTACGAGTGGTACGACCACAACTCCCTGCTCGGCGACGAACCCGCGCACCGCGGTCTGGTGCCCAGCTTCATGGACCGGACGTTCGACCTACCCGCGCGGGAAGAGATGGAGGCTGGCCTCCGCTCGTATGTCGACCGAGCGGGCATCGTGATCCGATACGGCTGTGTCCTCGAGTCTGTCGCTCGGGATGGGGACGAACTTGTGCTGTCTACCTCGGACGGCGAGTATCGATGCCGGGCGGCCATCTTCGCTCTAGGGGTCACCGAGCCATGGCGCCCCGAGCTGAAAGGCGTGGACCTCGCGCGCCACTACGCGGACACCGGCCGGGCAGCCGACTACGACGGTAAGAGCGTGGTCATCATCGGCAAGCGCAACTCCGGGTTCGAAGTCGCGCAGGGCCTCCTGCCGTGGGCACGGCAGATCACGCTCGTCTCCCCGCGTCCGGTGCAGACGGCGGTCCTCGCACTCTCCGCGCTGCGCGTTCGCTACTTGCACCCGTACGACGAGTACGTCCGCGGCGGTTCCGGGACGTACGTGCTCGACGCGGCGATCGATCGAATCGAACGGGCTGACGGCGGCCTCCGCGTCCATGCAGAGGGGACGACCTGGGAGGGAAAGGTCGAGCTCGAGGCAGACGAGGTAATCGTCGCAACCGGATTCCGGACGCCGCTCGAGCCCCTTGCGGATCTCGACGTGGCTACCGTCGCGGACGGTCGCATTCCGGCGCAGACGCCGTTCTGGGAGAGCGTCTCGGCGCCCGGGATCTACTTCGCGGGTAACGCGACGCAGGGCTCGCCGGGGATGTCGAAGCACGGCGGCAGCGCGAGCTCGAGCTCGGTCAACGGCTTCCGCTACAACGCGCGCGTCCTCGTCGACCACCTTGCGCGCACACACTTCGGGATCGAGCCGCAGCGTCAGCGGGTTGCGCTAGCCGACGTCGTCCCGTTCCTGCTCGCCGAGCTTGCTCGGGCGCCGGAGCTCTGGATCCAGAAGGGCTACCTCGCACGTGTGCTGACGCTGAACGGCAACGGGAGCGTCGACGAGGGCATCCAGCCGCTCGCCCACTTCGTCGACTCGGCTGGACCGGTGGGGGTTGCCGCCGCGGTCGAGGTTGCCGCGGACGGCGCGATCGTCCCGGTCGTCTACTTGCGCCAAAACGGCCGGGTCGAAGAGCACGCCCTGCCGGTGCATCCGCTGCGCGAGTTCAATGGTCCTGAGCAGGGCGCCGCGCTGGAAGCTGTTCTGCGACCTCTGCTTCGCTAGTCGCGGCGGCGGGCGCAGAACGGTTTGCGCTCGCGGCCTGCCGTTTGCGGTCCCTCGAGTGGACTGTCCACCCGAACTGCCACAAGCGGACAGAGCAATTGGAACGCAAGTGTGATTTTTCGTCCAGAGGACATGGCCGCGCAGGGCGTTAAGCCGGCCTCGCCGGGACCTGGCGCTGTCCGCGCGGCTTTACCAGCCGCGGGTTTCGAGCAGGTCTTCCGGGGCGAGCCCGGCGGCCGAGAGGCCGCTCATCGCGTCGCCGAGGCCCTGGGAGACGCGCGCCAACACCTCGGCGTCGCGGTAGTGCGTCGTCGCCTCGACGATCGCCTTCGCACGCGTCGAAGGATCGGACGACTTGAAGATTCCCGATCCGACAAAGACTCCGTCGGCGCCGAGCTGCATGCACAAGGCTGCGTCGGCGGGCGTCGCGATCCCTCCCGCCGTGAAGGTGACAACGGGGAGCCGCGCATG
>Ga0126382_10000996_pt1 | contig 11407 bp, 13 predicted proteins | sample PanSoiMetPlot_30_FD_92548 | JGI IMG/M metagenome (GOLD analysis project Ga0126382, IMG submission 92548) | Tropical forest soil microbial communities from Panama - MetaG Plot_30 | ecosystem: Environmental > Terrestrial > Soil > Tropical forest > Bulk soil | place: Panama | collected 2016-02-17 | reverse complement strand
CTCCGGCGGCTACTACGCGGCCCTCGCGGGCGACACCATCATGGCGCTTCCCACCACCGTCACCGGCAGCATCGGGGTGGTGATGCTCACCGTCAACGCGCAGGGGCTCATGGAGAAGATCGGAGTCGCCCCCCTCGCCATCAAGTCGGGAGCGATGAAAGACGCCGGCTCGCCCTTCCGCCCTCTCACCGAGCAGGAACGCGCGGTGTTCCAATCGGTGATCGATCAGATGTACGCGCGCTTCGTCAGCCTCATCGTCCGCTCGCGGAAGATGCCCGAGGAGAAGGTGCGCGCCGCTGCCGACGGCCGTATCTACACCGCGGAGCAGGCCAAGGCTCTCGGCCTGGTGGACGAGATCGGCTACATGGACGATGCGGTGGCCGCTGCGCGCAAAGCCGCGGGAGTGGCCCAGGCGCGCGTGGTCATGTACCACCGGCCCAAAGAGTACCGCTCCAACTACTACTCGACGGCCCCCGCTCCCACCCCGGGCGTCGACACCACGCTCCAGCAACTCACCGCGCTGGTCAGCGGCTCGGGCGCGCGTTTCCTCTATCTCTGGTGGCCCTGAGCCTATCTCTGGTGGCCCTAAGCCGCTGACCCCTCGCCTACCGCTGGGTCTGGGGCTGGCGGAAGGTCGTGTGGCAGGCTCCGCAGGTGACGCGCCCGTAGTCCTTCATGATGTCGGCCACCGCCTTCTGGTCGTTGGCTTGCGCGGCATCCCGGAGGCGCTCGGACCAGATCGTCATGTTCTTGGCCGTGGCCTCGAATTCGCCCCAGCGCTCCCAGACCTCGGGCTTGGCCTTGCTCTGGGTGGTGAGGGAGCCCTCGGGGAAAAGCGAGGGAATCTGCATCGAGGTGACCGCCTCCACCTCGGCATTCGCGGCGAGGCCTTTGATGTCGCCGGCCTTGAACTTCGCCTGGATCTCGTTCCACTGCGCGCCCTGGATCTTCATCAGCCGCTGACGATCGTAAACGACGTCACCCGTACCCACCATCCTCGGGGCCGAGCCGGTGGTGCAGGCGCTCACCATGGCGGCGACCAGCCCGAGCATCAGGATGCTGAGGTGTATCGTCGTTCGTCGGATCATGTCACCTCCTCGTGTGGGGTGGATGCTTCCACTACTCGATCTTGTTCTTCACCGCGGGAATGCTCTTCACGTAGCGCGCGATGGCCTGGAGATCCGCCTTCGTCAGGTCCTTGTATCCGGCCGCCGCCCCCTGGATCATCTCGCCCATGAGGCCGCCCGCCACGTCGCCGTCCGGCCGGTTGCCCGTCTGCAGGTACGTCACGATCTGCTCCTCGTTCCAGTCGAGGCCCGTCCCCTTGTCCGGTGTGAGATTGGGGGTGGCCTGACCTTCGGGTCCCGTCTTCTTGGTATTGCCGGCGAGGAATCGCGAGTTGTCCACGGCCATGGTCAAGGCGGAGCGAGGCGTGTGGCATTCCCCGCAGTGGCCGACGGCGCGCACGAGATATTCCCCTCGCGCCACGCCGGAGACGGGAGCGGCGGCCGGCGGCGTCTCCTTGGAGGCGAAGGTCATGAGCCATGCGGGCAGGAACACGCTCTCGAACATCGGTATGGTGATCTTCTTCGCGGGCGTGGGCTTGCTCGCGGGAGGCACGCTGCGCAGGAACTTTACCAGCGCGGCCAGATCGTCCTGGGCCATGCCGTTGAACGACGTGAAGGGATGGACGGGCAGGATCCGCTCGCCATTGGGCCGGCGGCCCAGGCGGATGGCCGTGATGATCTGCTCGTCCGTCCAGCTCCCGATCCCTGCCTTCGGGTCGGGAGTGATGTTGCTCGAGTACACGGTGCCGAACGGCCCATCGTACTTGCGGCCGCCTGCATTGAGGACCCCTTTCGGCTCCGTGTGACAGCCGCACCCGCCCGCGGCGCCGAAAACGTACTTGCCGCGCGCGAGCTGGTCCGGCTCCGCAGCTCGCGCATCCATCGCGGAACCCAGGAGGAGCAGGATCGCCAGCACCATCGTAATCACGGTAACTCTCCAAACGTCAGTTTCCCCGCGCAGGTTCCCTCGGTCACCGCTGGGGCTGCTTCCCGCCGTACGCGACGTAGTCCTGCTCCTCGTTCCAGAGCGCCCAGTTGTTCTCCGCCATATCGCGCGTCAGTGGGCGGTTCGCCGCCGGCGGGCCCGAAGGCGGCACCAGCACTTCCTGCGCCTCGGGCAGGCTCCGCTCCCAGGTCGCGGCGGGATCGGAGCCCCGGACCACGGCGAGCCCGTGATGGGTCCGCACGAGAACGGAGCCGTCGCGGTTTAGCCGGAAGCTTACCCCGCCGTCACGCACCGCCACGCGCGCCGGCCCCGCGAGCACCTCGATGGGCGCCTGGGCGTGCGTTCCCGGCGTGACGGCGACCCACAGCCAGCCGCGATCGAGCCGCGCGCGCACGGGCTCCGGCTCGGGTGTGCCTGGGGCCGGCGCCACGAAAAACACCTGCGTCAAGGCGGCGAGCCGAATGGCGTTGCCTCCCGCCGTGCGCAGGGTGGCGCGCACGCTGGGGCCGGTGCGAATGCCGTCCCCCACCTGGAGCTGGTTGCGCAGGTCGACGGTGTTCCACTTGCTGTCGCCCCTTTTGTACCAGTCCGCCTTGCCGCTGAGAGTGACCACGGTCGCGGGCAGCTCGCTCGGCTGCGCCAGCGCCCTCGACGCTCCGACGGAGAGAAGGAGGAGGAGCAGCCCGGGCGCGGCCCATGTGCGCACGATCATGACCTGTCCTCCACCCGCTTCATCGCTAGCGTCCCGTCCAGCGTGGCGCGCGCTTCTCGAAGAAGGCCGCGATGCCTTCGCGCGCGTCGTCGGAGAGGGCGACCAGGGTGAGCAGCTCACGTAGGTATCGGAGGGCGGCGCCGTATTCCATGCCGCTCGAGGTCGCCGCCGCTTCCTTGGCGAGGGCGAGCGCGGTGGGCGAGAAGCTCGCGATGGTCTGCGCCAGCTCGTCCACCGTCGCGGCGAGCTCGGTCCGCGGCACCACGCGGCTCACCAGCCCCATGTCGCTCGCCTCGCGCGCGCTCACCTGCTCACCGGAGAGAATCATGAGCATGGCGCGCTTGCGTCCCACGCTGCGAAGGATGGGAGCCATCACGATCAGGGGCAGGAGGCCGATCTTGATCTCGGGCAGCCCGAAGGTCGCATCGTCGGAGGCGACCACGATGTCGCAGCCGGCAGCCAGGCCACAGCCGCCGGCGAGCGCATAGCCGTGCACGCGGGCGATCAACGGCGTCCGCATGCGCGCCATCTGCTCGAGGACGCGGGCGAGGCCGCTGAAGGACTCCCGCGCGGCCAAGGTCGTTCCACGATCGCCCACGCCCTTGAGGTCCGCGCCCGCGCAGAACGCCCTGTCGCCCGATCCGGCGAGCACGATGACCCGCGCGGTCGGGTCCGCGTCGAGGCGCTGCAGCGCCGCCTCGAGCTCGCGGATCATGGTCGCGCTCAGCGCGTTGCGGACCTCCGGGCGATTGAGGATAACCGTGCCGACCCCGCCCGTGACCTCGACGAGGAGCGTCTCGTAGCTCACGCTCCCGCCTCGCGCTCGTCCACGATGTCCAGGAACTGCTTCAGGATGCGTGCGGTGGCGCCCCAGATGATGTCCTCGACGGAAACGTCGTAGAAGTGCACGGCGTGCGGCTCGCCTCCGCGCTCCCACAGCTCGGTGCGGAAGATGGCGGGATCGCGCAGGGTGGTGAGCGGCACCTCGAGCACGCGCTCGATCTCGCGCCCGTCGGGCTGATAGGCCACGGGCCGCGTCACGATGCCGACCACGGGCGTGATCACGAAAGGGGTGGCCCGTGTCTCCGTGTCGTCGAGCAGTCCCAGCACCTCGACGGCGTCCGCCGGTAATCTGATCTCCTCCCAGGCCTCGCGCAGCGCCGTCTCCACCCGCGAACCATCACGCTCCTCCACGATGCCGCCGGGGAATGCGAACTGCCCCTTATGATGCGGCACGGCCGCCGATTTCTTGCTGAACAGAATGTGGGGACCACCCTCTCCCGTCGGCCCGGGGGTCACGGGGAGGAGCACCGCCGCCGAGATGAGATCGCTCCTGCTCGCTTCGTGCCGCGGCCGACGGGAGAGCGCCACGTCGAGCCGCCGCCGGAGCTCGGCCAGGTCCACGCTACCGTGCCTGGAAGTCGGGCTTCCGCTTCCCCGCGAATGCCTCGGGTCCCTCCACGACATCCGCCGTCTCGCCCGCCCGTGGAGTCGACACCGGCAGGGCCGGGGCACGCACCCGAATCATACGAAGCGGCACGAGACAGATCCGATGCGGGTGAAGGTCGCACGGACGGCATCGCCCGCCTTGGGACGGAAGACCTTGGAGATGGAGCCGGTGAGCACCAGGTCGCCCGCGCGGAGCCGGCTCCCCAGGCGCCCCAGGGCGTTGGCGAGCCACGCGAGCGAGTTGAGCGGATCGCCCATCACCTCGGCTGCGGTCGCCGTGGCCATCCGCTGGCCATTCTCCTCGTAGACCACGCCCTCCAGAGCGAGATCAAGCCCTTGCACCGGCGTCAGCGGGCCGCCCAGCACCATGGCGTTGGCGTAGACGCCGTCGGCCACGACGTCCATTCCCTTCGGCTTCCCGGAGAGCCGGAAGTCGATCAGCTCGAAGCACGGTATGGCTCCCGCCACCGCGAGCAGCGCGGACGACGCGGTGACGCCGGGGCCAGAGAGATCGGCGCCCATGACGAATCCCACCTCGACCTCGAGGCCCACGCTCACGAAGCGCGACAGCGGCACGGCGTCGCCGCTGCTGAACGCGCCCGAACCCAGGAGGAAGCCCAGTACCGGCTCGCAAACTCCGTAGCTCTCCTGCAGCGTGGCGTTGGTGAAGCCAGCCTTCCAACCCACCACCCGATCTCCCCTCTCGCTGAGAGCCCGCTCCAGCGCCCGCTGGATCGCATAGCACTGGTCCAGGGTGAGGTCGGGAGCGCTCTCCGAGAGCGGCGGCGCGGCCTCGCGAACGGAGCGATTCTTGACGAGGCGCTGAACCGCGTCGGCCACGACGATGGCCATGAAGGGCTCCTCGGGCTAGGTCACCGCCGGCCGCTGCGCCACGAGGGCGGCGACCGACGAGAGCACGGCGGCGGCACCGTCGGCGACTATGAGATCCGCCTTGTCGTCCTGCGGCGTCGGGGTGCGGTTCACGATGACGAGCCGAGCGCCGGCCCGCTTCGCGTGCACGGGCATGGAGGCGGCCGGATAGACCACGAGAGAAGAGCCCACCACGATGAAGAGATCCGCGGCCCGTGCCCGGCGCTGCGCTTCTTCCGTTTCGGCGGGCGGCATGGCCTCGCCGAACATCACGGTGCGCGGCTTGATGATGCCGCCGCACGGTAGGGCGCAGCCCGGCACCTCCACGCCAGCATCGAGCCACTCCTGGATCTCCGCGCGGTCGTACGGTCGCTCGCAGCGCAGACACCTGGCGCGAGTGGCGTTGCCGTGCAGCTCGATCACGCGATCGTCGGGCAATCCCGCCCGCTGGTGGAGGTTGTCGATGTTCTGCGTGATGACGCAGTCGAGGCGTCCGAGGCGCCAGAGCGTGAGGAGAGCTTGGTGCCCGGGGTTGGGCTCGGCGCTCCTGATGACGGGATAGACGGCGCGGCCGAGCTGCCAGTAGCGACGGCGCCCGGACTCGGAGCCGACGAAGTTCTGGAAGGTGAACTCGCTCGGGTCGAATCGGTCCCAAACGCCGCCCGGGCTGCGGAAGTCCGGGATCCCCGATTCGGTGCTCATCCCGGCTCCCGTGAACACCACGGTGCGGCGGGCGGAGAGGACCCAGTCGGCAATCTGAGCGACAGGATCGATCACGGTCGGCGTTTGGCCTTCTTCTTCACCGACTTACTCGGTCTCGCCTTTGTCTTCCGTTTAGCTTGCGATCGGGCGACGGGCCTGGCCTTGGCTCGGGAGGCGAGGACGTGCTCGTTGCGCGCGCCAACGCCGCCGCGGATTTGCGGTCCCACCTCGACGGCGCGGATCCACTCGCCGAGCTCGCGCGCCAGCTCGTCGTAGCAGTGATCGCGGTAGGTCCGCAGCGCATGGAGGGCGGCGGGGTCCTTCCACGGCTTGAGCACGAACGGGGCGTCGACGTCCCGGATGTCGAAGGGCCCCTCGGTCGCCATTTGCATGACGATGTAGCGTCGGGTCAGCTCTGCCATATCACCTCCGACCACCGGCGTGAGAGCGGGCCGACCAGACCAGGCGCGGCCCGAGACTTCCGATGCCGATCTACGAGCCTCAGGGCTGTGACAGTACAGCGACCGCCGAGACCGACCCGGGCCCTCCCAGGTTGTGCGCGAGCCCCATGTCGGCGCCCGCCACCTGCATCTTGCCCGCCCGACCGAGGAGCTGGTCGTGCACGTTGTTGATCATGCGGATGCCCGAGGAGCCGATGGGATGGCCGCAGGACTTGAGCCCGCCCGACGTGTTCACGGGCAGTGAGCCGCCGAGGCGAGTCTCGCCCGCCTGCACCGCTCGCCAGCCCGTGCCCGGCTCGAAGAAGCCGAGATCCTCGTAATTCACGATCTCAGTGATGGTGAAGCAGTCGTGGCATTCCGCGACCTTGATCTCCTTGGCCGGATTGTGGACGCCCGCCATCGCGTAGGCCGCCTTTGCCGCCTCCCGGGTGGCGCGGAAGGAAGTGAAGTTCCACGAGGGATCGAACTGCGTGTTCCAGTATCCTGCCGTCACCGCGTAGGCGATCCCGCGGATGATCGTGTACTTGTCGGTGAACCGCGGAGCGAGTTCTGCCCGCGTGAGGATCGCCGCCGCGGCACCGTCGGTGGTGGGGCAGCAGTCGAAAAGCCCGAGCGGCTCGGCGACCTTCGGCGCCTTCGCGTGCATCTCGAGCGTGATCTCCTTCTGAAAGTGCGCTTTGGGGTTCAGCGAGCCGTGGTAGTGGTTCTTGGTCGCCACCGCGCCCAGGGCCTCTTCTCCCGCTCCGTATTCCTTGAAGTAACGCGTGGCGAGGAGCGCGAACATGCCGGGCGCCGTACGGCCCTTGGCGAGGACGGGATGCCCCCGGTTGACCGCCTGGGCCACCAGCGAGCCGCGCGACGGCACCTCGCGCATCTTCTCCGCCCCGATGGCGAGGACAAGGTCGTACTCGCCGGAGGCCACAGCCAGCGCGGCGTTGCGCACCGCCTCGATGCCGGTGGCGCAGTAGGCAGCCACACGCGTCACGGGAATGGGGAAGAGATTGAGGGGATCGGAGACGAAAGTGCCCGAGTTGCCTTCGAAGCCATAGAGGAAGGGCTCGTAGCAGCCGAGCCAGGCGGCCTGGAGCTGTCGGGACTCGATGCCCGCGTCAGCCATGGCGAGGTTGGCGGCCTCGAAGATCATGTCGGTGAGGCTCTGATGGAAGTTCTCGCCGAACTTGATCGTGCCCGTGCCGATGATCGCGACCTTGCCGCCGAGTCCACTCATCGTTGGTCTCCTTGCCTCTCCGGCCTGCCGACGTCGCGTCGAGCCGCCCCAAGACTACTCCGGCCGCCTCCGGCCTCGCAAGTGCCGACTCCATGTGACGCCCCTATCGCGACAGCGAAGAGCGTGGGAGCATTCCTGTCATGCGAGCCATGGTGCTGAGCCGGCAGGGCCGAATCGAAAGCTCGCCGCTCGCGTCCACGACGTGCTTCCTCCCCGAGCCCGGTCCGGGGGAAGTCCGGGTGCGCGTGCGCGCGTGCGGCGTCTGCCGGACCGACCTGCACGTCGTGGAGGGCGACCTGCGGCCCCGCCGGCTACCCGTGATTCCCGGTCACCAGGTCGTTGGCATCGTCGATGCGCGGGGAGCCGGCGCCACACGCTTCCGGATCGGAGACCGCGTGGGCATCGCTTGGCTGCGCTCCACGTGCGGGCGCTGTCGCTTCTGCCTCGCGGACCGGGAGAACCTCTGCGCGGAATCGACCTACATCGGCTGGACCCACGACGGCGGCTATGCCGAGCAGGCGTGCGTCCCCGAGGCCTTCGCCTACGCGATTCCGCCCGGCTTCGACGACGCCGAGGCGACCCCGCTCCTCTGCGCTGGGATCATCGGCTATCGCGCGCTGCGACGCAGCCAGGTACCGCGCGGGGGACGCCTCGGCCTGTACGGCTTCGGCTCGTCGGCCCACATCACGCTCCAAGTCGCCCTCCACTGGGGATGCGAGGTCTATGTGATCACGCGGGAGGTGGAGCGACGCCGGCTCGCCCTCGAGCTCGGCGCGGCCTGGGCTGGTCCCGCCGAAGAGCCGCCTCCCAAGGTCCTCGACGGCGCCATCGTCTTCGCGCCGGTGGGCAGCCTCGTGCCGGTGGCCCTCCGTGCGCTGGACAAGGGCGGCACCGTCGCCCTGGCTGGAATCCACATGTCCGACATTCCCGCCATGGCCTACGAGCCGCATCTCTTCTGGGAGAAGACGCTGCAAAGCGTCACCGCCAACACGCGCGCCGACGGGGACGCGCTGCTCTCGGAGGCGGCCGCCGTCCCCATCAAACCGCACGTCACCCACTACCCGCTGGCCGACGCCAATCGTGCGCTGGCCGCGGTCAAGTCGTCCGACGTCGAAGCGAGCGCGGTATTGATGGTCGAGTGACATCGAACGATGGCGCGCGGTACGTGAACGCGAAGAATCTACCGGGTTGCTCCGTGCCGCCCCGCGGTGACGACGATCTGTTTCGCTCATGGGAAGTTATCTGGAGTTGTGCTGGACCCGGTGGCACATGCGATGCACGCTGCGGCATTTCATGCAGCTGCTCCAGTCGTTCGTCGAGCAGTTCACCTACCTAGGGATATACCTCGTCCTCCTCGCGGGAAGCCTCGGGCTGCCGATACCCGAGGAGATGCCGATCATCGCCGCCGGCGTGATGAGTCACGAGGGGTTTATGTCTCCCTGGCCGGGCCTGCTCGTCTGCGTCCTGGGAGTGCTCTCGGGCGACGTGGTCCTGTACTGGACGGGACGCAACGGCGGAGAGCGAGTGCTGCGGTTTCGTCCCGTGAGATGGCTCCTCACCCCCGACCGCGAGTGCCGCCTCAAGAGCGCGTATTGCCGGCACGCCGTGAAGACCATCGTGACCGCGCGTCACGTCACCGGCCTCCGAGCTGCCGCCTTCCTCACGGCGGGGATCGCACGTGTTCCCTTCTGGAAATTCCTCCTCACCGATGGGGTGACCGCCATGCTCGGGGTGCCCTTCTCCTTCGCCCTCGCCTACTTCTTCACGGATCATGTCAAGGCCATCTTCGCGAACGTCCATCGGATCGAGCGCTGGATCGGCCTCCTCGTGATAGTCGCGGTCGCCATTGCCGTGTTCGTCACGGTCAGGAAACGCGATCGCCACGTGGTGGAGGAGGTCGACGGCCCGACCGGACGCTCGCTCCACCGTTTGATCCGACCCTCCCGTCATGCCTCTTCGCGTCGGTGACCTGGAGGTATCGGCGGCAGCGACGGCCTTCCCGTCTGGTGGAAGAAGCTCAACATCGAGCCCGTCCTTCACGGCCAGAACAGCTGGCTCGTGGTCCTGAAGGGCCTGGAGCTCTAGCTAGCTCGAGAAACTGCGACGCAAGCGCGCCGTCCAAGCCGTGGCGTTCACGAGCAATATCGTCGGCGGCTGCCGAGGCCCGCCTGCCCCAGATGTGGCATCAGCTCCCCGTCTCTCTCCCCGAGCGATGGACACCTCTCTCGCTGAAGCGCATGAATTTCAAGTCATCCCGAAGCTGGCACGATTGGCGCACTTCTCCCAGGTGGAACTCAGCGGGAAAGGAGGTGGGTCGAGATGAGACGCGCTCTGATCGGAGTGCTGGGAGCGGCGACGCTCCTGTTCCTCACCGGCATCGCCTCTGCCCAGATGGGCTGGGGTCCGATGGGTCCCGGCATGATGGGACTCGGGATGGGCTGGGGTCCTGGCGGCGGCTATGGTTGTCCGGGATCTGAGGGCTTCGGGCAGGCGGAGGCGACGCCGGTGACCGAGGAGCAGGCCAAAGAGCTGGCCCAGCAGTACGCGGACCGGTATCTGAAGGGGTTCACTGTGGACAAGGTGCTCCCCTTCACCGGCATGCGCGGCGCGACGATGTTCTCCATCGAGCTGAAGGGTCCGAAGGACGAGCTGCGCGTGCTCCACATCAATCCGTGGGGGAACGTGATGCCGTTCGGAGGGCCTGGTCGTCGCGTCGGCTGACACGTAGTTGGGAAGTCAGGCCCCGGGGTCGAAGAAAGGCCCCGGGGCCTGAGCGCACGTTCGCCCGTCTCCAGCTCTAGCCCAGCTTGAGGAGCTCCGGGACGACGAGGGTGACCCAGGGAAACAGGATCACCACGAGGAGGCCGATGCACATCATCCAGATGTAGGGCAGCATGGCCCCGCTCGCCCGGTCCACCGGCACCTTGGCGATGCCACAGGCGATGAAGAAGCCCACACCGATGGGAGGCAGGAAGAGGCCGATGCCGGTGGCCGCCACCACCACGGTGCTGTAGTGGATGAGATCGATGCCGAGGCGGGTCACCACCGGCATGAACGTGGGGAGGAGGATGACCACGGCGGGGAGGCCTTCCAGCACTGCGCCGAGAAGGATGAAGAGCACGGAGGTCAGCACGAGGAAGACCACGTTTCCTCCCGGCACCGCGAGCATGGCGTTCAGCAGGAGCTGGGGAATCTGCTGCACCGCGAGAACCCACGCGACCACCGCCGCCGCCCCCAAGAGGAAGCACACGGCCGCCGTCACCACCGCGCTCTGGATGAGGATGCCCGGCAGATCCGCCCACTTGATCTCGCGGTAGATGAAGAGTCCCACGACGAAGGCGTAGGCGACAGCGAGCACGGCCGCCTCGGTGGGCGTAACCGCGCCGCCCAGGATCCCCCCGAAGATGATGGCAGGCAGCCCCAGGGGAATGATGGCGTCGAGGAGCGCATGCCGCATGGCCGCGCGAGTCACTCGCTCGCGCGCCTCGATGCCGCTTCGCTTCGCGTCGAGCCAGATGTAGATCATGATCGCCACCGCGAGGACGACTGCCGGCAGAAAGCCCGCGGCGAAGAGGGCGGCCACGGACACGTTGGCCACGGAGGCGATGACGATCATCAGGATGCATGGCGGCACGAGAATGCCCATGGCGGAGGCCGCGGAGACGACCGCCACAGCCTGCTCCTTGCTGTAGCCCGCCTTGAGCATGGGCGGGATCATCGTCGAGCCGATGGCGGAGACATCGGCCACGGTGGAGCCCGAAATGCCCGAGAAGATGTACTCCGCCACCACCACCGCCATGCTCAGCCCACCGCGGATCCATCCCACGAGGACCTGGGCGAGCCGGACCAGGCGCACGGCGATCCCGCCAGTCTCCATGAGCGCGCCAGCGAGGATGAAGAGGGGGATGGCGAGGAGGACGAAGGAGTCCACCCCTTCGAAGGTCTGCTTGACGATCACCGTGAGGGGATATT
>Ga0126382_10000994_pt1 | contig 11410 bp, 12 predicted proteins | sample PanSoiMetPlot_30_FD_92548 | JGI IMG/M metagenome (GOLD analysis project Ga0126382, IMG submission 92548) | Tropical forest soil microbial communities from Panama - MetaG Plot_30 | ecosystem: Environmental > Terrestrial > Soil > Tropical forest > Bulk soil | place: Panama | collected 2016-02-17 | reverse complement strand
GGCGGCGCTCGAGAAAGTATTCGGCCGACATCGCGCCGAAATCAAAGCGATTACCGGAGTTTATAAGCGGGAGGTCGGCATGACCGGCGCCGTCGAGCGTGTGCGCACCGCAGTTGAGGCATTCGAAGTTGCCGAAGGCCGACGGCCTCGCTTGTTGGTCGCGAAGATCGGACAAGATGGCCACGATCGCGGACAGAAGGTGATTGCATCGGCCTTCGCGGACCTCGGCTTCGATGTCGACATTGGACCGCTTTTTGCCACACCAGCTGAAGCAGCCCGCCAAGCCGTGGAAAACGACGTCCATATTCTGGGCGTGTCATCGCTTGCTGCAGCTCACCTGACCCTTGTACCGGAGCTAAAGGCGGAACTGGCCAGGCAAGGTCGAGATGACATCATGATCGTCGTCGGAGGCGTTGTCCCCCCGCAGGACTACGAGGCACTAATGCAAGCTGGAGCCGAGGCAATTTTTCCGCCAGGCACGGTTATTGCGGACGCTGCCGAAAATCTTCTCAAGACCCTCAACAAACGTCTCGGACACGGCAAAGAGGCTGCGGAGTGAGGCGGCTGCTCGTACTGCCACTCGTTCTCGGCAACCTGTCCCTGGCAGCTTGTATCGATTCCTCCGGGCCGATTTTGCAGAACGCACAACCTTTGTTCGGCCAACAGTTGCGACTGCAATTTTACACGTTGCGTAAAGGCTTTGCCGACGAACCCGAACAAGCGTCATTCAATTGGGACGGTACACGATATACCCGTGTCGGCGGTGGCATGACCGATATAACTTCCTTTACCGTTTATCGGCTTGAAGGTCGCGCCTATGTTATTCAAAGCGCGGCGGCCAAGCGTCAAAGCATTTTTGAGTACGCCGTTGCTTACAAGCTGACTGATGGCGTCTACCAAGTCACAGCAATTGACGAGGACGACGCCGATGGTGCCACACGGGCGCGGTACTGTCGTCGGGCCGACGAAAGCCCTTGCCGTATTTCGACTCAGAAGGAATTGTTTGCATTTGCGCGTGCTACTGACGCCCGACAAAAGGAAGAAGGCGCTTTGGTGCTTCGTCTGCCAACCGACAATTCAGAGCCGCTACGCTAAGGACGTCGATGGCCCCGCGCACGCTTCCCCCAGCCGATCTCGCTCGTGGTATCCGCACGGGCAACCGTGCGACCTTGGCTCGTGCGATTACACTGATAGAAAGTAAGCGCGCCGACCATCGCAAAACAGCGCACCTTCTTGTACAAAAATTGTTGCCGCACACAGGGAGCGCCGTCCGCCTCGGCATCACTGGTGCACCCGGCGCCGGGAAATCGACTACTATTGACGTTCTCGGCACCTACCTCACCCGCAAAGGCCACAAAGTAGCAGTCCTTGCTGTCGATCCGTCGTCCAGCCGAACTGGTGGGTCGATTCTGGGTGACAAGACACGCATGGCTCAGCTTGCCGCCGACGCAAACGCATTCGTACGGCCGTCTCCGTCCTCTGGGACACTTGGAGGCGTTGCAGCCAAGACACGTGAAACCATGTTGGTTTGCGAGGCGGCCGGCTACGACGTCATCATGGTCGAGACCGTCGGCATTGGCCAGTCGGAAACCGCTGTCGCAGATATGACCGACTTTTTTCTTGTGCTGATGATTCCTGGCGCCGGCGACGAGTTGCAAGGTCTGAAAAAGGGAATTGTCGAGCTCGCGGATATGCTCGCAGTCAACAAAGCCGACGGCGACAACATTGAAGCCGCGAAACAGGCAGCGGCGGAATACCGTGCCGCACTCAACATTCTGACCCCGCAATCATCGACGTGGTCACCGTCGGTCGTTACTTATTCCGCTCTCACGGGGAACGGCATCGACAGACTGTGGGCTCAAATTCTTACGCACAAGGAGAAGATGACCGCCTCGGGCGAACTCTCAGCGCGGCGGCGCCACCAGCAGGTAAAATGGATGTGGACGATGCTTGAGGAACGGCTCACCGGGCGTTTGCGGAGCGACACATCCATCCGTGCCAGATTGCGGCAGGCTGAAATTCAGGTCGCTGCCGGCAAGCTGACACCAACACTCGCGGTTGACGAAATCGCACGGCTACTCGGCGTCTAGATGTCCGCACTCACAATTTTGATCACCGGCTTCGGGCCCTTTCCGGGCGCGCCGTTCAATCCTACTGGGGATCTGGTTGAAAGGCTTGCAAAGTTGCGACGACCGGCCCTCGCCGAGGTAACGATCATCCCTCATGTTTTTCAAACCAGCTACGCAGCCGTCGACCGTGACCTGCCTAGACTGCTCGCCAAACACAAGCCAGACGCGCTTCTTATGTTTGGGCTCGCACCAAGGGCAAAGGTGCTGCGCATTGAGACTCGTGCGCACAACACATCAGGATCGTTACCCGACGTATCGGGTCGCTCGTTGCCCGGCCGGCGGATCCACGCTGATGGCCCACCCGATTTGGCGCTACCTCATGGCCGCCAGTTACTCGCTGCCGCCCGCAGAATGAAAGCTCGTGTCACACTCTCACGAGATGCGGGACGCTATCTGTGCAACTATCTCTGTTGGCGCGCGAGTGAAGCGGTGGCAGAAAATGGTCCACGTCTCGCCGCATTTGTCCACGTGCCACCCGTTACGCGCAAGGTTTTACGCCCAGGCAAAAAACATCACGCGAGCCTCGACGACCTTACGCACGTTGCCGTCTGTTTTCTGCTGGCCACCACGACAGCCACTCGGCGGTTGAGGCGCCACCTTTAGGCCGGAAACTCGATATAGTGGCATCACCATGATCCGCTATCGACACTTGGGTAGGAGAATCTTCGTCATGGTCATCGTATTCATCATTTTTCTCGTCCCAATTGCTGCTCGGGCAATTGTGTACGCCATCGGCGACAATCCCCGCTCGTGGCGCGACGCCGACTGGTCAAGCACGGGTATGTTGCCGCCCGCCGACGAATACGCACCAGCACGCGTGGTCGTTTTCACGGGCAAGGCGGGCGCATGGAAGGGCATTTTCTCTGTTCACAGCTGGATCGTGCTTAAGCGGCGGAACGAAGCGCGTTGGACTCGTTATGATGTCGTAGGCTGGGGAGAGCCGGTGCGTCTGAACAACTGGCCCGTGGATGGACGTTGGTACGGCAACGAGCCAGTTATGCTTGCCGACATTTCCGGGACGGAGGCCGAGAAATTGATCCCGCGCATCGAAGAAACTGTGAAGGCCTACGACTACTCGCAGTCTGGGGACTATCGGATCTGGCCGGGCCCAAATAGCAACAGCTTCATTGCTGCGATCCTTCGTACTGTTCCGGAACTGGGTGTGACCCTGCCACCAAACGCGGTCGGGCGCGATTTCCGGCACGGGTTTTATCTTGGGCCAACTGACAGCGGCACGGGCCTTGAGCTCAACGTCAGCGGATACACCGGTGTGAAGGTCGGCTGGGTTGAGGGCGTTGAGATTAATTTCTTGGGGTTGGTCGCAGGTCTTGATGTGCGCTACCCCGCAGTGAAGCTTCCTGGCTACGGCCGTCTCGGCATTGAATCACCGGTGACAACCGCGCTCGCGCGATAACGTCAACTACTGCACGCGTATCAGGATCAAGCCGCAAACGATCAGGCATGCCGCAACGATGCGAATAGCGCGGATTGGTTCTTTGAGAACGACCACAGCAATTGCAGCGCCAAAAAGCACGCTGGTCTCGCGCAAAGCTGCGACGACGGCGATCGGCACTACCGTCATTGCCCAGATAGCGACTCCGTATGAAAGAAATTGTAGCGCCCCTCCCACCAGTCCGCGGCGCCAATAGAGATGCATTGCCGGTACAACGTCACGGCCGTCGCGATAGAGGGCATAAGGCACCATTACCAATGCAATCCCCACAAAGAGCCAGACTGAATAGGCAATGGGGTTGATCGAGGCTCGCGCGCCTATTCCGTCGACAACTGAGTAGCCACAGACCGCAACTGCCGTAAAGAGCGCAAAACCAATCGCGCGGCGATCGATGACGGCAAGATCGCGGCCACCACGCGCAGACAGCAACAGAACCCCCGCAATCAAGGCAAGGATACCGGTCCACCCGACCAGGCTTAGTTTTTCGCCGATGAAGACGGTTGTCGCGGCGGCCGTCATCAGAGGCGCGGCGCCGCGAGCGATCGGATAGACTTGGCCGAGATCGCCGGTGCGATAGCTTTCGACTAACGACGCGAAATAAATGAGGTGAATCGCGACCGATGTAATGAGCCATGGCCAGGCTCCCCAGGCCGGCAGACCCACGAACGGAATGAGTACCAGCGCCACAATGGCCGAACCGATCGAGATTAACGTGGTGGTAGAAAGCGGATCGAGTCCAACCTTAATCAGCGCATTCCAAGTAGCGTGACAGGCAGCAGCGAATAAAACCGCAAGGAAAACGACATTTTCCATCGACGTCTGTATCCGGTCATCCGACGAAAGGAGGGGGGCGGGTCTCTGAGGGAGTTCGACCCGCTGTCGGGCAAAGCCCGTTGCGGCGCAAAAGGAACCGCATTTTTATACGGGGCAACCCTAGCCGATCGAACAGACCAAGAGTATCGTTTCTCAAACGCCAGATAAAATGGCGTCATCGGGAGGATACGCTAATGGGACAATCACGTCTTTCACGCCGTACTGTTCTCAAGACCGCTGCTCTCGGTTCTGCAGCGGCAATTACCGCGCCTTATGTTAGCGGCGTCTATGCCGCTGGTACGTTGTCTTTGGGCTGCTGGGACCACTGGGTACCAGGAGCCAACAAAGCGTTCGATAAGATCTGCAAGGAATGGGGCGATAAGAACAAAGTCGATGTGCATATCGACTACATCACCTCCCAAGGCGAGAAAGACAAACTGACCGCCGCGGCGGAAGCTCAGGCCGGCACCGGTCACGACATCATGTCGCACCGTGACTGGAATATTCAGATCCACCAGCATCTGCTCGAACCACTCGATGACGTGATTGCCCAGTTGATCAAGCAGTACGGCCCGATCAGCCCGGTTGCTGAATATCTTGCAAAGATCAAAGGCACGTGGCGCGGCGTACCGACTGCCATCGGTAGTCAGGTCAAACCATGTCAATCACGATTTGATCTCTACAAGGAGCATTGTGGGATCGACCTGGTCGACATGTTCCCGGCTGACGAGGCGCAGTACGACAAAGCCAAGACGGACAGGTGGACGTGGGATCTGTATCTCGATTGCGCGCAAAAGCTACACAAGGCGGGTTTCCCAGTTGGCCTGCCGATGGGTCAGACTAGCGACGCTGTCGACTGGGTCGGTGCGCTGTTCAAGTCCTACGGCGTGGTGATGATCGACGAGAAGGACAACATCAAGGTCAACTCGGACGAAACTCGTGTCGCCCTCGAATATTTGAAGAAGCTCATGCCGGTGAACCCGCCGGAAGTCTACGCCTGGGACGACGCAGGCAATAATCGGTGGATCATTTCCGGTAAGGGTTCAGGAATTATGAATCCCCCAAGTTCCTGGGCGGTCGCCAAGCGTGACAATCCGAAGGTTGCGGAAAACATCTGGTTACACGCGATGCCGAAAGGTCCGAAGGGCCGCTTCGTGGGTCAACTTCCACAGTTTTACGGTCTGTGGAGCTTCTCGAAGAACAAAGCTGCCGGCAAGGATCTCTTGCTGCATGTGTCGCAGAAGGAATCGATAGCTCAATTGGTTGCCGCCTCAGTCGGCTATGACCTGCCTTCGTTCAAGAGCATGTACGATCTGGATACTTGGAAGACGGTCGAGCCGCCGAAAGGTGTGGTTTACAGCTATCCACCGCGCGGTGACGAGCAAACCTCGATGTTCGGAGCGCCTGCACGCTCCGAAGTCGGTGCTCAGATGTATAACCAGGCCATCAATACCGTGATGGTCGCTAAGCTCACCCAAGGTAACGAGAAGCTCGACGACGTCATCAAGTGGGCGGAAAAGGAGCTTGAAGGCGCGCTTCGCGCTTGACCTTTTTTGGAGTCAGTCGTGACAAATCGTGTGCCGGCCGAGTTGGCCGGCACACCCGACGTTAAACCACAGGCCAGGGCGACCGTTAGTACGTCGAAAGGCAGTGCATGGCAGATACAGTCCATACATGGGTTCCGGCTCTACAGGAGGCCGGCAAGCGCGTACCCACTCGCAGCGGCCTTGGGAAACTCCTTCGGCAGCGTTCGACGATCGCTTTCGTGATGTGTCTGCCGCTCATTTTGATCATCACCAGCCTTGTCGTCTATCCGGCCTTCTACTCGATCTATCTGTCAATGTTGAACAAGGCCCAGACACGATTCATCGGTCTTGGAAACTTTAGCTTCTTGCTGTCCCGCGACGTTTTTTGGATGGTGGTGCAACAGTCGGCCATCTTTGCGCTATCCGCCGTTTTCTTTAAAGCACTCATAGGTCTGATCACCGCGCATCTCATCAATAATTTGCCAAGCAAAGGGCAGCGCAAATGGCGCGGGATGCTCCTTGTGCCTTGGGTCATCCCCCTTGCTCTCTCGTCGCTCGGCTGGTGGTGGCTGTTCGACCCGACCCATTCCGCGTTCAATTGGATCTTGACCGGACTTGGCTTCAATGAGGTCGCGTGGCTGAGCGACCCTTACTGGGCGCGTTTTTCCGTGATCCTGGTCAACGTTTGGTACGGCGCGCCGTTCTTTCTGATTATGTATCTGGCTGCGTTGAAATCGGTACCTGAGCAGCTCTATGAAGCTGCAGCGATTGACGGCGCAAGCGCCTGGCAGAGGTTTATCCATGTCACTCTGCCGATGATGCGAAATATCATCGCAATCACCGTGCTTTTCTCACTTATCGTGACGTTTGCCAATTTCGACATAGTGCAGATCATGACTGCGGGCGGCCCCCGAAACATGACGCACGTTTTCGCAACGTACTCCTTCCTACTCGGCATTCGTTCCGGCGACTTGCCTTTAGGCGCCGCGACATCACTGTTCATGTTCCCGATCCTGGCGATCGCGGCCATATTCATCCTGCGCGGTGTGCGCAAGCGCGGGAGGGAAATCGCATGACCTCGGTCGCGCTTTCGGTCCCGAAAGCTGCCGGCGCCCCGCGCCAAGCCAGCCTGAAACGCAATCGCCGGTGGGCACTGATCACCTCTTACATATTCCTGGTAATCTTTGCGATCTTCTTTCTGATGCCGCCCTACTACATGATTGTGACTTCGCTTAAGAGCGATGCCGAGGTCGCTCACATGGCGACCAATCCCTGGATCATCGCGAATGGGATTACACTCGACCAATTCAAGATTCTTTTCACCCAAACCGATTTTCTGATTTTTTTCAAAAATACGGCCATCGTCACTGTCGCCGTGGTGGTCATTACCATGGTCGTCAGCGTGCTGGCGGCGTTCTCGCTGGGCCGCATGCGATTTTGGGGATCAAGCATTCTCGCGACGGGCATCTTCCTTACTTACCTCGTGCCCGACACATTGCTCTTTATCCCCCTTTTCCAGATCGTAAAGGCCATTGGCCTGCTTAATTCTTATTGGGGAATGGTTCTGGTCTATCCGACCCTTACGGTGCCATTCTGCACGTGGATTATGATTGGGTACTTTCAATCCATTCCGAAGGAACTTGACGAGGCAGCCCTCATCGACGGCGCTGGCCACATGCAAATGCTGCTGAGAATCTTCATTCCGGTAGCTTTGCCCGGGATCATTGCAGCAACCATTTTCGCGTTCACGGTGTCTTGGGCAGCTTTCGTCTATCCGATGGCTTTTCTCTACTCGGCAGACCAGCAGGTGCTCACCGTCGGTACAGTGACAAGCCTAATCCGAGCTGATGTCTACAAGTGGGGCATGCTGATGGCTGGCGCGCTCGTCGCCGCCGCCCCACCTCTGGTGATCTATGCATTCCTCATGGACTACTACATCGCCGGGCTAACCTCTGGCGCCACCAAGGGCTGACCACCATGGCTGAAGTTGCGTTGCGTCAGGTTGTGAAAAAGTTCGGAGATGTCGAAGCGGTGCGATCGATCGATCTCGATATTCCCGACAATGAGTTCGTCGTTCTGGTCGGCCCTTCCGGTTGCGGCAAAAGCACAACATTGCGGATGATTGCCGGTCTTGAGGAAGTAACCTCAGGTGACATTTGTATAGGGGGCGAAGTCGTCAATGACTTGCCACCAAAAGATCGTGACATCGCAATGGTGTTCCAGAATTACGCGCTGTATCCCCATATGACAGCGTTCGAGAACATGTCGTTCGGGCTCAAGCTGCGCAAATTTTCCAAGAGCGAAATTCGTCAGCGCGTCGAGCACGCCGCACGTATCCTGGACATCACAGAGCTGCTCGACCGTCGCCCGAAGGCACTGTCAGGTGGACAACGCCAGCGCGTCGCTATGGGTCGCGCGATCGTGCGCAATCCCAAGGTATTCCTGTTCGATGAGCCTTTATCAAATCTTGACGCCAAACTACGCGTGCAAATGCGGACGGAAATAAAGCGCGTCCATCAAAAGGTGAAGACAACGACTGTTTACGTTACCCATGACCAGGTTGAGGCAATGACTCTTGCCGATCGCGTGGTGGTGATGAACAAAGGCATCATTGAGCAGATTGGAACGCCGCAGGAGCTCTATCATCGTCCGCGCACCAGATTCGTTGCCGGTTTCATAGGGTCGCCGGCAATGAACTTTATTCCGTGCCAACTTGAACAAAATGGCGCGAACATGCGTGTCCGTGTATCCGACAGCATCAGCCTGCCGGTTCAGCCCCAGCGTGCAAATCGCTACCAATCGTTTGTCGGCAAGCCGGTGACGCTTGGGCTAAGGCCGGAACACATCACGGAGCCTCGCCAGAATGGACAGGGAGACGGATCCGATTTCGCGGTGACTCTAGACGTCGTCGAGCCGCTGGGCATGGAGACGATGGTGTTCTTTACGCTGAATGGGACTGAAGTTTGCGGGCGCGTCGAGCCCAGCAGCGCAGCTGACGCAGGGGCAACAATGCAGCTGCACGCCAACGTCGACCACATGCACCTCATTGATCCTGCAAGTGGCGCAGTAATCTAACGATCTCTTACGCCTTCGCTGCTGCCGCCGGCGCCCAAAGTTTCGGGCCAGCCCGCTGATACTGCGGTGGGCGGGCGACATCTGCCCCAAGTACCTTGGCCGCATGCCAACCCCAATGCGGGTCGTCCAAAAAACAGCGCGCCATCGAAACCAGGTCGGCCTGTCCTTTGGCAACAATCTCTTCGGCGTGATCGGGCTTCACGATTAGACCCACAGTGCGCGTGGGAATCCCGGCCTCTTTTTTCACGCGAGCTGCGATGGGAACGTTGTACCCAGGCTCGGCGGGATTGCGGATGTCAGCAGCCACTCCGCCTGATGAGATGCAAATGAAGTCGATACCCTCTCCTTTCAAGGCTTTGGCAATGGCAACCGCATCATCAGGAGTGAGCCCGCCTTCCCGCCAGTCGCTTCCCGTGATGCGCGCACCCAGCGGAACTGCTTTCGGAACCGCGGCACGCACCGCACGCGCAATTGATAATGGAAAACGCATGCGATTTTCAAAGAAGCCACCGTACTGATCCGTACGTCTGTTTGAAATTGGCGACATAAAGCCGTGCGCAAGATAGCCATGGGCCATGTGCAATTCGATTTAATCAAAGCCGATGCGCAAGCAACGTTGCGCCGCAGAGACAAAAGCCGCGCGCACACGTTCCATATCATCTTCGGCAACTTCGCGGGGTGTATGCCAACCGTCTCCAAACGGAATTGGTGACGCCGCGATTGTGGGCCAAGGGTCGGCCTCGGGTTTGAGCGCAAGCGCACCTTCCCACGGACGCTGCGCGGAGCCCTTGCGTCCAGAGTGCGCGATCTGGATGCCAAATTTGGCGCTGCCCATGCGTCGTGCCTGCGCAATCACCCGCGTCAACGCAGCCTCGTTGTCGTCGGAATAGAGGCCCAGACATCCGTGAGTAATGCGGCCGCGCCGCTCGACGTGCGTCGCCTCTACAATCACGAGCGCCGCGCCGGAATGGGCCAGCATACCGAGATGCATGAGATGCCAATCATTGGCACAGCCGTCGTCGGCGGAATATTGGCACATCGGTGAGACCACGATGCGGTTGGCAAGCTCAAGGCCCGCCAAACGCAACGGCGTAAACAAGGTACTGGGCATGATGGATTCGACTCTGGCTGGTAAACGCTGAACCTAGCGCTGCTGGATGGATTTTAGATAAGCAATAATTGCACCGACGTCCGCCGCATCGAATGAAAATTCCGGCATATCCGGATGACCGGACATAATGCCCTCTCCAAGCGCTTCCTCCAAAGACTCAATTGGATAGCGTTGGCCAAGGCTGCGGAACGTCGGAGCGAGCTTTTGCGGGCTGTCTCCGGTTCGGCCGACTGCATGACACGAAGCGCAGTCGCGAGCAAGCAACGCTTCACCGCGTTTGAGATCCTGCGCGTTCGCAGCCTGTCCGCTTGTCATGGCCGTTATGATGGCGGCCAGCATTCCACTTCGTATCAAGCCGCCGGAGGGAAATCGCGCTTTTCGAATGTAGATCGCCGACTTGCCAGTGCCGCCCAGAGTGCAGTGATGCGCTCTGCTTCGTGCAGATGCCACGCAAGCTGCTCCTTGGTGTAATACCTTGTCCATCGGCCGCTTCGCTCTAGATCGCGAATTTGGGCAAGCCGCCGGCGCGCCAGGCCATGCCATTTCTCAGCGACCTTATAGAAGCGAACTGCACCTTGCACGATTGCCATTGGTTTGCCCCCCGGCACGCGTCAATTCGGCGGCAGTCAACAACCGCCGAAAATTGCACGGAAACAACGGCTTAATTAGAGCACGCAGATACCCCGATTCGTAGATGTTTACAGACCGTCAGAATCTAGAGGCGGATGTGAAGCTTGTTGGCAATCTCGCCTATGACTCCGCGACGGAAAAGCAGCACGCAAGAAACGAAAATCGCACCTTGAATGACAAGCACCCATTCCCCGATTGGAGCAAGCTTGAACTGCATTACCAGAATTGCGAAGGCACCAACAACCGGGCCAAATATGGTGCCAAGACCGCCGACCAGGGTCATCAGCACAACTTCCCCTGACATCGGCCAATTCACGTCAGTGAGTGAGGCCAGTTGCAACACAATTGCTTTCGTAGCTCCGGCGACACCGGCAAGTGTCGCCGACAGCACAAACGCGACCAGCTTGTAGCGGTCTGTTTTGTACCCAAGCGAAATCGCGCGCGCTTCGTTTTCCCGAATAGCCTTAAGTACCTCGCCAAATGGCGAATGGATTATTCGATAAATGAACATGAAGCCCGCGAGAAATATGACCAAGACCACGGCGTACATCGACATTTCGTTTTTCAAATCGATGAGGCCAAATAAAACTCCACGTGGCACCGCCTGAATGCCATCTTCGCCACCGGTGAATTTTGCCTGCAAAGCAAAGAAATACATCATCTGCGCAAGCGC
>Ga0126382_10000993_pt1 | contig 11413 bp, 9 predicted proteins | sample PanSoiMetPlot_30_FD_92548 | JGI IMG/M metagenome (GOLD analysis project Ga0126382, IMG submission 92548) | Tropical forest soil microbial communities from Panama - MetaG Plot_30 | ecosystem: Environmental > Terrestrial > Soil > Tropical forest > Bulk soil | place: Panama | collected 2016-02-17 | reverse complement strand
CGCCTGCACGATGGCCTCCACGCCGGTGCCGTCGAGCTCGCGGAGAACGCCGCGTAGCTCGTGCTCGCTCACGTTGGCGATGGCGGTGGCGGACTTGCAGCGGAGCCCGGTGACTCGCGCGACCTCGAAGCCCGCTTCCTCGAAGAAGCGCTTGACCTGCCGGTCGGCCACGGGCTGATAGGGACTGAAGGCGGCGATGCGCTTGACCCCGAGCGTCTCGAGGGCGGCGCGGCAGGCGGAGGCGCCCGTGGAGACCGGCAAACCCGACTGCGCCCGCACGCGCTCGATGAAGGCGGCGTTGCCCTCCACACCGCCCCAGAAGGTCTCCGCCGACATCCCCATGACGAGATAGTCGGGCTCGCAGGTCATCACGTCGCGGATGGCCGTGCGGATGGAAGCGCGGATCTCTCCGAGGATGGCCTCGAAGGCCGCGTCCGAGTCGAGGGCAGGATGCTCGATGTACATGCGCCCGATGTGAAAGGTGACGCCGGGCGGCGCCATGCGGTTGAAGTCGTGCTCGACCACGGTGTTCGTCGAGGGCACGATGACGCCCATCTTGGCGCGCCAGCCGACGATGTCGGGCATGGGCGGCCTCCGCCTACTTCTTCTCCTTGTAGCCGGGCAGCGGATACATCACCTCGGCCGCGGCGAGGTCGAAGGGCCAGATGGTCGCGTAGGCGCCCTTCTGGATCTGCTGCATGATGGCGCGAATGCCCGTGTTCTGCCCCTTCTCGTCGAAGCGCACCCCCGTCCACGGCATGATCAGCTGATCGGCGGGGATGTTGGTCGCCCCGAGGGCCTTGCGGATGTCCTCGGGGTTCGTGGACTTGGCGCGGTTGATGGCGTCGATGAGCACGGTGAAGCCGGTCAGGGCGCGCGCGGGCGCCTCTGAGATGTCACGACCGCCCGGATTGTCCTTCTGCTTCTTGAAGAGCTCGTTGACCTGACGGATGAGCGGCTTCTTGGCCTGGAGATCGAGGGCGAAGGGAGAGCGCGTGATGTGCCCTTCGATGTCGCCCTTCATCTCCTGTACGAAGGCGGGGTCGACCCACCCCGCGTTCTGGGCGATGAGCATCTTGGGCACGTAGTCGAGGGTCTTGGCCGTCTTCACGTAGAGGACGGCGTCCGAGGTATAGGAGGTGGGAAAGAAGATGTCGGGATTGGCCGCCTTGAGCTTGCCCACCTCGGCGTCGAGGCTCGTGGTCTTGGCGCGATAGGCCATGTTCAGCAACACCTCGTAGCCGTTCTTCTTGGCCAGCTCGTCCTGGGTCTTGGCGGAGTCGACCCCGAACAGCGTGTCCTCGTGCATGAGACCCACCGTCTTGAACTTGATCGACTTCTTCTTCTCGAAGTCTTTGACGAAGTCGAACATGGCCAGGGAGAAGTGGCCGTCGTGGGGCGACGTGCGGAAGAACCACTTGAAGCCACGCTCGGTCAGGGTGGGCGAGGAGGACTCGCCGTTCATGAAGGGCACACCATAGCGCTCGGCGACCTGGCTCGCGGTGGCCGTCACGCTGGAGAACACCGCGCCCATGATGGCCGTGACCTTCTCCTGCGTGATCATGCGCTCCGCCTCGGCCTGGCCCACGTCCGGCTTGCCCTGGTGATCGACCACCACGAGCCGGATCTTGGCGCCGCCGAGGCCGGGCAGGCCATCCGTGCTCTTTTTCATCGAGGGCAGGTTCAGCTCCGACTTGCCGTTGTAGAGATCCGCGGCCATCCGGATGGCCGTTACGGAGTCGATGCCGAGCTGGGCGAGGTTGCCCGTCATCGGGTAGATGACGCCGATGACGATCTCCTTAGGCGCCTGGGCTGGCGCGGGCGGGGCGAGGACGAGGAAGGCGAGGAGCGCGAGAGACAGGAGTCCGATCACACGTCGCATACGGGAATCCTCCTTACGTCTGATGGGTCCGGCAGGTCGGCGGTGACCGCTCAACGGCGGAGGGAGTGTAGCACAGTCGTTCGCGGTGGCGTGCGAGGGTGTGGGCGCCCATGAGCGCACCGCTCGCCCGCGCGGCCATCTCGATCTTGGCCGAGCTCTACGATCTCAAGCTCCGGCCAGGAGGTCGTGCCGCTCTGCCCGACCCGATCACGCTGAGGCGGCTCCCAGCGGCCTCCAGGCTGCATCATCGCGCGCCGGGCGGTGAGGTGGAGACGCGCCGCCCGGCGCCTGTGATCCTCGCGGGCAGTCGACCTCAGCCCTCGCGAGATGACGAGGCGTACCCCTCCACTCGATCGCGCTCCCTCAGAGCCGGGTCGCGCTCCGAGGGCGGCCCGTAGCCGCCTCCTCCCGGCATCAGGAGCTCGATCAGGTCGCCGGGCTGGATCAGCTGTTCCGCTTTCGGATTCTCCGGGGCCTTTCCATTGACGAGGAGGGCGCCACGCGCCCCGGGCTCCCCGCCGAAGAATCCCTGCGCGGGAATCCTCGTCCGGTCGCAGAACACGGAGCAGGTCGCCGGATCATCGGTGAGCACGCGGAAGGCCAGCGCCTGGCCGAGCCCGCCGCGGAAGCGGCCGTCGCCTCCCGATCCATCGCGCAGGCCCTTGCGCTCGACGAGGAGCGGCGCTAGCGTCTCCACCACCTCCACGGGGGTGCCGAGCACGCCGGAGGGAAACGCGGTGGCGCTGAGCCCGTCCTTGGTCGGCCGCGCGCCCGTGCCTCCCGAGGCGAAGAAGGTGTACACGAAGGGGCGCTTCGCCCGATCCTTGCCGGAGAGCTGGATGCCCCAGATGTTGGCCGAGCCCTCGGCCATCACGTGATCGGGCAGGGCCTCCTTGAGCGCGCCGGCCACCACGTGAGGCAGGAAGTGCCCGACCACATGGCGGGCCGCCACGGGCGCGGGATGCTGCGCGTTCAAGATGCTTCCCTCGGGCGCGGTGATGCGCAGGACCCGGAAGGCGCCCTCGTTGTTCGGCACGTCGGGGCTCACGATCACCTTGACGCCGTAGGTCGTGTAGGCCTCCGTGTAGTTCATCACCACGTTGACGCCGCGCCGGCTCGCCGGCGACGAGCCTGTGAAGTCGATCGAGAGCTGATCGCCCGCGATCTCGCAGCGGCACTTCACGGTGAGGGGCTCGCCGTAGCCGTCCGAGGTGATGGCGTACTCGTAGACGCCGGGGCGGAGGCGGCTGATGGCCTCGCGCATGGCCCGCTCTGTGCGCGTGACGATCTCGTCGGCGAGCGGCTCCAGGCGCTCGAGGCCGAACTCTTCCATGAACTCCAGGAGCCGGTCGCCTCCCACACTGCCGCCCGCGATCTGGGCGTGGAAATCGCCCATCACGAGGTCGGGCACGCGCACGTTGGCGCGAATCATCGCCTCGAGGGGCTGGCTGATCCGTCCCGCCTCGTAGAGCTTCATGATGGGAATGAAGAGGCCTTCCTCGTAGACCTCGCGCGCCTCCGCGGACAGCACGTGCCCCCCGATGTCCGCCGAGTGGCAGGTGGAGGCGAAGAAGGCCACGAGGTCGCGGCCGCGGAAGACGGGGTTGCAGATCGTCACGTCGTTGAGGTGCCCCGACGTCTTCCATGGATCGTTGGTGATGACCACATCGCCGGGGGCCCAGGCATCCACGGGCCCATTCGCTTCTACCGGATAGACGTCGAGGATGTGCTTCATGGCCAGCGCCATGGAGTTGATGTGCCCCGGCGTGCCCGTCACCGCCTGCGCGACCATGAAGCCGCGCCGATCGAAGACGCCGGCAGAGAGATCCCCCGCCTCGCGCACGATGGAGGTGAAGGAGGTGCGCATCAGGGCGGCGGCCTGCTCGTTTACCACGCCGATCAGGCGGTTCCAGCAGATGTCGAGCGTGATGGGATCAAAGCTCATCGCAAGGTCTCCGCGGGCTCGAGGACCAGGGTGAGGTGGCTGTCGACGCGGATGCGCGCGTCCGGTCCGGCCACCGTGGTCGACTCGCGCTCCTCGACGATGGCAGGGCCGGCGAAGGCCGCTCCCGGCGTGAGGGCGTAGCGGTCATAGACGGGCGTGTCGACGTAGCCGCGCGCCTCGGGGAAGTACGCCTTGCGTCGTCCCTTCGGCGTGGGCGTCGAGGCTGCCGCGGGAGCCGCCCTCGGCCGTGAACCCGAGACGGAGATGTCGGGCACGGGGCCGGAGACGACCGCTCGGAAGTTGAGCGCCTCGATGGGCACGCCCATGGGGACGCGGCTGTAGAGCGCGCGATATGCCGCCTCGAAGCGCTCGACGATAACGCCGAGGCTGGCAGCGGAGAGACGCCCCGGCGGCAGCTCGACCTCGACGTCGTGCCCTTGCCCCGTGTAGTGCATCTCCGCGGTGCGGCGGATGCGCACGTCCGCCTCCGCGACCGCGGCACCCTGTAAGATTGCGCGCCCCTCAGCTTCCATCTCCTCGTAGAGCTGGTTGATCTGCGACCAGTCCGCGGCGTCCAGCCGCTGGGAAGCCGTGCGGACGAAGTCGAAGGCGAGCGGCGCGGCGAGGAGACCGTAGGCTGACATGGCGCCCGCGCCGAAGGGCACGAGCACGCGCGGCACCTTGAGGATGCGTCCCACGTTCCAGGCGTGCACGGGGCCGGCGCCCCCAAAAGCGAAGAGTGGGTAGGCGCGGAGGTCCTTGCCGCGCTCGATGCCGTGCACGCGCGCGGCGGCCGCCATGTTCTCGTTGACCACGCGGTGGATACCCCACGCCGCCTCCGTCACCGACAGGCCCATGGTGCGGCCCACGGCGTCTTCTACCGCCTGCCTCGCTGCGTCCACGTCGAGCCGCATGCGGCCGCCCAAGAAGAAGCCGGGATCGAGATAGCCCAGGAGGAGATCGGCGTCGGTGACCGTGGGCACCTTGCCCCCCTGCGCGTAGCAGGCGGGCCCCGGATCGGCGCCCGCGCTCTCCGGCCCCACCTTGAGGAGCCCCATGCGATCCACGCGGGCCAGCGATCCGCCGCCCGCGCCGATTTCGATGAGCTCGATGCAGGGAACGCGGATGGGCAGCCCCGAGCCCTTCTTGAAGCGGTCGGCGCGCGCCACCTCGAACTCGCGGGCCAGGAGCGGATCGCCGCCGTCGATCACGCAGGCCTTGGCGGTGGTGCCGCCCATGTCGAAGGACAGAAGCTTAGGCTCGCCCAGCTCGCGCGCCATGCGCGCGGCGGCCAGCGCACCCGCGGCGGGGCCCGACTCGACGAGGCGGATGGGCACGCGCTTGGCGGTCTCGGGGGTGGCCACACCGCCCGCCGACAGCATGATGTAGAAGTTGCCGGGGATGCCGAGCTCGTGGAGCTTGTGCTCCAGATCGTCGAGGTAGCGCGCCATCAGCGGCATGACGTAGACATTGGCGCAGGTGGTGGACGTGCGCTCGTACTCGCGGATTTCCGGCACCACGTCCGACGAGCAGGACACGGGCACTCCGGGCAGGAGCTCCGCGCAGATGTCGCGCAGGGCGCGCTCGTGGGCGGGGTTGCGATAGGCGTGGAGGAGGCAGATGGCTACCGCTTCCACGCCGGCGGCGTGGAGACGCTCGATGGCCACCCGGGCGGAGGCGGGATCGAGCGGCGTCAGCACGCGGCCGTCCGCCAGCATGCGCTCGGTCACCTCGAGGCGGAGGTGACGCGGCACCAGGGGAGAGGGCTGGTCGATGAAGAGGTCGTACATGTCGTAGCGACCCTCGCGCCCGATCTCCACCGCGTCGCGGAAGCCCGCGGTGGTGAGCAATCCCGTTCGCGCTCCCTTGCGCTCGATGAGCGCGTTGGTGGCCAGCGTCGTGCCGTGGATCAGCGAGCGCACGTCGGCAGCGAGGCTCCCCGCGTCGTTGAGCACGGTGACCACGCCCTGCTCCACGGCCTGAGAGGGATCCTTGGGCGTGGTGAGGAGCTTGCCGACCTGGACGGCGCCGGTGTCGTCGTCGACCCAGACGAGATCGGTGAAGGTGCCGCCGATGTCGACGCCGATGCGAGTACGACGCGGGGAGGTGGGTGTCATGGCGCCAGAGTGTCACGGCGCTCCAGCACCGTCAAGACAGGCGGCGACTGCTCGTCATCCAGCACCGTCGATAGGGCGCTGGCTTACTCGCTGCCCAGATACGAAGAGACGAACGTGCCCGCGCCCGCGCGCCCCGCGAAACGCGCGAGACGGAAGGGCGCGCGATCCACGGGCGGCGCCACGCCCGTGACGAGAGCGGCCATCACCTCGCCCACTGCCGGCGCCAGCTTGAAACCGTGGCCTGACATACCCGCGGCGACGAAGAAGCCGGGAAGCGGCGACTCGTCGAGGATGGGCATCCAGTCAGGCGTGATGTCGAAGGCGCCCGCCCAGCCGCGGGCGTACCGCGCCTCGGCGAGCCCGGGCAGGGCGCGGCTCGTGCGCTCGAGCGCGACCTCGGCCTCGTCGAAGCCGGGCTCGGCGCCCAGGAGCTCGGGGTCCATCGGATGCTGCGTCTCGTCGTCCGTGAGTGAGCCAGTGAGAGTGAAGCCGCCCGTCTCCGGCCGCACGTAGCTGCCGCCGGCCAGGTCGAGGTAGACCATGTGGGGGCGGCCGAAGTCCGGACCGCGCTCGATCACGAATACGGGATGCCGCCCGATCACGATGGGCAGCTCGACGCCGGCGAGCCGAGCGACGGCGGGAGACCAGAGCCCCGCTGCGTTGACCACTACGGGCGTGTCGATGCGATCGCCTGCGGCCGTGGTGATGCCGGTGACGCGGGCGCCCGACTGGTGGATGGCCGTCACCTCCTGCCCCTGCTCAACGATTGCCCCGCGCTTCCTCGCCGCCTCCGCATAGCCCGCGGTGACGGCAGTGGGATCGCCGTAGCCGGAGCCAGGTTCGTAGAGGATGGCACCCAACGACGAGGCGTCGATGGAGGGCTCGACCCGGGCAAGCTCCGCCGGCTCCAGGATCTCCGCCTGCACGCCGAGGCCGCGCTGGAGGGCGAGGGTCTTTTCAAGCGACGGGCGCATGGCCGCGCTGACTCCGATGAGCGCGCCGGAGCGGACGAAGCCGGACTCGCCTGCCACCGCCTCGTGGAAACGCTCGAAGACGCGGAGGGAGCGCGTCACCATCTGCGTCGTCTCCGGCGTCGGATAGAGCTGGCGGATGATGCCCACCGACCGGCCTGTGCCGCCCGCGCCGATGAAGTGGCGCTCCAGGACCAGCACGCGCCGGAGACCGAGACCCGCGAGCTGGAAGGCAAGGGAACAGCCGGTGACGCCGCCGCCCACGATGACCGCGTCGGCCGTGCTCATGGGGCGTCAAGGAGACGGACGCGGTCGCCCTGCTTGATGTCGCCCGTCGAGAGGACGCGGGCGTACACGCGGCTCCAGCCGGGATGGGTCTTCTGCGAGACGCGTGAGTAGTCGCCGCCGCTGAAGCTCGACTTGATGTTGAAGCAGGGGCTCGTGTACCGCGTCACCTCGATCAGGACGCCGTCGCCAAGCTCGAGACGCGAGCCGGGGACGAACCGCTCCCAGTCGAGGCCCTCCAGGGTGAGATTCTCGCCGATGGAGCCGGGCGTGATGGCGTGCCCCTCGCCCTGGAGCACGCGAATGTGCTCGAGCGGGAAGAGACAGAGCGCGCGCTCGGGACCGCCGTGGTACCGACGGTCGCGCTGCGTGTCGCCCTCGAGCCCGAGCTCGGTGACGGTGGCCCGCGGCACGGGATGCTTGGGCACCCCGCCCAGGGGCGACACGTTGATCTGCGCGATGCTCGCGCGCGCGCTCACAATGCCACCTCGGTGCCGATCCCCTGGGCCACGGCGCGATCATACGCGAGGCGCGCCGTCACGGCATCCTCGGGCGCCCATCCCACGGACTTGAAGAGCGTGATCTGCTCGGGGCTCGTGCGTCCCGGCTTCTTGCGCGTTACCACCTCGCCCAGCTCGGCCTTGACGTGGCGCCGCGTGATCTCGCGCGCCTTGATGGGAATGAGGAGGTCGCCCGCCTCCTCCCACGCGCCCTCGTAGGTGTCCACCACCACGTAGGCGCGCCGCACGCCTTCCGTATCGACCTCGCGCGTGGCGGGACGAAAGGCGCCGACGGCGTCGACGTGGACGCCCGCGGGCAGGTCGCGGCCGGCAAAGACGGGACGCGGGGCGGTCGTCGAGCAGGTGACGAGATCCGCATCGCGCACGGCGGCGCGGCGGTCGGTGGTGGCCTCGACCGGCACGCCCAGGACTTCGCGCATCCGCGAGGCGAAAGCCTGAGCGCGCACGGCGTCGCGGCCGACCACGCGCACGCGCTCCATGGGCAGGGCCGCCTGGAGACAACGGAGCTGCTGCTCCGCCTGCACCCCCGCGCCGAAGCAGGTGACGCGCCGCGCGTCCGGCCGCGCGAGATGCCGGGCCGCCAGGGCAGAGGCAGCGCCCGTGCGCAGCGCGGTGAGGAAGCCCGCCTCCATGAAGGCCAGGGGCACGCCCGTCTCCGGGTCGCTCAGCAGATAGGACGCATGGATGGTGGGGAGGCCGCGCGCACGATTGTCGCCGACGACCGTGATGAGCTTGGCCCCGAGGGCCCGCCGCCGCGGCAAGAGGGAGACCATGCCGAGGAAGAGCTTGTCCTTGGCCATGGGGAGCACGGCGCGAGGCAGCGCGGTGGCCCGCCCCGCCGCGGCGTCCCGGAAGGCCGTCTCGACGGCGTCGATGACGGAGGGAGGATCGAGGAGCCGCTCGAGATCGGCGCGGCCGAGGACGAGCATCAGGCGGTGGGACCGGCCTTCCGCTTGATCATGCGCTTGATGGCCGCCTCCAGCACGACCTCGCCGCGCTGGTTCACGACTTCGTGTTGGTAACTTACGATGCCTCGGTCGGGCTTCTTGGTCTCGCGCTTGTCGGTGATGACCACGCGCACGTGGAGCGTGTCGCCCACGAGGACGGGGGCCACGATCCTGATCTCGCTGCCGAGATAGGACATGCCCGTGCCGTGGATGAGGCCGGTCTGGATCACCAGCCCCTCGGAGAGGCAGAAGGTGAAGGCGCCGGGCGCGGGCTTGCCCTTGAAGACGGAAGAGGTCGCCACGTACTCCATGTCGTAGAAGAGCGACTCGGTGAAGCCGCAGAGTTGACGAAGGCGCAGACGTCCGCCTCGGTCACGGTGCGGCCCAGCGTTTCGTACGTCGCCCCGACCTCGTGCTCCTCCCAGGTCAGCCCCTGCCTGATCATGTTGGTGACCTCCGTTGATCCCTTTGGATTCCCTCTCCCTCTGGGAGAGGGCCAGGGTGAGGGGGGCTCATGCCTCGCCGAGATACGCTCGCCGCACCTCGGGATTGTCCGCGAGGTCTCGCGCCCTGCCTTCCAGCACGATGCCGCCCGTTTCCAGCACGTAACCCCGCCCGGCGATGGACAGCGCCATGGCCGCGTTCTGCTCGACGAGCAGGATGGTCACGCCCTGGCGGTTGATGGTCTGCACCGTTTCGAAGATCTGCTCGACGAGCACGGGCGCCAGGCCCATGGAGGGCTCGTCGAGGAGGAGGAGTCGCGGCTTGGCCATGAGGGCGCGGCCGATGGCGAGCATCTGCTGCTCGCCGCCCGAGAGCGTGCCCGCCACCTGGGTGCGTCGCTCGAAGAGCCGCGTGAAGATGGTGAAGACGCGCTCGATATCCGCCCGCACCTCGCTGTCCGAGCGGGTGAAGGCGCCCATCTCGAGATTTTCCAGCACGGTCAGCCGGTTGAAGATGCGCCGGCCCTCCGGCACGTGCGTCACGCCTCGACGCACGATGGCGTGCGAGGCGACGCCCACCAGCGAGCCGCCCTCGAAGACTACGTCACCCTCGCGCGGGGCGAGGAGCCCGGAGATGGCGCGCAGGGTGGTGGTCTTGCCCGCGCCGTTGTTGCCGAGGAGGGCGACGACCTCGCCCTCGCCCACCTGGAAGGTCACGCCCTTCAGGGCGCGGATCTCGCCGTAGGACACGTGGAGGTTCTTCACCTCAAGCACGCTCGGCCTCCGCGCGCGGCGTCCACTTGCGGCGGCCGAGATAGGCCTCGATGACGCGCGGGTTCTTCTGCACCTCGGCGGCGCGTCCCTCCGCGATTTTCTCGCCGTAGTCGAGTACGGTGACGTGATCGGAGACCTCCATGACCACGCGCATGTTGTGCTCGATGAGGAGGATGGTGAGGCCGAGGTCCGCCACCAGCCTACGCAGCAGCGCCATGAGGCTGCGCGCCTCGCCCTGGGTCATGCCCGCGGTGGGCTCGTCGAGGAGGAGGAGGGCGGGCTGGGAGGCGAGCGCGCGGCCGATCTCGAGCCGGCGCTGATCACCGTAGGGAAGATTGCGTGCGACCTCGTTGGCGCGGTCGCGCAAGCCGACCACGTCGAGCAGCTCCGCGGCACGCGTCCACAGGCGACCCTCCTCGCGCTTCCAGTGTGGGTTGCGGCTCACCGCGCCCCAGAAGCCGGCGTCCACGCGCGCGTGCATGCCCACGAGCACGTTCTCCACCGCCGTCATGTTCCGGAAGAGCCGGATGTTCTGGAACGTGCGGCAGACGCCGAGGGTGGTGATCTGGTCAGGACGGAGCCCGGTGAGCGAGGTGCCGCGGAACGTGACCGAGCCTTCCTCGGGGACGTAGAGGCCAGTGAAGACGTTGAAGAAGGTCGTCTTGCCCGCGCCGTTCGGTCCGATGATGGAGGCGATCCGTCCCTCCGCAAGCTCGAAGTTCACGCGGTTCAAGGCGACCAGCCCGCCGAACCGCTTGGTCACGCCGCTCGCCTCGAGGAAAGCGGCCATCTCAGGGCTCGCCAAGCTCGCGGGTGCGGCGACGGGCGGGGAGGATGCCCTGCGGCCGGAAGATCATCATGAGCACGAGGATCAGGCCGAAGACCATGCGCTCGTACTTGGCGGGCTCGAGCTGGGTGGGGAGGTTGGCGAGGTTGTAGCCGAGGATGACCGTGCCCGCGTTGCGCAGCTCGTTGAGCCAGAGGGAGAAGCCCTTGAGCACCAGGAGGTTGAGCACGGTCACTACTGCAGCGCCCAGGATGGCGCCGGGGATGGAGCCCATGCCGCCCAGGATGATCATGGCGAGCACACCGATGGATTCCATGAAGGTGAAGGACTCCGGGTTGATGAAGATCTGCTTGGCGGAGAAGAGGACGCCCACCGCGCCCGCGAAGGAGGCGCCGCAGGCGAAGGCGAGGAGCTTCATCCGTACCAGCGGCACGCCCATGGCTTGCGCCGCCGTCTGGTCCTCGCGAATCGCCTCCCAGGCCCGGCCGATGTGCGAGTCCTCGAGGCGGCGGTTGACGAGGATGGTGACGCCCACGATGAGGAGGACGAGGGCGTACAGATACAGCGGATAGATCACGTTGGGATTGGGCTCGATGCCGACGGCGCGCAAGAGCGGCGCGAAGAAGATGGGCGGCCGGCCGATGGGCGTGATGCCCTTGGGGCCGTTGGTGATGTTGATGGGCTTGTCGAGGTTGTTGGCGAGCACGCGGATCACCTCGCCGAAGCCCAGGGTGACGAGGG
>Ga0126382_10000992_pt1 | contig 11420 bp, 8 predicted proteins | sample PanSoiMetPlot_30_FD_92548 | JGI IMG/M metagenome (GOLD analysis project Ga0126382, IMG submission 92548) | Tropical forest soil microbial communities from Panama - MetaG Plot_30 | ecosystem: Environmental > Terrestrial > Soil > Tropical forest > Bulk soil | place: Panama | collected 2016-02-17 | reverse complement strand
CGACCTTGCGCAAATTGCTTTGCCGCAATGAAGACATTCAATACGTCGCTCACATCGAGAGCGATGGTGCCGAGACTTTTAGGCGCGGTCTACTGTCTCAAAGAAACTGAATGCGCCGTATCACTCAGGACCGTCGAAAACCCGGGTCAAAATCAAGAATCTGACGGCACCGCCGTACGCCCGGTAAGGCATCGGCCAAAATCTCTTGAGGAGGTTAGGCTTTCGGCACTCGACCGTCCGGCTCTTAAATCCCTAGCTTCCCCGATGCCGGAAGGCAGCCCGAACTGGTAAAGAGCCGCAGCCTTCCGTGGCAACAACTGCGGCTCAATTTTTTATTTTCTCAGACTCGTGGCGAAATACCGGCTCACGCTTTTCGGAGGACGATAGTTCTGTTGCTAATTTTCGCAGCTAGCGATTTTTGGTAAAAGCGCGCAGGCGTTAGTGTGCCCCTGGCGGCACGATAACATGTGGGTCGAAAATAAAGGAGTTGGCAGCCCAGAGCGCGAGTATCGCCACGATGGCTGCAACCAGATATTTCCACATTCAGAGCGCCGGCAAGCCCTGCCACAGCGCATCGCCAATAAGCCAAGCGACCGCTAAAATCCAAATCACGGACGTGACCAGAACCACCGCGTTGATGCCAGTGCCTTTCCACATCATGTCTATCGCACGCTCGCCAAAAGTGGCCACAAGGGACCGCCCAAGCCTAAAGTAACCACCGTGAACCAAACTAAGAGCACGGTGATAGCCATCGCGCCAGTGCGAACCTCTCTCCACATTGCCTTAGACTAGCGCTGCCTTTCGGCAAATCGGCACTTATACGTGCGTATAATTTGGTATAGGTCGGCCTGGGATAAAAATCGGGGCCGCTCTCACCCCAAGGGAGCGCGGCCCCCGACCGTCCCCGTCCCTAAACTATCCCCGGAGGTCGGGGCCGACATTCCTACAATGATTCTGACTTTCGCTGGGCGTGGGTCGCAGTTCTGAATTATTGTGGCTTGTGGATATTCAGCGACACGCGAGCAAACAATGAATTTCAAGATGCAGGGTTGGGCTAACGCATCAGTCGGCGCGAGTTGCAATGTCCGCTTTCCCGCGAACAGCAGACATCAATGCCATGTGACAATGTCCGCTAATCTCCAAAAGCGGATGGCGGTTTCATCGGCAAGCTGAAGCGTCTAGCTGGCTAGCTTTAGCTTTATCGTCATTATCACTGCCGTCGTTGAGTTTCTGTCTCGCAATTCCTCGATTACAAAAAGCGAGAGCATAGTTGGGTTTGAGCCGAATGGCTTGTTGTAATCAGCTATAGCTCGGTCGTGCTCGCCTTTGCTCTCGTAGGCGTTTCCGCGGCTACTAAAGGCGGACGCGTCCTCGGGGCGGAGCTATGCAATGACGGCAGCGAAATTGGCCCCGCGCACTAAATAGCGTTGCCTGCTTTCGCTCCAGCCATTATTCCTGCTGAGCATGGCCAGTTTCGATGCAGGCGGGGTCGCCGCAAAGGGCGGCGTGCGATTCCTAGGGCAGCGCTGGTCCTATTGGCGGTTGCTCATTCGGGGCGCAGCGCTATTAATCATCACCCTTGGCATATACCGATTCTGGCTGGCTACCGATGTGCGCCGTTTTCTTTGGTCAAACACCGAAATTGCCGGCGAGGCACTTGAATATACCGGCACAGCGCTGGAGCTTCTGCTTGGCTTCCTCGTCGCGATTGCCCTGCTGATCCCCATCTATGCGGGATTTTCTATGGCGGAAGGTGCCGGCCTGTCGATTCTGATTGGTGTGCTGCTCGGAGATTTCGGCGGCGGCGGCGCTGTTGTATTTGCAGCGAGGAACGTGCTGCAATCGTCATATTCGCGACAGGCTGAGGCGGCGGCGGACACCTATGGCACCGATCTTATGAACAAGGCCAGTGGAGACGCGCGGGCGCTCCCGGTCATTCTCGACAAGATAGGCGGCGCCACCGAACCGGGCATGAAAATTTTGATGGATCATCCAGAAACCAAAGCGCGCATCGCCGCCATTAACAAGCTCGCTGCCCCACGGCTGTCGGTGCCCTTTCTTGAAGTGAGGGAATGGGCCGCGCTTAAGCAAATCTGCGCCGGATCATGAATATGGCGCGACGCCCGCTCCATGACCAGCCGGTGTCGAGGGTCGCAATCTGGTCGTCCCGACTGGGCTGGTTCGCTATTGCCGTCGCCGTGCTTTCGATCATCATTGTACGTTCCGGCCTGCTGGAGCTCGTACCGGCGCTAGCAACTTTTGCCGCCGCTTTGGTTTTTGCGGGCATTGCCATATTGTTCGCCGTAGCAGCTTTCGTCGTTATCTGGCGACAGGGGCTTGGAGGGCTCGGTCGCGCCCTCCTAGGCTTGTTTTTGGGCCTGTCGCTGCTCGCCTACCCTGCTTACCTCGGCACCCGCGCGATGCGGCTGCCGCAAATTTCCGACATCACCACGGATACGACCAATCCCCCGCGCTTCGAAGTGCTGGCACGCCTGCGGCCTCGAGGGCGCACCGATTATCCAGGACCGGCAGTGGCCGCGCTCCAGCGTGCCGCCTATCCCGATGTTGCGTCGCTTGAACTCGGGGTACCGGCCAAAGTCGCGTATGACACCGCGCTTGCGCTTGTAACCAAACGCAAATGGTTCATAGGAGACAGTCGCCCGCCAACGCTGACGCGCCGCGATGGCGTGATCGAGGCGGTAGCGCGCACTCCGATCATGGGGTTCCGCGATGACGTCGTGATCAGAGTAAGCCCGGGCGGCCAGGGCACCCGTATCGATATGCGGTCGGCGTCGCGCTTTGGCACCCACGATCTCGGCGCGAATGCTGCACGAATTCGCAGTCTGCTCGAAGACATCGACGATGCCGTAACCGCAACGCCTGAACCGCGTTCCCTGCCCGAAAAGAAAGCGCTACCAACGAAAAAAGGTCAGCCCGAGAAGCGTCAGCCAGCTAAGCGATAAACACCATCGATCGCTGGCTGACCATCGGTCTCGACCAAACCGCGGGCGACGAGATTCTCAAGATGCGCAAGCACCGAAAGGCTAGCGGCGCCGGTCAGGCGCGGATCGATGCCGATATAGATCGCGCGAACGATTGTCGGAATGTCAGTCGCACCCTTGGACAGACGATGCAGGATCGAAGCTTCGCGGGCCTTGCGGTGCAAGATGTAGTAATTGACGAACCGCGAGGCGTTTCCGATGGCGGGCCCATGGCCGGGAAAATAGGTTGCCTCGTTGCGTCTCGCGAGTTTGGCCAGTGAATCCATATAGTCGCTCATAGCTCCGTCGGGCGGGGCAACTATGGATGTCGCCCATGCCATGACATGATCGCCCGCGAACAGCGTGTTTTTTTCTTTGAGGGCATAAGCCATATGGTTGGCCGTGTGGCCCGGCGTCGCGACCGCTTCAATCGCCCAGCCGTCGCCGGTCACCACCGCGCCATCGTTCAGCGCGACATCGGGTCGGAAGTCACGGTCAGCACTGGCTTCGAGCGGATTAAGCTCTCCGATATATAGGGGCCGCGCGGCCCGGTGTGGGCCTTCGGCATAGACGGTAGCGCCGGTCGCTTCCTTAATTGCCGGCACCGCCGGTGAATGGTCGCGATGGGTGTGGGTGACGAAAACGTGCGTCACCGTTTCGTTGCGCACGGCATTGAGGAGCGCGCCGATATGCGCAGCATCGTCCGGACCAGGATCGAGAATCGCCACCTTGCCGCGGCCGATGATGTAGCTGATTGTGCCTTTGAACGTGAAGGGGCCCGGATTGTTGGCCATTATCCGCCTCACGCCGGGTATCGGCTCGTCAACCATGTCGGGGGCGAGCTCGAGAGCTTTATCGAAGGGAATATCGTCGGTCACATTATCTAGGCTGAATTTGCGCCAGCCATGCAAGCTTCGAGGGAATCCAAAGACGTGGATGCCCGGCGAAACCGGGCATGACGGCATGTGTAGATCGCCGCAGCCGAAGTTTCAATAACTCTCCGCGCATTGCGAGACTTAAGCGCATCATCGGCGCGCGTGTTCAGTGAATTTCCGGTTCAGGAATCGGTCCGAGCGGTGCAAGAAAATCGAAATCACAGCCTTCGTCGGCCTGACCGATATGCTGCGAGTAAAGCGCACCATAGCCGCGCGGGTAGCGCGGTGCGGGCTGCTTCCAGGCAGCGCGGCGGCGGGCGATTTCCTCGTCCGCAACATGCAGATGAATGCGGCGGGTAGGGACGTCGACTTCGATCTCGTCGCCGGTCTTGACGAAAGCAAGCGGACCGCCGACGAAACTTTCGGGAGCCACATGAAGAATGCAGGCGCCGTAGCTGGTGCCGCTCATGCGCGCGTCGGAAATGCGCAACATATCGCGCACGCCTTGTTTTACGAGCTTTTTTGGTATCGGCAGCATGCCCCATTCCGGCATACCGGGGCCGCCCTTTGGACCGCCGTTTTTGAGCACGACGATATGGTCGGGTGTCACATCGAGATCATCGCGTTCGACCTCAAGTGCCATGTGGTTGTAGTCCTCGAAAGCGATCACCTTGCCGCGGTGGCGCAGCAGCCGTTTATCAGCTGCCGACGGCTTCATCACGCAGCCGCGCGGGGCCAGATTGCCGGTGAGCACGGCCGTCGCACCTTCGCGCGATACCGGGTCCGATAGCGGATGGATGACTTCACGCTTATAGACTTCCGCACCAGCAATGTTTTCGCCGATACTTCTTCCAGTGACGGTCAGGCATGAAAGTTCGAGCAAGCTCTTCAGCTGCACCATCAGCGCCCGCAAGCCACCGGCGTAGAAGAAGTCCTCCATCAGGAATTGGCCGGAAGGCCGCACATTGGCGAGCACCGGAATTTCCCGCGAAATTTCGTCAAAACGGTTCATGCCGAGCTTTATCCCGGCGCGGCGCGCCATCGCCACCACATGAATGATGGCGTTGGTCGAGCCGCCCATCGCCATGTGGACCCGGATGGCGTTATCCAACGCTGCCGATGTCAGAATTTTTTGCGGCACCAAATCATCCCACACCATGTCGACGATGCGGCGGCCAGCGGCTGCGCACATGCGCGGATGACCAGCATCGGCGGCGGGAATCGATGATGCACCGGGCAGGGTCAGACCTAGGGCTTCGGCGATCGCCATCATGGTCGCGGCCGTACCCATTACCATGCAGGTGCCAAAACTGCGGGCAATCCCGCTTTCGATCTCTTGCCAATCCTGTTCGGTGATACGGCCGGCGCGTTTCTCGTCCCAATACTTCCACGCGTCGGAGCCCGAGCCGAGCACTTGTCCGTGCCAGTTGCCGCGCAGCATCGGGCCCGCCGGTACATAGATCGACGGTAGGCCCATGCTGATGGCGCCCATGATCAAGCCCGGCGTAGTCTTGTCGCAGCCACCCATCAGGACGGCACCGTCGATCGGATGACTGCGCAGAAGCTCCTCGGCCTCCATGGCCAGAAGGTTGCGATAGAGCATGGTCGACGGCTTCACGAACGGCTCGGATAGTGACATTGCCGGCAATTCGGTGGGAAATCCGCCGGCTTGCAGTACGCCACGTTTGACATCCTCTGCGCGATCGCGCAGATGAGTGTGGCAGAAATTGATGTCGCTCCAGGTATTGATTATGCCGATCACCGGCTTGCCGCTGAAATCGGCATCGTCGTAGCCGCGTTGGCGCAATCTCGAGCGGTGACCGAATGCGCGCAGGTCGCTTACGCCGAACCAGCGATGGCTGCGCAGCTCCTGGGGACGTTTGCGTGTCGTCATTCTTGGCGGTACGGCAACGTTCTCTAGTTGACCGACAGATTGGCCGCGTTGACCACTTTTTCCCATTTGGCTGTTTCATCAGCGACAAGCTTGCCAAAGTCGGCGGCTGATCCGGAGATCGGTGTGCCGCCGAGCTCCTTGAGCTTGGCCAAAATGGCCGGATCCTTCAGCGCCAGGTTGACCTCCTTGTTCAGGATATCGACGATTTCCTGCGGCGTTCCCTTCGGCACGCCGAAGCCGAAGAACGCGCTCGCCTCATAGCCAGGCACTGTCTCGCTGACGGTCGGAACGTCGGGTAGCTCATCCGAGCGCTTTGCGGTGGTTACCGCCAGTGCGCGTAGCTTACCGGCTTTGATGTGGTTGATCGACGATGGCAGGTTGTCAAATGTTACTTGGACCTGACCGCCTAGCAAATCGGTGAGCATTGGCGCTGAACCTTTATACGGTACGTGGGTCATCCTCGTGCCAGTCATCATCTTGAAAAGCTCGCCCGAAAGATGAATCGATGTGCCGTTTCCTGACGAGGCTATGTTGACCTTGTCCGGATTGGCCTTCACATAGGAGATGAATTCGGCAACAGTTTTCGCCGGCACCGATGGGTGGACTTCCATCACGTTTGGCACGCGCATGACGCCGGCGACCGGGTCGATGTCACGCAGGAAAACGAAATTAATGTGCTTGTAGAGCGAGGCGTTGATGGCATTGGCCGGGTTGACTAGAATTATCGTGTAGCCGTCAGGTAGCGCCTTGACGACCGCTTCGGTTGCGAGATTGTTGCCGGCACCGGGCCGGTTCTCGACGATGAATTGCTGGCCGAGCCGTTTGCTAAACCAGTCACCGAAGAGCCTCGCCACAATGTCGGTCGTGCCGCCGGGAGGGTAACCTACGATGATGTGCGGCTGCCGGGTGGGATAGTCGGCCGCGCCGCCAACACCCGCAAGCATAAACGTGACGCAAGCCGCCGCGAGGGCCGCACGAACAAACGACGAAACCTGCATTTCTGTGATCCTCCCCTTGGCCGCCCTGATGCAACCGCCGAAATGTTTTCTGGCGCCGACGTTACGCGGCGTGGGAGGCATCGTGCAAGGGAGGCCGTTGAGCGCCAGTCTACTTTTGTCCCGCCGTCGCGAAAGCAGCGCAAATGTCTGATTTATCGGATTGACCGGCACGAAGCTCACGGTGAATGGTCGGTCAGCTAACCCTGAACGAACTCTTAACGAACGCCGCCAAAGACTTTGGACACCTTTGGAGTGAATGCTGTGGTCGCACACGGATGCGCGATGTTCGGCGCTGACTGGTGACCGAACGGCTGGTCGGCGCTGCGGCAGCAAGAGGCGGTGGTGAACCCGCAACGTGACGTTGAATATTGCATTGGCTCGATCGTTAACCCTACCGCGCGCGCAGCGATTACTGCTGGGTGAATGATCGACAACGCACCGGAAAATTGTAGGACAAAGGTCAATTGCTACGAAGCGATCTCCCGCTGGAAAAAGGATCGGTGCGTCGGCATGAACTCGGCGGGTAAATGCGATTGGCAAAGCATTCAACGACAGCGGCGACAACTGACAAACGTGTGCTGTTTGGTCTCGATCAGGCAACCTTGAGCAATTCGGACACGGAACAGACCGCGCACCGCGCTCGGAGTTCATCCACTGACCGCTCGCGATTTCATTCAAGACTGCCGATACGCACGAGCACTCTGATACCCCAAGATTACCAGGGTAAGCCGTAGGCACTGCGTTCTTTTCGGTGAACGGCGCTTACGCAGCGACAATTGAGCGAGAGCGCCAGGTCTAGCGAGATGGGCCAAGGTCCATCTCGACTCGAGCCCTGCCCGGACGAGAATCTCATTCAGTGACGAATGCGGGAGTACAAGCCCATGGCCACAAACCTCGTATCACTGATTATGAAATTTCTGACGCCTGACATGATCGGCCGCATCGCAAGCGCGCTCGGCCTTGATCGCAACGATGCTTCCTCCGCCATCGACGCGGGGGTGCCGGCGCTACTGGCCGCTTTCACCGGTGTTGCCAATAGATCCGGCGGTCCGCAAAAACTCGCAGACGCTGCAAAGCAGGAGATCGGCACGCTCGACAAGTTACCAGGCATGGTTGGCGCTGCGGGACAAACGGTCGCCGAGCGCGGCACAAGGATGCTCGCGTCGCTCCTTGGCGACCGGGACCAGACGGCGCTCGCCAGTGCTATCAGCAAATATTCCGGAATCGGGTCCAGCGCGAGCGGCTCGCTGCTCGGTGCATTGACCCCAGTTGTCATGGGCGCAATCGCCCAGCAGCAAGGGGCCCGCGGTCTCGATGGAAGCAGCATCGCCAATCTTCTCGAAAGCCAGAAGGACAACATCGTCGATGCAATTCCGTCCGGCTTCGGCAGAATGCTCGGCGGTACTGGCGTCATCGACTCGCTCGGCGATTCGGCAAAGAGAGCCATCATGGCAGGCGGCGAAACGACACGAGCCGCTGCCGCGTCAGTGGCGCGAACACTTGACGATACGCGGCGCTCTGGCGTCGCGGCAGCGTCCGCCTCTACTAACTGGCTTCTCTGGATCATCCCCGCGTTGGCGATTGCCGCGCTGCTCATCTACCTGTTGGGCAGACCTGCGGAAGAGGTTGTTCAGCAGGGCGTCACCACTGTTCAAAGTCTGACTGTGGGCAGTGTCGATATGGGCAAGCAGGTCACCGATAGCATTGGCAGCTTGCGCACAGCACTCGGCGACATTACCGATACCGCCTCAGCGCAGGCGGCGCTGCCTAGACTGCAGGCGGCCACGGCTCAGATCGACAAGGTTAGCGGGATGGTTGGGCAATTGTCGGACGGACAGCGGAAGTTGCTATCTGGATTGGTTAACCCCGTCATGCCAGCGCTCAATCAGCTATTCGATAGAGTGCTAGCGCTCCCCGGTGTAGCCGAGATCATAAAGCCCACGATTGATGTGTTGAGGGCGAAGCTCGCAACACTGACCGCTTAAGCCTTGCGACATATCATCGACCGTCGGCGCCCGCCGACGGTCGATGCAGCGTGGCGAGCAGATACCCATGCAAATTCATAAGAATCACCGGGCGCAACAAGGCGCGAAGCATATCAGTTCACACACGTGGCGCGAACCAGGTTCCGACTTTATCCTAATCGAGGAACATCATCCGCCGCCCCGTATCGAATTGGCGCGGGAGCGAATGCTCATGTGTCGCCTGTATATCGGCCTCATCCGGAGTGTAAACGAAGATTACGGCGCGGCGTTTGGGTCCCAGAGCGACAGTGCGACCTGTCGGACCATCGGCATTTATGTTTTTCTCCGAACCGTGATGTGCTCGCCGGTTGGCGCAAGCAAGATCGCAGCCGCTCTTAAGCTGCCTCGTGTAACAGTGGTGCGGCGACTGCAAGAGATGGTGAAGCACGGCTATGTCGAACGCGTCGGCAACGCTTACCGCGTCACCGACAAGGTGAACATCCCGGATCTGAAAAATCGATTACAGCGGCGAATCGATATGATCGTGGAGACTGCTAAAAAATTGTCCGAACTGGAACGTCCGTCAACCGCTGCGTGATCTAAGCGATCGCGGGCGCCCGTCGTTAGAGAGCGCCCGCGTATATTAAGGATCGGCCGACTATTGGCCTGCATGCCTTCTGACGGCTTCTTCAACCTCCCTTTTTACGGCTTCAAGGTTGAAGCTCGCCGGTGCTTGCATCGGAGGATACTCGATGGCCGTTTGCGCCAATTTAGCTACTTCCTGCTGAACCAGCACGAACCGCCAGAATTCGCGGCCCATGAAATCATTCATGTAGCCACCGCCGGCATTATTCAGACTCTGCTCGCGGGTTATCGGCGTTCGCTCGAACGGGTCTTGGCGAATGTTGATAATGGTGGGCATGTCGGTGGTAAGTTTCTCTCCAGGCCACCCGTATGGCTGCTGGAAGAACTGAAACTTGAAGTCATCATAGCGAAGGGCACCGAGATGCGGACCGGCAAAGTAGAAGAGCTCATGGCGAGCGGAAGGTCCCTTGCCCGTCAAAAGAGCCATCTGGTTGTAACCGTCGAGATGGTTCTTGTAGGTGCGGCCTTCCAGCGTCACCCCCTTTAGAAGTTGGTCGGTGATACTCGGGTTTCCTGCCGCAGCGCTGAGCGTCGGGAACCAGTCGAGCCCTGAGAAGACGCCGTTCTCTACCCCACCCGGCTTTACGACGCCCGGCCAGCGAATGATGGCCGGCACGCGGAAGCCGCCTTCATAGCTGGTCCCCTTGGTGGCCTTGAACGGGGTCATGCCGCCATCCGGCCATGTGAACACTTCGGCACCGTTGTCAGTCGTGAAGATGACGATGGTGTTGTTGGTTTCGCCAATGTCGTCGATATGCTTCAACAAGGCGCCGACGCTTTCATACAACTGCGCCATGCCGGCTTCCTCGAGACCATAGTTCGTCTGGCTGTTCTGCATGGACTTGTACTTGTCCGACAAGAAGGTCCAGACGTGCATGCGCGTTGTGTTGTGCCAGACGAAGAACGGCTTGCCGTCGCGCTTGGCCTTATCCATGAAGTCACTGGAAGCCTTAACCAACACCTCGTCGAAGGTCGTCATGTCGTACTTCGCCTTCAGGAACGGCAGATCGTGCATGTTCTGCACGTTCGACATATTGGAGAAGGGTGGTAGCGGACCTTCATCGACGATCCTCTGCTTGCCGATTTTGCCCCAACGCGGCATCTCGGTTGGGTCGTCCCTGTCGGTCGCAAAGCTGTGGATCAAGCTGCGTGGACCGAAGGTGTTGTAGTATTTCTCGTCGACGGGGAACGAGTACCAATACGGATCGGACATCGCGTCGAGATGGTACAGGTACCCGAAGAACTCATCGAAGCCGTGCACGGTCGGAAGAAACTTGTTGAGATCACCGAGATGGTTCTTGCCGAACTGTCCGGTGGCATAGCCCAGTGATTTGAGCACGGTGGCGAGTGTTACCGCTTGGTCCGGTATGCCGACATCGGCGCCAGCCTGCCCTACGGTCGTCAGCCCCGTGCGGATCGGTAACTCGCCAGTGATGAAGTTGGCGCGACCCGCCGTGCAGCTCGCCTCGGCGTAATAGTCGGTGAACATCATGCCTTCAGACGCCAGCCTGTCGAGGTTTGGTGTCTTACCTGACATCATCCCGCGGTGGTAAGCGCCGATGTTGAACCAACCAACATCATCGCCCATGATTACAAGGATGTTGGGTTTACGCTGCTGCGCGGCCGCGGGTCCCCCCGCGAGCGCCAGAGCAATGCATACGGCAAATAAGCTGAGCCATAGCTTTCGAATGATCTTCATTGTGAACTCCACTGACTTTAACCGAAGGTCGTGCCAACGTTTTGCGCCTGCTTCCCCAAAGGAGTTTTTTATTGTTGCCGTGCGCGCTAGCGCGGTGAGCTACCAAGGAAACCTTACGACGCGAAATGATCGCCACATATTGGACCCTGGTCCAATATGCACCGCAGTTGGCGTGATGACTGTAGACAAAGGTCAGTTCAAATTTTGCGTGCCGCAATTAGTGCCGCTTTTTCCCCTTTGGCCAATTGATGCCGGCGACCATGAGTACGATGAGTGCGTTAAGGGAGGCTAATGATGAAGTCCGAGAATTTGTTATTGGGCATTGACCGTCGCACTCTGGTTTCAAGCCTGGCATTGCTTCCGG
>Ga0126382_10000991_pt1 | contig 11429 bp, 9 predicted proteins | sample PanSoiMetPlot_30_FD_92548 | JGI IMG/M metagenome (GOLD analysis project Ga0126382, IMG submission 92548) | Tropical forest soil microbial communities from Panama - MetaG Plot_30 | ecosystem: Environmental > Terrestrial > Soil > Tropical forest > Bulk soil | place: Panama | collected 2016-02-17 | reverse complement strand
TCGATGCGGTGGGGCGGCTCGGGCAATCCCAGGGTCCGCTGCAGCTCGTCGAGCACGGCCTGCGTCCGATTGCCCCGCGAGAGCAGATGGCTTTGCAAAGCCAGCACCGCGTTCTCCTCCGCCATGGCCACGAGGTCGCGCTTCCGCCCCCGCTGCGGCGCGGCGAGCTCCACGCGCCCGCCTCGGCGCTGGCCGAGCCACTCCTGGGTGAGGGCGGCCTCGGGCACCTCCGCGGAGAGCAAAATCTCGGGAGCGGGCACCACTTCGCGCGCGTAGAACTGGCGGAGGAAGGCGGAGAGGACATCGCCTTCGCTCGCGCTGCCCAGCCGGTCGAAGAAGAACGACTCGCGGCCGAGGAGCCGGCCCCGCCGCACGAAGAAGAGCTGCACGCACGCGTCCGGCCCCTGCCGCACGAGGCCCACGATGTCCTGGTCGCTGTCCTCGGTGGAGATGATCTTCTGGCGCTCGCGCACGGTGTTGAGCGCCTGCACGCGGTCGCGGAGCCGCGCGGCGATCTCGAACCTCTCCTCGGCGGCCGCCGCCTCCATCTGGGCCGTCAGCTCCTGGGCGAGGCCGTCGTTCTTCCCTTCGAGGAAACGCTCCACGTCCCGCACGGTCTGGGCGTAGCCCTCGCGCGTCTCCAGGCCCGTGCAGGGCGCGTTGCAGCGATGGATGTAGTACTGCAGGCACGGCCGCGCCTTCTTGCCGTCGATCGTAATGCGACAGGTGCGCAGGGGGAAGAGCTGCCGCACGAGGCGGAGGGTTTCCCGCATGGCGGTGGCGGGATAGAAGGGCCCGAAGTAGGCGCCGCCGTCCTGCTGCACGCGGCGCGCCACCACCAGCCGTGGATACTCCTCGTTGGTGGTGAGCTTGAGGAAGGGATAGTGCTTGTCGTCGCGCAGGATGATGTTGTAGCGGGGGCGGTGCCGCTTGACCAGGTTCGACTCGAGGATGAGGGCTTCCAGCTCGTTGCCGGTGACGATGAACTCGAGATCGTGGATCTGGGTGACGAGGGCGTCCGTCTTCGGATCGCGCGGCCGCGAGTCCTGGAAGTAGGAGCGCACCCGCCCCCGGAGGGAGGCCGCCTTCCCCACGTAGATGATCTGGCTCTTGGCGTCCTTGTACAGGTAGACGCCGGGCCGGTCGGGAAGCTGGGCGAGCTTCGGGGTGAGATCGACGGCCGCTACGCGCCCAGCCATAGCGTCACCACGAGCACGGCCAGCCCGATCACGGCGGGAATGAGCACGGTCCACCGCAGCATCCGGTTGAGCCGGCGCAGCGCGGGCGGCCTCGGCCGGCCCGGCCGCGGCGGGTTCAGGAACGAGATCACCTTGGTCAGGACCACGAGGGCGACCGACAACGCCGCGAAGAATACGAGCGTCCACTTGATGATCATGTCAGCGCGCGGAACCTCTCAGCGGACGCCGAGCTCGACCTTCTTGAGCGCCTTGATGCGATCGCGCAGCTCTGCGGCCCGCTCGAAATCGAGCCGCCGCGCCGCCTCCTTCATCGCTCCCTCGAGCTCGGCGATGTGCCCCTGGAGCGCCTCCGGACTCTCCCAGGCGGGCTGCGTCTCCTCGGGCACGTCCACCGTGTAGTAGTCCCGCTCGGGCACGCTGTCGAGGAGATCCTTCATGCTGCGCTTCACCGATTCCGGCGTGATGCCGTGCTCCTCATTGTACGCCTGCTGCACCACGCGCCGGCGCTCCGTCTCCGCGATGGCCTCACGCATCGAGCCCGTGACGCTGTCCGCGTACATGATCACCTCGCCGTTGACGTGCCGGGCGGCTCGCCCCGCCGTCTGGATCAGCGAGGTGGCGGAGCGGAGGTACCCCTCCTTGTCCGCGTCGAGGATGGCCACGAGGGACACCTCGGGGAGGTCGAGCCCCTCGCGGAGGAGGTTGATGCCGATGAGGGCGTCGTACTTGCCCATGCGCAGCTCGCGGATCACCGCCACCCGGTCCAGGGTGTCGATGTCGGAGTGGAGGTAGCGCACGCGCAGCCCATTCTGCTGGTAGTACTCGGAGAGGTCCTCGGCCATGCGCTTGGTCAGCGTCGTGATGAGCACGCGCTCCCCGCGCTCGGCGCGCGCCCGCACCTCGGCCATGAGGTCGTCCACCTGGAGCCCGGCCGGCTTCACGGTGATCTTCGGGTCCATGAGCCCGGTGGGCCGGATGATCTGCTCCGCCACCGCCCCGCCCTGCCACGACTGCCCCGGCTTCGCGCGGTGACCGCCGGCGAGGTCGAGCTCGTAGGGCCCCGGCGTCGCCGACACGTAGAGGGTCTGCGGCACCATGGCCGTGAACTCCTCGAAGGTCAGCGGGCGATTGTCGAATGCCGAAGGCAGGCGGAAGCCGTACTCGACGAGGGCTTCCTTGCGGGAGCGGTCGCCGGGATACATGCCGCGGATCTGGGGCACGGTGACGTGGGACTCGTCGATGATCACCACCGCGTTCTTGGGCAGGTAGTCCATCAGGGTCGGGGGGTTCTGCCCGGGCTTCCGCCCAGAGAGGTGGCGGGAGTAGTTCTCGATGCCATGGCAGTAACCGATCTCGCGCAGCATCTCCATGTCGAAGAGCGTGCGCTGCTCCAAGCGCTGCGCCTCGAGGAGGCGGTTCTTCCCCTTGAGGAAGCGGAGCCGTTCTCCCAGCTCGTCCATGATGCCCGCCACCGCCCGCTCGAGCTGGTCGGCGGGCGTGACGTAGTGGCTGGCCGGATAGATGCGCACGCTCGTGACCGAGCCCGTGGTCACCCCGCGGAGCGGATCGAGGGTGGAGACCTTCTCCACCTGATCGCCCCACAGCTCCACGCGGAGGGCCTCCGACTCCGCGGCGGCGGGGAAGATCTCCACCACGTCGCCCCGCACTCGGAAGGTCCCGCGACGGAAGTCCACGTCGTTCCGCTCGTACTGGATGGCGACTAGGCCCCGGATGAGCACGTCGCGCTCGATGGTCTGCCCGGCCTCCAGCCCTACGTGCATGCCCTGGTAGGTCTCGGGCGCCCCGATGCCGTAGATGCACGACACGGAGGCGACCACCACCACGTCCCGACGCTCGAAGAGCGAAGTGGTGGCGGAGTGCCGCATCCGGTCGATCTCGTCGTTCACCAGCGCATCCTTCTCGATGTAGGTGTCCGACTGCGGGATGTAGGCCTCGGGCTGGTAGTAGTCGTAGTAGGAGACGAAGTACTCGACGGCGTTGCCGGGGAAGAAGGATTTGAACTCCCCGTAGAGCTGGGCGGCCAAGGTCTTGTTGGGCGAGATGACGAGGGCAGGCCGTCCGAGCCGCATGATGACGTTGGCGAGCGAGAACGTCTTGCCGCTCCCCGTGATGCCCAGGAGGACGGTGTGAGGATGCCCCTCGGCGAGAAGCTCGCTCAGGCGATCGATGGCCCGCGGCTGGTCACCCGCCGGCTCGAACTCCGAGGACAGCCGGAAGGGCTTGCTCAGGGGCTGGTCGGAACCGCGACGAGATACTTCCGCCACGAGTCGAGGAAGCTCGTCGCGTGGGGATGCCGCATGAGATGCACCGAGAAGAGGAACTGGGGATGCACGGGCTCGCGAATGAGCCGCAATCGAGCCTCCTCCAGTGTCCGGTTCCCCTTGAAGAGATTACAGCGGAGGCAGGCCGCCACTACGTTGGTCCAGGTGGTCTGGCCTCCCCGCGACCGCGGCACGACGTGATCCACGGTGAGCTTCTCGCCTCGCCGGCTGCAGTACTGGCAGGTGTAACCGTCGCGACGCAGAATGTTTTTCTTGTTGAAGGCGACTCGCTCGAGGAAGGGCTTTCGGATGTAGGCGGCGAGCCGGATCACCGACGGCAGCGGAAAGACCCGGGACGGCGAACGGACGACGCGCGGGGAGGACTCGACGCTCTCGGCTTTCCCGGCGAGGAGGAGGGTGACGGCGCGCCGGGCGTTGGTGAAATGCAGCGGCTCATACGTGTAGTTGAGCACCAAAACCGCGATTTCATCCATATGCTGCCCAAGGATAGCCAGCGGCCCCGGGCCTGTCAACTCATGGGGTCACACGAGGAGGCGCCAGAGCGCGGGGGCGAAGCCAGCCACGATCAGGAAGGCGGCCACGAACCACCGCCAGTCCCACAGGAGGAGTCCCAGCAGCAGGCAGAGGATCACGAGGCAGAACCCGTAGAAGCGGACCTCCCGCACGTCGGTCCACCCGCCCCGTCCCGTGAGGAGGGGGAGCTTCCCCGCGAGGTACACGGGCGAGTACAGCAGGAAGAAGAGCACGAAGAGACCGGAGAAGATCAGGACACCGCCCGCCGCGCCGAGAAAGGCCCACGCCGCCCACGCCTGCGGTGACGTCGCGTTCTCGAGGAAGACGCGCGGGACGTACTCTGGCTTGAAGAAGACGATGAGGAGAGCGAGGGCGAAGAGCGGCATCAGGAACTCGAGCCACGCCCACTTCATCGAGCGCGGACTCCAGTCCGGCGACGGATTGATGGGATCCGGGAGCTTCCACTGCCCTGCTCTATTCGCCATGGTTCTCCGACGAGGGGAAGTGTGGTGGCGGGCTCGGCTTGGCCCGGCGCTGCTGCCAGGCCATCAGTGCAGCGGCTCGCACAGACGTCATGTTTCCATCAGTATCGCACAGTGGGTCTTTCCCACCATCGCCCGAAGGACATCGCCGACGCTCGCAGGTGAAACTACGTAACTTGCTGAAAATAAATGAGGAGCTCGAGGGCGACTAGCCGGCGCGGCGGAGGCAAAGGGCACCTGCGACCACGGAAATCATCCGTTCGATGCAGAAGGGCTTCACCAGCATGAGGCGACGCCGCTCTCTGCGCGTGCACTGTGCAGGGCCCGAGCAGCGGGAATCGAGCAGCGCCGGGCACCCGATGAACATTCTCGGGTGTCGGCTCCGGATCACCCGGTCTACTTCCCTCCGAGCGAATGGATGTAGCGGACGAGCGCCCAGCGATCGTTCTCCGGGAGATGCTTCCAGGAGGGCATGGCGCCGCGCCCATTGCTGATTTTCCAGAAGAGCTCGCCGTCCGACTCCGTCTGGATTTTCTTCGAGGTCCAGTCGGCAGGCTTGGGGCTGAGGGCGGCCGCGGCCACGCCATCGCCCTTGCCCTTGGCGCCGTGACAGGTGACGCAGTTCACTTGGGCGATCTTCTGCCCCTGGTCCACGATCTTCTCGTCGTTGGGCAAGGGATTCTTCTTCGCCTTATCCGCCGCGGGAGCCTCCCACGGGGCCTGGGCGTACGCGACCCCGGCCAGGGCGAGCGCGCCGAAGGCCAGGGTGAGCGATGACGTCCTCAACTTTCTCGTCATGCTGCGATCTCCTCCGTCAAAGGCGCCGAGTCGGGCGAGCGAGGCGACCTCACGTGTAGCATTCGCCTCGTCGGACGGTCAAGCGGGATCGCGCATTCTGGCCGTGGGCTCGTGTGCTATCTTTCCCCCTCGATGGCCGACGAACTCGTGCACGTCGTGACGGTGGTCGGGGCCGGCCCGGCTGGGCTCTTCGCCACCCGGGCTCTTGCCGCCGCGGGCTGCCGCGTCCTCCTCCTCAACCGCGACATCAAGCCGGGTGGGCTCGCCGAGTACGGCATCTTCCTCGACAAGTACAAGATGAAGGGCGGGCTGCGACGCCAGTTCCAGAAGATCCTGAGCGATCCTCGCGTCACCTACATCGGGCACGTGAACGTAGGCAGCGACGGAGCGCTCACCGTCGCGGACCTGCAACGCCTTGGCTTCGACGCCCTTGTGTTCGCCCATGGCGCCCAGGGGACGAAGTATCTCGGGGTGGAGGGCGAGCGGCTGCCCGGCGTCTATCACGCCAAGGACCTCGTCTATCACTACAACCGCCTCCCCCCCTTCTCCGAGCGCGAGTTCCCCATTGGGCGCCGGGTCGCCATCGTGGGCGTGGGCAACGTGATGGTCGACATCGCGAACTACTGCTCGCATTACTGCGACTGCGAAGAGATCATCGCCATCGCCCGGCGCGGACCCTTCGAGAAGGCATACGAGGACAAGGAGTTCGAGGACGTCGAGGACGCCTTCGACCGCGAGGCACATCGGCAGGAGATCGAGCGCGTGCGTCCCCGGCTGGAGGCCGTCGGGCAGAACCCGGACGACCTACTCAAGGCGCTCGCCGATCAGGAGGAGTCGGGCGAGCGGACGCCCGCGCGCCTGCGCTTTCGCTTCCTCGCCTCACCCAAGCGCGTGGTGGCGGAGAACGGCCGGGTCATCGGCCTCGAGGTCGAAGAGAACCGGTTGGAGCGCAAGGGCGATCGGATCAATGCGGTCGGCACCGGTCAAATCTCGTTCATTCCCTGCGACACGGTGGTCTTCGCGGTGGGAGACCGCGTGGACGAGCGTTTCGGCCTCCCCTACAAGGACGGGCTCTACGTGACGACGCCGGACGGGAGCCAGGATGCGGGCGCCGCTTACCAGGTCTGGGATCCCGAGACGCAGCAGCCGATCGCCGGTGTCTACGTGGTGGGCTGGGCCCGGCGGGCCAGCGACGGCGTCGTCGGCCGGGCGCGACTCGACGCGGAAACGGGCATCAAGCGAGTCCTCGCTGGCATCGCGTCCGTCCCCAAGCGCTCCATCGTGGAGGCCGAACGCGTAGTCGCCGCCACTCTCGACACGCTCACCGAGAGAGGGACGGCCTACGTCACCTATCCGGAGGTCCTCCGGATCGAGGAGGCGGAGCGCGCCCGGGCGACCCAGGCGGGAGTCGAGGAGCACAAGTTCACGAGCGACGCCGAAATGCTCGCTCTGCTCGGCCGCTAGGCCGCCTCGCGTCTCCGGGCGAGGAGTAGCAGCACCGCCGCCCCGATCCCATACGCTGTCGCCAGGAGCATCGGCTCGCTCTGTCCTGCACGCCAGGGCCAGAACACCGCGCCGCTCGGCAAGGGCGAGTGCATCAGCCCAAAGAGCGTAGCCGCGCCGCAACCCACGAAGACGGCGGCCGCTCGGCCGAGCCGCCCGTCGATGATCGACACGAGCGCCCACGCCCAGAGAAGCGCAGTGACGACGAAGCCGTTGCCGAGTACGAGGAGCGTGGTGAATGCCGCCTGGCCCTGAGCCGACAGTTCGGGCACCTTCCGGCCGGCGGCAGCGAGGAACTGATTCACCTCGATGAGCAGCAGGCCAGCGGTGGCTGGGATGAACGAGATGACGATGGCCGGCGCGTAGCCGGCGGGGGAGGCGACGAAAGCCTGGGCCGTGATCTCGAGCCCGATGAAGACGAGGATGGGCGCGACCGCCGCCTCGGGCACCACACTCACCAGAGCGGAGATCAGCCCCACCGCCGCGCCCACTCCGACGACGAGGGCGGTGGCCAGCGTGTAGCCGGACCGCGCGCCCATGGCCTTGTAGGCGGGGTGGCCGATGTACGGGGTGTTCTGGATGACGCCGCCGCACATGCCGGCGGCCATGGTCGCCACCGCTTCGGTCAGCAAAATGTCGCGCGCTCGGTACTCGTCGCCCGCCGCGATGGCCGACTCCGTATTGTCGATGCCGCCGATCACGGTGGCCAGGGCGAAGGGCACGGCAAGCGACAGATAGGGCAGCGCCTCCCCGATCACGGGCACCCAGCTGAGCGTCGGCCACGGGATGGCCAGCGCGAACGCGCTGGCCGGCGCGGCGAAGGGCGCCTCGCCGGCTCCCGCCGCCGCGCGGATCCAGAAGATCGCAGTGCCAGCCAGCACCGCGGCGAATGCGCCCGGGATCCCCCAAGGAAGGCGGCGCTGTCCGAGGAGGGCCGCGAGCACGATGGTGAGTGAAGTCAGGCCCACGAGCGAGTCCGCGAAGACCTTGAGCGACGGCAGGAAGGCGATGAGGAGGGCGGCCACGCCCGCGAGGGATCCCAGGAGCGCCGGCCGCGGGACGATCTGTCGCACGTGGTCGCCCGCGAAAGACAGCACGAGCTTCAACGCGCCCATGGCCACGGTGACGGTCATGCCGATCTTCCAGGCGAGCACGGGATCACCGGTGAGCAGCATGGCCGGCCCCAGCACGCCGAAGACGAGCCCGAACAGCGACGGCGTGTCGATGCCGAAGGGCATGGCGGTGACATCGTCGCGTCCCGTGCGCCGCATCAGTCGGATGGCGAACGCGGTGTAGACGAGGTCGCCGATCAACACCCCCGCCGCGGTGCCCGGCACCATCCGGTAGAGCACGAGGTCGGCGGGGAACTTGAATACGCCGATGAGAAGGCTCGAGAGGATGACGAGCTGGGTGGTGTTGTCGAGGGCAAGCCCGAAGAACGCGTTCCAGTCTCCCGGGGCGAGCCAGTGAGGCAGGCGCCCGCGGGTCACTGCTAGGCGGGACGGGACACGCTGCGTTCGGCCGCGGTGACGTCGCGCGCGAGACCGCGCACGCGCTCGGCGAGCTCCTGGTTCCACGCGAGGCTGCCCCGATGGGCCGCCACGTCGGCGTAGGTGAGCTCGATCTCGGAGGAGAGGCGCTCGCCGAAGCGCACGCGCACGCCGTAGCTCACCCCTTCGCGGGGACCGTCCGCGTCGAGCACCGCTTCCGCGCGGGGATCCTCTCGCTTGGCGTGGGAGCTGACGAAGTTCTCCAGCCACCTCTCCACTTCGTGGTAGTCACCGCCGCTGAACATGGGTCGCCCTCAGCACTCGTTGAAGCCGCAGGAGAGACACTTCTTGCAGCCTTCCTCGTACACGAAGGTCGCCTGCCCGCACTCCTTGCAGAGATCCCCCACGCGGCGCCTGCTCCCGCGAGCCGACGGCGAGGCCGTCGACTCCTCGCCGCGCTCGACGCCGATGTGCTCCCCGAGGGTGCGGGCGAGCGCGTCGGGCAGCGAGAGGACCTTCGCCGCACCAAAGCCCGTGGGCTGTCCGCCCCCGATGCGGGAGAGCTGGCTGATGACTTCCTCGAGGCGGCGCTGGGCGGAGAGCGGCGAGGGCAGCCTCAGCACGAGCGAGATCAGTCGCCCCAGGGCCTCCGCCACCGCCATCGTGTCCGACCCGGCCTTGCCGACCTGGACGAACACCTCGAAGGGATCGCCTCCGGGCGTCTCGTTGACGGTGATGAAAGCGGTACCGATCGGCGTTTCCATCCGGTAGGTCATCCCCGAGAGGCTGTGCGGCCGCGGCTTGACCACGCGATCCGGGAGCGAGGTGTCCGGCCCCCCGGCGACGCTCGAATCGGCGAGCCCGGCGGTCAAGACCTGCTCGCCCTTGCAGTCGTCGCGGAAGACGGTGATCCCGAGGCAGCCTTCGCGCCAGGCGAGGAGATAGGCCTCGGCCACATCCCCTTCCCCGGCCTCCGTGGGGAGGTTGATCGTTTTCGACACGCCGTTGTCGGTGTGGCGCTGGAAGGCCGCCTGGTGGCGCACGTGCCAGCTCCAGTGGATCTCGTGCGCGGTCTTGAACACGGCGCGTGCCTCGTCGGGCACGCCGGGAATCCCCTGGAGCGAGCCGTGGCGCGCCACCTCGGTCATGAGGGCGTCGGAGTAGAAGCCGCGCTCGCGGCCGAGCCGCTCGAAGCTCTGGCTGACGAACCGCAAGACGCGCTCCATGTCGCCGCTCTTCACCCGGTGCTCGAAGGCCAGCGCGAACACCGGCTCGATGCCCGAGGAGCAGCCGGCAATCATGGAGATGGTGCCGGTGGGCGCGATGGTCGTCACCGTGGAGTTTCGCAGCGGACGGCCACGTCGATAGATGGAGTGTGACCAGTTCGGAAACGCTCCTCGCTCCTCGGCGAGACGCGCGGACTGATCGTGCCCCTGCGCCTCCACGAACGCGCTCAGGCGATCGGCCAGGTCCAGGGCCTCCTGGCTGTCGTAGGGAATCTCGAGGGCAAAGAGGAGATCGGCCCAGCCCATGACGCCGAGGCCGATCCGGCGATTGGCCTTCACCGTCGCGTCGATCTGGGGCAATGGATACGGGTTGACCTCGATCACGTCGTCGAGGAAGCGCACGGCGAGCCGCACCACGCGCTCCAGCTCGTCCCAGTCCATCGACCACCGGCCGTCGCGCATTCGCGCGAACCGGGCCACGTTGAGCGAGCCGAGATTGCAGGCCTCGTTCGGCAGGAGCGGCTGCTCTCCGCAGGGATTCGTCGCCTCGATCTGACCCAGGTCGGGGATGGGATTGGCCGGGCTCGCGTTGATGCGATCGATGAACACGAGGCCGGGATCGCCCGTCCGCCACGCCGCGTGCACGATCCGATCGAAGACGTCGCGGGCGGAGAGCCGGCCCGTGACCTCCCCCGAGCGCGGATTGACCAGGTCGTACTCGCCGCCCGACTCGAGGGCGGCCACGAAGGTGTCGGTGACGGCCACCGAGATGTTGAAGTTGGTCACCCCGCCGTCCATCTTGCACTCGATGAACTCCAGGATGTCCGGATGGTCCACACGCAGGATGCCCATGTTGGCGCCGCGCCGGGTCCCCCCCTGCTTCACCGCTTCGGTGGCGGCGTTGAAGACGCGCAGGAAGGACACGGGACCGGAGGCGCGCCCGCCCGTGGAGCGCACGATGTCGTTCTTGGGACGGAGGCGCGAGAAAGCGAAGCCGGTGCCGCCGCCCGACTGGTGGATGATGGCGGCGGCCTTGACCGAGTCGAAGATCTCGGGCATGGAGTCGCCCACGGGAAGGACGTAGCAGGCGGAGTACTGCAGGTGGTTGTCCTTCCCCGCGTTCATGAGGGTCGGCGAGTTGGGGAGGAACTGCCCCTCGACCATCATGTCGTAGAAGGCAGTGGCGACTTCTCCCACCCCGGCCGGGCTCCGGCCGAAGCGCTCCTCGGCGCGCGCGATGGCCAGGGCTACCCGCCAGCACATCTCCTCGGGGGTCTCCGCGACCTCGCCGTCGCGTCGAATCAGGTAGCGCTCGCGCAGCACGCGCAGGGCCGGCTCCGACCAACGCCCCACCTTGGAAGGCCGCGTCAGCGCGTCCATGGATGTGAGCTTAACACAGGAGAATCGCGAACTTGACTCTTTGGGGGCCGTCCATAGAATATGGCAGCCACGATTCGCGATGACCTGTCCCTTTCGGGCTGCACAGCGCTGATGGACTTCCTGAGACGCTATCGCGTCGGGGTGGTCGTCGCCGTCCTTCTCGTCACCGCGGGCGCGTTCGCCCTCTTCTGGACGCGCACCCAGCAGGCTCGTGGCGCCACGCGCACCCGACCCGACCCGCTCGTGGGTATCGTGGCGCCCCAGCGACGCATGATCGAGGTCAAGCTCTCCTTCACGGCGGACATCCTACCCATCAAGCAGGCCGCGCTCTTCTCCAAGGTCTCGGGCTACATCCGGAAGATCTACGTAGAGCGCGGCGATCTCGTGAAGGAAGGGCAACTCCTCGTGGAGATCGACGATCTCGAGCTCAGGGCCTCCGCGGAGCAGGCCCAGGCGGCCTTCGGATCGGCGGAGGCCGGGCTCGAGGTGGCGCGCTCGACCCTGGAAGGGCAGAAGGCGAACCTCCAGAACCAGC
>Ga0126382_10000989_pt1 | contig 11430 bp, 11 predicted proteins | sample PanSoiMetPlot_30_FD_92548 | JGI IMG/M metagenome (GOLD analysis project Ga0126382, IMG submission 92548) | Tropical forest soil microbial communities from Panama - MetaG Plot_30 | ecosystem: Environmental > Terrestrial > Soil > Tropical forest > Bulk soil | place: Panama | collected 2016-02-17 | reverse complement strand
GTTCCCAAAGCACGACGTCTCGTCCCGCGCGCGCGCAAGTGAGGGCCAGTGCCGTTCCCCAGGCGCCTTCACCGAGCACGGCGATACGTTGAATGGTCATGCGTTGCCGCCGTCCGTCTATGTGTATGCCGAAGTGCGCCGCAGTGCACCCTCGGCGGCGGCGATTTCGTCGAGCGGCCAGCGCGCGCGCGGCGCGGTATCCAGAGCATCGTTCAAGCCAAGCGCGAGTCGCTCGCATCCGGCCCAGGCGATCATCGCACCGTTGTCTGTGCAAAGCTCCGGTGGGGGCGCGACCAAAGTTGCTCCGACCTCGAAGGCAAGGCGGTTGAGGACCTTCCGGATCGCCTGATTTGCAGCAACGCCTCCGGCCGCAACCAGTGCAGTCGGTGCTCCAAAGCGGGCACGGAACAGTATCAGGCCCGCCCGCAGCCGGTCGAAGACGACGTCGACGATTGCCTGCTGGAAGCCCGCGCAAAGATCGGCGACATCCTGATCGCTGAGCGGAGCGACTTTTTCCGCTTCAAGGCGCAGCGCGGTCTTCAGTCCCGAGAGCGAAAAATCGGGATCCTTGCGACCATGCATTGGACGCGGCAATCGGAAACGCGTTGCATCGCCGCGGGCAGCTTCTTTCTCGACCTGCGGTCCGCCCGGAAAACCAAGGCCAAGCAGCTTGGCGGTTTTGTCGAAGGCCTCGCCAATGGCATCATCCTGCGTCGTGCCAAGGCGAACGTGATCGCCGACGCCGCGAACAGCTAGGATCTGGGTATGCCCCCCGGAGGCGAGGAACAGACAATATGGGAATGGCGTTCCGTCTGTCAGCCGCGCCGTCAAGGCATGCGCTTCAAGGTGATTGACGGCAATCAAAGGTTTGTTCTTCACAAGCGCGATCGCCTTCGCGGTGGTCAGGCCTACGATCACGCCGCCGATAAGCCCGGGTCCCGCGGCTGCGGCAATTCCATCGACCGCATCATAGTCGCGGCCCGCCTGCCGCATGGCGTCGGCGATCACGACGTCGAGCGCTTCCACGTGGGCGCGCGCTGCAATCTCCGGCACTACCCCGCCAAATGCAGCGTGCTCGCTGACTTGCGACAACACAACATTGGACAGAATTCTGCCGCGGCCATCCTCCAATCGTTCAACGACCGCGGCGGCGGTCTCGTCGCACGTCGTCTCGATGCCGAGGACGATCATCAAATCCCTCATTCGCTTGCCCGGTCGGGCGAGGTGACGGCGGCCGAAATAATAGCTAGTCCTGACCGCTGGGCCGACCCCCCCGGTCGCCTAGCATCGCGAGGTTATATGGCGCAATCCACAGCCTCCCTGCGCATCGGAACGCGCGGCAGTCCGCTCGCCCTAGTCCAGGCGCGCGCCGTGCGGGCACGATTGGTCGCTGCGATGGGCGTGGAAGAAGACGGGATCGAACTCGTCGTCATCCGGACGACCGGCGACATCATTCAGGATCGCACGTTGGCGGAAGAGGGCGGCAAGGGCCTGTTCACGAAAGAAATCGAGGAAGCATTGCTGGCCGGCCGTGTCGATCTTGCGGTGCATTCGGCGAAAGACATGCCGACGGTGCTACCGGGCCGGCTGATTTTGGCGGCATGTCTCGAACGTGAGGATTCGCGCGACGTGTTCATCAGCCGCAAGGCGCATTCGCTCGCCGAACTGCCGAAAGGGGCAAGCCTTGGCACCGCATCGCTGCGTCGTCAGGCGATCGCCATGCGCGCTCGGCCGGATCTGCGTGTGATGCCGCTGAGGGGCAATGTCGAGACGAGGTTGCGCAAGCTCGATGCGGGAGAAGTCGATGCTACGCTTCTTGCGCTCGCCGGACTCAGACGCCTTGGACTGACCGAGCACGCCACCCATGTAATGAGTGCAGACGAATTTCTTCCAGCCGTCGCGCAAGGCGCGATCGGCATTGAGACTCGCGACGACGACAAGCGTGTACGCGACATCCTGGCACGCGTCGATCATGCCGACACGTCTACGGCAGTTGCCTGTGAAAGGTCTTTCCTCGAAGCCCTCGACGGCTCCTGCAAGACTCCGATCGCGGGTCACGCGACGATTGCCGGCGACGCGGTGCAGTTTCGTGGTTTGATCGCCCGGCCGGATGGCAGCGCCGCGCACGACATCGCCGGTACCGGGCATCGCAAAGATGCGAGTATCATCGGTCGCGAGGCCGGACGCGAACTCAAGCATCGCGCCGGACCCGGATTTTTTGATTGAACCATGCGTGTCGTCGTGACCCGCCCGCAGGCTGACGCCGAACGCACCGCGGCCGCTCTGCGCGCGCGCGGTCACGACGTGCTGGTCACGCCATTGATGCGCGTGGAACCGATTGCGGTTAATCTCGATGGACAGTGGAGTGCGCTCGCCATCACCAGCGCGAACGCGCCAAACGCGATTGCCCGCAATCCGGCGCGCGACATGCTGGTCAAGCTCCCGTTGCTTGCCATCGGCAGGCGGAGTGCGGAGGCGGCACGACAAGCCGGGTTCACGGACGTCACGTCGGCCGATGGCGATGTGCGTGAACTCGTCCGACTGATCGAAGCAAGCCGCCGCAAAAGTGAAGGACCCGTGCTCTATCTCGCCGGGCAAGATCGTGCCAGCGACCTGGTTGGGGAACTGTTGGAACGGGGAATGGCCGTTGAAATGCGCGTGGTCTACCGCGCGGTCACGATGCCACTGCCGGAGTCACTGATCGACGCGCTCAAGGCCGGCGAAGTCGATGCCGTGCTGCATTTTTCGCGGCGCAGTGCAGAGAACTATGTGGCTGGGGCAAAGAGCGCGGGTGTCGTGGGTCCAGCGCTTGCGGTACGGCATCTTTGTCTGTCGGCGCAGGTTGCCGAACCGCTAGCCGGCGCCAGCCACATCATGATTGCTGCTCGCCCGGACGAAGCCACGCTGATCGAATTGGTGGCGGCAGGGTCTGCGTGATTACTGGTACATATGCGTTATTTGCGTTATTTCCTGCCTGCGGGGTTGAGCCGATTCGCCGAGGTAAACGCGCATGGCCGATAAGCTGACGACACCGAATCCCGCTGGAGGCGGCCGCCGCAAGCGCACGGCGCCGACGATCGATCTGAAAGCGACCGAAGTATCGACGACGTCCCGGGCGCCGGATGCTGAAACAGACGAAAAGCCTGATCAGACCTCGCAAGCACGTGCTGCCGACACACAGCCCGAAAGTCAGCGCGAGCCCCGCGCGGCAGGCACTGGTGCCTGGTCCCCGCAAGACGGAGCGGCGCTGTGGCAAATGCTGGCAGCGGGCTGTGCGGGCGCGGCCGTCATGACGGGAGTGCTTCTTGCTCTTTGGTTCGGTGGGTTTCTGCCGGTTCACAATGGGGAAACGACACGCGTGGATTCAACCGCGACCGCGGCATTAAACGACCGCGTCGCAAGAATCGAAGCCGCGACCGCGCGACCGCAGACGCTCGATCCGAGCGTGTCGGAACGGCTGTCTGCCGCGGACAACACCATGAAGTCGCTCGGCCTCGCGCTGACAGCGCTTACCAAGCGCAACGATGAAACCGCTGCCGGAGCGGCGGAAGCCCGCGCACGCGCGGATGCCGCAGAGAAAGCGGTCGCGCAATTGCGTGCCAGGATTCAGGACGTCACGAAGAATACTGCCGACGGGCTATCACCCGCCGAAGTCGACGTCGTCCAAAAACGCATTGCCGCACTTGAGCAGGTCGCCAAAGCCTTACCGACAGACAATGCCGCGAGACTTGCGCTGAGCGCCGCTGCGTTGCGCGATGCAGTCTTGAGCGGCGTGCCATTTGTCGTAGAACTCGATGAAGTGAGGACTCTCGGCGCCGACGAAAAAGTTCTGGCGCCGCTGGCGTCCTTTGCAAACAGTGGCACGCCGACAAACGCGGCACTGGCGCAAGAACTGCGCGCGCTGATTCCGGCGCTGATGAAATCTTCCGGTGCACAGGCACCGACCGGTTTCCTGGAGCGACTGGAAGCCAACGCCGGCAAGCTTGTGCGCATCCGTCCCGTCGATGTGCCGGCTGGCGATGATGCGTCCGCCGTGCTGGCGCGCGTCGAGGTTGAAGTGGCGCAAGCCGCAATCGATGACGCCATCATCGATCTCGGCAAGCTTGATGCTACAAAGCGCGCGCCGGCGCAGGATTGGCTCAGAAAAGCGCAGGCCCGGCAGGCTGCATTCGCTGCCGCGCGCCAGTTCGCGAGCGAAGCCACCCACGCACTTGGCAAGCGATGAGGCCGGGATGACCCGTATCATCCTTTTCCTGGTGTCGCTCGCGGTGATCGCAGCAGGCGTCGGCTGGATCGCCGATCGCCCGGGCGAGGTTTCCGTCACGTGGATGGGCTACCGGATTGAAACCTCGCTGATGGTGGCTTTCTTCGCCGTCGTTGCGCTGGTGGTCGTACTGATGACGGTCTGGTGGATCATCAGCGTCATTTTGCACTCGCCCGAATATGCATCGCTCTTTTTCAAGCATCGCCGCGTTGCCAAAGGTTATCTCGCGGTCACGCGCGGATTGATCGCGATTGGCGTCGGCGATTTGAGAGTCGCGCGCAAGGCGGCCGAGGAGACCGCGCGACTTTCGCCGCGCGATCCATTGGCATTGCTGTTGGGTGCGCAGTCGGCGCAACTGGCCGGCGACCGCAGTGGCGCGGAACGTGCCTTCCGCGCGATGACCGCGCGCGATGACACGCGTGCCTTGGGGCTTCGCGGACTCTATATCGAGGCGCAGCGGCGCAACGATCTGGAGGCGGCGCGGCGCGCGGCCGAAGAGGCAGCCAAGTTGCGGCCACCGGTCGCATGGGCGGGGCAAGCCGTCCTCGAATATCGCTGCGCGGCCGCCGACTGGGCCGGGGCACTCGATGCGCTCGATTCCATGAAAGGCGCGCTCGCAAAACCGGACTATCGGCGCAAGCGTGCGGTTCTGCTCGCTGCCCGTGCGCAGGAGCTTGAGGACACTGATCGCGACTCGTCACGCGCATTGGTGCTCGAGTCGGTCAAGCTCGCACCGGACCTGGTACCGGCGGCGGCGCTGGCGGGCCGGCGCCTCGCGGAGGCCGGCGATACGCGCAAGGCACGAAAAGTCCTGGAAGCGGCGTGGGCGGTCAATCCGCATCCCGATCTCGCCGAGAGCTACGCGGACCTGCGGCTCAGTGACAGCGCGAGAGAGCGGCTTGCCCGGATGCAGAAGCTTGCCGGAAAGGTCCCTGACCAGATCGAAGGCGCATTGGCGGTCGCGCGTGCCGCACTTGATGCGCGTGAGTTTGCGGCGGCTCGCGCGGCGCTCGCGCCGCATCTGTCGACCCCAACACGTCGCGTCGCGACTCTGATGGCCGAAATCGAGGAAGCCGAACATGGCGACGAAGGGCGCGTGCGCGAATGGATGATGCGCGCCATGCGTGCGTCGGGCGATCCGGTCTGGACCGCGGACGGCGTTGTGTCCGACCGCTGGCTGCCCGTGTCGCCGAACGGACGGCTCGACGGGTTCGAATGGAAGGTCCCACTTGCGGAAATCGGTGTCACACGTCCTGTCATTGAGGTCTCGCCGCCGGCCGCCGAATCGATCCCGATCATCGCGCCGGAGTCGAAAGCTGAGCCTCCGCCGGAGCAGCCGCCAGGAAAGCCGCCCAGGATCGCGAAGTCCCGGCCGCCAGAAAAATCCAAGCCGGTTGAGCCCATTATCCCCTTGGTGCATGCGCCCGACGATCCTGGCCTTGATTCGGGTCTCGACCGCGATCCAGCGCCTGAGAGTTCGACGCCTCCCGCCAGCGATGCGTGGCAGCGACTGCGCCAACTGTTCCGCTAGGCGCTAATAATGCCGTATTGCTTGCCAACAGGGGTCTGCGCCGATATCAGTGGCGCGGTTTCAGCCGGCGTAGCTCAGCGGTAGAGCATCCGCTTCGTAAGCGGGTGGTCGGGGGTTCAAATCCCTCCGCCGGCACCAGCCCTGACTCTCAATTCGGTCGCCATAACCCTGTTGTAAGTCGTTCACTGGGCCCGCGCGCGGGCCTTCATTCAATTGCTTGATATAGCGCTATAATTTATGATCGCGTTCTGAGGGCTAGGTGGGGGCGTGAGGACCGACTCGACGAATAAGACCTGTCATTCTCCCGCGCCAATAACGTAAGATTGGGTAATACGGTAGAGTCATACTATGGCCAAACCTGCTGTGATTCTCGTAGGTGCTGATAAAGGGGGCGTCGGCAAGACGACTGTCGCGCGCACCCTGATCGATTATTTCGGCGCACATCAAACGCCGACTCGTGCCTTCGACACCGAGTCGCCACGCGGGACGCTCAAGCGGTTTCATCCCGAACTGACCGAAGTCGTGGATGTGGCGTCGGTCTCCGATCAAATGAAGATCTTCGACACTCTCGGCAGCGCCGATGCGAAGGTGACGGTGATCGACGTGCGCGCCGGTTTGCTGTCTTCAACCTTGCAAGCGCTGACTGACATCGGATTTCTGGAGTCGGCCAAGAAAGGCCAGATCACGTTCGCGGTCTTTCATATCCTCGGGCCGTCCATCGCTTCGCTCGAGGAGATCGCCGAAACCGCGCGCGTGATGGGCGATGCCAACTACTTCCTTGTCAAGAACTTCATCAACAACACCACGTTCTTTGACTGGGATCCGGCGACCTACAATTCGTACTTCAAGCGGATCAAAGGCGCAGAAGAAATCACCATTCCTAAGCTGAACGAGATGGCGTACGAACAGGTGGAAGTGGCCAGCGTGCCGTTCGTCTCGTTTGTCGGCAACAAGGGCGCCAAGAACGAAGCCGCAAACTATTCCTTCGTTCTGCGCGGCTATGTTCGTCATTGGCTTGGCAATGTCTGGGGTGAGTACGATCGCGTAAAGCTGGTCGACCTTGTGGCGCCGAAGATGGAAAGCAACGTCCGTCAGGCTGCCGGCTAGCCCTTTCTCGAATGCGCCGTTGAGCGACGGCGTCCGGTCCGGTGATGTCATTCCGCAGCTCCATCACCATTGTCGCATCACCCCGCCCCCGCGTCGGCAAGACCTTGTTGGCCCGACTCCTTGCTGATTTTCATCAGCAGCAAGGCCGTGCTGTCGCGACGTTCGATCTCAATGCCGGCGACCAAACCCTCGAGCAATTTCTGCCGGCACAGACCGCGACGGCATCGATTCGCGACATCAACGGTCAGATCGCGTTGTTCGATCGTCTTGTCGCCGACGAAGATACGACGAAGGTCATCGATGTCGGTCATGAATCCTTCGAATCCTTTTTCGCCGTAACGCATCAGATCGGCTTCGTCGAAGAAGCCCGCAGTCGGTCCATTGGGGTCGCGATCCTTTTCACGATGACGCCGGACAAGACGTCGGTCGACGCCTATCGCAATCTGCGCGCCCGCTTCTCTCACGCGACGCTCGCGCCGGTTCACAATGAAATGCTTGGTCCGGCGCAGCACCGGGACAAATATCCGCTGGCGAGCGGCAGTCCCGTGGTGCGGATCCCGGTCCTGGCGCCGGGCCTGCGCAGATACATCGAGACGCCTCCCTTTTCATTTGCCACCTCGCAATTGGCCGACGCTGTCGGCGTACCCATCAGCGCGCATGCTGAGATTCAGCGTTGGTTACGCCGGATTTACCTGGAGTTTCGGGAACTCGATCTCCGTATATTGCTGGCCGACCTGACATCCTCGATCCGGTTTGGCTCCTGACGCCGATCCCTGGAACCGGAACGCCCCTCGCGCGTTTCCTTGGCCGGACTTCCCCGGCGCAAATTTTTGCGCTCATGGAAGAGGAGGCGCGCTATGTGGATCACATTGTTCATGATCGTTATAGGCATCGCGGCGTGCTTCGCTCTTGCTGCGATGACCCTCGAATCACACGAGGGAAACGCTCGCTTCTGAGTTACGGGCTGGTACCAAACTCAATCGGGCGGCCGAAAGGCCGCCTGATTTTTTTCCGGGAGCAGTCCGTAGGGAACTTTGCAATAATGGGGTGGCATGCCATCGCCCCTGCTTTTGTCGAGGCGGTTTGCCCCGCTGTTCTGGTGCCAGTTCTTCGCGGCATTCAACGACAATTTTCTCAAGACCGCGCTGGTCTTCGTCATCCTGTTCCAGTCGGACAGGGCCGACTCGGAGGCGCTGATCACGCTTGCGAGCGCGGTCTTCATTGCGCCTTTCTTCTTTCTGTCCGCGTTCGGCGGCCAGCTGGCGGATCGCTACGACAAGGCGAAGGTTGCTCAACGGCTGAAGTTCGCCGAGATATTCATCGCGACGCTTGCCGTGCTCGGATATGCGCGATCGTCCTTGCCAACCCTCTTCGTTGCGTTGTTCGCATTCGGGGTTCTTGCGGCCCTGTTCGGACCGATCAAGTACGGCATTCTGCCGGACCACCTGCGACGCGAGCAATTGCCATCGGGCAATGCGCTGATCGAAGGCGCGACTTTTGTCGCCATTCTTCTGGGCACTATCGCCGCAGGCCTTGCGTCACGCGGGGGTGAGACCGGAACCTTTGCCATTCTTGTCATAAGCTTCGCGCTTGCTTGCTGGATGTCCGCTTTGCTCATTCCCGCGACGGGCGAAGGCGCGCCACAGCTGAAAATCGATGCCAACATTGCCGCCTCTACCGTCGCCATGATGCGACATTTGCATGCCGACTCGAGGCTGTGGTGGGGCGCGTTGGTCGTCAGCTGGTTCTGGCTTGTCGGCATTGTGGTGCTGTCATTGCTGCCTCCCCTGATCAAGACGCTGATCGGTGGAAACGAAGAGACCATCACCGCCTATCTCGCGCTGTTCTCGATTGCGGTAGGTGTCGGCTCCGGTCTTGCCGCGGCAATCGCGCGCGGGCACATCGTTCTCGGAACAACGATGGTGGGTGCCGTTCTGTTGGGCGCGTTTTCGCTCGACCTCGGCTTTGCCACTCTGGGCGCAACTCCGGCGAATACACCGCAGGGTCCCGCCGTCGTACTTGCATCGACACTCGGGCTCCGGGCCGCGATCGACTTGTGCGGTCTGGCAATCGCGGGCGGCCTGTTCATTGTGCCGGCCTTTGCCGCAGTCCAGGCCTGGAGTGGCGCGGATCGCCGCGCGCGTACAATCGCCGCCGTCAATATTTTGAACGCGGCGTTCATGACTGGCGCGACGATTCTGGTGGCAGTCATGCAGAAACTTGGCGCGACTGTGCCGGCGCTGTTCCTGTTGATCGGCGCAGCAACGCTCGCCGTGGCGTTCGCGATCTGGCGAACGATGCCGAAGGCCTGAGTCTACTTTCGCATCTTCAGCACGCGATCGACCATCTCGCCGGCAACGCCAAGATAGTTGGCCGGATCGACCAGGCGCTTGAGTTTCTTGCGATCGGCGTGCTTGCTGATCTCCTTGTCTTCGGCGAGCAGGTCGATCAGCGGACGGCCGGTTTTCACCACATCGCGGCAAATGTCGTAGACCAGATCGTGCGCCTTGTTGCGACCGAGTTCGGCAGCGAGCCCCATCATCACCGCTTCCGACATGATCAATCCCTTGGTGATGTCGAGGTTCTCGCGCATTTTCTTCTCGTTAACCTGCAGGCCTTCGATGAGGAACCGCGTCTGCGAGAGAGCGCCCGCGGATAACATGAAAATTTCCGGCAGTGCGATCCATTCGATTTCCCACGGGCCGGTGGACCGTTCGTGATCTTCCACCTGCGCGTCCAGCAATGCGGCAACCAGCTGACGCACCATTGCGGTCTGCGCGGTGATGTAGACGGATGAAATCGGATTACGTTTCTGCGGCATGGTCGAGGACGACCCGCGCCCCGCGTGGAATGGTTCGTAGACTTCCTCGACTTCGGTCTGCATCAACAGTTTGATGTCGAAGGCGATCTTGCCGCAGCTTCCGGTGACGAGGCCAAGGAAGCAGCCAACCTCCGCGATGCGATCCCGCACCGTGTGCCATGAAATCTCCGGCTGCCCCAGCTTGAGCTCGTTCATCAGCTCGTCCTGAACCTTCAGCCCGTCCTTGCCGAGCGAGGAGAGGGTGCCGGCGGCACCGCCGAATTCGCCGACCAGAACGCGGGGCTTCAGTTCCTTGAGACGCTGCTTATGGCGTTCGAAGGCGGCGAGCATTGTCGCCATTTTGTATCCGAATGTGATTGGCACGGCCTGCTGGAGGTTGCTTCGGCCAGCCATTGGCGTGTCGCGGTATCTTCTTGCGAGGGTCGCCAGGCCCTCGCAAATGCCGTCGATGTCCTTCTCGACGAGGGCCAGCGCCTCCCGGATCTGCATGATGGTTGCCGTGTCGGTGATGTCCTGAGTGGTGGCGCCCCAGTGCGACCATTCGCCGAGTCCGTCCTTGCACAGCTTTACCAGTTGTTGAACGACAGGCAGGACCGGGTAGCCAATCCTCTCAGTTGCTTCCTTGAGTTTCGCCATGTCGATCTTTTCGACCGAGCAATGGCGAACGATTTCGGTGGCCGCCTCCTTCGGGATGATGCCGAGTTTGGCTTGCGCGCGCGCGAGTGCCGCCTCGAAGTCGAGATATATCTGCACGCGGTTCTCGTCTGAGAACACGTTCCGCATTGCTTCGGTGGTGAATATGTCGCGGAACACCGCGGAATCGAGGATAGTGGCGGGCATTCGGGTTCTCCTGTCGGGCGCACGTTAGCGCTTCCCGCGCGGTGATCAACACGCGAGGCGGCCGTGTGAAGCGGTTGCGTCAGGGCGCTTTTCGGTCCCAAATGACGTGAATTCGTTTGCCGATGGGAGGCCTGCGATGACCGTGATGACCAAGCCGCAACAGAGCGTCCAGCTCGAGCCCGTACACCCGAAACCCGAGGAGGCGCACACCATGCCGTACGCCCCGGCAGTGCGGATTGTCGGGGCCTGCGATCTCATGTTCCTGTCGGGCGCGACCCCTTCGCCACTTTATCACAAACATCCTCACGTCGATGCCGAGCACGTGCACCCGCACTCGATCGAGGAGCAGACCACGCGGGCCATGGAAGCAATCAAGTCGATCCTCGACCAGGTCGGCGCCGGCTGGCGCGATGTGGTGAAGGTCACGAAGTATTTGACGGATTTCCGCGATGCCGATGCCATGCATACGACCATGGGCAAATATTTCGGCGACTGGCGTCCCGCGAGCACGACAGTATGCATCAACCAGCTGTCGTCGCCGGGAGCACGTATCGAGCTCGACATGATCGTGGCGCTGCCGAAGAAGTCCAGCTGAGATTATTCAGTCACGCACCTGCGGCACGATGGACAATCATGGCTTCTCTCCCTCCTCACCTGGCGCGCGTTGTTGAGGCCGAATACCCGCGCTTTTCCGAAGGGGAGATGACGCAGCGGCGCGCAGCCGTTGAAACGCTGCTGTCGCAGGCCGAATGCGACCATCTTCTTTTCTGCGGCGCCAACCGGTTCGGTTCGGTCGTTCAGTGGCTCACGCAATGGCCCGTCACCGCCGAGGCCGTCGGGATATTCACGCCACGCGAGCGCGACGCC
>Ga0126382_10000988_pt1 | contig 11430 bp, 11 predicted proteins | sample PanSoiMetPlot_30_FD_92548 | JGI IMG/M metagenome (GOLD analysis project Ga0126382, IMG submission 92548) | Tropical forest soil microbial communities from Panama - MetaG Plot_30 | ecosystem: Environmental > Terrestrial > Soil > Tropical forest > Bulk soil | place: Panama | collected 2016-02-17 | reverse complement strand
GTGAAGTGAGGCAACGCCTGGCCCGTGGCGATGGTCTTGACCATATGGCTGGCGGGCTCATAGCTGCTGGCGATGTGATGCGCGGTGACGGCGACCGTCCACTGCTCGGCGGCAGTCGTCTTCTTCCAATCGGCGTCGCTCAGGGCCTCGAGAAGAGCCGTGGCCTCCTCGACCCTGGCTTCGAACTGCCTGGCGAGCTCCTCTCCCCTGGCTCCCATGAGCATCCTCCTTGGGTGGGTGGTCTTGTCCCATAGACGAACGAGATCCGCGGAAATCGACAAGGCAAGCCATCGGGGGAGCGCAGGCAGCGGGACCCGCTGCCCTCGTGGCGAGAACCCGGGGTATGGTAACCCATGCGGATCGCGGTCATCTCGGACCTGCACATCGGTGCCGAAGACTTCGCCCCTGATGGCTTCGTGGAGTTCCTGGACCATCTCGAGCGAGAGCACGATGAGATCATCCTGCTCGGAGATGTTTTCGAGTGCTACTTTCCCGTGCTGCCCTGGAAAGCTCTGGAAGAATACGATCGCTTCGATCGGCAGTACCAGGACATCACCCGCCGGTTCCGCACCTCCAAGTACACCCTTCTCTCGGGCAACCACGACATGGTGGCGCGGCGGGCGCGGGGCATTCCCTCGCAGACGGAACGCGGGAACACGGGCTTCCGGATCCTGCTCTCCCATGGACACGAGAACGAGCCCGCCTACCAGAGCCCGCTCAGGATGCGCCTCGTGGAACTCTACATGTGGCTCGGCTATCGGCTCAAGCGGATGGGATTTCCGGGGCTCTACCGCTACAGCTACCGGATGGACTACGAGATCAACATGAAGGACGGCGGATCCGCGCACCTGGAAGCCGCCCGCCGTCTCCTGCGCGGTGGCTACGACGTCGTGGTGTTCGGCCACACCCACGTCGAGCGACACGTGGAGCTTCGGGGAGGCGGCACCTACATCAATACCGGCGACTGCGTGCGGCGCCGGATGTACGCCTCCCTCGATCTCGATCGGCGAGAGTGCCAGCTCTTCGAGTTTCCGCGTCGCCGCGTGCCCGTGCAGCGCGAAGCGTAGCCGACTACTCGTGATACCGCGACGTCTCGTTGGCCCTGGCCACGGGTGAGCCCACACCGGGCCCCAGCTCGGTCTCCGCCGCTCGCTGTATGGCGGCAATGATGCCGGGAAAATCTGCCTGGGTCACGGTGGTGCGGCCGGACCTGGGAAGCGGGAACCCGTTCTTCAGGAGTACCTCGTCCGGCACGATCTCCAGCGTCGCCATCTTCTGGAAGGGCACCTTCCCGAGGCGATCGCGGATCGTCAACCCCAGCGGCTTCCAGTCTCCCTGGCAGTACTGATCGAATTCCTGCTGAGCGGCACGGAGGTCGGAGAAGTTCTTGGCATCCGAGAGCTTCCAGGGATAGATCCTCGGCCCGATGTCGAAGTTCCGGTGCCGGACGAGCTGGTTGTCCGGCACACGCTTGGTGGAATCCCACCAGATTCCGTCGGTGTACTCGAAAGCTCGCTGGGTCGCCGCCCGAGGCAAGGGCCCCAGCTTCGTGAGCGCATCCCGGAGAAGGGCAGTGACCGCTCGGTTGTACTCCAGCTCGGTCGTCGCCTCCTGGCGCCGAATGACGACGCCCGCGATCTTCAGGCCCACGACGTTCGAATACATGTCCTCCGGCGAGAAGGCCGAGGGTTTCTCGGAGAAGCGGGTGGACGCCCACCCATACCAGGTCGTGATCTCGTGCCAGATCGATGCCTGGAAGTCCAGCCACTCCGCGAGACTGGTCACTACTTCCCGCAGGCCGTACTCCCGCACCAGCCGCTCGTCGAGCGGCTTCAGGACGATGCGGCGGGTCGCTCCTTCGCCGGCGATGGGGATGACGCCACCCGTGGCCGATCGCCGCGCGATCTGCGACGCGAAGAAGAGCGTGCGATCGGCGTTGTCCCGCACGTGAGAGATGTCGATGAACCCGCCGCGACACGTGTAGAGGATTCCCGATTCCTCGTCGGACACCACGCGCTCACCTCCGCGAGGGACGAGGGCGGCGGCTCCCTTGTTGTACTGATGCGTTCCCAGCGTGTCGATGTCGAGGATGTTGTGGATCTCGTAGAGGGGCACGGGCACGGAGCGCACCTGGGCCCCGACGTCGGTCCCGAAGATGCAGCAGGGTCGCAGGCTGGCCGGTTCCGGCACATCTGCGACCTCCTTCGAATCGAGACCAGCGAAGAACGCCGTGTCCAGCTCCTCGTCGCGCACCGGCTGCTTCGTCATGTCCCATTTCTCGCTGCAGCCGTTCGAAAGGAGGGCGAGCGCGAAAGCGGACCACAGCAAGCCCCGACTCAGGTTCATCTTCCTCACTGCTTCTTCTGGCTCCTCTCGCGGGCGGCGTCGTAGATCTCCTTCATCTTGCTCGCCATCACCTTGCTTCCGATCCCGCGCTTCATGGAGCCACCCATTCCCGTGACCTGATCGGTGAAGGCGTGGATCGAAGTGATGACCGCCGTACCTCCCTTGACGGGCAGGAAGCCCGCGACGGTCTGCTCGGCGTTGTAGCCGGTGCTCACATAGTATTCGCGCCGGGCGACCACGCGCGCCGGACCATCGGCCGCCACCATGACGTGGGCGAGAACATAGGTCATCTCGTCGTGGATCAGCGACTTGAGCCAGAAGAACTTCTCCTGCATCCCGGGCAAGGTCGCCTTCGGGTAGTCGAGGAGCACCTTCTGGAAGTGTGGCATGTATTTCTGCAGTCCCCGCGTCGCCTGGCTGGCCTTGCGGAGATCGGAGGCGGGATCGCTGGTCTTGCCGCCCCCGCGATCGTACGCGGCAATGCCGGCCAGACCAGAAGCCCGGTAGGCTTGATAGCGGGCGAGCAGCATGCGGTGCAGCTGCTCCTGAATGGCCTGGGGGGTCCCCGCGGCGAGCGCCTTGAAGGCGGCGATCTCGCTTGCGCTCATGTTCAGCTTGTCGCCCGCCTTGGCGTTGGCGAGGGCCTTGGCCTCGTCGGCGGTAAGGGTGAGCTTGGCGAAGTCGGCCACGCTCCCCTCTCCGCTGAGCTCACCGTATGCCTTGACCTGTTCATCGGCGGTGATCAACTCGCCCGCCACGATCTGCTTGGCGAGCGTTTCCGGCGGCGTCTTCACGAAGAAGGCGATGGCGAAGGCCAGGTCCCGCTCGGAGACTCCCTTGATGTCGACGTTGACGAACTCGCCCGCCATGACGCTCTGCCGGTCGCTCGCGGAGAGCCCGGCGTCCGTCGCCACTTGGGCGGCGGTGGGCTGAGCCTGCGCAGTCGCTACGGAACACATCAGGCTCACGGCAACCACGCTCCATCCCGTCACTAGTCTTCGTCCGAGCTTCATGGCAATCGCTCCTCCCGTCGATTCCTCACTCCGTTCGATTCGATGTGAAGCCCCGCTCTCATCCTCGACCGCTAGCCGGAGCTCAGGCTTCAACTCGTCGCCGGCAACACGGTGCGGCGGAGATTCAGCAGCCCCGACGGAATCCAGCAAAATGGACCGTGCAGGGACTTGGTGCCGCGGCCGTCACTTCTCACCATGGCGCTGGCCAGGTGGGCGGCGACACGCACGCTCCTCGAGCCGGCGGGCCCCCTGAGACCGCGCCACGGTGCGCGCCTTCTCGAAGCACTCGCTCACCTCTGCGGGTACCGCGGTCCGCCCTCGCCCGGCGCGGCGCGCGCGCCGCGCGAGCAACTCGCCGCGCAATCGCCAGAGGTCCGCGTCGAACACGCATTCGCCGCTCTCGCGAGAGTAGGTCAATCCTGCCTCGACGGCGGCAAGCCCCTCGTCGACGCGGTCCAGATGCAGGCAGCCTTCGGCGAGCAGCCCGAGATGCACCGAGCTCCCGAGCCGCAAGCCCGAGAGCCTCAGCACGTCGAGCCCTTCGCGCATCTCGGCAAGGCCGCGGTCGCAATCACCCTCCGCCACGAGCGCCCGGCCATGGGCGACGAGCGCGTCGCCTCGCCAGCGCGGGAATCCGTATGCGTCGGAGAGATCGATCGCCCGGGCTGCCAGCTTCCCGGCTGCCCCCCAGTCTTCCTCTAGGAGAAGGATTCTCGCGGCGAACGTCGCGGCCTGAGCGATCGTGAACGGCCGCCCATGCTGCTCGGCGAGGATCATGGCCTCGTCTTGTACCGACCGTGCGCCCGCCGCATCTCCGGTCATCCACCGCCGGAGACCCTCGAAGGAACGCGCAGCCACCATGGGATGGACTCCATAGGGTCGATCCGCCTCCTCCAACGTGGCGGGCGACGCCAGCGCCTGGGCCAGGAGCGGCTTCGCGGCGGCGAGATTGCCTCGCCAGAAGGCGGCCGACCCTCTCAAGAAGTGACACTGCAGCGCAGCGGAGGCGCTCAGACGCTCGGCGAGGGGGCCAAGCCGATTGCCCACGGCCTCCGCGCGGACCAGATCGCCACCGTTGGCGTGGAATAGGAGGAGCGAGCAGAGCGCATCGAACCGAGCCGGAGCGGCAGCGAGCCGCTCGCACAGGGAGAGCGTCCGGGTCAGGTTATCGAGCACGATATCCGAGGCATAGCCCGTGGTCTGGGATACCACGGCCGCGTACAGTCGCCGAAGCCTCAGCTCGTCGCCCGCCCGCTCCGCCGTGTCGGGCAGGCCGCCGAGCAGGCGGAGCGCCGGCTCGAGACACGCGATGACGTCCCGATATGCGCGGCGGTCGTAGGCGCGAGTGGCGCCTTGCTCCAGATATGTCAGAGCGCGGCGCTGGTCGCGGCCAGCTTCGAAGTGCCAGGCGAGCTCGCTCGCCACCTCGGCCGTCCGTCCTGTGAAGCCCGACTCGAGCCGCCGACCGATCCGCTCGTGCACGGCGGCCCGCCGGCTCGGCGAAAGATGGTCGTGCAGCGTGCGTCGGTACAGTGCGTGCCGGAAGGCATAGCGGGCAACCAGCGTTCCGTCCGGCCACTCGCGGTTTCCCAGATAATGGAGCCAGCGTGGCGTGCCGCATAGCCGGTGGCACACCGACTCGACGGTCTCGGCCGCCGCGCCGAGGCCTGCGGCTACGGCCGGCGCGTCGAAGGCGGCCCCGGCTCCGGCTACGCTCGCCACCTCGAGCACTTCCCGTTCCTCGGGGGAGACGAAGCGAAGCTGGCCTTCGATCAGCTGGCGGAGGTTGTCGGGGACTTCCTGCTCGATCATGGAGCGCGTGGCCGTCAGGCTCCAGGTCGTCTCGTCCTTGCCCAGCCAGCCGCGCGCGACGAGATGGTCTACGAGGACGATCATGAAGAGGGGATTCCCATCCGTGTGCGCGTGCACGACGTCGGCGACCTCGTCGGCCACGCGCGAGGCGGGAAAGCGGCGCTCGAGATAGGCCCGGACGTCGCTCGGGCGCAAGTACTCGAGCGCGATGTCCTCGCAGCGGCCTCGCGCTCTCAGGAGAGTCCGGACCTGCTGGATGGGGTGGTCGAGGGCGGCGGCGTGGGCCGGTCGATAGGTGCCGATCAGCATCAGGCGCGCGGCCTCCGGACGCTGGGCGAGCACGGAGAACAGATCGACCGTACCCTGATCGCTCCAGTGGAGGTCCTCCAGGACCATCACGAGCGGTTTCTGGCTCGAGATCGTCTCCACCAGACCGGCGAACTCCCGGAGCATCCGATGGGGCGTCACGTCCGCATGCTTCTGCCGGATCGACTCGAGGTCGTTCGGTCTCAGAAGCGACGGGATCTGAGCCAACCAGCTCGGGGCAACCGAGTGCAATGCGGAGAGGACTAGGCCAGCGTGCGGTCCCTGACTCAATCGCTCGAGCGTCTCCAGGACCGCCATGTAGGGCTCCTGGGGGCCGTACTGTTCCACGCACTGGCCATATCCGATCAATGCGGCATCGTTCGACGTCAGCGCGTGCAGAAAGGCCTCCACGAGCACGCTCTTGCCGATCCCCGGCTCCCCTTCGATGAAGACGACCTGGCGGCGTCCGGCCGAGGCCTCGGCAAACAGTGCCCCGAGTCTCGCCAGGTCCTGGTCACGGCCCACGAGGGTCGCCGTCTGCGAACCGGGCGCCAGCACCCACGGGGCGGAAGGTGGCGCGGCGGCCCCCTTCTCCGCCGGAAGTCCTGGTAGCGGGGCGATGAAGCGGAACCCGCGCCGATGCACCGTTTCGATGACGCGCGGTGTTTGCGCGTCGTCTCCGAGCACCTGCCGAAGCTCGCCCAGCGTACGCGTCAGGGTATCGTCCGAGACGATGGTGTCGCCCCAGACCGCCATGTGCAGCTCGTCCTTCGTGACCAGGATGCCGGGGCGCTCAGCCAGGTAGCAGAGCAACGCCCAGGCCTTGGGACGAAGCGCCACGGGTTCCTCGCCATGCCACAAGCGTCCAGCATGCAGGTCGAGGCGATAAGGAGGGAACTCGATCATTCGCCGATATCATAAGTGCCTCTCCAGCATCTGTCGAGCGCAGTGGATGTTCGGAGAACTTTCCGGGTTTCGTCAGGACTTCCCAAAGGAACACGTCGAACATGGATCCACATGGGCGATTCGGCCGCGAGAGGCTCTGAATCTTCCAGAGGCGCCGATGTCGGCCAGAAGCGGTCTGCCGCTGCGTCGGCCCTGCCCTACGGGAAGGCTTTCGTCGTGCAGTTCAGCTCGGAGACCGACCGGACCCTGGAGCACGCCACGGGACGGATCGAGCACCTGGAATCCGGCCGCCGGGTCTCCTTCTCCTCGGCCGCCGAATTGCTCGCCTGCATCGTGGTGATGCTCGGCGACGTGGATCCTGCACCGGCCGAGGAACCACCGCCTCACGCGTAGTCGCTGCCAGCTTGGACTTCTAGTCGGCGGCTTCCTTGCTCTTGCTGTAGATGTAGCCTGCGCCCATGCCCGCGGCCCGACCGACCGACATGCCGAGCGCCGCATTCCCACCGACCGCGCCGATTGCCAGGCCTCCCACGCTGCCCACCATGCCACCCTTCATCGTGGTCTGCTGGGTCTCCGTGCAGCCACCCAGAGTGAGAGCGATTCCCAAGATCGCGGCCGCCATCATCGTCAGCGCTTGCATGGCCAGGTCTCCGTGAGATACCTGAACTCGGTTTCGACGGGAGCCTCGTTCATGTACTGCGGATGCGCCCGGGCCCAGGCAACGAACCCGCTGATGACGGCGTTGCGCGAGGGCGGCGGGTCGGACGGACAGACGAGGGGCTTGGCGTTCGGGCCCGCGAGGGTCGCCAGATAGTAGTGGTAGGCGCCCACGAGGTAGCCGTGACAGAAGTGGAGCGCCTCCTTGTAGCGCGGATCTTCGGGCGTGACTGTGCAAAGGCTGAGAAGATTTCCGGCCGTCTTGACCTCGAAGTCTCCGTCGGTCACTGCGGCGGCGACGGCGGGCCAAGCGGCGATCGCCGCGAAGAGCAGCCGGACCGTGATCGGCGTCACGCGACACGACCAGCGCCTCCTCATGCCTCGTCCAGCCTCGATCGTGAGGCTCGAGTCATCCAGGCCACTGCCTCGAGCCGGTTATGCACCCCGAGCTTCTCCATCCTCGACGACTGATCCGCCCATAGCGGTGCCGATCACAGGCTCCACCTGATTGCCGTTTTCCGCGGCTTGCAGCATGAGCTGGCCATCGCAGCGGCCAGCGCCATTCCTCCGAGCCGTTCCATGCAATGCCTCCGTGGGTGGCTTCGTCTCCAGTGGGTCAGGGCGATTGGACCTCTGCGTCTGCCGAGGCAGGAACCTCGGCTTCGGGCGCCGCCTGGGCGGCAGCCGCGACGCGCTCGGGCACTTCACAGTCGAGGCCGCAGGGAATGCCGAGATGCTCGTAGAGGATGCGGCGGAGCTCGAGAATGGTCCCCGGATCGCTCTGGGTCGAATGCTGCGAGTGGTAGATCACCTTCTCCGAGGCGACCCCCTCCAAGTGAGCGCTCTCGTAGGCGACGACCCCGTCATTCTGTCCGACCGGCGGCGGATCGCCCTTCACTGGAATGATCGAGTGGGCCGACACGCCCGCGGCCATCGGACTGGCCGACAGCGTGCGAACGAAGCGATGGGAGGGGCTCATGTTGTCCACTGCGTTCGGCAATCCTTCGACGCTCGCCAGCGCCTGGTTCTTCGCGATCGCCTCTTCGACCCCGCGCTTGATGGTCACGGGGAGCGTGATCAGCCGGCGAAGCATGCCGAGGACCAAGGACGACACCCGGAAGCTGCCGCGGTGCGGGGTGGCGATGAAAACCACGCGAGTCACGAAGGGCAACGGCTCGAAGAACATGGCACGCTCGATGAGCTCGCGCGTCTGGGGATCGACCTCGATCTGATCGAAGGGAACGTTCGTCACCGCCGCCCAGAAGCGCGGCCCGCTGTCCGTGACCATGAGGCGGGCGAGGAGTCCGCCCTGGCTGTGGCCTACTACAACCATGTGGTGGAGGACGGGATCCCTGCCGCTCGGATCGAGCTCCTCGACTATTCGACGGAGCGAGGCACGGAGCTCGCTCGCCGAGAGCAGGACCGGCTTGCTCGTGTTGTAGGTGAAGAGCCAGAAGTCGATGCGGTCGCGGAGCTTGGGGTCGTTCTCGAGCTCGTTGACGATGTCCGCCCAGCGGGCCGGGCTCGAAGCCGTACCGTGGACGAGCACGACAGGAACTCGCCCTGGCCGGTAGGGGTGCAGCATGACGAGGGATTCCGGCGATGGTGGACGGAGCGCAGACAGAAAGCTCCCGAGCTCGGTGTCCCAGATGGGGGAACCCTCGAGCTGATAGGCCAGTGCAGCGGTGGGCTCGAGCTGGAGCGGGATGCGACGCCCGACGATGTCGACGGTGTCAGCTGCTTCGGCCGTATAGATCTCGATCTCTCCCTGGATCCGGCCGGACGCGATACCCTCGGCAACGTTCTCGAGACGAAGAACGGCGGTCACGGGCACCTTGAGCCGCGGAGGAATGCGCTTGCGCGCCGCCTCTGCCGCAGGGCCCTGCCCGGCGGCCTCGAGCTCCGCGGCCAAGGGAGCGCCGATGCCGGCCTGGCGGTAACGGTTGAGAAAGCCGCGCACCTGGAACTTCTCGACGGCGACGAAGCGGGCCATCCGGTAGCCGCTCCAGAGCACGCTCTTTTCGTTCACTGCGATGTCGAGGGTGCCGAATGGCAGGGCACGCGCGCCCGGCTGGATCTGGACTGTCTTCCCGTCCTGTTCGGCAAGGCCCTGCGAGAGGCCCACGTTGTAGAGATTCGCCGCGAACGGAAACCGGGGATCCAGCGGATCCGTCCCGAGCGCGGCGGGCTCGGCGAATAGGAAGGCCCACGCGTAGACCGCCGACGCGAGGTAGTACTCGGGCTTGCCGCTTTTTCCCGCATGGAAGAACGACAGCTCCGCAAGCGCGAAGAGATACTCGCGGCTGAGTCCAAGACCAGGCCCACGAAGCCCCGCCAGCACCGCCTCCGGCTCGTCGTCGAACCGGCGAGACAACCCGAGGCGCACCAGGAGCTGCTCGGAGTAGAGACTTGGCTGGCCGGTCGAGAGCACGTTGGCGGTGAGGCCGCGGTACATCGTCTCGGTGTCCACGCGGCTGACGCCGACCGGCGTGGCGCAGGCACAGGCCGCCAGGAGCACGCCGAGCAGGAGTGCCCCACGCCGAGTGCGGGCGGTCCACGCCATGCGACCACGATAGGCGAGAGACACGCTAAAGTCCCGAAGGAAGGCGGAAATTCCTCCGCGAGAACGTCGCAGAGGAATGCGTGCAGACTCGGCGCTGTCTACAGGCCTCCTCCCCAGCGGTACTGCCAGGCGATTCCGATAGCCCAGAAGTTGTTCTCGGTGCGCTGGTAGGCTCCGGTGCTGCCGTACAGCTTGATCGACTGATACCGGGTCATGGACAGCGCGGCGGTCACCCCAACTCGCACGTTCTCCGGCTCCTGGCCGTTTGCGCCGTTTACCGTCGTTCGCCCGCCAGTGTAGTAGGTGGAATCGAGCGCACCCCAGAACCCAGGGGTGAATTGGTAGATGAGATGTCCCTGCAGGGAGTAGATGGGATCCTGCTCGAGGGTCCTGCCGCCGAGGAAGTCGTTGTTGGTGGTGAAGAACGTGATGCCCGGGATCAGCTCCAGGATCAGCGATCCCCACGCCTTCGACATCCCGAGCTCCGGCTTGACCGACCAGCGATTGGTCCCAAGGTTCAGGAGCTTGCGCGAGTTGTACTGCCCGAGCGGAACTGTGACCTGGAGGCTCGCCCCCAGGATGAGGTCCTGCTGGTAGCTCGGGAAATCTGCCATCGAGAGGGCGGGGGCGCCGAAGAAGTTGACCGACATCCGGAGGAGCGGATCGGCGAGGCCGAACACGTTGCGCTCCACTTGCTGGCCGGCGGCTGTTGCGCTCCCCGACGCTTCGCCAAAAGGCACCACGGCGAGGAACTTCCCCGACAGCCCCCAGAGGTCGAGCGAGCGCGCATAGGCGGCCAGGCCGGCATCGATGTGCAGCTTGGCGTCCGTGATTGGAACCGACGCGTCGAAGCCGACCTCACCCTCGGTATGCCCATAGCCGAGGAGCACGAAATTGATGCCGACGGGCGTGTTTGCGTATGAGCGTGGCTCGAGGGCCTGCCCATACGCGGCAGCCTCAGGCATCAGGATGGTCGCCGCCAGGATTGCGGCCCACGTCCACCTCATCCGGGGGTGCAAGGTGGCGTCAGGAAGTCGCGAGAGGGTGCTAGAGTGCCGGCCATGCGAGGAGAATATCGGAAAACTTTCTAGATTCCGTCAGGACTTCCGTGACCACCACGCGCGAGGATGAGGCGAACCGCTCTTCCGCGGACAACCTGACGCATGGAGGAGGAACGATGATCGGCTCGGCCAAGGACTTGATCGCAGGGCTGCACGCGCTGGCTACGGTGTGGCCCTCGTATGCGCGTCGCAATCCCGACGCGTCGTGGAGCAAGGTGTGATCACGCGCCGGGGGCTGCTCTCACTCGGGATTGGCGTGGCGCTCATCGCCGGCTCTGCGTGGGGTCAGCCCGCCCCGCGGATCCTTCAGCTCGACGCCATCACGTGCCGCGAGCTGCAGGCGCTCCCCGGAGAGCAGCGGGATCGGCTCCTGATCTATCTCACCGGCTACCTCGACGGCAAGCGAGGGGCGGCGGCGTGGGACGAGGCTCTCACAGGCCAGCGAATCGATCGCGCCGTCGCGGCCTGCAAGGCGAGCCCCGACGCCTCGCTGCTCCGCATCTTCACCGAGGCGTGGTCTCGTTAGGCGCCTCGTTCAGGACGGTTGAGACAGCGGCGCCAGGTCGAGCGCCACGACGACCACGGTGGGGTCGCGCGGATCGGTGCCGAGGGTGAAGCCGAGGCGGCGCGTCAGCCCGAGCATGGGGCTGTTGCCCGCCAGCACGAATCCTTCCATGCGCTGGAGCCCACGGGTGCGCGCCGCCGCGATCAGCTCGCTCAGGAGTCGCGAGGCGAGGCCCGCCCGCTGCCAGTCGCCGGCCACGGT
>Ga0126382_10000986_pt1 | contig 11437 bp, 9 predicted proteins | sample PanSoiMetPlot_30_FD_92548 | JGI IMG/M metagenome (GOLD analysis project Ga0126382, IMG submission 92548) | Tropical forest soil microbial communities from Panama - MetaG Plot_30 | ecosystem: Environmental > Terrestrial > Soil > Tropical forest > Bulk soil | place: Panama | collected 2016-02-17 | reverse complement strand
GATCGGACTTGAGCAACGAGCCCAGAATTGGTACCCTTTCTCTTGGTATCTTGTCCCGTTGCCTCGAAACGATTCCTCACACAAAATCTTTGACTCCTCACGCAAACTTTTTGTCTGGCGCTACCAGAGTTGAGGTGTCTGGATAGTCGACTAACTTGAAACGTCAGGTCGATCCAATTAGGAAAGGAGTCTGTTCAATGAGACGTTTTGGCATTGCCGTTCCGTTATTTCTGTTCTTGCTTCTTGGCTCAGTCACGCTGTCGTCCGCCGATGGCCCAAAGGGCCTCAACGCACATGTGGTTGGCTCGACTCCCAATGTCACCATTCGGAGTGTGCCTTCCGGCCCTGCTCCCTGGGTTGTTCAAGAAGGTAAAGCGCAGGTTGATAACAACGGGAACGTTAAGATTCGCGTCAGAGGATTGCTCATTGGAAACGGGGCGCTCGCAAACGGAGACCCGGTTCCTGCAAACCTTGTAGGGACCGTCGGGCCGGTCACCATGGTGCATGCCGCGTTGACCTGCGGCGGACCGGGAGGCGGCACTCCGTTTACGATCACTAACACACCCGCCGTGCCGCTGAGCGCGCAGGGTAATTTCAGAATTAACGCTCACATCACTCTCCCTACGACGTGCGATCGGCCAATAATATTGATTCGTGCTGGAGACGCCGCGGCGGGAGGACCTTTCATCGCATCCGCGTCACCATTTTTCGAAAAAGATGATGATGACGACGAGCAGTAAGGACCGAGCTCAGTCGGTCCGGGTTTTTCCGGGCCGACTGAACGCTGGGTTTTGATCTGAGCCGTCAAACCCATCATCACGACCTTCAACGTAGTAACCGGACCGCTGTCTCTTTCTTTTTGGGTGAACTTTTGCCGCGTGCTGTCGGCAGCGCTATATCCTATGGTATTAAGCGATCAATTTCCCAATCACCCGTCACTCGTAACCTATCAGCTCTCACCTGCAACCTGTAATCTATCTTCCACTCAGATCGTTTGACATACAACAGTCGCGGCGATAGTGTTTCGCCTCGCCCCCCTTCTGGCAGAAGCTCCTCAATCACGAGGAGTTCTGCAGTAATTGCTCTTACAACCCGGGCAGTCAGCCAGGCATTCGCAGCAGTTGTTCAGCAAATTGGTGATGAGGATAAAGCATGATACGAATCAACCTTTGCGTTGGAGTCTTGGGATGGCTCGCATTTGTGACGGTAGCTACTCAATGCGTGGCCGGTCGACCTCAAACTGCCGCTGCTCAGGGCGCGGCCGCGCCGTCTCAGAGTCCTGCTACCCAAGGCGCGACGCAGCCTCAAACTCCGGCTAGTCAAAACGCGGCGGCGAAGCCTCAAACTGCCGCGGTCGTCCAGCCAAAAGTCATAACCCTCGAAGGAAATCTGGAGGCCGATGATCTCATTCGTGTTGAGGTCGATCACCTCGCTGAATGGTCAGCCACCAACAATCCCGCGAAACTGGTTCCGTATCTGAACGGCCTTGCAATTCGTGGTAACTATCCCCAGGAGATTCATGCTTCCCAGAATCATTTGCACTTTCATCTGCGTATTACCGCCCAGAACAAAAAAGCATGGGTGGATTTGCTTGGCGCGCCCGAAGGCATTCGGCGGCCGGTAGCAGTCACGGTGGGTCTAGAGGATCAATCGCCATTCGACACGGCTTACGATGACACCAACAAACGCCCGCTCACAGTGATTTCACCGTGGTACGGCGTCATAGCGTTGATAATCGTTCTGGCCACCCTTGCCCAGTTTCTCTGGTTGGCTCGAACGACCAGCATCATCCGCGAGCCGGGCCCAAAAGTCGCTGGAAAACTGAGACCCTACAGTCTCGGCCGAACGCAGATGGCATTCTGGTTCTTCCTGATCTATGCATCGTATGTGGTCATCTGGTTGATTACCGATGCGCTTGACACGATCACTGCGTCGTTGCTTGGGCTGATGGGGATCAGTGCGGGCACAGCACTGAGCGAAGCCCTCATCGATTCCAGCAGAAATACCGCTCAAGCGAATAAGTTGCAGGATCTCACCGCAGAAAAACAGACGCTGGAGCAAACCATCCCAGAGCTTCAATCTCAAATTGCCAGCATCGACGCGAAGGATTCACTGACGCCAGAAGATCAGATGAACCGCGATACGCTGAACAAACAATTACAAGATAATCGCACCCGCCTTGCGCAGGTCATCCAACAGATTCAGCCACTAGCAGTAGCTGGAGCGCCTGAGGCTTCGATGGGCTTTCTCCGCGACATTCTATGCGACGAAAACGGCTATAGCTTTCATCGGTTTCAGATTTTCGCGTGGACCATCGTATTAGGAATTATTTTTGTGTCGTCGGTTTATAACGGATTAACAATGCCTGAGTTCAGCACGACACTGCTGGGCTTGATGGGAATAAGCTCGGGGACTTACATCGGTTTCAAGTTTCCCGAACAACAGTGAAAGGAAGGGCTGTGAGACCATTGGGTTTAGTCTGAAACCGTCAAACCCATCACGAACTTCAACGTAGTAACCTGCGCGGCGCTCGAAATCAGCAGCTTGTAGCCGCGTTCCTGGCGCTCCCCTTTGTCAACTGAGCCGGGAGGCCCAGGCGCAGTCAGAACATTTGCCTGCATCTCAGTCTTCAATTGTTTTCTCGGTGATCTCCACCAGCAGCTTCACGCCACGAGCGCTGGTGTTAAATCTATTCTCGGTTTCGCGAGTGAATACGCCATCCGTGTGCAGCAACAACGTCATGATCGCAGGCTTCTCCATCTGCACTTCATCACTAACATTGAAACCAGTTCGCGGATTAAACTCAAACCGGCGCATGAATTTCTTAACGCCGAGCTCCTGTTCGTACGCAGCTGCGGCATCGCCCCAAACGACCACCCGATCCTTATCAACCTTCACATCGGTGATTCGAATCTGGTTCAACCGGTCATAGCTCACGTCCTCGAATGTGTCATGACCCCGACCCTCTTTACCAAAATCGGAACGTACGAAAAATGCTGGACGACCCATCCAGTTGTCAGCGTAAAGATCATCGCTCCGAGACCTGCACCCGTACCACCTAATCCAGCAACGGAGCCGACTGCTTGATCGCTAAAGAAATCGCTTGGCAAAGTCTGCACGTTGTTAATCCACACTTGAAATCCAAAGAGCACAAGCCCAATCAATATCAGCGCAGAGATTGGGTCTTTGACAAACGCTGCTAAAATACCCGCCGGCATTAACAGCGCTGCGAAAGCGATCACAAACTTGCGGGCGCGATTAACGGACCATCCGAGGCTGATCAAAAACCCCGAAAGCCACCCGCCGAGCAGACTACCCGCGTCCGCTGCGACATACGGTACCCCACATGCTATTGAACAGTTCGCATCTTTCAACCCGTCTATGACCTTCGTTCTAAGTTCGGTCAGAAAGACCGATTGTGAGCCTCCCAAACTTCGACGGTCCGATCAAAACGAATATTCGATGCGAACGCACCTGAGCGTAGGAATGAAAGGTTGGGCCCAAAGTCGCCACCAAAGGGAAAAAACGGTGCTTCAGAATCTTTGGCACAATTGTTGAGATGCTGTTCGACGGCGCGACCCCCAATCAACTAAGAGAGCAGCGCGCAAATTGAAAGACACTGAATGGATGAGGAGTGGGACTACGCAATGAAGCAACCAATTTTCAATAGACTCAATCGAGTACGAAAGAGCGATGAAATGTTCAAAACACCCAAACCCGTTGTAGAAAAATGTATGCCTATGAAGGATAAGCCCTCCATCCAGCATCCAACAGAAATACAACTTGAATTGCAGGAGCTAAGAAGTCTGTTGTTAGAGAGCAAAACCTTAGAAGCACAATTCACCGAGCTTTGTGAAAACAAAGAGTTAATGTCTTTTCATGCCGAGTTGATGAAAACGTACAGCTAGCCGAAACGCGATAGATTGCTATCCCGAAGAAATCAATTGCCAAAGGGTCTGCCACAAAGACTCTAAGCCCCGAAATGTCACGAAGGAAGGCGTAGGTCGTCTCAGTGCCTTTGAACCTTTGTGGCCCATCGTCTCCACACGCACACAATCCAATAACCAGTAGTACATGAGCTTCTCGTCTGATAGACTGCGCCCAATTGCGATGCCGCATGCGCCCCGGCGGCTCTTGTGGGAGTTCAATTATGATTCACTCACAGCCTCACCCAAACGTAACCCAATTGTTGGTTCGTTGGGGTACTGGTGACCACGAAGCGCTCAACGAATTAATCCCAATCATCTATAAGGAATTGCGAAAGCTTGCCTCAAGCTCCCTTCGGCGTGGACGTGTGCATGTGACGATTCAACCTACTGCGCTGGTGCACGAGGCCTACATCAAACTCGCGGATCAAACAAACACGCATTGGGAAAATCGCGCTCAGTTTTTCGGACTTGCCGCGAAGCTTATGCATGACATCATCATTGACGAAGTTCGCAAGCGGTTAGCGCTCAAGCGAGGTGGCGGTCAACTTCGCGTTTCTCTGAGCCAGGCAGACCGCTTCTCGAAGACATCTGAGTTAGAGCTCCTTGAGCTCGAGGATGCCCTGGCGGAACTCGCGGTTACCAATCCACAGCACGCCCGCATCGTAGAACTTCGTTTCTTCGGCGGTCTGACTATCGAAGAAACCGCCGAAGTGCTCGGCATATCTCACGCCACCGTTGAACGCAGTTGGACCTTTGCAAAGGCGTGGCTTAGACGCCAGTTGATCCGAAAATGAAGACGCCCGAAGAAATGCGACAATTGGAAGAGCTCTTTCATCAGGCCATTGCGCTTGAAGCCGGCCAGCGCGTGTTCTTCATGGAGAGACTCCGCAAGTCAAATTCCGAGCTCGCGGTCGAAGTCGATTCGCTGGTTGACGCGTACGAGCAAAAGGCGAGTTTTATCGAGTCTCCTGCATACGAAGCAGCGGCGCATGTTATCGGCGATTCGCGAATGCAGCTTAAAGCCGGCGAGTCGGTAGGAAAGTATAAGATCGTCAGTCCGCTGGGGCGAGGAGGAATGGGAGATGTCTACCTGGCTGATGATCCGGCGCTTGGTCGCCAGGTCGCGTTGAAGTTGCTGCCGGATGCCTTCACCGCTGATGAAGATCGCCTGCGACGGTTCGTCCAGGAAGCCAGAGCCGCATCTGCGTTGAATCACCCCAACATTCTTACCATTCACGAAATTGGAGAAGCTGATGGAGCGCACTTCATCGCTACTGAATTTGTCAAAGGCCATACGCTTCGTCATCACCTTACGAATAGAGCGCTCGAGTATACAGATGTTTTGGAGATTGCGATTCAGGTCGCGAGTGCGCTGGAGGCCGCACACGAGGCAGGAATCATCCATCGCGATATTAAACCCGAAAACATAATGCTCCGGCCGGACGGCTATGTGAAGATTCTGGATTTTGGTCTCGCGAAGTTAACTGAGCCATCAGTTGGATCGAGCCTTTCGTCAAACTCGGAAATGCCGACCATGGCCCGAAACTATACCGAACCGGGAATAATGATGGGGACCATCAGTTATATGTCGCCGGAGCAAGCTCGTGGAATGTTGGTAGGGCCCCAGACAGACATCTTTAGCCTCGGCGTTGTCATATACGAAATGATTGCCGGGCGAACGCCGTTTACAGGCCAAACGGACGCCGACGTAATCGTTTCAATTCTTACGAAGGACTACCCTCCGCTTCGTGCAATCGCAGCTAAGATCCCGGGAGCATTCGAAGCGATCGTAGACAAAGCACTCAAAAAAGAACGGGAGGAACGATATCAAACAGCTGGAGAGCTCTTATCTGACTTGAAGAAGGTGAAGCAGGATCTTTTGTTGGAGCAGAGATTCGGAGTAACTGAACAGCCGACGTTGGTGGCCGCAACTGGCCCGGATATCTCGCCAAAAATTTCTACTGAGAATGTGATCAGGGAAACTGGAGTTTCGGGCCGAGTCACAACCAGTCGCCCCTTAAGACCTGCGCTCGCGCAGGTGGTCACGACAGTTGCTGTCGCAGTAGTGATTGGCGGATCGCTTATCTGGTATCGCGCTCGGTCGACAGAAGCACCGCTCGCACCTGTCCAGAGAACTGTACAACGAACCCTATCGTATTTTGTGACTGTCCAAAAGTATCGCAACGGAAAACCTTATGAGAAGCCGTTTCGGTTGCGGGATGACATAAATTTTGAGAAAGACTATCGGTTACGGTTGACGGTTACGAGTTCGCAGGTCGGATATCTTTATATCTTCAACGAGGAAGTTGGAGAGAGTGACAAGACGCCATCCTTCGTCATCATGTTTCCATCTGAGATCACGAACAACGGGTCAGCACAGCTCAAAGAGAATCAGCAGGTTCAAATTCCGGAGCGAACTGAGTTTCAGTTTGACGCGCATGAGGGCATCGAGAGAATTTGGCTGGTGTGGGCTAGCCGTCGCCTTGATGAACTGGAAGCGTTCAAAAGGTTTGCAAATCCAAAAGACAGGGGGCAGGTTTCCGGACCGGAGTCTGCGAAATTATCGGAGTTCTTGAAATCCCACAGACCTGGCAATCCTTCCGTCGAGCGAACCGAAGACAAGCCCGAGACCATTGTTCGTGGGAATAGCGATATTCTGGTACACCTGATCAGCTTGTCACATCATTGATCAGAGATTTCTTCTGATGAGCCTCTCAGGATTCAGCTTTTTCGTTTGATGTACGTAGAGTGTCTAGTCTGCGGCCAGGTCGTTTGCAGTCGTCGGCCGCAGACTGAGCAGTCTACGGTACATCGGCGAGGGAAATAGCGCTGGATTTCCGGTTTAGTCAATTAGGAGGTCTAAAATGGCTTTACTAAAGACTTCTCTGATCGGCAACTGGAGGTAGACGCTGATTAGACTGTATACTCAGCTGGACTACACGGCACCCTCATTCTGAACGACAACTGGAGAAAAGCATGATCCGACAGGTCTGCTCGTTGGCAGTTATTACTGTCCTACTTATCTGTATTTCACAGGCGCAAGAAGTCAACCGGTTAGAACCTGGGCGAAGCGTCGAACGCGACATCACCGGCGGAAAGACTCACACCTATCAAATCTCACTCGCCGCAGGGCAGTTCCTTCGAGTGGTCGTTGATCAGAGAGCAATTGACGTAGCGCTCGCGCTGATGGGGCCTGAGGGAAAGCCGCTGATCGAGAGCGATCTGACCGGCATCGTCGGCGGTCGTGAGTCACTCTGCTTTGAAGCCGGCGCTGCTCGCAATTATCAGATTGTGGTCCGTGCCAATGGTGACGCTACACAGAGCGGAGCTTACGAGATGCGGACAGCCATTAAAGCCAAAGCCAGCGCGCAGGATCGCCAGAGGATGACCGCCGAATTGTTGTTGAATGAGGCGCGCAAGTTGCTGACGCAAGGAAAATATACCGACCCGCAACTGACTGATAAGCTCGGGCAGTCGCTAACGCTATGGCGAGACTTGGATGATCGTTATTGGCAGGGCTTGGCGCTCAACTCCGTTGGTGTTGCTAACTATGGAACTCGCCAATTCGATAAGGCGATTGAACGATACGAACAAGCGCTTGCGCTGGTGCGTGAAGAGAAGGTACGCGCAGTCGAAGCAACAGTGCTCAATAATATGGGGAATGCCTACGGCGGGCTAAGCCGCTATGACAAAGCGGTTGAGTGCTATCAGCAGGTCCTGGCGATTCGTCGCGAGCTCAAAGACCGCCGCGGAGAAGCTGCGAGCCTATTTGATGTCGCGTGGACTTACGAACGGATGAGTCGTTATGACAAGGCACTGGAATCGTTTCAAGCGGCCTTGACGATCAACCGCGAGCTCAAGAACCGGAGGGAGGAAGGAAGGAGTCTAAGCGGGATAGGGTGGATCAACAATCGCCTTAATCGACCTGACAAAGCGATTGGATATTCTCAGGAGGCGTTGGCCATCGCCCGTGAAGTTAAGAATCGCTACGATGAGAGCCAATCGATTAATACGCTGGCGTCAGCCTACAATCTCCTCAAGCAGTATGACAGGGCCGCTGAGAACGGCGAACAGTATCTGTCCATTGTGCGTGAGTTGAAGGATCGGTATAGCGAGGCGATCGCCCTCCAGAACCTGGCCAACTACTATAGGAATCTTCTTCGTTATGAGAAAGCTGTCGATAATTACGGGCAAGCGCTTGCAGTACTTCGGGGACTGAAAGCCAGACAGGACGAAGCGCTGGTTCTCGCAAATATGGGAGGTTTGTTTTCGGTGATGACTCGTCTTGATAAGGCGGTTGAGTGTTATGAGCAAGCTCTACCGATTTATCGCGAGATTAATGATCGGCAGGGTGAAGCAAATGTGCTCGGTCCTTTGGCCAATGCATATGCTCTACTAGGCCGCTCAGAGAAAGCGATTGAGTATTTCGAACTGGCGCTGCCGATCAACCGTGACTTCAAGAATCACTTCCGCACTTCGAACAATCTCAACGGGCTCGCTAATGCAAACCAGGATCTTGGGAAATATGAAAAGGCCATTGAATTTTACGAGCAGGCACTTGTCGTCGCGCGGGAAAACAAGATCCGTGGTCAGGAAGGAAGCGTCCTGGGCAACATAGGTGAGACATATCAGTTACTGGGTCGCAATGATAAAGCGGTCGAATATCTGCGACAGGCCTTGGTGATTGTCCGCGAAACGAAGAACCTGGGTGCTGAAACCGGCTGTCTCCGCGCTCTTGGCGACGCATTGCGCGGACACGCGCAATACCCAGAGGCCACGTCCCACCATGAGCAAGCCCTCCGTCTCGCCCGTCAGATCAGGAACCGGAACCTGGAAGGAAAAACGCTGCAGAGCCTCATGCGTGACTGGCAGGCCCAGAACAAGCCAACCCTCGCAGTCTTCTTCGGCAAGCAGGCCGTGAACCTATATCAGGAAATCCGCAGCGAGATAACCAGCCTCGAAAGAGAATCTCAGCAGGCCTTCGTCAAATCAAAGGAAGACGTCTACCGCACGCTGGCAGACTTGCTCATCTCGCAGGGCCGCTTGCCCGAAGCCGAACAGGTCATTCGCATGCTCAAGGAAGAAGAGTATTTCGAGTTCGTTCGGCGCGATGAGGGCAATTCTCCCAAAACACTGAAAGCAACACTCACGCCCGAGGAGCAGACTCTCGAGAAGCGCTATCGCGAGATCGCTGACCGCGTTGCTGAGCTTGGCGTCGAACGCGGAACGCTGATCGAAAGAAAGACCCGCACTCCAGAAGAAGAGCAGCGGTTGGTCAGGATCGATGCAGACCTGGTGGTCGCCGGTAACGCATTTCAAAGCTTTCTCTCTAGCCTGGAATCAGAGGTAGGATCATCGTCGGACACAGGCTCGAAGATCTATGCGATGCGCGAGTCGCAAGGTCTGATGGAAGACCTGCGCGAATTGGGGAAGGGCGCGGTCGCCCTCTACACGTTAGTCGGCGCCGACAAGTATCGCGTCATCCTGACCACGTCTGACTTCCAAAAGGGCTATGAGTATCCCATCAAAGCGGCCGACCTGAATCGAAAGGTCCTCGAATTTCGCGAGGTGTTGCAAAACCCTAAGTACGATCCTCTGCCGCTTGCACAGGAACTTTACAGGATTCTACTCGGGCCAGTGGCGAAAGACCTCAAGGCCGCCAAAGCTGAGACATTGATGTGGTCTTTGGATGGCGTGTTGCGCTATCTACCGGTCGCGGCATTGCACGACGGCAAGCAGTATCTGATCGAGAAGTATCGCAATGCGGTCTTCACGCCGGCGAGTCAGGCGCGGTTGAAGGATGTGCCGAGCAGACAATGGACCGCGCTTGGGCTGGGCGTAACCAAAGCGCATGGCGAGCGCATTCCCGCTTTGCCAGGCGTGTTGGAAGAGATGCACGGTGTGATTCGAGAAGGTACCGAGAATAGCGGCGGCGCGAAAGCCGGCGTGTTGCCCGGCACAATCAAACTCGACGAACAGTTTACTCAGGAGGCGATGCTGACGGCTCTGCGACAGCGGCCGCCTGTCGTGCATGTCGCATCACATTTCCAGTTCCAGCCAGGCGACGAGACCAGCTCGGCGTTGTTGCTGGGAGACGGTAGTTTCCTGAGCCTCGCACAGATCAAAACATTACCGAATCTGTTTGGCGGAGTTGAACTGCTGACGCTGTCGGCCTGCAATACCGCGACTGGAGGCAGTGGGGCGAACGGAAAAGAGGTTGAAGGCTTCGCGGTGCTGGCGCAGCGTCAGGGTGCAAAGGCGGTGGTCGCTAGTTTATGGCCAGTCGCTGACCGCAGCACCAAGGTCTTGATGCAGGAGTTCTATCGATTGCGCGAAGCCAAGTCGAACACAACTAAAGCCGAAGCGCTCCGCGAGGCACAATTGAAATTGCTTCGCGGCGATATCACCATCGAGCCAGCGGCAACGCTCATGGATCGCAAGATCACCCACGAGGACGAATCATCAACGACTTCCAACAAGCCGCGCTTTACCACTGATCCAAAAAAACCGTATGCGCATCCGTACTACTGGGCGCCGTTTATTCTTATCGGCAATTGGAGATAGCCGAGATTGGCAAGTGTGCTCCCTCTCCGGCTTTGCGCCTTTGCGTCTCTGCGTTGAGTCTGCGCGCGCAAAGGCGCAGATTCGCAAAACCGCAAAGTCGCAGAGCCAAAATCGCGTGGAAAAAGCCTTACCTTTATGAAGTAATGAGACAATTACTACACAACTGAGTAGTGGGTCAGTGCGAATCGCTAGCCACTAGCACCAACCATAAAAACCAGCCCATTTTGCCCGCCCCTTAATCCAAATCTTATCAGCAGTTACCACTCGGTGAAATTCCTACATACCTACGTGGTGACTGCAAAACCGACATCGCGTATAACACAACCTCCTCACCTCGTTGCCCTGAGACTTGGATCTTATGGAGGGAGATGATGTCCACAAACTTCGCAATCGCTCCGAAACACATCCCGCCCGTTCTGACCAATGTTCAAGCTTACGAAGCAGTTACTGCAAAGCTCGATGCAGCAAAGCTTGAAGCAATTGATCCAAATGTTAAATCCCTGCGCCGGTTTCACGAGCTGCAGGCTCAGCATCATTTCTGGAACAATCGGTTGTTCCGAGCCTGCCAACAAGGCCATCTGTCATTCGAGGATTTTCAGTTCATCTTCTCGCAGTATTACCTGTACTCGAAGAACTTTACGCGCTACATCGCTGCACTCATGGCTAACAGCAACAATGACTATTACCGCTCCCGGCTGTCAGAAAACCTTTGGGAGGAAGGCGGGGGCGCAGATCCCGACAAGCGCCACGCCGAGCTGTTCCGCAAATTCCTGCGAGACGCTCTCTCGATCAATCTCGATGACATCGAGTACCTGGATTCTACGCACTATTTCACACGAGAGTATCTGGACTTCTGTTTGAAATCTCATCCAATGTCCGGAAGCGCGTTCTTGTCGCTGGGAACCGAAGGCATCGTCGCGAGAATGTACTTGATCTTCGTTGAG
>Ga0126382_10000985_pt1 | contig 11445 bp, 10 predicted proteins | sample PanSoiMetPlot_30_FD_92548 | JGI IMG/M metagenome (GOLD analysis project Ga0126382, IMG submission 92548) | Tropical forest soil microbial communities from Panama - MetaG Plot_30 | ecosystem: Environmental > Terrestrial > Soil > Tropical forest > Bulk soil | place: Panama | collected 2016-02-17 | reverse complement strand
CGACAACAAGTTCGCCGCGCTCAACTCGGCGGTCTGGTCGGGCGGGTCGTTCATCTACGTGCCGCCGGGCGTGTCGATCGAGATGCCGCTCCAGGCCTACTTCCGGATCAACGCCGAGAACATGGGCCAGTTCGAGCGCACGCTGATCATCGTCGACGAGGGCGCCTACGTGCATTACGTGGAAGGCTGCACCGCTCCGATCTACACGACCGATTCGCTCCACTCGGCCGTGGTCGAGATCATCGTCAAGGAAGGCGGCCGATGCCGCTACACGACGATCCAGAACTGGTCGACCAACGTCTACAACCTGGTCACCAAGCGCGCGGTCGCCTACAAGGACGCGACGATGGAGTGGGTCGACGGGAACCTCGGCTCGAAGCTGACGATGAAGTACCCCGCGATCTGGCTGCTCGGCGAGCGTGCCCACGGTGAGGTGCTCTCGATCGCGTTCGCGAACCAGGGCCAGCACCAGGACGCCGGCGGCAAGGCAGTGCACGTGGCGCCGAAGACGACCTCGACGATCACGTCGAAGTCGATCTCCAAGAACGGCGGCCGCGCCTCGTACCGCGGGCTGCTCGAGGTCGCCAAGGGCGCCGAGGGCGCGAAGTCCAAGGTCGTCTGCGACGCACTGATCCTCGACGAGGACTCGCGCACGGACACGTATCCGTACATCAGGATCGACGAGGACAACGTCGACATCGGCCACGAGGCCACGGTCTCGAAGATCGGCGAGGAGCAGCTCTTCTACCTGATGTCGCGCGGCCTTTCCGAGGCCGAAGCGGCGGCGATGATCGTCTCCGGTTTCGTCGAGCCGATCACGAAGGAGCTTCCGCTGGAGTACGCAGTCGAGATGAACCGGCTGATCCAACTCCAGATGGAAGGATCGGTTGGCTGATCTCGGCGTCGAGCGCGCCGACTTCATCGCCCTTCCTGTCCAAGATCTGAGGCGGGCGGACGAGTTCTACGGCAAGACGCTCGGCCTGCGGCGCAATCCGAATTCGAGCGACCGTTGGGTGGAGTACGAGCTTGGCAACGTGACGGTTGCGCTCGTCTCACCCGAGGCGATGGGGCCCGACTTCCGCGCCGAGGGACACCAGCTGCCGATCGGGTTGCGGGTCGCCGACGTCGACGAGGCGCGCGTGAAACTGGAGGCCGAGGGCGTCGAGTTCCTGCACGGAACGATCGATTCGGGGGTCTGCAACCTCGCGACGTTTTCGGATCCGGACGGCAACAAGCTTCAGCTGCACCGTCGCTATGCGTCGTACCGCGACGGTTCGCTGCCGTGATGCAGGTCGAGCGAGTCGACTTCGTCACGATCCCGACGCGCGACATCGAGCGGTCGCGCGCCTTCTACCACGAGACGCTCGGGCTGCCGCTGGACGCGAACAACCCGCGCGAGGTCACTGCGGGCCAGGTGACGCTCGCTTTCTGGGAGCCGGAAAGCGACGGGGTCGAGTTCTTGCCGATGGTGGGCGGAATCGCGCTTCGCGTCCCCGACGTCGCGGCCGCACGGGCCGAGCTCGAGGCGAAGGGCGTCGAGTTCCTCGGTACCGAGGACAGCGGTGTCTGCCATATGGCTTTCGGCAAGGACCCGGACGGGAACACGTTCGTCCTTCACCGCAGGTACAAGCACAATGCCTAGGGCCGAGCTGCTCGAGCGCTACGAGGCGCTTCCGTTTCCGACCACGACCGACGAGCCGTGGCGCTTCACGGATTTGAAGGGCTTCGACCCGGACTCTTTCGTCTCCAACGGCCATGTCAGGAGACCTGCTCCCGGAGCAAGTCCGGCCGCGTCGATGCTCGACCTGGAGGTGGCCGCGCTGGCCACAGTCACCGAGGACGGGATCACGATCGAGCGCAAGCCGGACGGCATCACGTTCGAGCCGTTGCGTGACCACGAGCTGCTCGGCACGCTCGTCGGCGCCGACGAGAAGTTCGCAGCCCACAACGCGGCGCTCTGGGAGCACGGCCTGCTCGTCCAGGTCCCGAAGGGGCTCGTGCTCCACCAGCCGCTCTACGTCCGAATCGCGAACTCGCGCGACGGCGGTGCGCTCTTCTGGCGCCTGCTGGTCGTGGCCGAGCCGGAGAGCCGCTTCAGCGTCGTCGAGGAATACGCCTCGGCGCGGCCTGAGCTCGCCGGCTACTCGAACGCCGTCTCCGAGCTCTTCGTCGGCCAGGGCGCGAAGGTCGAGTACGTCTCGCTGCAGAACCTCTCGGCCGAGACCTGGCACTTCGCCTCGCATCACGCTCGAGTCGACCGCGACGCCGAGCTCGACTGGGTCGCCGGCGGCTTCGGCTCGAAGAAGGGGAAGACCCGAATCCAGAACGATCTCGCGGGATCGGGCGCAACCTCGCGCGTCACGGGCGCCTACTTCGCCGACGGCGAGCAACACCTCGACTACGACACCTTCCAGGAGCACATTGCTCCGAACACGACCTCGGACTTCGCCTTCAAGGGGGCCCTCCGCGACCACGCGACGGCGGTCTGGCGGGGGATGATCAAGGTCGAGAAGGACGCCCAGAAGACGAACGCCTATCAGGAGAACCGCAACCTGATCCTCTCCGAGCGCGCGCACGCCGACTCGATCCCGGGCCTCGAGATCGAGGCGAACGACGTGCGCTGCACCCACGGGGCAACGATCAGCCCGGTCAACCGGGACGAGCTCTTCTATGCGATGGCACGCGGGATCTCCCGCGGCGAGGCCGAGCGCCTGATCGTGCGTGGCTTCTTCACGGACGTGCTCAACCGAATCGAGCTCGAACCCGTGCGCGAGGCCGTCACCGAGGCGCTAGAGGCCCGGATCCCCAAGGCGTAGAACTCCTAACTTCTCGCCTACAAAGCTTCACAAGACGCCCTAAGCGGCCTTACAACGCCGTCGTAGGGTCGTGCCATGAGGCTCAAGCGCACGATCGGTCTGGTGGGAGCGGCGATCCTGGTTCTGGCCCCTTCGGCAGGCGCGACGCAGGGAAACGGGCGGGTCGCGTACGCGTCCAGCGGCTCCGTCTACACGGTCGACCCGCCCGGCGGAGCGCCGACGTTGGTGCACGACGGCTTCTTCCCGTCGTTCTCGCCGGACGGAACCCGGCTCGTCTTGGCGAGTTGGGCGCCGGACGCCGGCGCCTACAAGATCTGGGTCACCAACCCGGACGGCTCGAACCCGCTCGCGATCGGCACGACCGAGTCGCCCCACCCGTTCGTGTGGTCGCCCGACGGCACCCGGGTGGCGTTCGATTCCGGGACCGTCCAGAGCGGCTTCTCGATCGTCGTCCTGGAAGCAGATGGCAGTGGCCCCAAGACGCTCTCGCTCGATGCCTCTCTTGACGCGCCTCCGAGCTGGTCGCCCGACGGGAGCGCGCTCGCGTTCACGACGACGAACGATTCCGACCTCGCGATTGCCAAGGCCGACGGCAGCGGCAGGACCCTGCTGGTTCAGGACTCGACCAGGGACGTGGCGCCCTCGTGGTCGCCCGACGGATCGGAGATTGCCTTCTTCCGGGGCAGCTTCGGCCAGTTCTTTCTCTACGTGATCCGGCCGGACGGGAGCGGCCTGCACCAGCTCAGCCAGATTCCGGCAGATCCGAGCGTTCCGCCGGCGTGGTCGCCCGACGGCAAGCATCTCCTGTGGGGGAGCAACGACCCGGTCGGCTACACCCGCTGGGGCCCGTACTACCGCAACGACGTCTACGTGGTCGGAGTCGATGGCGTCGGTGAACGCAGGCTCACCGACAGCCCGTTTCTCGACGCCGGCTCCTATCCGGTCTGGGCGCCGGATGGACGCCGGGTCGCGTTCCTAAGCTCGCGCGGCTACGGCAATCCCAACCGCCGGCTGTTCGTCATGAACGCGGACGGCACGTGCGAGACGCAGGTGACGAGCGCCGGCGATGCCGCCGTCTTGCAGCCGACCTGGCAGGCCCTGTCGGCGACGCCCGCGTCGGACCCGCTCACCTGTGCGGCGCTCTCGATTACCGGCTCGCTGGAGGCGGAAACCGACAAGCCCGAGCTCGACGACACACGCGTCTACGTCTATAGCGCGACGATCACGAACAACGGCAACGTCGTCTCGGATCCGCTCCACTTCGTCACGACGGACGAAACCGGCCCGTTCACATACGTCTCCGCGGTCGCCTCGAGCGGCGGCTGCACGATCGGGGCGCAGGCCTCCTGCACGCTGCCGGCACTACCGCCGGGCGGCACCGCCGACATCGTGCTCCGGTTCAACATGTTCGTTCCGGGGACGTTTCCGATCGAGGGCGCGGTCGAGGGAAGCGGAAAGACGCCGGACGGAGACCTCTCGGACAACGAGCAGGCCCTCTACAGGCAGTTTCCGTTCTGCGAGATCGCCGTCCAGCAGGGCAGCACGCTGCGGGCCGGCGGTGACGACGACCTGATCTGCGGGACGATCGGCCGTGACTCGATCTTCGCCGGCGGGGGCAACGACCGCGTCTTCGCGGGTGACGGCCACGACGTCGTCCACGGCGGTGGCGGCGCCGACCAGGTCGACGGGGGCGGCAACACTGACGACGTGTACGGCGAGGGCGGCACCGACAAGCTCCACGGCGGCAACGGCGACGACGTCCTCTACGGTGGCTCCGGCAACGACGCCCTCTGGGGCGAGGGCGGCGGCGACTACCTGAACGGCGGGCCCGGGGTCGACCGGCTCTTCGGCGGCTACGGCAACGACCTGATCAACTCACGCGACGGGCTCACGGAGCACGTCTACTGCGGTGAAGGAACCGATCGTGTCGAGGCCGACCTGCGCGATATTGTCAGCAGCGACTGCGAGAAGGTCGTCCGGAAACCGGCTCAGGCCCGTGCGCCGCGGTAGCAATCGCGGCGATAGGCCGGCGGAACCGGGCTGCACTTGGCCCGCCGGGCCGCCGCTTCGTTCGCGAAACCGCCGAGGATCGTGCCGATCCCGTAGAAGCAGTACGAGCGCGTTGCGGCCGGCGCGAGCCGGCACATTCGAATTGCCCGGGTTGGTCCCGCGTCGTTCGAGGTCAGGTCGCGTGACCCTCCGTAGATGCACTCACGCGCCATGTCACCCGCGAGCCGGCAGAGCTGGACGATCCTCGCTGGGTTCTGGACGCTGTAGCCGGAGGCATCGCGGCCGAACGACTGGAAGCAGGTAGCAACCCAGCCCGTCTCCGCCTTCCGGCACCAGGCGGCCGTCTTGCGGAAGTCGTAGTGGACGACCGGTAGCACTCGCGAGGTCACCATCAGGTAGCAGTAGAGCTTGTCCTGCTCCGCGACCTTGTCGCACGGGTAGAGCGGGTCCTTCTTGCTCAGCCACTTCGTCGGCGCGAGCTGCATCGGCCCGGGCAAGAAGTTCTGCATGAAGACGCCGCCCGTGCACGAAGTCCGATCCCAGTGCGTCGCGAGGTGGTCGCAGACCTTGAGGGAATAGGGCAGGTCGTTGAGGCTGTAGATCATCAGCCCATGCCCGAGGCCGTGGACGCACTGGTAGAGAAGGAAGTACGTCTTGGTGATCTTCTTCCCGGTGCAGAGCCTGCGGGCGATCGACGCAACCTTCGAGCGCGGCACGCCGCCGAAAGCGCGTTCGATGACGCCGTGGTAGTAGCCCGACCAGCAGGTCATCGACCCGTTCGCGAGCGCCTGCGCCGCGTTGTCGTGATAGTGGACGTAGGCCGCGTGCCCGATCTCGTGCGCGATCTGGTGGCAGCCGCTGTTGACGAGCTTGTTCGTCTTCATCGTGCTGGCCAGATCGGCCAGGGCCTTCTCGGGCGTCTGGTAGTAGGCGACGTTCCCGAAGGCCTGCTTGTAACAGGCGTAGTCGTCGTGGCAGTCCGAGAGCTTGACGTCGTTTGCCTTGAAGGCGGTCAGCGCTGCCGAGTTGTTCTTCGTCGACTCGGCTACGAAGGAAGCGACGTCGCGGATCTGGCCGGTGCTGAGCTTGGCGGAGAACGAAGGCATGCCGCCGCCCCCGTTCGAGACCTGGCGAACGACCGTGTCGTAGGTCGGCCTCAGCTGGTCGAGGTTCGGGCCGGTTTGTCCGCTCGACTTGGCGGCAGACAGGGTATGACAGCCGCCGCACCCTGCTGAGGCGAATACCTTGGCACCGGATTTGAACGTGTCGTTCTTGCCGCCGCTGCAGCCCGCGACGAGCAAGCCCGCTGCGAGCAGGGCCAGTGCGGTGCCGCGCATCGCCCACAGAGTAGGGGGATCGACGGCCGACCGGGTCGTTAGGTTGCGCCGATGCGACTGCTCGCGCTCGCCCTCGGTGCGGTTCTGCTCGTTCCCGGCGCCGGTGCGGCCGTTGGCGCATTTCTGACGTCTAACCAGCTCTCGAATCACGCCGATCCATCGGTCCTTCGTGTGAGCGGCGGCGTGCTCGTTGCCTACGACGTCGAGTCGACGGGGACCGTGAACGTGATCGACACCGGCCTAAAGACGCATGCGGTCGTGTCAGGCTGGCCGGCCGTGTCGGATCCGCAGCTCGTGCGAAAGCCCGACGGAACGATCTTCCTCTACTTCGGAGGGTCGACGCCCGATCTGAAGACGCAGGGCGCCTTGCGGTTTGCGTCGATCGACGGCGGCTCCACGTGGAGTGGGCCGGTCAAGACGAACGCGTCGTCGACGATCGGTGACGTTCAGGCTTCGGCGTCACGCAAGGACGGCACGCCGATCTTTTCGCAGGACGGCACAGGCTTCCTCAACGTCTATCAGGGCGACAACGGCGGCACGCTGCACAACACGTTCACCTCGTGTTGCGGTTACAACGAGTCGCTTGCTGTCGACACCTCCGGCCTTGCGCAGGTCGCCTTCTGGTCGAACGCGACCTCGAAGCCGGGGTACCTCTACGAGATCCTCGACGACTCCGCCTCGCCGGTCGGCGCGCCTGTCAATCTGGCCGCGGGAACGGACGCGCAGGCGCTGTCGGGAACGAACCGTGTTCCACTCGTCGCCGATGGGGTCGGGAATACCTTCATGGCCTGGCCCGGCACGAAGCACGTGACGATCGCGGCGCTGGCCGGAGGCCAACTCGGGCGCAAGTTCGCGATCGGCACCGCCGGCCCGCCGAATCAGGTCGTCCTCGCCGTCGAGCCAAGCGGTGGCAAGCTCTGGGTCGTCTGGACGCAGGGCAAGTACCTCTGGGCAACGCGACTCCGGGACGCTGCATACGGCGACGCGCCGATCATCGTCAAGACGCCGCTGCCCGCTGGCCGAACGGCGTATGCGCTCGAGGCGGTCGGCCTTGCAGGGCAGGTGCAGGCGATCGTCAACGTCAGCGGCACGCCTGGGAACACGCTCTGGAGCACGAAGCTCATCCCGGGTCTCGCCGCCCACGCGTCGCTGAAGCCGAAGCCGAGTGTGAAGGTCCGCGACGATGTCGCGGCCGTCAAGGGCGCGACCATCCGCGCCGGCGGCAAGGTCGCGCACACGAACGCGAAGGGGATGGCCTCGCTGAAGGGCTTCGAGCGCCATATCCGCGTCACGGTGACGAAGGCCGGCTACGTCGGCACGTCTTTCCGCGTCCCGTAGCCCCAGGGCTAGGATGGCCGAGTGGCCATGACGGAGATCCGGAAGCTGGATGCGCAGAAGCTGCGCGCCGACTTTCCGATCTTCGAGCAGCTGATCCACGGCAAGCCGCTGTCGTTTCTCGACTCCGCTGCAAGCTCGCAGAAGCCGCGGCAGGTGCTCGACGCGATCCGCGAGTTCTACGAGACCTCCTACGCGAATGTGCACCGCGGCGTCTACGAGCTCGCCGAGCGCGCGACGGCAGGCTACGAGGGCGCACGCGAGACGGTGGGGCGCTTCCTCAACGCGCCCTCCGCGCGCGAGGTCGTCTTCACCCGGAACGCCACCGAGGCGATCAACCTCGTCGCCTACGCCTGGGGACTGAACAACCTCGGGCCTGGCGACGTCGTGATCGTGACCGAGCTCGAGCACCACTCGAACTTCGTGCCATGGCAGTACATCGCGCGCCGGACGGGCGCCGACTTCCGGACGCTTCCGCTCGACGACGAGGGGCAGCTGCGGCTCGACGCGCTGGATGAGCTCGGGGGCCACGGCCGGGTGAAGGTCGTCGCCGCCGGTCTGGTCTCGAACTCGCTCGGCAGCATCAACCCGGTCGACAGGCTCGCGGCCTGGGCGCACGATCGCGGCGCGATCATGGTCTGCGACGCGGCGCAGGGAGCCCCGCACCGCGTCGTCGACGTCCAGGCCCTGGGTGCGGACTTCGTCGCTGTCACCGCGCACAAGCTTTGCGGCCCGAGCGGGATCGGCGCCCTCTGGGGGCGGATGGAGCTGCTGGAGCAGATGGAGCCGTTCAACCTCGGCGGCCACATGATCAGCCGCGTCACCGTGGAGGACACGAGCTGGGGCGAAGTGCCCGCCAAGTTCGAGGCCGGCACGCAGGCAATCGCCGAGGCCGTCGGCTTCGGCGCGGCCGTCGACTACATCACCGAGATCGGGCTCGAGGCGATCGAGCAGCACGAGCACGAACTGGCCGCCTACGGGCTCGAGCGACTTGCCGAACTGCCCTGGGTGAAGACGTACGGGCCGCCCGCCGACCGACGGGCCGGGATCATCTCGTTCAACGTCGACGGCATCCACCCGCACGACGTTGCGCAGATCCTGGACGGCGAGGGCGTGGCGATTCGCGCGGGCCACCACTGCTGCCAGCCGCTCATGGCCAAGCTGGGCGTGGCAGCCACGAATAGGGCCAGCTTCTACCTCTACACGCTCAGCGAGGAGATCGACCGCCTCGTCGACGGGCTGCACAAGGTCCGTAAGATTCTTTCGTAGAGCGCATGAGCGACCAGATGTACAGAGAGGTGATCCTCGATCACTACAAGAACCCGCGTGGGCACGGGGTGATCGACGATGCGGACGCCGAGGCCGAGGGGTTCAACCCGCTCTGCGGTGACGAGGTCTCGATCTACGTCTCCTTCGCCGAGGACGGCGAGACGATCGAGGACGTGAAGTTCTCCGGCCGCGGCTGCGCGATCAGCCAGGCCGCGACCTCGATGCTCGTCGACATGGCGAAGGGCCGCAAGGCAACCGAGCTGGCGGCGATGCCGAAGGATGAGCTGCTCGACGAGATCGGGATCCCGCTGACGCCGATCCGGCTCAAATGCGCACTGCTCGGGCTCGGCGTGCTGAAGATCGCTCTCCATCGCGCGAAGGGAACTCCGCTCCCGCAGGAGTGGGCGGGCCTGGACGAACTGGAGTTGAAGTAAACGTGGACGGCGGACCGTCCCCGCATCGGACGCGGGTGCGGCTCATGTCGTCTGACTGGGAACGGTAGGTTGGCCGAACTGGACGTCGGCCCGGTCGAGGAGTTGCCGCCGGGGTCGGTCAAGATCGTCGTCTCTGGCTCGATCGCGGTAGGGGTCTACAACCTGAACGGCGAGTTCTATGCGATCGAAGATCGTTGTTCGCATGACGACGGACCGCTCGCGGAGGGAGATTTCGACGCCGAAGAGGGCTACGCGATCTGCCCGCGGCACGGAGCACACATCGACATCCGCACCGGCCGGCCGCTGACGCTCCCGGCCGTCTTTCCGGTCGAGACCTTCCCGGTTCGCGTCGAGGACGGGATCGTCAAGGTCGACATCAGTTAGTGCCCCTCCGATGAGCCTGCCACTTGCGGCGTCGCTGGCCGTTGGGCAAACAACCGTGATGATGACCAACCGGCCTGCTACCTTTCGCCTACCGCGGAAAGGAGGTGGTCCGGATAGACATTTCAAGTAGCACGGGCAGTGGAGGTACCAGCGGGTAGAGGCGTGTCCCCGGGACCCACGGGGAATCGCCTAGCCAGCGTGGGGGACTCGCGTTCCGCGCCGCCGGACCACTTCGGTTCAGGCAGGAAGCGCCTCTACTAGTTCAACGCTGGTAACCGGATTGGGGCCACCGTGGAAGCGGTGGCCCCAACTCTTTTTCAGGGTGAGCTCTGCATCTGCCCTACCTCGGTGACGGTGCCGGTGCCCGCCCCCTGGCTGTCGAACGCCTGTTGCTCGGTGAACTTGCCGGTGCCCTTGAGCAGGAGGTAATCGCCGGTCCCGCCGTTCACGCGCCAGTTCCCAGCGCAGGCGTTGAACACGTGGCCCGTGTCAGGATCGAAGCCGACCACGTTGCAGCTCGCTTGAAAGGTGATCAGGAAGGTCCCGCCGCTGAACGTGTACTGATCGACGGCCGTGTACTCGAAGATGTGGTCACGCGGCGGGAATGTGTGAGGGAAACCGACCGGCTTGAAGCTGACGCTTTGCAGCGAACCCGCCGTCGACTGACCAAACACGCCGCCCGAAGCCGTCACGTCCCCGGTCACGAACGGTGGCCCAGTCGCGTGGAAGACCTCCGCAATCGAGATGGTGATGTCCTGCGGCGGGTTGGCCGCGGCCGGTGCCACGACCAACATCGCCGCAGCGAGCGCCAGGGCGGGTAGGAGCAGCAGTTTTCGCATGATCGTTCTCCTCTCCGGCGCCGTCCGACGCCTCGCCTGCCGATAAGTTCTACTGTCCTAGCTCACCGATACACTACGCCGATGGCCGACAGGCTGTCAAGCCTCTCCATCGATTCACGCTCCGGGCTTGGGATCGCGGCGCAGATCCGGGCCCATATCGCGTTCCTCGTCGCGGACGGCGAGCTCGCTTCGGGAGAACGGCTTCCCTCCGTCCGCGACCTCGCGGCCCAGCTCGGCGTCAACGTCAACACGATCCGGGCTGCGTATGCCGAACTGGAGCGAGACGGACTGGTACGCACTCGACACGGCGTCGGCACGGTCGTGCTGGACGCGCCGCGCGCGTTGCCGGCGGGCGTCCGCCCGCTCGGCCTCAACAGCGTCGCCGTACTGATCGCCGGCCTTAATCCGTTCTATCTCGACCTGCTGCGCGGGATCGAAGAGGTCGCTGCTGAACAGGGAACGCTCGTCCTGTTCGCCGACGCCCGCGACTCACCGCTGCTGGCAGAGCAAATGATCCGCCGCCTGATCGCCCGCGGAGTGGACGGGATCATCGCCGTCTCGGTGGGCGGCCTCGGCAAGGAAATCGAGGGCGACGAGACCGGCGACCTTCGGCTGCCGCCAATCGTCTACGTCGACCAACCAGACCGCAAAGGGCACGTGCTGCTCTTCGACGGCCATGCCGCCGGCTACACCGCCACGCAGCATCTGCGCGAACACGGCCACGAACGCGTCGGCATCATCACGGCGCCTCGCGCTTGGCCGACTATCTACGAGGTCTACACGGGTTACGTCGACGCGCTCGAGGACTCCGGCCTCTCAGTCGATCCCAACCTCGTCGCAGAGGTCGAAGCCTTTACGACCGAGAACGGCCGCCTGGGGCTCGCCCGCCTGCTCGAACAGCGCGACCCGCCCTCCGCCGTCTTCGCCGCGGGTGAGGTCCTCGCCGTCGGCGCCCTCCAGGAAGCTCGAGCACGAGAGCTGGAGGTCCCCGCCCAGCTTGCTCTCTGCGGCTACACCGACT
>Ga0126382_10000984_pt1 | contig 11449 bp, 12 predicted proteins | sample PanSoiMetPlot_30_FD_92548 | JGI IMG/M metagenome (GOLD analysis project Ga0126382, IMG submission 92548) | Tropical forest soil microbial communities from Panama - MetaG Plot_30 | ecosystem: Environmental > Terrestrial > Soil > Tropical forest > Bulk soil | place: Panama | collected 2016-02-17 | reverse complement strand
TAATGGTCGGTTAAGATGCAGTTTCGCTCCGTCCGGAAGCGTGCGCGGTTATCCGAGGGCGGCTCGATCATCCTCGGGCAGGCCGACCGGTGTCCGCTCGTTGCGGCAATAGAATCTGTGCGCATCGAAGGTCGATTCCTCGGGCACGCAGTATTGCGACACCTGGATGCCGTTGGTCGCCGTTGTTCGGCTTTGCACAGGCCGGTTGGTTGCCGCCGCGAACGCCAGCGCGCTCAAGAGCGCCGCCGTCAGCGCGTATTGCCTTGCCATGTTCGTCATGGATACCACCTCGAATGCGGGTCGTCGCACATCGGCGTCGGGCGGTGGGACCGATTCGCGGAATTCCACGCCAACCGCGGCCTCCGCGCGCCGCCCGGTTTCCATTCGGGAGGAGCAGCCGGCCCGAGAGCCGGCCGCTCTGAAGGTCGTGGCTCAGCAGCGCGAGCCCGATCAGAACCCTTCGCTCCCGGCGTCGCGGCGCAACTGGAGCCGGACGTTCGCGTCCGGATCCTGCCCGATGTACTTGCCGCCCACGATCACTTCGTTGGCAGCGATCGCAGGCTGCGTGAAGGTCGGGGCCGCGACGAGGGTGGCCAGGGCCAGGGCAGCGATGAGCGTCTTCATGGCTTCTCTCCATCCGATTGCGCCAACCGATCGGCGGGCGCTTGCTGAGGGGAGCATGTCACTGGCCAACTCGTGTGGAGATGAAGCGGATCACACAACCGTATGCTTTCAGAATAACTCGGAATGATTCGGATTTGCCGCATTAATGCAGATTGAAATACTCCGATGCCGGCATCGCGTTGAAACGCGTCAACATCCACGTAATAGTCTCGTGCTATAGCTTGTTGGTCGACAATGTAACGCGAATCATGTATAGAAGCCGCATCCTCCGAAAGTACGCATAGAGCGATTTGCCGAGCGCCGTGGAAGCCCTTCATCGCGGCGCGGACGCGCGCCTTTTTTGGTTGCATCGCATTATGATCTTTCCTCCAAGAATTCTGGTTCGATCCTCCTTCTGCTGATTTTGTCATATGCGGTTTTCGTCGTGCCGATCCCGCTAACCCACTGAAACAAACGCGATGCGTACACTTGATCGAGCTTGGCGATCTTTCGTCCGACTTCACGCGACCACGTCGGCTACGCGTTCATTCACATGAAGACATTCACATGGAAAAACAGTCGATCATCATCGACTATCAGCCACGAAAGCAGTTTATCCCGTTCCACGGTCGGACCGAGCGTTTTGCCTGCATCGTGACGCATCGCCGAGCCGGCAAGACGGTCGCCTGCATTCATGACTTGCAGCGTGCGGCATTGCGCAGCACGAATGTTCGACCGCGATTCGCCTACCTGTCTCCGTTTCTCAAGCAATCCAAGACGGTGGCGTGGGACTACCTGCTCGACGCCATGTCGCCGGGGAGGGAGATCGAAGCGACCGCGCACGAAAGCGAGCTTCGCGTCGACTATCCAAACGGTGGGCAGGTCCGGCTCTACGGCGCCGACAATCCGGATGCGCTGCGCGGCATCTACCTCGATGGCGTGGTGCTCGACGAATACGCCGACATGGATCCCCGCGTGTGGTCGGAGATTATCCGGCCTACGCTCGCCGATCGGCAAGGCTGGGCCGTGTTTATCGGTACGCCCAAGGGCCGCAATGCGCTTTATGAGATGTGGCGGCGATCGCAATCGGAGGAGGGCTGGTTCTCGCTCATGCTCAAGGCGAGCGATACCGGTCTGATCCCCGACGGCGAGCTCGCACTCGCCCGGCGCGACCTGAGCGCCGAGCAATACGCGCAGGAATTCGAATGCTCGTTCGACGCCGCAGTCGTCGGCGCCTATTACGGAAAGCTCATGGCACAGGCCGAGCAGGACAGGCGCATCACCGGCGTGCCGTACGATCCGGCAGCTTTGGTGTGGACCGCGTGGGACCTCGGCATCCGCGATGCCACCGCGATCTGGTTCGCGCAGGTGATCGGGCGTGAAATCCGCATCATCGACTACTACGACGCTTCGGGCGCCGACCTCGGGCACTATGTCCGGGAGATCAACAACCGTCCCTACGTCTATGCCGGTCACATCGTCCCGCACGATGCGCGGGCCAAGGAATTGGGAACGGGCAAGAGCCGCCTGGAGGTACTCGAGAGCCTGGGGCTTAGAAATCTCACGCTCACGGCGCTGCATCGGATCGAGGACGGCATCAACGCGGTGCGCGTGCTCGTCCCCAGATGCTGGTTCGACGAAAAGCGATGCGCGCGTGGCATCGATGCGCTCAGGCTCTACCGCTCAGAGTATGACGACCGGCTGCAAGCGCTGAAACCGCATCCGGTCCACGATTGGACCTCGCACGCGGCCGACGCGTTCCGCTATCTCGCCATGACCCTCGATCGCAAGGCTGCACCGTCCGACTTTCACCGCCGGATCGAATACTCGCGGCACAGTGTGGCATGAATGTTCTGCGTCTTATGGCGCAGGATGCCACCTGTCTTCGGAAGCCGCACGTTCGCTGCATATTCTTTATGCGCTTGTACGCTCACTCGATACGCGTTGCGGCCGATCTGGTTTACGGCGTTACGCGAATCATGTATAAGTGGCGCATCATCTGAAAATATGCATTGGCTGCCGCTTCTGCGCGGCCGGGCTCGTGCCCAGCGGAGAGCGGTGCAGCAGATCATGCAATGAGGAAAATGTGCAATGTACAACGGCGATCGTCGGCAAGAGAATTACGGCATCTTGCCGAACGATATCGGCGACGGCGTTGACCTCCATCCTTACGAGTTCGCCCAGGCGGCGTGGAGGGGAGGCCCGTTCGCGGCGATCAGTCGTGATGCGCCTGTCAAAGACATGCCCGTCACGCTGCGGAATCCATTCGATTTTTCTCAAACGAACTTCGGGAGCTTGCAAGATCGTTATCTTTGGAACAAATCGATGTTCGATCCAAGGCCACTGTCGATAAATCCCTTCTTTTTGTTGTATCCCGATCGCCTTATGTCGCCGCGTTTGTTTGACCCATCGCCATGAACCCAGTAGAGGGCATTCCGGTGTTGCCGCCACAATTTCGCTAAGTGCAAACGTCAGGAAAGGCTCACAAAGCTTGTCACAGCCAGCGTAGTCGCGTCTATTCTTGCGTCGGGTCGGTCGCGCCGTTATCTTTGGACATGAACAAGGCTGGGCTCGTCTCACGATCATCTTTTGGGGGAAAGTGGCATGCGCTCGAGGGCTTTCGCCACCATCGCATTCAGTCTTTCGCTGGCGGCTATCGTCAACTCCCAGGCTGCCATGGGAGCCGACGATGAACAACGCCTGATCCAGGCAGCCTATTTCTCGGCCGCGTGCCGTGGCGAGGCCGAAGCGCTTGGAGTCGTGGGCGCGACGGACGCCAACGCGTTGGTTGCGGCTTTTATCGCAGTCGCAGGGCGTCTCGGGTTCACGCGCCAGAGCGATGCGCCACGCGACGACTGCGGCGAGCCGGTGGTATTGCTGATCAATCTGTTGCGGCTTAACGGTCGCAATGCAGAGTTGGCATTTGCATTTGATGAACCGACGAATAAGGCGGACGTGGACGCGCCGTCGGGCAAGCCAAACCGCCTTCTCGTCTACGTCCCAACTCTCGATCGCTATTTCGATCCAATGGCTCCGCTCAGCGAGCAGGCAGTTTTGGATCGGAGCACCGTCGAAAAAGGGAAGCGAGTTCATATTCTGGGACCTTCGCTCAATGGCGGCGAGCGAGACGCCTGTCCTTCCGTCTGCATGAGGGTGTACAGCCCAGTCAGTCACGATTCTGTCCGCGTGAGGATCGAAATTATTCCCACTCGCTGAAGTTTCGAGTCGTTCATGTTGAATCGACGGCGTCGGTGTTGATCAGAGAGCAAGCTGCGGACGCGCCATGTGGCGCCGTCGCGCTATAGACGCATTCAGATGCAGTCTTGGGTGATTGCGCGGTGTCGATTGTACTCGACAGCGTAACGCGAATCATATACAAGAAGCGCATCATCTAAAAATACGTATTGATCATCACTTCGGTGCCGGCGGACCGGTTCGTCGGTCGGCATCGGATGGGAGGATCGCCCCGTGCTGCGCCACTGCGCGCCGGGGGGTCCTCCCGATGAACCCGCTGCGCCAATAGCCCGTTCCGAGCAGGTCACCGCGAATGCCAAAGATGTCGCCCGGCGATCTCCGCGCACTGCTTGCCGCGGAGAAGGCCGATGCCTTGTCAGCAATGTCGGCCTCGAAGCTCTCGGAGGAGCGTGCCGCCGCGCTCGACTATTACCTCGGCGACATGTCGCGGGATATGCCGGCGTCGGATGGACGTTCGAAGGCGGTGTCGACCGACGTCTCCGACACCGTGGAAGGGCTGATGCCCTCGTTGATGGAGATTTTCACCGCCGGCGACGAGGTGGTGAGGTTCGAGCCGGTGGGCCCGGAGGACGTGCAGGGAGCGGAGCAGGAAACGGATTACATCAATCATGTCTTCATGCAGCAGAATCCGGGTTTCCTAGTGCTCTATTCCTTCATCAAGGATGCGCTTCTCTCCAAGGTGGGCGTGGTCAAGGTGTGGTGGGAGGCGCGCGAGGAGCATGAGCGCGAAACCTATCTCGATCAGCCCGCGGATGCCTTCGCCCTCATCGTGGCCAATCCTGCGGTCGAGGTGATCGCCCACAGCGAGCACGATGGGCTGCACGACGTCACGGTTCAAACCCGGCGCAGCTATCAATGCGCTCGGGTGGAGGGCGTGCCGCCGGAGGAGTTCGGCATCTCCCGCAATGCCCGCTGCATTCGCGATGCCGACTACTGCTTTCACGACGTGCTCAAGTCGGAAGCCAAGCTGATCGAGCAGGGCTACGACCGCAAGCAGGTCAAGCGGCTGCCCTCCTGTTCCGTCGGCGATACCATCGAGGCGCAGGCGCGCGACACCGTGGACGAAGGCGCCTTCCGACAGGGCGACGAGGGCCTCAACAGCGCAAGCCGCCTGATCCGGGTCACCGAGCACTATGTACGGATGGACTACGAGGGCAACGACAAGCCCGCATTGTATCGGGTCACGACCGCAGGCGAGGAAGCAGAGGTTCTCGAGCGCGACGGCGAACCGGACGTCATTCAGGAGGATGCGATTCCCTTCGCGGCGATGACGCCGGTCATCGTTACGCACAGGTTCTTCGGCCGTTCGATCGCCGACCTGGTGATGGATATCCAGCGCATCAAGACCGCGCTCCTGCGGGCACTGCTCGACAACGCCTATCTCGCCAACAATCCTCGCACCGAGGTGGCGGAGAGCCATGCCACCGAGACGACGCTGGACGATCTCCTGGTGTCGCGCCCGGGTGGCATCGTGCGGACCAAGATGCCAGGCGGGCTCGCCGTCATCCAGCATCCCGATATCGGCGGTCACGTCTTTCCGCTGTTGCAATACCAGGACGCCACGCGGGAGTGGCGCACCGGCGTGAGCCGGCAGGGGCAGGGTGTCGATCCCAATGCGCTGCAGAACCAGGTCGCGACCATCGCCAACCAGATGTTCAATGCGGCGCAGGCCAAGGTGAAGCTGATCGCGCGCATCTTCGCCGAAACGGGCGTCCGCGACCTGTTTTCCCTGCTCCATGCCGTCGTCCGCAAGCACGGTTCGCAGGCGCAGACGGTGCGATTGCGCAATCAGTGGGTGACCATCGACCCGCGCGACTGGAAGGCGCGCAACGACATGAGCATCAATGTGGGGCTCGGCACCGGCGGCAAGACCGAGCAGCTCGGGCACCTGACGTCACTGATCGGCCTACAGAAGGAAGCCCTGGCGGCAGGCAAGACAAATCTCGTCTCCGACGACAACCTCTACAACTCGGCCAAGGAATTCACCAAGCTGGTCGGGCTCAAGAACGTCGATCGCTACTTCACCGATCCCAAAACGCAGCCTGCTCCGCAGCCCGCGCCCGATCTGAAGCTGATGGAATTGCAGGCCAAGGCCGAGATCGAGAGGACGCAAGCGCAAGCCGACATCGCGACGCAAAGCAAGAAGATCGAGTCCGAGATGGCGCTGGCGCGGCAGCGCTTCGAACTCGAGCGCCAGCTCAAGCTGCTCGACGCCGAGCTCAAGGCCCGCGAGCACACGATGACGATGGCGATGAAGGCGGTCGAGCCCGACTCCGCAGGCCCACCCGGGCCCGACGGCCAGCCAACTGCCGGCAATCCCGGCGCCATGCTCGGCCTGGTGCTCGACCATCTCCAGCGTGCCGCGGCGCCCAAACGTGCGCGCAAGCTGCCGGACGGATCATGGACAACGGAGCAGGTGACGTAAGGGCGTTCACGGCATAGCCCGTCAAGACGGGCGTCAACGCCCTGATGTTCTTCGCGGAGAAAAGCACATGGCCACGTTCAACAAATTCCTTCAGTTCACCAAGGACCTCATCGATGGCGTGCACGACTTTGACGGTCATGCCTTCAGGGTCATGCTCACCAATGTCGCGCCGGTCAACACGAACACCATCAAGGCCAATCTGACGGAGATTTCCGCGGGCAATGGCTATGCTGCAGGCGGGGCGCCGACGACGATCGCGACGAGCACATCGTCGGGCACGGCCAAAGTCACAGCGTCGGACGTCACGTTCACGGCCTCGGGCGGCAACTTCGGGCCATTCCAATACGTCGTGCTCTATAACGACACGCCGACCTCGCCCGCCGACCCGCTGATCGGTTGGTACGACTACGGTGCCGCGCTGACGGTCACCAACGGCAACAGCTTCACGGACGACTTCGACGGTACCAACGGCGTGCTGACGCTGGCCTGAAAGCATTTACATGAGCACGATGGGAAACGACAGCGCCGGCAAGGTGCTGTTGCATCTCGACGGCACCAACGGGTCTACAACGATCACCGACAGCAATGTCGGCGGCAGCGCCCACACCTGGACTAATCACACCGGCTCGATCAGCACCGCGCAGTCGAAGTTCGGCGGCGCGTCATATGATGCGACGGCTGGCGGCTATGTGGATACGCCCGATAGCGCTGACTTCACGCTCGGGGGCGGCGATTTCACCATCGATCTCTGGTTCTACCGCTCGGGGGGCGATGGCACTCGCCGGTTCATAGCGGCGCAAAGCGACAGCGCCGGCGGCAACCGGCCTTTTGATCTCCGCCTGACAACGGGCAACGTCGTCGAAGGTCGCGTCAATAACGGCTTAACGGCCGTCACCGGCACGACGACGATCACGGCCACCGGGTGGCATCACGTCGCGTTCGTGCGGACCGGCAACACGCTCAAGCTGTTCGTTGACGGCACGCAGGAAGGCGGCGATGTCTCCTTCAGTGGAACGCTGGCGGACAGCTCCTCCAACTTGGCGGTGGGCCGCGCCGGCGAGTTCACGACCGATCCTTGGAACGGCTATCTTGACGAATTCCGCCTATCCGTCGGCACCGCGCGTTGGACCGCCAACTTCACGCCGCCAGGATCGGCCTACGTCGATGAACGTGCCGCTGTCGGGAGTTTCGTGCTCACCGGTGTTGCCGCGTCGCTCAGGACGACGCTGCCCACGGCGGCGGCGGGATACGCCCGCACTGGCCAAGCCGCGGTCCTCGTCGGCAAACTGACCGCCGTCGCCGGCGCGTTCACCGAGACCGGTCAGGCGGGGCTGTTCTCGTTCAATTTCGTGTCGGCCACGGTCAGCTGTGCCCTGACCACCAATGTGGCCGCGCTGACGCCGACGGTGATCGTGGGCGCCGTCACCTATTCCCTGAGCGGAATCACCGCGTCGTTCACCGATACGCTCGTCGCGACGACACAGAGCTGTACGGTCGTGTGGCAGACGTTCTCGGATGTCGAGACGATCGCCGCCAGCGCCGGGGCGTTCATGTTCACGGGCGGCGCCGCCGATCTCAGCTACGACATCGACCTCGGCGGCATCGGCTCGAGCATTTCTGGCGGGATGTTCTCGCGCGGGCGCTGGCTGGAGCTCAAGGAGCTCGATCGGGCGGCTCGTGCAGCGGCCGAGCGCGCCCGGGCGCGCATCGAGGACGAAGCCCGCGCCGCCGCACAGCAGCGCGCGGCCGGGGAGCGCGCTGCGATCGCAGCAGCGCGGGCGACCGAGGACCAGGCCAACGCCGCCCGCATGGACCAGCGCGCCATGGTCGACGCCATGGCGGCGGCCGCCGGGGCGCAGCGCATCGAGCAGACGATGCGCAGCACGGAAGTCATGGGGGAGGCGGCCCAGGCCGCGCAGCGCCGGGCGCAGGCCGAGCAAGAGGACGAGGAGGCAGTCGTGCATCTTCTACTGTTCTCGTGAGCGAGGACAAGCTCAACCGCGACATCGTTCGTGGCGCACAAGCAGCCGAGCTGCTCAAGAGCGAGCTGCTGCAGGAATGCTTCGCCACGCTCGAGCGCGACTACATCGACGCCTGGAGGATCACACCGGCGCGCGACACCGACGGCCGCGAGCGCCTGTGGCAGGCCGTCAACATCGTCGGCAAGGTGCGCGACCACCTGATCAAGGTCGTCAACGACGGCAAGCTCTCACAGCGCCATCTCAACGAGCTCCTGGCGCGAGCCACGCGGCACGCCAGGCGCTAAACCCAAAGGATTGCTGATGTACATCAAGACCGGCGCCGCCCCCGCAACCAACGAAGGCGGCCCTGAACAGCCTTACGCCGGCGGCGAACCGGCTCCCGTTACAATCGCGCCCGCGCCGGCCGGCGACAAGCCGGTTGCCGCCCGCCAAGCCGCTCGCGATCTCGCGACCTGGCGGCACAATCGCGACAAGCAGAGCAAACAGGAACAACAGCAGGATCAGCGCCACAGCACGGCGCAGACGCCTGCGCAGGAATCCTCTTCGGCTCCCAGCGGAGCTTCGGAGGACGCCGGCGATCTTCGAAGCCCGCAAGGCGAAGGAGGTCCCCCCGGCGAGATCGAGAGTGCCGATCCGGCAGCCAGCCTGTCGCCCATCGAGCCCCCGAGGTCTTGGACGAAGGAGGACAAGGAGCTCTTCACGAGCCTCCCTCGCGCGACGCAAGAACGAATTGCCGAGCGCGAGCGGTCACGGGAGGGCGACTTCAGCCGTCGTCAGCAACAGGCCACTGAACAGACCAAGGCGCTCGAGGCAGAGCGCCAGCAGACGGAGCAGACAAGACGGCAGTACGAAGCCGCGCTGCCGCTTCTCCTCGCACACCTGCAGCAACAGCAGGCCGGCGAATTCGCGGACATCCGCTCGTTCGACGACCTGCAACGGCTTGCGACCGAAGACCCGTTCCGGCACGGCAGATGGCAGGTGCACCAGATGCGCGTTGCCGAAGTCGCCCGGCAGGTGGAGGAAGCGCGGCAGCGGCAGAGTAACGAGAACCGGCAGCGATTCGCCGCGTTCGCCAAGCGGCAGGACGAGCTCCTCACGGAGAAGATCCCAGAGATGGCGGACAAGGCGAGGGCCGAGAAGTTGCAGAGCATGGCGCTCACCATGCTCAAGGAGATCGGCTTCACGGACAGGGAGCTCAGCGATTCCTTCAACGGCAGGCTGAATCTTCCGATCCGCGACCACCGCCTGCAGCACATCGTGCACGACGCCATACTCTGGCGTGACGCGCAGGAAAAGGCGAGGGTGGCGGCCGCCAAGTCCGTTCCGCCCGTTCAGCGGCCCGGCGTCTCGCAGCCCCGCGGGGCGGCGCACGCCGCGCAAATTCAGAACCTCACCAGGCGACTGGAAACATCCGGCAGTCTCAAGGACGCGGCAGCATTGCTCCGCGCCCGCCGCGCTGCCCGCTAAAGCGCGTTCACGCGTCTTAGCGTAACGAGAGCGCGTTCACGCGCATTTCAGCGCAACCAGAAAGGCACTCCCATGGCTGTAGAAGCAGCGACCTTCACCGTCTACGACGCCGTCGGCAACAGGGAAGACCTGTCCGACGTCATCTATCGCATCGATCCGACCGACACGCCCGCGATGAGCGGCTTCGAGCGGGAAAAAGCGACTGCCGTGAATCACGAATGGCAGACGCAGGCACTCGCTCCCGTCGACGCCGCCAACGCGGTGCTCGAGGGGGACGACGCCAACACCGACGCTGTCACGCCGACGGTCCGGCTCGGCAATCTTTGCCAGATTTCGGACAAGGTGGCGCGCGTGTCGGGTACCCAGCGCGCCGTCGAGAGCGCCGGACGCGACGACGAGCTCGAATACCAGGAAATGCTCAAGGGCATGGAGCTCAAGCGCGACATGGAGTCGATTCTGATCGGCACCAACCAGGCGAAAGCCGCCGGCTCAGAAAACGTCGCGCCGCGGAAGACGGGCTCGATCCTGTCCTGGATCAAGACCAATACCTCCAAAGGCGCTACCGGCGCCGATCCAGCGGCCGCCGACGGCAGCAGCACGCGCACCGACGGCACTCAGCGCGCCTTCACCGAGGCCAACCTCAAGACGGTGCTGCAATCGGTCTGGAACTCGGGCGGTAAGCCCGACACCATCATGGTGGGTGGCTTCAACAAGCAGGTGTTCTCGACTTTCACCGGCCGGGCCACACCGACCGAGGACACCAAGGCGAAGAGGATCGTCGCCTCGGTCGATGCCTACGAGAGCGACTTCGGCAAGCTTTCGATCGTGCCGAACCGCTTTCAGCGCGCGCGCGACGTGCTCGTCCTGCAGATGGACATGTGGGCCGTGGCGTACCTCAACGGCCGGCGCATGGTGTCCATCCCGCTCGCCAAGACCGGCGACAGCGATCGCCGGCAGATGCTGTCGGAATACACGCTTGTCGCCCGCAATGAGAAGGCATCCGGCGGCGTGTTCGACAACACGACCGCGTAAAGGCGCAACTGGATCCTGTTCTATCCAACCGGGCCGCCGCAAATGGCGGCCCGTTTTCTTGCCAGGAGATGAATCATGCCTCTTCCTGAAAATCGTCCCCTGAACGAGATGCAAGTCAATGCGTTCTCGTCCAGCATCGGCGGCACGCCAGTCGTCGCCTATGCCCGTGTGCCGTTTCGCGGCAAGGTTCTGAAGACCGGTGTCGTTCAAAATGGCGCGGTCGGCGGCACCGCCACGATCACGGTCGCCATCAACGGCAATACGATCGCGGGCGGTGGGCCTGCTGTCACTGCCGGCGGCGCGGGCACCCTGTTCACCGCCGTGCCCACAGGCGGCAATGACGTGAATGAGGACGATGTCGTTTCGTTCACGCCCTCCGGTGCGACGGGCGCCGTGCAGGGGCATTTCTTTGCCCTCATCCGGCGGGGGTGACGTGATGCAACGATCGTCTCGCCTCGGCGCCGCGCAAGAGGTGCCTTTGTCCAGCACGACGGCGGCATCGACGGCTTTCGGTGCGGAGACCTTCCAAATCCGGGTCTCGGTGGCCGATATCACCGGCACCCCGACGTCGGTACGCGTGCGCATCGGCGATGGCACGCCTACGGCCGTCGCTGCCGATTCCGTGCTGCCCACCGATTGGGTCGAGTACTTCACGGTGACGCCCGGCCAAAAGATTGCCGGCATT
>Ga0126382_10000983_pt1 | contig 11464 bp, 9 predicted proteins | sample PanSoiMetPlot_30_FD_92548 | JGI IMG/M metagenome (GOLD analysis project Ga0126382, IMG submission 92548) | Tropical forest soil microbial communities from Panama - MetaG Plot_30 | ecosystem: Environmental > Terrestrial > Soil > Tropical forest > Bulk soil | place: Panama | collected 2016-02-17 | reverse complement strand
GTGGCATCCTTGAGCAATTCAACCTGGTTATAGGCGCGCCCAATGATTTTTCCCGCGCGCACCACAATCGCACCGACAGGTACTTCGTCGGCTTTGGATCCTTTTAGCGCCTGTCGCAATGCTTCGCGCATGAAATAATGGTCATTTGGCGGCTCGATCATCGCTTCAAAGGAGTTCCAAGAGTTACGAGGTTGAAAGATTACAGAGGCCGCGCCTGTCGCAACGTTCTAACTCTTCAACTTTTTACTTACACGATCCTTGCCCTGAGAATTTCTTCAGCATATTAGGGACTGCTCATGCAGGACAACATCGAGTCGCACCTGGTTGAGAAACGCGTTTTCAAGCCATCAAGGGATTTTGCAAAAAGCGCGCGAATTAAAAGTCTCGCTCAATATCAGCGGATGTACCGTGAATCAATCCGTCAGCCGGGAAAATTCTGGGCACGCGAAGCGAGTGAGCTGATCTGGCGTACAAAATGGAAAAAGGTGCTCGAATGGAAAGCGCCGTTCGCGAAGTGGTTCGTAGGAGGCAAACTTAATATTTCTGAAAATTGCCTGGACCGACATTTGACGGGTCCGCGCCGGAATAAGGCGGCAATTATCTGGGAAGGCGAACCCGGTGACAAGCGTACGCTTACCTATCAACAGCTGTATCGGGAAGTTTGCCGCTTCGCGAATGTCCTGAAACGAAACAAAATAAAAAAGGGCGATCGTGTCGTCATTTATCTCCCGAATATTCCTGAGGCAGCGGTTGCCATGCTCGCCTGCGCGCGCATCGGCGCGGTGCACTCAGTAGTCTTCGGCGGATTTAGCGCCGACAGTATTCGAGATCGAATTGCCGACAGCGGCGCGATCGCTGTTGTGACAGCCGACGGCGCATATCGGCGCGGTGCAATTGTGCCGTTGAAGAAGAATGTTGATGACGCACTCCATAATGGCACGTCCGTCCGGCGGGTGATCGTTTTTCGTCGCGCAGCAAACGAGATCCACATGGAAGAAGGTCGCGATGTCTGGTGGCATCGCGAACTGGAGTACGTCGATGCGGACTGTCCGCCCACGTCACTCGACAGCGAGCATCCGCTTTATCTTCTCTATACAAGTGGCTCCACTGGCAAACCAAAAGGCATCCTCCACACGACAGGCGGCTATTTGGTCGGTGTTTATTCGACCACGAAGTACATCTTCGACATTCGAGATGAGGATATTTTCTGGTGCACAGCGGATGTCGGCTGGGTCACCGGCCACAGCTACATCGTCTATGGTCCACTCGCCAACGGTGCGACCACGGTCATGTATGAAGGGGCGCCGAATTGGCCGGAACCGGACAGGTTCTGGAAAATCATCGAAGAATATAGGGTTAATATTCTTTATACCGCCCCGACGGCGATCCGCGCGTTTATTCGCTGGGGCGAACATTGGGTCGCGAAACGCGATCTGTCGTCACTTCGCCTGCTCGGCACCGTTGGTGAACCAATTAATCCAGAGGCGTGGATATGGTATCACAAAAATATCGGAGGCGGGCGTTGTCCGATTGTGGATACCTGGTGGCAAACTGAAACAGGATCGATTCTGATCACTCCTCTGCCGGGCGCGATTCCGACGAAACCAGGAAGCGCAACGCTCCCGTTCTTTGGCGTGGATCCAGCCGTAGTTGATGAGAAAGGGCGCGAAGTAGGACCGAACGTAGGTGGCAAGCTAATCATTCGCCGGCCCTGGCACTCCATGTTGCGCACCATTTACGGTGACAAAGCCCGTTATCGACGACAATACTGGAGCGAATTTAAAGGCAATTATCTTACCGGCGACGGCGCGCGGCGCGATGAACACGGCTATTTTTGGATCGTTGGCCGGATCGATGATGTCCTTAATGTGGCAGGCCACAGACTCGGTACATCAGAAATTGAAAGCGCGCTGGTTAGTCATCCGCAGGTCGCCGAGGCGGCCGTCGTTGGAAGGCCGGATGAACTAAAGGGACAGGGCGTCGTCGCGTTTGTAACACTAAAGGCGAGCGTCAATGCGACTGGCGGCTTGAAAGCGGAACTGCGCGAGCATGTCGGCGTTCATATCGGTGCAATCGCAAAACCAGACGAAGTCCGTTTCGCCGAAGCCCTCCCGAAGACACGCAGTGGCAAGATCATGCGCCGCCTGCTGAAAGAAATCGCCAGTGGCGCGCGAGTCACCGGCGACACGACGACGCTCGAAGATTTCAGCGTGTTGGCAAAATTGGCGGAACCGGAAGAGTAATTGTACCTACAATCGCACCACAAGCCGTACGGTGGCCGGGTTTCTTTGAAATCCCTTTGTTAAAGCGCGTCTTCCGCTAGCATACTATCCCGTGAGTTTCATTCGCACCGGCTTTCGCGAGTTTGGATTGAAAATCCGGCGCCAGCGAACGCGCATCGCGCTTCGTCACGAGAAACGTCTCTTGCAGAAGAGCGAAATCAATCTCGGGCGCGAGGGCACCGCCCAGGCAGCCAATTTTCCCGAGCTGCGCAACGAGATCGTCGCGCTTAAGAAACTGGAGCAGGAACAAAAGGAAGTCGCACTTCGAATCGCACGAATCGAAGAAGGAATCAAAAAGATCGAAGAAGAACGGCAACAAAATGCGCGCGACCAAGCGGGGGCGATTGCAAAGCTAGAGATGGAAAAAAAACCACTTCTCCAAAAGCGCAACCAAACGAAAAGCAACGTCGAGGTCTGCGAGCGCGAACTGGCCGCCGTAGAACGACGCATTCGAGAAAGTGAGGCTGCCGACCGCGATCTCTTGAAACAACTCTCCGATCTGCATGCTCTTAACCCGGCTCCTGCAGATCTGGAGGCGCGCTCCGCCAATATTAGCTCGCGGCGAGCGCGGCTTCCCGATGAGCGAGCGGAACTGGTCCAGGCGCGGCTTGGCAGCGCGGACGCGGCGCGATTGGCCACGGAAAAATTGAATATGGCAGAAGCGGAACTTTCTACGGTGGAAAAAAACATTGCGCGGACCCGAAGCGAGTTTGAAGCGCGCGACAAAAAATTGAATGAGAATATCCGCGCTCAGCAAGAAGCTGCGCGCGACGCACGCGCACGCCATCAGACAGTCGAGGAGCGAAAAAATCCGGCGTATTTGAACATTGGCCGGCACCTTGCCGCACAGAGCGTTGCCCCGCCAAACGCGCCGCATCTGTTGACCGAGGCGCACCGCCGCCGTGAGGCAGTCGACCGGCATCTTGCCCACAAGGCGGAACTGGCCTCGCTCTCAAGTCAGATCGACAAGCAGGAGCTGCGGAAATTTTATTTTAGCATTTTCTCGGTGCTCGTGCTGCTTGCGATCACTCTGCTTGTTATTTTCCAATCCCCGCGAGGGCGCGAGTGGCTGCCGCAGGAAACCGACACCATTTTGTCGATTAACGCCGACCAATTTGAACGGGCAGACCTCGCAAAGCGCTGGCGCAAGGACCAGCCCAAACTGTGGCCGGGATTAATCGGTGCCGCCGCTGGGACTCCGGGATTGAACCTCTCTCGAGATGCGACCCGCATTACTCGCGCAATTACAACCAATGAAACTGGCGAAACGCGAGAGTTCGTCCTGGTTGAAGCGCGCCGTGCCGCTCCGAGGGTCATTCGTGCAATTGCAGGCGATAAGGTATTCCAAAAACGCACCATCAGTGGCTTGCCGGTTTGGGAACGATCGCCGAATTTTGCTATCGCCAGAATTGGACCCGCAACCCTTGCCGTTGGAGTGCCGACTGCAGTGGATGAATTGGTGTTGGTGCGTCTCGGGATGAAACCGGACCTGAAAATCACCGGCCAACTGTTCGATCGTTTCCAGGCGCTCGACCGCGAGAGCGCAGTGCGACTAATTTCCCGCGATCCGCCTGATCTCTCCCGCGTTTTTAATCCGATCTTTACCCGTGAACTGCTCGACGCCGCGCAGTTGCTGGGCCTTGCGGTGAATTTACAAAATCCGGTACGAGCCAGAGTGCTCGTAAAAGTGGACTCCTCCAAAAATGCTGCTGAGATCGCGCGAAATTTGCACGATAATCCACAGCAATGGCTGCGTTTGCCGGACTCGGAACTGTTACTTTATTCCAAACCGCCCGAGCTTTTAAGATCTAGCAGTTCGAACTTGGAATTGCGTTTCGACGTCCCCGAAAATAGCGCTCGCCTTCTGCTTGAGCGACTGGCAAAAACGGAGGCTGCCCAGGTAGTGACAGCGTACTGAGCCGGCAAATGCGACGCCTTAACTTTCCTTTATTCGCCGTGATGGTAGTGGCGCTGCCGTCGTTGAACGCAATTGCCGGCGGCCCGCTGGTCGATGTCCGATCAATCGATCCGACAATCATTGTCGAACTGCGCTATGCCGGGCCAAATAATCTTGTTGGATGCCCGCTTTATCCTCGCAGAACATGCGCTCTCGCTCGTCCGGAAGTCGCTTCTGGCTTGGCTGTAGCGCAGGCCTTTTTGCGGCGCTACCAACTTGGACTGAAAATCTGGGATGCGTATCGACCTGTGGCCGTGCAGGAAAAGCTTTGGCGCGCGTCACATAATAGCGATTACGTTGCCAACCCTGAAATTGGCGTCGGGTCCCTGCACAGCTGGGGTGTCGCTGTCGATGCCACGTTAGTCGATACGTGGAATCGCCCCGTGCGCATGCCGAGTGACTTTGACGATTTTACGCTCGCCTCTATGTGGCGCTATGTGGGGCCTCATGCCGATATTCGCGCACACGTACATCTGCTGCAGATGGCAATGCGAAATGCGGGCTTCTGGGGATTGCGCACCGAGTGGTGGCATTTCACGCTTGCTGACTGGCAAAAATACTTGCCAAACCATGCGGCGCGAACCGCACAGGTCGGCGGTACGCAATGGCAAGGCAAGTTATGATCCACGGTGCGCCGCGTTTTCCATTTGTCATGTCGAGCGAAGTCGAGACGTCTCTATCTGCTTTCCTTTAGAGCCAGAGATTCCCCCACTCCGGTCGGAATGACACGATGGTGAGTCAGACGTGGTTCGAGTGATGGAGATGGGATTCATTAACGAGGCCCTGCTGCGTGATTTAAGGCAGCCGGAGTACATCCATGTGCTGCTCAATCCGCTCCCGGTTTACGGCTTGCTCGTCGGTTTGAGTGGACTCGTGATCGCTTTGATTTTGAAGAGCCGCCGCGCTCAAATCGTAACACTACTTCTCGTGCTCATTAGCTCCGCCTCAGCGTGGCCCGTTTACGAATTCGGCCAGCAAGGATACGACCGTGTGCTCTCCATGGCCGACCAAGATGGAGGAGCCTGGCTCGATGAGCACAGAGAACGCGGTGAGGATCTAATCTGGATTTTCTATGCGCTGGTTGCTTTGAGCGCAATCGCTATCGCAGCACCGATCAAATGGCCCAAATCTTCCATGCCGCTCGCTATTGCAGTAATTTTACTCGGCGCGGTGACTTTGGGGAGCGGCGTTTACATCGCCTATGCTGGTGGAAGAGTTCGTCATCGCGAATTTCGAAACGAACCGCCACCGCCTGAAAGGTCCGAACACGGGCATTAAAATGCGTTAAACGATTGAAGCGTTGAAGCCTTAAAGCAAAACGGCATTTGTCATTCTGAACGACGCGAAGAATCTCTGATTTGTGCGTCCGATGGCCTCAACCTGACAACCAGAGATGTTTCGCTTCGCTCAACATGACAGAATTGCGGCGTGTTTTGAGCCATTCGACGATTCAACGCTTTAACGCTTCAACGATTCACGCCTTTAACCCTTCAATGATGCAGAACCTCGATCGCGCAGAACGGAGTGTCGAAGAGCAGAGTATCGCTCTCAAGAAGCCGCTCGGACTTTGCGATCTTGTTCTAACACAGATTGTGTTTGTGGTCGGCTCAGGCTGGGTCGGCACTGCTGCAAAACTTGGGACATCGCATCTCTTTTTCTGGTTGCTGGCGATTCTGCTCTTCTACATTCCGCAGGCCGCCGTGGTGATTTATCTGAGCGGACTTATGCCGCTGGAAGGCGGAATTTACCAATGGGCGAAGCTCGCTTTTAATGAATTCACAGGCTTCATGGTTGCTTGGAATCTGTGGCTCTTATCGATCATGGTGATCGCCATGGGCGGAATGTTCATCACAACGAACATCTCCTACGCCTTGGGCGACGCAGCCGCGTGGATGCGAAACAGTCCCTGGTGTGTCTCGTTCGTCAGTTGCGTGCTAGTAAGTGGCCTTGGATGGACCGGCGTTCGCGGGCTATCGTTGGGCAAATGGGTGCACAACATCGGGGGATTCGCTATGTTCCTGGTGTATGGCGCATTGATTGTCCTGCCTTTCATTAGTCTGGCTCGCGGTGATCTCAGCACATACCGCCCGTTTCAAATCACTGCCCCCGCCATGTCGCTCTTTTATTGCTTCAACATCTTCAGCAAACTGGCGGTCGGTGGACTTAGCGGATTTGAATATGTCGGGATTCTGGCCGGTGAAGCTCATGCACCGGCCCGCAACATCGGACGCTCCGTTATTATCGCTGCTCCGATCATCGCGTTAATGTTCATTCTTGGGACGAGCTCAGTTCTCGCCTTCATAGAAAATAATCAAATCGATTTGATAGGCCCGGTGCCGCAAACGTTGCGCCTCGGCCTGCAGTCATTCGGTGCTGCCAGCACGATTGCGTCCGTTGGCATTTTGCTGATGACAGTGCGTTCCATATCATCGATGAGTATTCATTTCACGGGCAGCTCCCGTTTGCCAATGGTAGCCGGCTGGGACCAGCTTTTGCCGGTATGGTTTTCGCGTCTGCATCCGCGTTACAAAACGCCGATCAATTCAATTGTGTTCGTCGGCGCGATCACGCTGGTGATTGCCATCGCAAGCCAGATCGGCGCGGGGTTGCAGGAAGCGTTCCAACTCGTGGACAACGCCGCCAACGTCTTTTATGGAATTGTTTATACCGTCATGTTTGCGATCCCGATCGCGGGCGCGGCTGCGATTCGAACCGGAGCGCGCGTCTGGTTGCGACTGGCAGCATGTTGCGGTTCGATGGTATGTCTGCTGGCCATCTTCTTCACCATCTACCCAATCATTGACGTGCCCAACCGGTTGATTTTCGCCACAAAGATCATCGCCGTTTCTCTTGTTGCCAATCTGATTGGTATCGCCATTTTTACGCTTAACTACAAACGCCGTGGCGCGGTTTAAAAATCGGCGACTTCAAGCCGTCGAATTTAGCGGCAGTTATCGATTACCCAGTTCAGGTAGTCCGGCGACCCGCTGTCGATCTTAATGAATATCAGCTCTGGGACTTCGTAAGGATGAAGGGAGCGTAGCTTTTCCTCCAGCGCCGCCTGTCGATCCTGGACAGTCTTGAAAAAGACCATGACTTCGCCCGCGGTCTCGATTTTCTTTTTCCAGCAATAGATCGAGTGAACAGCTGGAAGGAGGTTTGCGCATGCTGCGAATTTTTCTTCGACCAACGTTTGCGCGACGCGATTGGCCGTCTCCGCATCTGGAAAAGTGCTGATGGCCAGTAAAACTTGGTCCGCCATCGCGGTCAGGTTACGGCGAGCACGGCCGGTTGATTAAGTGTCTCGCGCCCGATCGCCTTAGAGCGCCCAGACGTCTCGGTCCGGCAAATCCAACCGCCACCGAGGACCATGTCCCCATCATAAAACACCGCTGCCTGTCCCGGAGTCACAGCCCTTTGCGGATCGTGCAGCCGCACATGGGCGCGCCCATCTTCGAGTTGTGTCAGCGTAGCGCGCGTCCCTGGGTGGCTATAACGAATCTTTACTGTCACGTCCATCTCTTCGCTGTAGCCAGGTGCGATTGTAGCCGCCGTCGTTGACCGCGAGCCGGGGTCGACGTCCTCGGCTACATAGGCTGCAGGATGCCAATTCACTCCGTCGACGTCGAATTCGTCTGTCACTAAATCGTCAGCGTCTCCCACAATCACTCGATTCGTCACCGGATCGAGGTCGACGACGTAGCGCGGCCGCGGCGAGCCGCCCGGCAAGCCTTTGCGTTGTCCAATCGTGAACAGTTCAATGCCGTCGTGTTCACCAAGAAAATTCCCGGCAACATCGTATATCTCGCCGCGATGAAACTCGCTTTTGCCAAGGTGCGAGCGCAAAAACGTTTTGTAGTCGTTGCCGGGAACAAAGCAGATTTCTTGGCTATCCACCTTGTTCGCAACTTTGAGGCCCAACGAGTGCGCAATCTCGCGGATTTGCGGTTTCGTCATTTTGCCGAGCGGAGTCAACGCACGTCGAAGCTGGCGCTGGCGCAAACTGAAAAGGAAATAAGACTGATCTTTGCGTTGGTCGACGCCCTTTCGCAAAATTGCGTGATCGGCGTGGTGTTCAATAATGGCGTAATGCCCCGTTGCAATGTAGTCGCAACCCAAGGCGGCTGCTTTGCTCCAAAGATTGCCGAACTTGAGCTTCTCGTTGCACATCACACACGGGTTTGGCGTGCGGCCAGCCTGGTATTCGCTTGAGAAATAATCAATAACCAACCGCTCAAACTGATCGGCCTCATCAACTACGTAATGTGGAATGCCAAGGGAATGCGCGACGCTGCGCGCATCAGCGATCGCCTGGGGTCCGCAGCATTTGTCTTCCGCGCGCGAGATACAGTCCTGCGGCCATACCTTCATAGTGACGCCGATGACCTCGTAGCCTTGCTCGCGCAGCAAATATCCTGCGACACTCGAGTCGACTCCCCCACTCATCCCGAGTAACACGCATTGTCTGGCCTTGTTCATTTGAGCGAAGAACTTCGATCAATCACTCTGCGAGTCAATTGAGATGGATCGACTTTTCCGAAGACGATGGGGTAGATTAACGCTCTCGTACAAGTGCGTTGAGGACGCGCTCCACCTACAGTTTTACAGCCCGGCTTACGAACTCACTGCCGCGCAGTGTGAAACGCCACGGATAATGCGCCGAGCGCGTAATGCCGATTCGCTCGTCGGCTACCACATCGGCAGCCACTTCTGTGTTGCTGGCGAAACAGTGTCGCGGGTCGGAGCATAAATCTATTTCATGATGACGACCGGTGATGGCAAACGCCTGTGTGAGCTTGCCAGGTCCCGAGCAAAGGCATTTCACGTCGTTAAGTCCGCGACGTTTCTTCATTTGTTCGATCCCTCTTCTTGGCTCTAACGCGCGAATCAGGACGAAACCGTTCTCATCGCCTTTCACCAACACGTTCAGCATCCAATGCATTCCATAGTTAAAATAGACATAAGCCGCGCCGGCGTTATTTCGCTCGATGAAGCTGCGAGCGCTCGGCCGTGTAAATGTATGCGCGGCCTCGTCGTTGAGTGCCGCATAAGCTTCCACTTCGACAATTATCCCAGAGCAATCGCCCCAAATTAGTTCTGTGCCAATCAACTCCCGGGCACAGGTGAGTGGATCACGCTTAAAAAAAGACGCACGCAAAATCTTGCTCCCCACCGCGACGCTCCTCACTTGATGGACCGGTGCTCCTTCAGTATTTCGATCGTTTTATCAATTGGCAGTGCCTCGACTTTGTGCCCATTGCCGCTCATTGTCGTCGCTCGAAACATCGAGTTGTAGATAGCTTCTTCGGCGGCTTCGATCACAGCCAGAAACAGCGGTGACATCGCATCGTTAGTAAGTAATTCGACATTTCGGGTGGGCGGCTTCTCAGAAGTGTGAATCCGTAACTGTGGTGTGGTCGAAAATGCGATCGCATAATCCCCGCTACCATTCGAGGCAGCACCTCCAGTGCGGGCCATGCCCAGCCACGCCCTCGCTGCGAGGCGCTTGAGATTTCGTGCATCGATGGGAGCATCTGTGGCGATGACGATCATGCACGATCCGTCCACTTTGTTTTTCGCGCTATCCTCCTGGAGCTCCTTCCGCAGGAAGTGCCGACCTAGTTCCTGACCAACGGGAGCGCCAGCAATTGTGAGGACTCCTCCAAAATTCGTCTGCACCAGAACCCCGATCGTGTATCCACCAAGATTTTGAGGCAGCTTTCGTGACGCAGTTCCTATCCCTCCCTTCCAACCAAACGCCACTGTTCCGGTACCAGCTCCGACATTTCCCTCTTCAACTGGGCCGGTCTTCGCCGTCTTGATGGCAGCAAACACATCGTCCGGAGTGACGTGTCGCCCGCGAATGTCGTTTAGATATCCGTCATTGGTCTCGCCGACTACGGGATTAACTGAGAGAACGTCCTCGTTCCCAGGTAACGTCAGAATATAGGTGGTCACGGCGTCTGCGACCCGCGGCACGCTCACCGTGTTTGTCAGCACGATCGGTGTTTCGATTTGGCCCATTTCATCGACCTGCGTCGAGCCAGTCAGTTTTCCAAAACCGTTTCCAACGAAAATCGCGCCGGGAACCTTGTCGCGATAGAGATTACCCGAATGCGGCAGGATGGCTGTCACACCGGTCCGGACATTGTCTCCTCTAACAATCGTCGTGTGCCCGACGTCAACCCCGGCAACATCTGTGATCGCATTAAGTTTGCCAGTCGGCAGGATGCCAACCTTCAGTCCAAGACCGGACGCGCGAGGTCGCGCATTGGAGCCTGTGCTTTGAGCAGAAACAAAGGAGGCGAGCAACAACAGCGCAGCCGCAGCGACACATCTACGAGTCATGCCAAAACTGTACGAACAAATCTGATGAGCTAAAATTCCCAAGCGTGCAACGTCCTCTTACAATGCACGCACAATAATGAAAAATTTGCGCGCGTTCGAAGTTGTGGAGCGGCTAACTTAGCGAATTGATTTGGCAAGCGCTGGCGTCGTAAATCTATTACTGATTGAACTCGGCGCCTGATGGTTTGTAATAAACTGGAGTTGTGACTTTGCTGTCGACTGGTTTCCCGTTGCGGAACGCCGGGATGAATTTTGCGCCGTTGAAGTCGTTCAACGCCGCCCGGCCGAAACCCAGATATGGCGGCGCCTCAGTTATGACCTGGATGTTCTTCAGATTCCCCGCAGCATCTACCTCGAGTGCAAGTTCGACAACACCGGTCAGCATCACTGTTGTTCCGGTGTCGGGATAATGTATTCCGGTGAATCCTGAGCCCGGACCAACAAAGGGTTGTGGATCGATGAAATCATTTTCCTTTTTTACTTCCTCCAGTTGCTGATTGGCAAAGATGCGCAGTCGAGGTTTGCCCTTGACGTTCGCGAACGTTACGGTGCCATAGAAAACGGCGATAACCGGCTGGTGATTGTGAATCGCAGGAACAAACTTCGCCGTTGACAGACGTTTTAATACCTCCTGCTCGAGCAACTCTGATCCCGGCGTGCCACGATAACCAGCGCTTCCTACGACTTCGCCAGTCGGCGCCACAAGACTGGAAAACATAACCGCGGCGTCCTTCTGACCTTTTTTAATCAGATCCGCAGTGTCGATCTTGTTTATCAGAGAATCGGGACCTGTTCCGAGCAGCGCAGGGCGGAACTCCGGCAGCGCGGGCGTCGGTGTCGGTGACCCAACTCTTACCGTTTGCGTCGACGCAAGTTC